>Ga0335085_10000433_pt1 | contig 119986 bp, 96 predicted proteins | sample Lox_Sample_45_FD_206712 | JGI IMG/M metagenome (GOLD analysis project Ga0335085, IMG submission 206712) | Soil microbial communities from Loxahatchee National Wildlife Refuge, Florida, United States - Lox_Sample_4.5 | ecosystem: Environmental > Terrestrial > Soil > Wetlands | place: USA...
ACATCCTGATTCTTGCCGTAATACGACTGCAGGTACGATCCCGGACGTAAGCGAATCTCAGGAACCGCTCCCGAGAGTTTCGGCGCGTTCCCTTTGCGATCGGGTACGGCACACGCAACGGGATAGATGATGATATTTTTCGATCCCGAATTGTTCTCGGCGCTGTCGGCGTCCGCAATGTGCAGCACGTTGCGGGCGAACTCGATGAAAGCGTACTGGAAGCCGCCACACGTGCCAAGGAACGGCCAGTCACGTCGGCGAGCGAACTCAATGCCCTTGAGCATGCCGTCGAAACTCTTGTAGGGACTGCCCGGCGAGGCCCAGAGCCCATCAAACGACTCGAGAGTCTTCTCTGCTTCCGGCTTCAGCAGTGAAGGCGTCGGGATCCACTGGCTCTCCACTTCCATCTTGAGCTTGCGGGCGGCGTGCTGCAGCGCGTCATTGGTGGCATGATGTGAGCGGAATTCGGCGTTAAAGTCCCCAAGAATGCCGATTCGTACCTTGTCGCTCACGCGTTTGATTGTACTAGAGCGAGTCGGCTCCACCTTGCAGTCAGCGACTTCGAAAGGGTTAGGAGCGTGGTGCATGCAACCCTTGTGCAGAGGTTGCAGGTGCTAGCACCACAGCGGCGAATGCCGCGAGACGCACTTCCGTCGGTAATGAGGAGGAGACTTACGCCGTATCGCCTCGGCCTAGGACTTCATGGCTTTTTGGAACGCAGCCTGGAACTTGAGCATTTCATCTTGCGTGCCCACGGTGACACGTACATAGCTCGGCATGATGGGCCAAATTCGGCCGATCATGACCTTCTCCGTCGCCATGGCATCCCGAACTTCCTGCCCCGGACGTTTGGTGTCGACCATGAAGCAGTTCGATTCCGATGGAATAAAGGAATAACCGTTGCGCGCCAGCCAATCAAACGTTTGCTGGCGAACAGTAGCGTTGATGCGGCGCCGCTCCGCAACCAGATTCGTATCTTTCAGGCTGGCTGTGGCGGCGACCACACCCGTGACCGGCATAAAGTTCCACCCGCCGCGCCGCATTACTTTCTCGAGCAAATCGGGGCGCGCGATGATAAAGCCGCAGCGGATGCCCGCCATACCATAAACCTTTGAAAACGTGCGCAAAACGATGACATCTTTGCCTGCTTTCACCAGATCTAGCGCGTTCGCGGCCTCAGTGAAATGAATGTAAGCTTCGTCGATCACGACGACGGAATCTTTCGGCTTGTTCGCGACTAGGTATTCGATATCGGATTTCGGCGTCAGTGTACCCGTCGGATTGTTGGGATTGCAGATGTAAAAAACGCCCGCGTCCTTTCCAGCGGCGAGCATGGCTTTGACGTCATGTGCGTACGTTTTCGTCAGTGGGATTTTAATCACACGAGCGCCGGAGTTTTCTGCGGTCATCATGCCAAGCTCGAATCCAGGGTCAGCGGTTACGTAAGCCCGTTGCGGCGAGGTGAAGGCCAGAACGCTGTGGGCGAGCGGCGGAGTAGATCCAACCGTGGCGTGCACATAATCGGGATTGAGGCCTTCAATTTTCGTAAAAGTGCTGACCAGTTCGTCCGTAAGATTGTCCAGGTAGCGGCCACCCTGCTGGAGGATGCTGCCCATCGCCTCACGGGCGGCTTGGCATGGCCCAAGCGGATTCTCGTTGGAATCGATCACAACGGCTCCTGGAGGGGCGGGACGGCGCCGCGCTGCGGCAGCCAGCATGGGCTCCGACATAATTCGAAATGCGCTTGCGGCCGAAGCAGCAGCTGTCAGGTGCAGAAAGGAACGGCGCGAGAAGCGTGGCATGCGAGGTCTCCTAGGGGAGCGAGTTTATCAGAATGCTGCCGAGCCTAAGATGCCGACCTGTATCCTTCGACGGCGCTACTTCTTCAGCAATGCTTGCCAGTTCTGCGTAACGGTGAAGGGCGCATCGCTGCCGGGGCCATAGGTGACTCCGTAGAACCGCTGCCCATCGCGAGAGGGAGCGAAGAAGCGGCTAATGGGATGGGCTCCGAGATTGAATAAGGTCTCCATAGGTCCAACTTCCAGGTGGTCGCCGCGAGCGGTCAGCACTACAGAGGCGATCCCGATATAAGAACTTGTGGAAAAGTAGATCTCTCTCCCATCGCCGCGCCACATGGGAGCGGCGCTCCCTCCACTGGTGATTTGCCATTTTCCCTGTCCCAGGCCGACGTCGCTGGGGGTTGCGTGGAATGGAACGATATATACGTCCTGCTGCGAGCCGGATTCCGCTGAGACGTAAGCCAGCCACTTTGAATCGGGCGAGAGCGAGCCGGCAGCCGCAGTCGACTTAATGTCCAGCAGCTTTACTACCTTGTGCCCGCCGCTCAGAGCAACGACTTTGATTTCGCCTCCCAGCGTCATGCCTCGCCGGTACAAAAGGTAACGATCGTCCGACGACCAGGAGAGCGGCAAGGTACGCTGATCTTCGTTGAGGATGATCTGCTCGTCTCCACCGCCGAAGACACTCTTGATGACGATTTGCGATCCAGTTTCCGTTTGCCGGCTGAAAGCTATCTTGTTCCCATCGGGAGACCAGACGGAGCCGGAAGAATGCTGGTCGAAGGTAAGGCGCGTACTGTTGTGCTTTGGGAGGTTGTAGATCCATACGTCAGCCAGTTGTCCGGAAGAAAGGCCAACATCGGCCGCAATCTCTTCGCCATTTGGCGACAAGGCAACATTTTGAAGCAGACCCGTTTCCTTCCAGAGGATTTGTTCCTTGCCGGTGCGATCTATCTGCACAAGCCACGTTGCCGCAGCGACCGCGCCTGTTTGATAGGTCAACACAGAGGGTGAGACGGAAAATGCCCCAAAATTGAATTGTGGATCAGTTTGCACCTGTCGCGCCAGGACTGTGGAGTCGCCGGTAAACTCCAGGCGATCGGGATCAAAGCGTCGAGCCAGAAGATCGCTTTCCTGCATGTAAAAGAGGTAGCCAGCAGAAAAAGTGCCATACCGGACATCTTCGGCCAGGGGTTTTCCTTGTGGCGAGTCCAGAGAAGCAACCATCATCCGGGCCAGCGGAACCGTCGGCGCCTGACTGACATAGAGAAAATGCCTCTGATCGGAAAGAAACTGCGGCCAGCGGTGGCTGGTTTCTTGGAGTTTAGGGTCGAGCGTGCTCAGACGTACCGCCTTGCCACCCGCGGCGTCTACGCGAAAAAGACTGTCCGCGCGCGCGCCAATAAGAATAACACCGTTGCTTGACCAGGCTCCTCCGCGGCCTTCGGGAGCGTCGCACAATGTCATCAGGCTTGCGGTCGCAAGATCGAAGCGTTTGAGTTTCCCATCCGCAAAAAATCCGACCGAACTACTATCCGGCGACCAGAACGGATACGTGCCACCTTCGCTCCCGGCGATCATGTGGACTTCTGACGAGGACAGGCTGCGCAACCAGAGGGATCTGGCATTTTGCTCTCCTTGCGCATACGCCACGAAAACAATGTTCCTGCCGTCGGGTGACGGTGTGGGTGGGCCTGAGAGGCCACGGAAATTGAAATAGGTTTTGTCCGGAGCAGTAACCTGGAACTGCACAGCCGGCGATGCTGCGGGCCTGGAGGAACCCACCCAGAAAGCTCCCGCTGCGACCGCTGCCAGACCAGCAATCCCGCCTGCGATCCAGCTTGTGCGCCGTTTCGACCGCGCCGTGACAGCGGCGCTGGCTGGCCCTTCCGAAATCCAGCGAAGCTGGCGGCTAACATCCGCGGCGCATTGCCACCGCTCCTCCGGATCCTTCGCTAAGCAGGTACGGATGACAAAGTCGAGTGCGGGCGGTGTCATCGGCTCGGCAGAAGTAAGTGGCTTCGGCTGGGCGGCGAGGATGGCAGCAATCGTCGATGCCGCTGTCTTCCCTTCAAACGCCATCTTGCCGGCGACCATCTCGTATAACACCGCACCCAGCGCGAAAATATCGCTCCGTCCATCTGCCTCTGTTCCCTCCACCTGCTCCGGCGACATGTACTGAAACGTCCCTACAAAGGTGCCTTTGGTGGTCACTGGATGGTTCGGAGTGGCCAGGGTTTGTGTCAGGGTCGATGCCGGCGTGACCTGCATTGGTTTCGCTAGCCCGAAATCCATCAGCTTTGCACCTGACTTGGTTAGCATGATATTCCCGGGTTTCAAATCCCGATGCACGACGCCGTTCCTGTGCGCTGTTTCTAGCCCCTCGCAGATTTCGATCCCCACTCTCAGTACTTGATCGAGCGGCATGGGGCCTCTGTGCAAGCGGTCGGCCAGAGTTTCGCCCTCAAGATACTCCATGACGAGATACTGCGTGCTGTCCTGATGGCCGACATCGTAGAGATGGCAAACGTTGGGATGACTCAGCGACGAGATGGCGCGCGCTTCGCGGTCGAAGCGTTGCCGTGCTTCTTGGCTCGAGAGATGCTCGGGCAGAATCTTTACGGCGACGATTCGGTCTAGACGGGTATCACGGGCGCGGTAGACCTCTCCCATGCCACCGGCACCCACCGGCGCCTGGATCTCGTAGGGCCCAAGTCTTGTCCCCGGGAAAAGTGACATCGGGGCGACATTATAGTCTCATCGACCGCCGGGGAAACCGAGACGGGAGTCGTCATTGTTGCACTCGTCAACGATTGCTTGCCTTCTTTGAGGATTGTTACGCTTGGCCGCCGAGTCAGTCTTCCCGCTTCACAGCGTAGTACCCCGCCCGCGCCTGAATCTTGTAGTTCTGTTTGCTCTTGATCTCCAGTTTGCGATAGCTCCCGTCCAGCTTCAGATTGGTAGGAACATAACCGACGTTGTACTGGCTACGCAGTTCCTTCGCGATCTGGTCGAATGCTTCGCGCAGCTTGTCGAACTTGTTGCCCACGTTGATGACGCGCCCGCCCGTCTGCTCCGTCAGCTTTCGCATGTCCCCTTCGCCGGAGTACCCGAAGCCGCCGTAAAATCCGCGATCCGCGCAAAGCAGCACATAAACGATTGCGTCGGCCTTTTGCGCGGCTTCAATCGCATCCTGCAGTTTCAGACGGCTGCCTTCATCCTGGCCGTCCGTGAGAAGGATCATCGCCTTGCGGCCCACTTCTTTCGCCAGCATGTCGTGCGCAGAAAGATAAACCGCGTCATAGAGAAGCGTGCCCGGAGCATTATGTGTAGGGACGGGACCACCCCCCATCCCGGGAATGCCGCCGCTGGTGTAGTCAACGTTGACCTTAGCCTTGTCCAGCGCCGCCTGCAGCCGGTGCGTGTCTCGCGTGAAATCTTGCAGCAGATCGACGGTGATATCAAAGCTGATGACGAACGATTCGTCTTTGTCGGTCAAGATCTGCTTCAGAAAGGCACCGCCAACTTCCTTTTCCATCTCGATGACATTCCGCTGGCTGCCGCTGGAATCGATCATCATGCCGAGAGTCAAAGGCAGATTAGATTCCGCGGTGAAGTACTTAATGGTCTGTGGCTTTCCATCCTCGAACACGTCGAAGTCACCCTTTGTCAGGTTGGGGATCAGCGCGCCGTGCTTGTCTTTCACGTTGAAAAACAGTTGGACGACATTGACATTGACCTTCAACGTCTCGGCGGGGTTCTGATCGCTGGCCTGTTGGGACGGCGCCTGCTGCGTCGGCTGTTGGGCAGCGGCAAACCCGGCCAGGGCCAAGACAGCGAACACATGTCGGCAAATGGGATATTTTGGCATTGGGACTCTCGGGGGAATCTTTGTTAGTCTAATCCTGAAAGTTTAGATGCACCAAACGGGGTTGCATTGGCATCCCAAGAGCATGTAAAGCTGATTATGGGGCGGGCGGCCATGAAATCACTGGGAATTCACGGGATAGCAGGGGATCTGTCGCCTTACGGGTGGTCCTCCCTTCGCTTGCGATCTGGGCTTCGCTCTTGCGGCGTCCTCCACGGCCTCTTGGTATCTGCTTGCCTGCTGGGGATATCCAGCGCTCATGCCCAGTCTGGGGGGACACAGAGCCAGGCCCAGGCTCCCGGCGCAACTCAGAATCAAGCACCCGCAAAGAGTCAGCCTGCCGACGAGATCCCGGATGCACCATCGACCGTGCAACCACCTGCTCCGAAGCCTGTGCCAGAGCCGCAAATAGAGAACAAACCCGCCCAGCCGTCGGACGAAGGCACCGTCCCAAGCACCAGTTCTACTCAGCCGCATGAAGACCGGCCGGCGCCACCGCCGATGCCTCCTGTCGAGACACTTCCGCCGGGGAGCACCACCGACACTGCCTCGCAGTCCAAGGGACCTAGAAATCAAATTAATCCCAAGGAAGATCTCTACACGATTCCCATCACCGCCAACCTGGTGCAGATCCCGGTGATGGTGAAGGACAAGCAGGGACGCCGCGTCGATGGCTTGCTCCCGCAGGACTTCACTGTTCTGGAAAACGGCAAGGCGCAGAAGCTGACTTTCTTCACCAGCGATCCATTCCAGCTTTCCGTGGCCGTCCTGATCGATTTGGGAATGGCCGACGTAGCCTTGCAGAAGGTGAATGAGACGTACTCTGCGCTGGTCGGCGCATTCAGCCCTTACGATGAGGTCGCACTATACACCTACAGTAGTACCGCGAGCCGTCAGACGGACTTTACCAGCCGGCCGGAGCGTCTGACCGCCGTCCTCGACACGATGAAACTGGTGCGCGGCCATAATAACGGCCCCCCCGTATTGAGCGGACCCCTCGGGCCGCAGGGACCCATGGTGAACGGAATTCCCGTAGGCACTTCGGGTCCTCCCCCGGTGTACACGCCTCCCAAGGAGGCGCACGTACTGAACGATGCCATCTTGAAAGCAGCGATGGATCTGAGCAAGCGCGAGCGCACGCGGCGCAAGGTCATTTTCGTAATCAGTGATGGCCGCGAACGGGGCAGCAATGCCAGCTACAGCGAAGTCCTTCACGTTCTGCAGTTACAGGGTATCCAGGTAAAAGCGGTCGTCCTCGACATGGGGGCTCTGCCTGTCTACAAGCAGGTGGAGAAACTTCCTCACGTCTTCCGACAGGGCTACAGCAACATTCTGCCGAGGTATACCAACGCTACGGGCGGAGGAGACGTGTTCACAGAGCTCTCCCGAAACTCGATCGAGCAAGCCTATTCGCAGATTACGTCTGAGGCGCGCAATCAGTACACCCTCGGCTACAGTCCCAAGGCGGTCACCGGCTCTTCCGCCTTCCGCAGCATAGAGGTTGTGGTGCATCGTAAGTCGTTGGATGTATACGCAAAGGCTGGGTATTACCCCACTCCACCGGCACACTGAGGTCCGGGCTCCGGCAATCGAAGTACCGTAGTTTGTACCGGGTAGAAACGGGGGTCACCTGAGTAACCTGCGGTACCTACCCCCCGTGTGATATAAAGACCCCGAGCCTCCAAAAGGACAGAAGTGCAGGCGGCATCCCCGGAGGGGTGTCCGCATTTTGAGGAAAGCCTTTGAGTTTCATCAACTTCGCAGCTCGGGAAATCAACTGCAAAATCGTGTATTACGGCGCCGGACTTGGCGGCAAAACCACGAATCTGCAGGTGATTTACCAGAAGACTGCCGACCAGCAGAAGGGCAAGATGATTTCGCTGGCCACCGAAACCGAACGCACCCTGTTCTTCGACTTCCTCCCTCTTGATTTGGGCTCAGTGCGCGGATTCAAAACGCGAATCCACCTCTACACTGTTCCCGGACAGGTTTTCTACGACGCCAGCCGCAAACTCATTCTTCGCGGCGTAGATGGAATTGTGTTCGTTGCCGATTCCCAAGAGCAGCGCATGGACGCCAACGTCGAGGCCCTTGACAACCTCATGTCCAACCTCAAGGAGCACGGCTACGACTTCAACAAGATTCCTTATGTCCTGCAGTTGAACAAGCGCGATCTGCCCAACATTCTTCCCATTGATTTGCTCAGCACCGAATTGCGTAAGAAAAACGAGCCTGTCGTCGAAGCGGTCGCCTTTCAGGGAGTAGGCGTTTTCGAAACCCTGAAAGAAATCGCCAAGCAAGTCCTCACCGAACTTAAGGCTGGCGGCTAATCGCAGCTCTAGCCACCGCTTCTCTTCTTTGTTCGCTAATCTCCGAAGATGTGTGGGGATAACCTCTGACCAGCCAGGAAGACCCTGCGTTCTGGCGGCGTTTCTGAGGCATGTCTGATTACGCAGCGTAATCACAGACGAGAACTGTCAAGTCGTCATCCTGAGAACTAGCCCAGCGCTGCACAGAGCCAATGATCCGATCCGCGGCTTTGTGAGGAGTGAGCGCCGACGTCTCCTGCAGCAGATTCGACAAGTTCTCCTGGCCGAAAAACTCTCCCGCGCTGTTAGCGGCCTCGACGATTCCGTCCGTGTAGAGAAGCAACCGGTCGCCAGGTTGCAGCGAGTCACTCCTTGTCTGGTAGGACGCAAAATCAAAGGCGCCGAGCATCAGCCCATTCTCTGCGATCTCCAGCACCTTCCCCTCTCGCAGCAACAACATCGGCGGATGTCCGGCCGCAGAGTAGCGAAAAACCTTTGCCTTTGCATCCAGATAAACATAAGCGGCGGTGACGAATTGGCTTTGTGTGTTTCCGCGCAGTGCAGAGTTCATGCCGAGCAAGAGCGCCGCCGGATCTTCCGCCTGCGAACGCTGCGAGGTTGCAGCCAGCTTGACCATCGACGCGATGAGCGCGGCCGGAACCCCGTGGCCGGAGACGTCGGCGATGAGAAGTCCCGCGCGACTATCATCCGCAAGCACATAATCATAGAAGTCGCCCGCGACCGAAGTCATGGGAATGTAACGGGCCGCGATCTGAAAAGTTCCCGATGCCGGAAACTCGGCAGGCAGTATGGAGAGCTGAATGCGCCGTGCGACTTCCAGCTCCTTCTGGATATCGGCTAGTTGCTGCTCGCGTTGCATCGCCTGGCGTGCCGCAACGTATCCCAGGCAGGCGAGAAGCACGACGAATCCAAGTGCCTCGATTCTCGGTAGGCGGGAGTTGAATACCCCACTGACGTTATCCCACAGAGCCAATCCGGCAAATACCAGCAGTCCGCGACGGGCGATGATGAAATCACGATCCCCCGAATGACCGTACATCGGCTCGGTAAGCAGCAGAACGAGTGCTCCGATTACTAGAACGTTATTAATTTGCTGATATATATCAGAAGGTCCAGTGATAAGAGTCGCGGCAACGAGGGCCGCGAAGGCGGAAAAGAACCCATATGTCAACACGCGGGCCTTGCGACGAAGAAAACCAGCTCCATCGAAAAATAGAAATGCCGGGACGGGGACCACATAGTTGATCGCCATATGCAAACGAAGAAAAGCGTGGGACCCGCCGAAGATGAGTTCGAACAGGCGCGTCTGTATCCACATTCGGGAGCCGTACAACACTGCAAACACGGCGAAGTAAATAAGCAAGGAAATTCGGCGGGGCCTCAAGACCGCGATCCCGGCCGCGACTAGCCCCGCTGCGGCAATCGCAGCGCCGAGAAACAGTGTAAAAGCCTCAGATTCAAAAGTGCGCAGAACGTCGTCGGCTGTCAGGCCCGGAAGCGAAACTTGCATGCGGGAAATGCTAATTCATTTGCCGAAATTTTCGCATGGCTGAGAGCCGTCTCACTCCACCGGCTCACTCCAACGCACCACGCGACGCTCACGGCTGCTTTTGTGGGAGAGCAATAGTCCTCGCTGCGTCCGCAGGAATTGCTCAGGCGGAACCTCCAGCGGTGTACCTTCCTCGATCGCCGCCCGCATGTTCACGTAGAAGCCGCGGTAGTCGCCGCGTTCCGTCTCGATCTTCCGCGGCGTCTCGCTCACGCGGGTCAGAGTTCCCCAGCACTCTTCGCGTTCCAACCCCCAATCTTTACCCCAGTCAAGTCCATCGGGATAATTCGGACCGCGCAGGATCTCTTCCTGTGGGTCCATCCCGTACTTCACAAACGAACCCTCGGTTCCGTGCACCAGCAGATGATGGCTGGGCGCATAAGCGATGATGCGGGCGCGAAGCGTAGCGCGCAGCCGCGGATATTGCAAGATGACATCGAATGCATCGTCGACCGCAGCGCTTTCCCGCTGGCACAGGGCTGCGGCGTAAACAGACTCGGGCTCGCCAAACAAGACCAAAGCTCCGTCGATAAGGTGCGGCCCAAGATCCCAGAGCACACCGGCCGCAGGGAAGTCAGCCTTCTCGCGCCACGCGCCGGGTTTGGTGTCAAGGCGGAAGCGATCAAAACGGGATTCGTATTCAGCCACCTGGCCGACAGCGCCGTCCGCGATTAGTTTCTTCACCGTGAGAAACGCGCCGTCCCATCGCCGATCCTGGTAAACAGAAATCAGAAGATGGCGCTCGGCCGCGATGCGGACTAACTCCTCGGCTTCGCCCATGGAAGGAGTCATCGGCTTGTCCACCACCACGTGACGGCCCGCTTCCAGGCAGGCTCTCGCGTAAGAATAGTGCGTGTCATTCGGCGTGGTGACCGCGACTAGATTGATGGATTTGTCCGCAAGCAATTCGTCAAGGTTGCGCGCGATACGGACCTCGGGATACCGCGCCTTGGCATTGTTGGTGTGACGCTCCAGGACACATGCTAATTCCATGCCCCGAACGCCGCGAATCATGGGTGCGTGGAATGCATATCCACCCAAGCCGAATCCGATCAGGCCTACTCGAACCATGGTCCTTCCTTTGATCAGCGATCTTGCAGACGACGCACGAATTTTAAGCCAGACCAGACGTCGGTCACGGCGCACACTTTCACGTCGACCAGTCCAGCGGCGAGGCCGATCTCGCGAACGATGTTTTCGTTGAGATCTGTGGCCATGCCCGAGCTTTTCTTGGGCCAACTCACCCACAGCATCTCGGCGGCATTCAATGCTTCCGCTAGGCGCGAGAATTCCTTTCTCAGAGCGGCGCTGGAGGTGATGAAAATCATCGCGAAATCAAGTGGAGTCCTAGCATCCCTTGCCTTTTCGCACTTTTCGAGTGATGCCTTCAATTCCGCGATCACTTCCTCTGGCGCGCTGACGAGTGACACCCTGAATCCATCTTTGATTCCGAGCTTTTTGGTGAGGGGTGTACCAGAGTATCCAGGCATTGGCTCGTCACAGGTAGCAAGAACCGCTAAGGACACGAAGGTAAACGAAGCAGCCCTTCTTCGCTAGAGGCGGTTGCTATTGTGCCGGAGCATAATACCCGCGCCGAGACCGGACGCGGAAGTTCTTGCGATCATTGGCGACGATTTCGATCGTGCGATAGTGGCCGTCGAATTTGAAGTCTGCTGGCTTGTACGAGATCGCGTACTGGCTGCGGAGTTCATCCTGAATCTCGGCGAAAGCGTTGGCAACATCGCGAAGTTGGAAGGGAAAGAATGCATGTCCGCCCGTGGCATCGGCAATGCGTTCGAGAACTTTATCGCCCTGCCCTTTGCTCCCGCTCACGTTGGTGCTGATGGTGTAGACGATAGCTTCCGCCCGCTGCGCCATTTCAATGGCTTCTTCGCGCGTAACGTGACTCTGGTTGTCGTCTCCGTCGCTCAGCAGGATGATGGCACGCCGCACCGTCAGCCCTTTCGCGGATTTCAAAAGCTTATCCCGACAAGCGAAATAAAGAGCATCGTAGAGCGCAGTGCCGCCGCCCGGACGAAGGTCGCGAACACCGTGGGCGAGAGCCTCGGTTTTGTCCGTAAAATCCTGGGTCACTTCCGGGGTCACATCAAAACCGACAACGAACGCCTGATCCTTCCCTGGATGAATCGTCTGATTTAGAAACTCGATAGCAGACTCCTGCTCGAACTTGAAGCGGTCTCTCACCGAGTTGCTGGCGTCGATCAGCAGGCCGACCTGGAGTGGAAGATTGGTTTCTGCTTGAAAGCTGCGAATCTGCTCTGGCGGCTTGTTGTCGTCTACTACACGGAAATCATTCTGCTTAAGGTCCGTGATGTGACGGCCGTGCTTATCCATCACGGTGAACACCACGTTGACCTCGTCGGTGCGCGCCTTGATTGTTGGAAGTGGCTGATCGTTCCCTTCGGTTGAGTCGCCCGGCTTTCGGTCCGAGGTCGTGGTCGTCGCCTGCTGCGATGCAGGTATGCCAGCCTGGACAGCTGGATCTTGGGCCGACAGCGTCACCGTCCCGAAAGCAACAACAACGATCAGGAAAAGTCTGGCTGTCAGGATGAGCGTCGTCCCCGGTGTGTTCATGGATGTATGAATATTATAAGCTGCTCGGCGGCATCACGATTCAGGTTTGGTAGTCGCCTTCCAGAGCCCGCAGGAACACCTGCAGGTCGATGGGAAGTGGACTGGTCAGCACCAATTTCGCGCCGGTCCGGGGATGCGTAAAGTCCAATTCGGCCGCATGCAGGAAGTTGCGCGGAAGGGAAGTGGCGCGCTGCGGTGCTCGTCTTCCGCGCGCGTGCGCTGACCGCAATTCACGCGCTGCTCCGTACAAGGTGTCGCCCACAACCGGGTGCCCGAGGGAAGCCATGTGCACGCGGATCTGGTGGGTGCGGCCCGTATCGATCTTGACTTCGATCAGGCTGAATTTTCCGAAAGGAGAATCCAGACGGCGCGCCACTTTGTAGTGTGAAATTGCCTCGCGTCCTCCGGACTGGAGAGTCGTCATCCTCGTACGCCGGACGCGATCCCGACTGATGGCCGCTGAAACTGTGGCTGAGTCTTTCTTGATCCAGCCATGCACCAGGGCAATATATTTCTTCTTCACTTCGCGGCGGGAGAACTGAGCCGCCAGTTTGTGGTGCGCAGTATCGTTCTTAGCCACAACGATCAGCCCGCTAGTCTCCTTGTCGAGCCGGTGCACGATGCCCGGCCGCATCTCTCCCCCGACTGCTGACAAAGTCGAGAAATGATGGAGCAACGCATTGACCAGCGTGCCTCGGTTTCGGGCATCATCCGTGGCGCCAGCACCGGCGTGGACCATCATGCCGGCGGGTTTGTTGATGACAGCGAGATCGTCGTCCTCGTAGACGATATCCAACGGGATCTCTTCGGCCATGGCGCGAAGAGGAGGGCGCGCCGCTGGCCCGAGAACCGTGACTCGCTCTCCACCTTGAAGCTTGAGCGACGCCCGAGCCGGTCTATCGTTGACCAGCACCGTCTCCGCGGAAATGAGCTGTTGCACACGTGCCCGGCTGACACCAAGGCTTGTTGCTAAAAAAAGATCCAATCGCTCGCCGGCGTGTTCCGCCGCGACCGTAATGGAACTTGGAGAAGCCGTGGGCATTTCGGCAAAATAGTATCAGCATTCAGCATGTGGCCCCGGACGCCTCGTCCGGGGTTGCGCGAAGCACAATGAAGTCGGCTGATAGACCCCAAATCGCTCCCACTACCCGAGAAGCATGCCTCGCCAGGGTTAGGCCTACATGGAAATCTCCAGCTTCCCTATTCTCAGGAAACGCATCCAAGCGCCCCGATGATCACAACTGGATGCCGCTTGGTGCTGATTGTCCTTTTCTGCGCAGGCATTAGCGCCTCCAGAAATCCGGCGCTAGCCCAATCTGCCAACTCCGATCTGCCGGATGCTCCATCGGAAATCGAGTTTCACCCCCATCATGGAGGCGACCCGGCCTCGGACCGACAGGTATCGTGGGGCTCCCTGCCTAGGGATTTCCTTCGCGATCAGAAAAAGATTTGGCTCTTTCCTGCCGAGTTAGCGAAAGGCAAACACTGGGTGCCGACGCTTGCCATCGCCGGAGGAACTGCTGTCCTGATTGCAACAGACAAGTACACAATGCCGTATTTCCGCAACCATCAGGGCCAGTTGGACGACGTCAACGATGTCTTCGATGCATACATCACCACGGCGGAAGTGATTGCGGTCCCCGCATCGTTGCTGGTGGCGGGATACATTCGACACGATGACTACCAGGTCGATACTGCGATCCTGTGCGGGGAGGCCTACGCAGATTCAGCCGTCGTTGATCTTGCGATGAAGGCGGTGACCCGGCGAAAACGGCCGATCGATGTGCCGCCCGGGCAGCCGTTCGACGATACATTCTTCAGCGGCGGCAAATCGCCCTTTCACGGAAGTTCGTTCCCTTCCGGACATGCCGCAGGAGTCTTTTCGGTTGCGACCGTGGTCGCTCAACGCTATCGCAATCACAAGTGGGTTCCCTGGCTGGCTTACAGCTTCGCCACAGCTATCAGCTTTTCTCGCGTAACGAACGCCGCACATTTCCCATCGGATGTATTTTTGGGAGCGGCGCTGGGATACACCATTACGAAGTACACAGTTCTGCAACCGAGGGAACGTTAGGCATCTTTAGATCTGGGACACGTTACCGGGTTGCGCTGATAGCTCGGGCTGTAGCTTGCTTAGAGCCTGGGCGAAGCCACCAGATGAACCCCCCGCCGAGAACCAATCCAATCGCGATCAACTGCGTTCCGGTCATGGCGCCACCGAAGACGGACCCGCGCCCTGGATCATCGCGCAAGTACTCCAGAAAGAATCGGGCAACGCCGTAGGTGAAAAGAAAAGCGCCGAAGATCTGGCCATCAAACTTCCGGCGCTTCAGCAACCACATCAAGAAAACGAAATTCGCGAATTCGACCGCAGATTCAAACAGCTGCGTGGGTTCAAGCGCAATCCCTAGCGGCGTGCCGGTGATCGAGTTTGCAAGCGGATTGGTGAATGTCACTCCCCACCAGTGATGTGTGGGCTTGCCGTAGCAGCAACCAGCAGCAAAGCAACCAAGGCGGCCGATAGCATGACCCAGCGCCAGGCCCGGCGCAAAGGCATCGCAGGTTCCCAACGGAGGCATGTGGTGCTTGCGCACGTACCATGCGGCAGCCACGAATGCGGCCAGCAATCCGCCAGAGAAGACTCCTCCCGCCTGCAGCGTATTAATGCTGAAGATTTCTCGGACGTGAGTGGAGTAATAACTCCACTCGTTGATCACGTAGAGAATTTTTGCGCCCACGATCCCGCACAGCACAACCAGAATACCCAGATTCCAGGCATCGTCACCGTTGTAGCCCAGGCGCTCCGAATTGCGGACACTGATCCACAGGCCCAGAAGGACCCCAATCGAGACCAGGAATCCGTAGGTCGGAAGAAAAAAGCTTCCGTAATGAAAAAGTTGCGGGAACACTGATTCCTTAGATGCAGGGAAACCTGAACCGCTCCAGGACCAGTCTAGCAGGAAAAGATGTGGGAACAGCCGCCTCGCCTGTCCGTCGAGAAGGGCTCGACTGGCTTTGCGCTCCCTTAAACAACAAGCCGACCCACTGAGCCGTGTGACAGGGGCCGAGAATGAACCCGTCGGTAGACGTGGGCGCCCGCCGAGACCCTTTAGGCATCTGCGCATGGCGCAGCATCGCTCACCGGATCTTAGTTCGAGTCGAGCTCCCGTTCATTCTTCATTGGTTCAAATATCGGTTCCCTGCCATCACCAACCTGGCAGGTCGGCCTTCAATGTGGATGCTAGGGAAATCAGATGCGGTTGGCAAGAGTACGGGTGCAAATAGTTGGCAGAAGGCGTGCAACAAACGGGGACCAATGAACCTCAGCGCCACCGCGGCTGCTCACATTATTCCGCTGCGCTGATCCAAGTACTTGATTCCGGCTGCCAGCCCGTGCGTGTATACTCTGGAGTCACCTTAGGCCCAGTGCGTGCTCGCCCGCGCCTCGGCGATCCGCTGGAGAAGTAGTTCGCGATGTCCAAGTTGCGCACGACCGCCATCGCAACGGCGGCCATCCTTCTTCTAGCACACGTGTCTGTGTTGCTCTTCCGCTATGGGAGCGATTTCGCTTCTCTGTGGGGCGATTGGATTGACACGCTGGCGCCCTTCGCCGCTTCTCTCATTTGCTGGCAGATCTCCCGTCGTGCCGGGCCTTTCGGCAAGCGCGTGTGGAGGCTCGTTTCTTTTTCCGCATTGCTGACCTCCATCGGCCAAGGCCTCTACACCGATTACTACGACTACCTGCATGTGCCGCTCGGTACCTTATGGCCCAGCGATGTTCTGGTGTTCTTCTGGGTAGTGCCCATCGTAATGACACTGTTCCTGAGTCCGCGCGATCCCGGCCGCGGCTACGAATGGCTTCGGGTGTGCGACTTCGCCCAGGTTTGCACGCTCGCTTTGGCGGTCGAACTGGCTGAGATCTACGTTCCCTCCCGATGGCAAGCCGCGGGCCAGGTAATGCAACTCCGCGCGTTGCACGCCGGCATCCTCTTTTTCGGATTGATCGCCGTAAGTTTCATCGCGCGCGCGGTGGTAAGCCGGAACCGGCTTGAGCGCGCCTATTTCGGCCGGATGGGCACGTTCCTGGCCGTATTTGCGCTCATCGTCAACGGCACGCTCTATTACCAGGCAATCGGGAAATATAGGCAGGGCCAGTGGAGTGACCTCATCTGGACCGCTGGTTATTGTGTCTTGATTTTGCTCGCGGGCACCTGGAACGAAAAAGAAGACGCCGTCGATATTGAGCCGGAGTCCAGGGGCTTGCAGCTTCTTGCCCAGTTCTCGCCCTTGCTGATCCCCGCCGCCGTGTTTCCTCTGGTCCTGAACATTGCGCGCGAGCAGTTTTACTGGTCGGTAGTGCTCGCGATGGTGTCATTTGCCGCTGCCGCCGGGCGCTTGTTCGTTGTCCAACGCCAGTTGCTTATCAGTTCCCAGGAGCTGCAAAGGAACCTGTCTCTATTGCAAGGCATTACCGAGAGCACGACCGATGCAGTTTTCGTGAAGAGCCACGATGGCCGCTATGTGATGGTGAATCCCGCGGCCGCCAGGAATGTTGGGCTCGCTGTAGATCAGGTGATCGGCAAGACCGACGTGGAAGTGTTCACTCCCGACACTGGGCGCCGGATCATGGACAAAGACCGCCAGATCCTCGAGTCCGGCGAATCCATCACTTACGAGGAAGTCGGAACCGCCAAGGGAGTAAGTCGTACGTTCCTTACGACAAAAGGGCCCTACCGCGATACGCGCGGAAACATCGTGGGCGTACTCGGGATTGCGCGCGACATCACCGACCGCAAGCGTGCCGAGGAGGAGTTTCGGCAATCGCAGCGGCGACTGCGGATGCATATCGATCACACCCCGCTCGCAGTGGTGGAGTGGGATTCAGAATTCCGCGTGACCGCCTGGAATAACTCGGCCGAGCGGATCTTCGGATATACCCGGGAACAGGCCATCGGCCAATTCGGTGACTTCATAGTTCCACCAGAGAGCCGTCCCGCGGTCCATCAGGTCTGGCGGCAGTTGGTGGAGGCGCAAGGCGGTGAGATCAACGCGAACGAGAATATCACTCGGAGCGGTCGCATCATTTCCTGCGAGTGGTACAACACGCCTCTGGTCGATGACGGTGGACGCGTGCTCGGAGTGGCGTCACTGGTCCAGGATGTCACAGAGAGAGAACGCGCCGAAGCCAAATTCCGCGGATTGCTCGAGTCCGCTCCTGACGCGATGGTGGTCACCGACCGCGATGGACGCATCGTGCTGGTCAATGCGCAAACTGAGTCGCTATTCGGTTACAGGCGCGAAGAACTTCTGAACTGGCCCATCGAGACTCTCATGCCTGAGCGTTTTCGGTCCGTCCACTCCTCCCATCGCGCGAATTTTTCCCGGCAGCCGCAAATGCGCGAGATGGGCAAGCGTTTGGAACTCTATGGCCTTCGCAAAGACGGTACCGAATTCCCCATCGAAGTCAGTTTGAGCCCGTTGCTCACCGATCAGGGCATGCTGATCTCCAGCGGCATCCGCGACACCACCGAGCGCATGGCTTTGGAAGAAAGGCTCCGGCAATCCCAGAAAATGGAAGCCGTGGGACGGCTCGCTGGAGGCATCGCACACGATTTCAATAATCTGCTCACGATCATTCTCGGCTACTCTCAAATTCTCGCAGACGGGCTTTCCGCTGGCGATCGCCTCTCCGAGAGCAATGCCCAGATCAAGTCTGCGGCCGAACGGGCCGCAGGGATCACGCGCCAGTTGCTCGCGTTCAGCCGTAAACAGGTGCTCTCGCCGCGGGTCATCAATCTTAACGACATTGTCTTGAACCTCGACTCGCTTCTGCGGCGGCTGATCGGCGAAGACATTGAAGTCATGACCGTACCTGCTAATGACCTCGGGATGGTGAAAGCCGACCCGGGACAGGTCGAGCAAATCATCATGAACCTGGCGCTGAACTCACGCGACGCCATGCCGCAAGGCGGCAAGCTCACTCTCGAAACCGCCAACGCAGCTTTGGACGAGAACTACGCCCGCAAACACCAACCCGTCGAACCCGGGCAGTACATCATGCTGGCAGTCAGCGATACCGGTCACGGCATGAGCACAGAAACTATGGCCAGGATTTTCGAGCCTTTCTACACGACGAAAGACGTCGGCAAAGGAACGGGGCTGGGACTGTCCATGGTCTACGGCATCGTGAAGCAAAGCGGAGGCCACATTTGGGTCTACAGCGAGCCCAACCAGGGCACAACCTTCAAGATCTATCTGCCCCGCGTCGATCAGCCCGCGGAACACTCATCTCAAGACAAGCAACCCATCCGCGTAGCACGCGGAACAGAGACCATCCTGCTGGTCGAGGATGATCCGCAACTGCGGGAGCTAAGCTCGTCAGTGCTCAGCCATTGTGGCTATCGGGTATTAACCGCGGGCACACCAGAGGAGGGGATCAAGGTCTGCGAGTCCAATCATCGGGACATCCGTCTCCTGGTCACAGATGTAGTTATGCCTCGAATGAATGGGAGACAGTTAGCCGAGCGCATTCAGAAGGTCAACCCCGACGTCCGGGTGTTGTACATCTCCGGCTACACCGACAACGCGATCGTGCACTACGGCGTTCTCGATCCCGGACTGTGGTTCCTCGCAAAGCCCTTCACCCTGTCGGCACTAGTCGCAAAAGTACGCGAAGTCCTCGACGCCACCACAAGCACTGCGCCAGGCGGAATCGGCGACTAATCCCTCGTATTGGTTTCGCAACCAGTCATTGTCATCCTGAGCCGCGCATTTTGCGGCGGAGGGCCTATGCAACTCGCCGATCGATCATTTCTTCTCAGGCAGGTACCTCTTCTCAATCGACGCCACGACGACATAATTCGGATCCACCATCTCGTTGAAATGAATCCTCCCCACCTTCGACAGCAGTTCGTAAGCGTCCATCTCCGACAGCCCGTAGTCGCGATGAATCCAGTGAACAAGCTCGGTCAGTGCGATCCGCACCGCGTCGTCTGCCGGACGATACGCTCCCACAGTCATGATCGCGTGATCACTCTCGAACTGTGGCCATGAGATGGTCCGCCCTCTGATCACATTCACCTGTACCTGAGCCTTGAGTGGCACCTCGATCGCAGATCCCGCGGCCTCTCCGTCTCCCATGGCCGCGTGCCCGTCGCCCAGATACAACAACCCGCCTTTCACATTAACCGGGAAATAGACCGTGTTGCCCACTGAAGCCTCAGGAGAATCCATGTTCCCGCCAAACTCCGCTGGCACAATGGAACTCCGCGCCTCCCCATTCGCGGGCGCCACACCGATGCACCCAAAGAACGGATGCATCGGAATCTTCACCGAAAAATCCGAGTCGAGCGCCCTGAACGTCGCCGTGTTGTCGCCATGATTGATCGGATAAAACCACACCTTTTCCTGCCACGGCGACTTCTCCAGCACCGGTGTGTACTTCGACGAGTTGATTGATCCGAACCCCGGCGAAAATGCACCCACGCCGTAATCGCCATCGACTTGAAGATCGAGGATCTTCACCACGAGCGTGTCCCCCGGCTCCGCGCCCTCAATGTAAAACGGCCCAGCCAGCGGGTTGTCGCCTTTTGCCATATCTAGCGTGTCGCCCGGTTTCTTCAATCCATTGCCAAAGCAGTCCAGCGTGTTCGTATCGAGAACGTCTCCAGGCTTCAAATGCAGCACCGGCTCTGCCGTGGCAAACAGGTACTTCACGTTGGCATTGGTGGTGGTGTAATGCACTACGTTCTGCGCCGAGATGGTACCGGCAAGGAAGCAAAGGGCAGCAGTGTTCAGGAGTCGCAAGCGTTCCCCCATCATGACCTTGAATTCCAGGATTCTCGCACAGCTGTTAGAGGTTTCGACTCAGATCAGTGCATAGCCGCCTTTTCGGCGAGGGATGGCTGTTGCTGCGTCGAAGTTAAGTCCAGCACATATGCGGTCTGATCGCGCGTCAGAACGAACAGGCGTTTTCCGTCCGTCGAAAAGTTCTTGTAAGCAATCGACCCCGGGAACTGATATGTCCGCCGCAGCTGCGAATCGGCAAGGCCATAGACGTTTACCTCTCCCTCCGCGGTCGAGACAGCGCACACTCCGCCCCTACTCGAGATCGCCGGTGCATGCCCGAAGACGTGGCCCAATTCCTTTCCTGCTGCCAGCGAATAGGTGAGTACCCGATCGCCACTCGCTTGCAACGCAACAAAGTCACCGTCGACCTTCACACTCCGCACTGTGAACGAAAATTTATTGGTCTTCACCAGCAGCTTGCCCCGCACCGCGTTGGAGCTCAAGTCGACGAGCTCATAAAACATGTCCTCTTTCTCCGCTGAACTTTTCAGCTCGGGAAATTGCTTCAGCTCATCACGTGCTGCCTCGCTCGCAACCAGCCATCCCATCAGAACTCCCTTGTAGTCGGGAGTCCACGTCAGCGATGGAGGCTCCTGCGGAAAATGCCGTGTCCAAAGGGTTGTTTTTGTGCGGAAATCGCGCAATTCATAGGTCCAGTTCTTGTGTTGATATGGGTTGTCTCTCGCGGGCGTGCGTACCAGCACATATGGACCCTCTTGGCTGGCCAGCAGCTTTCCGACAGGAAATACGGACGATGTCGCCCCCTGTTTGTTCAGTTCGACTACGGCCCGTTCCTGCTGATCTTTTTCCGGAAAGTCCGCATAGAACGAATCGTCATCGGCAAACCATCCGCCCGTGAATGCGCGCACAGACTCGACCCGGGCATTGCGTGCAATATCCCACAAAGCACCACGGCTCCCGGTGGAGGCGGCTAACCAGTTGAAATCCGGCGACACGGCAATGGCCTGGTTATCTCCCAACTGAGATTGCGTCAGTTGTGCACGCGCTACGACCTTCCCCGCGGAGAACTCGAACAGCACAATGCGACCATCGCTTTCTTCGTAGACCACCGAGTCGTCAAAAGTATCACCGGCATCTGTCTTAACGATGCCCCTCAACTTTCCGGTGGCCAGATCCATGAATCCGCGTTTCCCTTCCTTTAGTGGGCCGACTGCCACGTATTCTCCCTGCGCGGTGGGCTCCAGGTTAATGGCGTAGGCGAGTTCAATATCCCGCAAGTGCTCGCCTGTGGGAAATTTCAGCAGCGGAGATTTTGCAGGGCCGAACGAATTCAGCGCCAAAATGCTGTTTTTGTCGACAAAAGTGAACTCATCGTGCATCGCAGCGCGAATGGAGGAGGGCATCTTTGCGTCGTGTCTGGCGGCCAGGTCGTAGGCGAATTCCGTTCTCGTAGTTCCTGCCAGGAAATAGCGCCCGTCTGGCGAAAAAAGCAGCCTCGCCAAGGCCATGTTGGAACTGCCCTCGCGCTCCAAAAAAAGCAGAAGAAGGATATCGAGGGAGTGAATGTCGAAGAAATCTTTCCGGAAGGCCAGTTCTTCGCCGCTCGCCACCTCCACCAGTTGCAGCGCGAACTCCTTATTCAGGCAGGCAAGGTACCGGCCGTCGCGCGACAGCGAACTCTGCAGGCAGCCAACTCGCGACAGGACCTCATGTACCAAGGTTCGTTTCCGGCTCGCGATGTCCCACGTCTCCACCCGCAGTGATGGGGACTTGAAGACGATCGTTTTCGAGTCGGCGCTGAACTGGGCCTTATCCGCGTCCGGAGCTTCGATGAAGAACAGCATCTGAAAGGGATCGCGTGACAGCACGTGGATGCCGCCTTCGTCCTGCGCCAGCACGTACTTTCCATCGGGACTGAAGCGTAGATTGTTGATGTCGGGGCGAAGCGGTAGTGCCATCATTTGTCGCATCAGCAGCCCCGGCAACGATTCCCCGTGGATCGCCGTGCTGGAGGCAATCACTTGCGCCTGCCAGGCTTCGAACTCCGCCGTGGAAGACGGCCTTATCCGCGCGCACTCGGCGGGCATGGCCGAAACCGATTTCAGCAGCTCTCGCAGGCGCTTCTGTTCCGGCTTGGTGTGCCCGAGCAGATCCGTCAGCCAATTCCCTGTGCTTCCGTGCGTGGCATTAAAGCGGTCCCAGAGATCCACGTACGATTGCGGCGCAAATCCCGCTCGCGCCATGGCAAATAATGCAACCTGGTCGGCTATGTACTGATCCCCTTCGCCCTCGCCGCCCTCCTGCGACGCCCTGCGCCTCTCGTTCTCGAGCAGCCGTTGAAATTTGTCGTAGATATCGGCTCGGTCACCGACCTGCGTCACGCCCAGAACTTGCCTTAGCGCCAGGCTCATCTCAATGGCGTGCTGGTGCGTCACGATGTGTCCCATCTCGTGCGCAATCACTCCGGCCAGTTCGTCATCGCTGCGGGTAAGCGCCACCATCTTGCGCGAAACATAAATCCGTCCACCCGACAGACTAAAAGCATTTACCTCCTGCAGTTCGATCAGATAAAACCGGAATCGCAGATGATTCGGCGGAAGAAAGCTAGCCAGTCGCTTGCCAAGATCTTCAAGATGCGCGGTTAAAATGGGATCGTCAATTAGAGTGAATTCGCGAGCCAGATCGTCTGCCATGGCATCGCCCAGATCGACTTCCTGCTGCTCCGTGAAAATGTTCCGGCCAGTCACTCTGTCCAACGCAGGAGGTTGTGGACAGGCCTGTTGTGCCAAAGCCCCTGCACTCAGGAACAAAGGCAACCCAAACAGGAGACCAAGACGAGGAAGGCACCTCATAAACAGCACAATCTTACCCGCGAAACCCGGTCGCGTCACCGTAACGCAAGCGTGCCGCTGGGCAAAGCGGTGGGGGCTGGCTCAGCTTTCATAAGTTCTCAAAGTGGGTGCCCCACCCTTCCCGCGTTCTATGCGGGAGGGTGGGCCTTCGACACCACCACGCGCCGTCCACTGCGGCTCGATCTCCACTACGCCTTCCGCTCCTGTCGCCTGCTGTGCGCAGCTGCTCCACGCCCAATTCTCCGGGCGCTGCGCCCATCCGCGATTCACAGGATTGCGGCGGATGTAGCGCAGCTTCTCGATTCCCTTTCGCCTCGCTCCACACCGGAAAATCGGAATGGAAAATGCGGGACGCTCATCTTTTTGGATATGTGCGTAAAATCACTGCATAGTGTGACCGCGTCATGGCGACCAGAGTCAAGAAAGCAGATCATAGCCAAGGCGAAAGCGGTATAAGCAGGAATCCACCAACAGGGGCTAAATCCTTGCGGCTCAAGATTTTACCCCTAAGCTATTGAGCCCCATAGATTATTCCGAGATTTCCCGCTAAGTTTCTGATTCTAGAGAACCGAGGGGAGGGGGATACCTCCTCTCATCCTGAAATTTTTTCCAAAAGTGAGCACATTGCATCTCGCCCTGACACCTTACATCCAATGGAGTAGCAAGATAAATCTATGGGAAATACGTTTAAGACCGCTCTCCTTCTCACCGCTCTCACGCTGCTGCTGATGGCCATCGGACGTGCGTTCGGCGGCGAGAATGGAATGTTCATCGCCCTGGCTTTCGCCGTTGTGATGAACTTCGTCTCCTACTTCTACTCCGACAAGATTGCCTTGGCGATGTACAGAGCTCAGCCTGTCACGCGCGAGCAACTGCCGCGCGCCTACGCTGCGGTCGAGCGCCTCACGCAGAAAATGGGCATTCCCATGCCCAAGATGTACGTGCTGCCGACCGACTCGCCAAACGCTTTCGCTACCGGACGAAACCCGCAGCATGCGTCCGTGGCGGTAACGCAAGGCATCCTGCAGTTGCTCAATGATGAGGAACTCGAAGGTGTCCTGGCGCACGAACTCGGGCACGTGAACAACCGCGACATCCTGATCAGTTCGGTCGCCGCCACGATCGCAGGCGCCATCACCATGCTCGCCAGTATGGGACGCTGGGCGATGATCTTCGGCGGATACGGCAACGACCGCGACCGCCGCGATGGTGGAGGCCTTACAGCTCTGCTGATGCTGATCATCGCGCCCATCGCCGCGACATTGATTCAGCTCGCTGTCTCGCGCTCGCGCGAGTATCAGGCCGACGCGACCGGCGCGCACGTGACCGGAAATCCCTATGCCCTGGCCAGCGCCCTGCAGAAGATCGATGCCTACGCGCGCCGTCTTCCGCTGCAGGCGAGTCCGTCAACCGCGCACCTGTTCATCATTCAGCCGTTCCTGGGGATGAATGCGGGGATGTTCGCGAACTTGTTTTCGACGCATCCTCCGATCGCGAAGAGAATCGAGCGCCTGACCGGAAGGCCCGCAGACTACATGCAATGAGGCGGCTGCGAGCTTGCGACGTCGGTAAACAATGCGAGCAAATTCCGCGCTGGATGCAAGTTTTCGTCGATCTCACGTTCCATCATGGAAGCTACGTCGATTTGCTTGAAGCTCGTGGCGCAACTCATAGCTCATGACGTCCGTAACTCCTACCCATTTCGCCGCCGATAGTAGAATCCAGAGAATGTCGCCCGAGACCGCTGCCGCCGTGTCCACCAAAGCCGCCCAACTGGAAAATGCGCTTCGCCAAGTGATCCGCGGCAAAGACGACGTGGTTCGCCTCGCTCTGGTCAGCGTTTTCGCCCGCGGACATCTGCTGATCGAAGGCGTTCCCGGAGTTGGCAAGACGACTCTCGGACAAGCATTGGCCCGCGCCATCGATTGCACATTCCAGCGCGTGCAGTTCACTAGCGACATGCTGCCCTCGGACGTGCTCGGCATCTCGGTCTATTCGGCCACGGAGCAGAAGTTCGAGTTCAAGCGCGGCCCTGTGTTCACGAACGTTCTTCTCGCGGATGAGATCAACCGCACTACGCCCAAAACCCAGTCGGCGCTGCTTGAGGCCATGAATGAAGGACAGGTCACGGTCGATGCGCACTCGTTCGAGTTGCCACAGCCGTTTCTTGTGATCGCAACTCAGAATCCGGTCGAGCATCACGGAACATACCCGTTGCCGGAGTCGCAACTGGATCGTTTCCTGATGCGTGTGCGCATGGGATATCCTGACCCGCAGGCCGAACGCCAGATCCTGCGTTCGGAAGCAGGAGTTGCGCGGCTGGATGGTATTCGTCCCGTTCTGAGTGGCGCAGACGTGATCGAAATGCAACAGGCAGTCAAGAATGTCCGCGTTGACGATTCTTTGGTGAACTACGCTCTCGAAATTGTTCGGCGTACCCGCGAGTCCGAGTTCCTGTCGTTGGGTGTTTCCCCCCGCGGATCGCAAGCCCTCTACCGCGCGGCACAAGCAATGGCATTCCTCGAAGGCCGCAACTACTGCACTCCTGAAGACTTCAAGCCTCTCGTCGTCTCTGTCTTCGCACACCGCGTCGTCGTGAACGGTCTCTATGCATCGACATTGAAAAAGTCCGAGCAATCGGACCAGGTCCTGAAAGATATCGTCGAAAACGTAGCAGTACCGGTGTAAGAGCTTTCAGTCCTCGGTCACGCTGTGTTCCTCTGTGCCCTCTGTGATGAGTCCTTGGCTATAATTCTCCCGTCATGTCCCTTCTCCGCTTCCTCATGCTGCTCTCGCTCGTCGCCTGGATCGGCGGTTTGATCTTCTTCGCCTTCGTGCTTGCGCCCACAGCATTTCAGGTGTTGCCTAATACGCATCTTGCGGGAAACATGGTCGGGCGTTCGCTTAGCAAGCTGCACTGGATCGCGATTGTCTCGGGAGTCATTTTCCTGATCAGTTCCCTGCTCTACAGCTATCTCACACAAGGAACTGCAAATCTGTTGGGCATGCGGCACATCCTCATCTGCCTGATGCTTGCGCTGACTCTTTTTTCGCAGTTCTGGATCATCCCGCACATGGATACTCTGCGTGCCCAGGTTGGCGACTTCGCGTCCGTCCCACTGACGAATCCGGCACGCGTGCAGTTTGACGCGCTGCACGTCTGGTCCACTCGCGTGGAAGGCGCAGTCTTGCTGCTCGGACTCGTAGCTGTGTACTTGACGGCGAGTGCCCTGATCGAAAGATAAAGGCCAGCCCGTTTTCAGGCTGGCCTAACCCACAGCACCCTCTGCGACTTCAGCGCGTTACCATCTCTCCCGCTCGCACTTGCCATTCTCCTTCAGCAACGTGTCCCTGCTTCTCGTAGGAATGCCCTGTGACCAGTCCCAGCACGAACCACCCCAATGCCAGCGCGCCAAGCGCAAAGATCGAATCGCCGATCATGCGCATCCAGCGCAATGTGTTCATGCCGCCGGAATGCAGGAACTCCGTGGAACGTGCGTACCAGGTTCCGTATTCCACCGAAGCCCATGCCTGCATCAGGCCAATGGGAAGCATGCTGAGGAGCACCATCAGCGCGAGTCCGATGTTGATGGCCCAGAACGCAAACCAGAGCGGCGCATTCTTCCACGCCCGTCCGGGACGCAGCGCTCGCAGGCAAAACAGCATCAGGCCAAGCCCGAGCATGCCGTAGACGCCAAACAGCGCTGTATGGCCGTGCACTGGCGTCGTGTTCAGTCCCTGCATGTAGTACAACGCAATCGGCGGATTGATCAGGAACCCGAACAATCCTGCACCCACGAAGTTCCAGAACGCGACCGCAACGAAGAAATAAATCGGCCACTTGTAAGCAGCGACCCAGATGTGCTGCTCGCGGGCCCGTGCCAGCCGGATGTTTTCCCAGGCTTCGAATCCGATCAGCACCAGCGGAACAACTTCCAGCGCGCTAAATACCGCCCCCAACCCAAGCACGATATCGGGAGTGCCGGCGAAGTAGAGATGGTGGAATGTCCCGATAATGCCGCCCGACAGAAACACGATAGTCGAAAACAGCACGGCACGCGTCGCCGTAGTTACGGAGAGCAGTTTGAGACGGGTCAGCAGGAATGCAATCACGACGGTGGCAAAAACCTCAAAGAAACCCTCCACCCAGAGATGCACGACCCACCAGCGCCAGTATTCGGCGGTCACAAGATTGCTGCGTTGCCCATACATCAACCCTGCAGCGTAGAACAGCGGGATAGCGATGCTGGAGATCAGAAACATCATCAGGAGTGAATAGCTCTGGTCACGCTGCGCCAGTGCTGGACGGATCGCTCGCCACATGAGCCACAGCCAGAAAACCAATCCCACGAAGAGCAGGATCTGCCAGAAGCGGCCAAGATCGACGTATTCGTAACCTTGTGTGCCGAACCAGAACCAGTTGTTTCCAAGGCGATGCTGGATGCTCAGCCACTCCCCGGCCAGCGAGCCAACCACAACCACAAGCAGCGCCCCGAACAACGCATTCACACCGAGCCGCTGGCCTTTGGGCTCGTAGCCGCTGACCGCAGGCGCGACGTACAGACCCGTCGCGAGCCACGATGTGGCAATCCAGAAGATGCCAATTTGCAGGTGCCACGTGCGGGTCACGGCATAGGGCAGCCAGCGATCGAGCGGGATTCCGTAAAAGCCGGATCCCTCCACACCATAGTGTGCCGTGATCGCTCCCAGAGCGACTTGCACGACCCACAGCGCCGCTACCACAAAGAAGAACTTCACGGTCGCCTTCTGCGACGGAGTGGGCTTGAGTCCAAGCAATGGATCGCTGGTCGGCAACAGCTCTTCAGATACCGTGCGCGGCTGCGACGCGAAGTACCACACCATTCCGCCAACGCCGGCGAGCAGCAGTACGAAACTTATGACACTCCACACCACTGCTCCCCCGGTCGGCTCGTTGCCGATCAAAGGCTCGTGCGGCCAGTTTTGCGTGTAGGTGACGTCGCTGCCCGGCCGGTTCGTGGAGGCGGCCCACGCCGTCCACCAGAAGAAGGCGCTCATCTCCCGCAGCTTCGTGGGATCACTCATGGCGCCGGGCTGGATGGCGTAGTCGTTCCTGCCGCGGGTGAACACCTCTGAGTAGTAGCGGAAAAGTTCGGCGAAAGCCTCTGCACGCACCGGACCAAGAGTGATGCTGCGGGTTTGCGGATCATATGTGTTTTTCCGCATCACTTCCCGCAAGCGTGCCTGCAACGCGGCTTGCTGCTCCATTCCCAGTGCGGCATAGTCGCTGGCACCAGAATCTTTCGCCCAACGGTCAAGAATGAACGTGCATTCACGATGCAACCAATCGGCGGTCCAGTCCGGGGCAACGTAGGCTCCGTGTCCCCAAACCGTGCCGACTTCCTGCCCGCCAATTGATTGCCAGACGCCCTGCCCGTTCTGGATGGTATCGCCATCGAACAAGACTTGACCGGCCGTGGTCACCACTTGCGCAGGAATGGGCGGCGCATTGTCCAGGACCTTGATTCCCACTCCGCCGAGCACAGCAAAAGAAGCCACCAGCACTATCGCCAAGGCAATCCATAGCCTCTTATAAGACACGGTCGTTACCTCCTGATGGAGTTTGAGTCACAATTCTATGCTGCATTGCATCGTAATACGACATATAAACAGAAACCGGGGAGGGCTTCCTCTACCCTGCCCTTTCCATCGCAATTGTCCGCGGGAACAGGATGTTGTTCTCCAGATGAATGTGCTGATGCAGGTCCGCCTCGAATTCGGCCAATGCGCGATATAACGCCTGGTAGCTGGCACAAGCCTCTTCCGGCACAGCATAGCCATTGCTGGCCGAACGCAACGCGCGCAACGCGCTGCCTGCCGAGTCGTGCTCGTGCTCCATCATGGATACTGGGTTGGCAACCGTACCAAATGGCGCTGGCAGTACAGATTCGCCTTGAATTACCGCTTCTTCCATCCGCACGACATAAGGAAACAGGACCATCTCTTCTTTCATCATGTGCGATGTCAATTCCCGGGCGAGTCCGCGGAACACGGCTTGAATGTGGAGCAACTCGGGATGATTCTGGCCATGGACTCTGCAGACTTTCTCCATCAGTGGTTCCAGGCGAGTGATTTCCGTCCGCACGAACTTGTGGTGTGTCGCATTGATGTGAGCGATCAACTCCGATAGCGGCTCCCTCTGCCAATTGCGGGGACTTGGCCTGGAGTCCTGGCGCGCATTTTCTAACTCGCGCTGCACCTGTTCCAGGTCGAGACCGGCGACACGGCAGGCCTCTTCGAGCGGCTTGTCGCCTCCACAGCAGTAATCAATCCCCAGGATCTCGAACACCCGCGTCGCGCTGGAACTCTCTAAGGCCAGTTCCCGCACGGTCCTGTCGGCAATTGCGCTCATGTCATCCTCCTCGGCCTTCATCAAGGCTGCATGGTTGCAAGGCTAACGAAGCCGAGAGTATCTGCCGATGACTTTTGTCACAGGAGGGCGAATACCGGAAATTTGCGGGTTCGAGAAGGGCCGCAGATCAATTGGGGGAGGCCAGGTCGGTTTCCAGAGCCGCCAGGTCACGGATCAAGAGGGTTCTTCCTTCGATATTCACCAGGCCCTCGGCTTGAAGGCGCGAGAGGTTGCGCGATACCAGCTCGCGCACCGTTCCGATTTGCGCCGCCAATTCCTGGTTATTAGCGGGCAACGTGACCTGCACACCGCCAGCTGTCTTTCTGCCTTCGTTTTGTGCCATGCGAATCAGGTACGCTCCCAGCCTCTGGCGGACTGTTGTGAACGACAGTTCCTCGATGATTCCCACCAGGCGCCGCAGACGGGCGCCCACTACCCGCAGGACTTTAAGCGCGACCTGAGGGTGGGCAACGCACAACGCCTGAAAGTCCTGCTTGCTCACGAAGAGAAGCATGCTGTCTTCCACGGCGACGGCCGATGCTGGGTAGTTCCCGCCATCGAATACTGGTAGTTCGGCAACCGAACTTCCCGGACCCTCGATATTGAGTACCTGTTCGCGCCCTCCCGAGGAACTCTTGAATATACGAATAGTGCCGGACTCAACGACGTAGAGTCCCGTGCAGGGCTCGCCTTCGCTGAATATCATCTCTCCGACAGAGTATGTGCGAGAAACGACACGTTCTCGAAGGAAATCCAGCTCCCGTTCGGTAAGCCCGGAGAACAGGGGGGTTCGGGATAAGGTTTTGAGGTGGCTCCCGGAAGTATCGGGCACGCGGCTATTCTACTCTTGCACCAATCCGCGGACCCTTGTAACAGATGCAATCCACCAGGTGATCGTTGACCATTCCCACGGCCTGCATGAAGGCATAACAGATTGTCGATCCGACAAACTTGAAACCACGGCGCTTGAGATCCTTGCTCATGGCGTCGGACTCAGGAGTGCGCGCTGGGATCTGGCGCAGCGATCTCCACCTGTTGATCTTTGGCTTGCCTCCGACAAATTGCCAGATGTAGGAATCGAAGCTGCCGAATTCTGCCTGGACACGAAGAAATGCCTTGGCGTTTTCGACTGTGGCTGCAATCTTCAGCTTGTTGCGAACGATTCCAGGGTCAGCCAGCAGAGCCTGGATCTTCTTCGGCTGATACTTCGCTATACGGCGCGGATCGAATCTGTCGAAGGCACGCCGGTAATTTTCGCGCTTGTTGAGGATCGTGCTCCAACTCAGGCCAGCCTGGGCGCCTTCGAGGATCAGAAATTCAAAGAGCGTGCCGTCGTCGTGCACCGGCACACCCCATTCTTCGTCGTGATAGTGGATATACTTCTCGCCTTTCGCCCAGCCGCAGCGGATAAGCTCGGAAGCGGCGCTCTTCTTCGACATTCAGCTTGGTTCCTGCAAAACTCTTCACCCACGGAGGGCACAGGGGTGCGCAAGGAAATCAATCCAGCGACTTCGGGTCGGATTTGTTCACCGGTGATTTCTTGTCCAGTTCAGCAATCAGTTTCTGTGCGGATGCCGGAATTCCGACTTTGCCCTCACGAATGATTTCTTTCGCGCTGAGCTTCTGTCCATAAAGCTTCTCGTTGGCGCTGCCGTCAGAACGCAGTGTCGAACCTTCCAGGGACACGCCTGCGAACAGTCCCTTGTTGCGCGAATAGGAGAGTATCTCGGCGTTCATCACAATGTCGGTTGCGCCTTCCGCGGTGCGGCCCTTCGGACCAGCAGCCGCCGACGCGTCAGCGCCGAGTTTTACCTTGCTGCTCAGCAGCGATCGCGCGCCTTTAGGATTCATAATCAGCAACACGAAGTCCGTCGCCTGTCCGCCGAGCTGAAAACCGATGCTCACGCCTTCGAGCGCGTACAGTGCTGGAGCACCCCACTTGCCCTTGTAGTGTTCGCCACTGCGGCAGACCATGACACCGCGCCCGTAGCTCCCACCGATGCCGAAGGCGCCTTTTTTGACCGAAGGAAGAATTACTACACACTCGGCCTTGTCGAGAAGATCTTGAGGAATGTTGTCAGGAATATCCAGAATTTCTTTGAGCACCTGGCCCGCATCCTTGACGCGCTCTTCCTCGTGTTCGTCATTGGCAGCGAAAGCTGCAAGCGGCAAGATGAGGACGACAGCAAGACACACAATGAATTTCTTCAAGAAACCCTCCGCAACACAGATTTTAAGGAAAAGCAGGACGACTGTGCGACTCTACTCTCTCCAACATTGGAACACCAAAGCTGGCTCGGCAACAAGATCGCGCAAGTCATTTGGAATGCATGTTTTGTGCCATGACCAAACGTGCGCTCCTTTTGTAACTTGGAACTTCGCGGGCGCACCCCTAAAGTCAAGCAGAAGGCGCTTCAACCGTAATAGGATTTCGGCCCCTGGCGTGCATCTAGTAAGCTGGGTACGTGTTGGGACGCGCTTTACAGTGAAAAAATTGGATGCCTCGGGCATGAAGTACACGACTTGGATTTTGCGGTTTTCGAGCCTTCTGCTGGCAACCTTTGTGGGAGCCGTGTCCTCATCCGCCCAGTCCCCATACATTTCTGGAGCACCGACGCTGAACGCCTCGAACGCGGTCAGCAGCGCGTCCGGCGATGAACCGCAAAACTCGATGATCACGCTGCACGCGCGCGTGAACGAGGTCAACGTTCTCTTCATCGCGACCGACAAGCACGGAAAGTTCGTCCGCGACCTGAATCAGAAGGATTTCACGATTCTTGACGATCACAAACCTCCGCAAGCCATCCTGAACTTCCGGCGGGAAACCGATCTTCCGCTGCACATGGGTTTGCTGGTGGACGTAAGCGGATCGGTAGACAGCCGCTTCGATTTCGAGCAGACCGCGGCTACCAGCTTCCTTGAGCACACTGTTCGCCAGGGTTTCGACCGCGTCTTCGTGATGGGATTCAACAGCCGCACCCAGATGGCTCAAGACTTTACGGACAATACTACGCTGCTCGCGAAGGGCATTCATAACCTCCGGAATGGCGGAGGCACGGCGCTGTACGATGCCGTTTATCGCGCCTGCAAAGACAAATTGGCGAAAGACCATCCGGACCACCCGGTGCGCAAGGCAATCATCGTGGTGAGCGATGGCGAAGATAACCAGAGCGAAGTGACCAAGGCGCAGGCGATCGAGATGGCGCAGCGCGCTGAGGTGATCATCTACGCGATTTCGACCGATGACAGCGGCCTGGTCATGCGCGGTGACAGAGTTCTGGAACAACTCGCCGAAGCAACTGGCGGACGGGCGTTCTTCCCTTTCAAGATGAAGGATATTACGCACTCGTTCGCGGCGATCGAAGACGAGTTGCGCAGCCAGTACATCGTCTCCTACAAGCCCGCAGACTTCGACGCGGACGGACGCTACCGCACGATCGAAATCTCCTCCCTGAAGAAAGACCTGCAAGTCCGGGCGCGCAAGGGATACTTTGCGCCGCAGCAGTAGACCAGCTTCAGTCTCAGCTTCTGCCCTTCCCACCAACTACTCCTGAGAATCAGAAGGAAATCGCACAGAGAACGGAATCAGATACCGAGGTTACGCGGTCTCTTGCAGATGTTCTTTGAAATAAAAAAGGGCCGCTGACTAAACGCGGCCCGTCAAAACTGGAATCCACGAGGGTCTACGAAGAAAAGCCTTTTCTCCTATTGCTCTCCGCCGTTCACGTTGCTGCCCCAGAGCACATTGCTTCCCCAGAGCACATTCGATCCCCAGAGAACGTTGCTGCCCCAAAGAACATTTGAGCCCCACAGCACGTTTGAGCCCCAAGGCTCTTCGTTGCAGCCCCAGAGGGGGCTGCCCGACATAGCCGAGGCCGGCGCTCCGACCATGAATTGCGAACTTCCCCAAACCGCCGAGTTGGACCACGTCGATGAAGTGTTCCACACTGCGCTTGGGCTGTCGGTAAGGTAAACGTAGCCGTTGTTCGCGTTGTAGGATGCGACCGGGGACATCGCCGTTCCCTTGGCCACGTCCGTATTGTTGAGCGCGGCCTCCAGGTCCACGTACCCTGCGCCGATAGTAAAGACGTCATACTGATCGGTGTAGGTAATACCAGTGGTCGGATCAGTCGTGCTGCTGTAGGCAGGAAACGACTTCCATGCCGTCTTCATCAGGCGCGCCTTCACCTGATCGGGCGTGAGGCTGGGAGTCTTCTGCAGCAGATCGGCGACTACGCCGCTCACCACTCCCGTCGCCATGCTTGTGCCGCTCAAGGTGAAATACGTCGAAGACGCGTCCGTGCTGCCTCCGTTCACGTAGAAGTTGTAGGGCACGCGGTTGCCGGGATAGTTGTTAAAAAGCGTCGAGTTCGGCGCTTCCAGCGACACCAGCAGGTTGCCCGGGGCGACAATATCCGGCTTGGCGACAGCATCAATCGCCGTTGGCCCTTTCGAACTGTAGCTGGCGATCAAATCATCGACGCGGGTGGGAGTGCCCATTGGCTTCATCGCTCCCACGGTAATGACATACGGATCGTTGCCGGGGGAAGTGACCGTCGCGTATCCATTGGTGGGCTGATAGCGTCCATTGTTGCCAGCCGCAACCACCACGACGATTCCATTCTTCCACGCCATTTCCACGGCCTGACACAGCGGATCGAGCTGGTAGCTCTCGTAGACCGGGCGCCCGAGTGAGAGATTCAGCACCCGAATGTTCAAAAGCGGCTTTAGTAAGATCGCAGTTGAAATCGCCGAGATCACTGCGCTATCCGAGCCCGCTCCACTCTGATCAAGCACGCGCAGGTTGATGATGTTTGCCTTGGGAGCAATCCCTTCGAAGGTCTTGGAATACTTGGAACCTGTCGAGCTCGCGCCATTGCCTGCGATCAATCCGGCCACATGGGTGCCGTGCCCGAACTGATCACTGGCGCTGCCATTGCCGGGAACGAAGCTCTGATTCCAGACCACGCGTGAGCCGCCCAGCAATCCGCCGTTCAGGTCGGGATGGCTCCTGACTCCGCTGTCGACGATTGCAACTCCGATGCCGGCTCCGGTGTAGCCCGACTGCCACGCGGCAAAAGCATTCACTGCGGGCGCAGCATTGCTGAGAGTCGGACTCAACGTCCGATCCAGGCTGATGTATTTCACGTTGCTCTGATTCGACAACGAGAGAATATTCGCGAGCGGCAACTCCGCCACGATGCCGTTGACCAGCGGCAAGGTATTCAGAATCGAGCCCAGTGTCGACAGAAGCTGAAGATCGAGAAGGCTTGGCGCGCTGTTGTATTGCACGACCACTCTCGCAGTTGTTGCTTTCGACGCCTGCAAGTCCGGGGACAGCTTCGTCATATCTGCGCCCCAGGCGCAGCTGCAACCCGCAATGATGAGAACAACTAAGAGTTTCCTCACAGATCCCCCAAATTCCGCCCCACAGTGCGGCTAAACCGCACTTCGAGTAACCACGGAGGTGCACCTGCGGGTCCAAATAGGACGAGCGCTGGCTTTAAGAATCAACGACTTCGAAGTCCGTGTTGCGAAACGCCGCGGGCGTTTTGTCCCTACATTCGTCCATGGGACAAAATGTCCCAAGTGGAGGGGTCAGGGCGGCGCTGGGACGCTGGTCAGCCAGTCTTAGGTCATTGATTCTGCGGCGTTAAACGATCGTAACGGGCAGATTCCTTTTTGGGCGGACTTGTCTCCCTAATTCATTGAAAATTTAAGCACTTCGTATGTCTGGGGTTCGCTCCATCCGAACACGTGTGTTTATCTCCGGCCTTGCGGTGGGTGGGGCGGCCTTCCTCCTCATCGGATTTGCACAGTGGCAGACCGGGGACCCGGTGAAGTTCGTCTGCTATCTGGTCGCAGCTCTGCTGGCCTCTTCGCTCAAGGTGGGCATGCCGGGAATCGAGGGGACGCTCTCGGTGAACTTTCTATTCACCCTGCTCGGAATTCTGGAGTTGAGCCTTCCGGAAACGCTGGCCATTGCGGTAGCCAGTACGCTGGCCCAGTTCTACTGGAAACCAGCGCGGCGCATTACTGCGGTACAGTTGGTCTTCAACCTATCGCAGGTTACGGTATCGAGCGGCCTGGCGTACCTCGCGTATCGTTCGTTCGTTAATCACGTCTTGCACTCCCCGGGGCCCTTGGCGCTTCTAGTGGCTGCCGTTGTTCACTTCGGCTGCAACACCGCCGCTACTTCGACCATCATCGGGCTCACGGAAGAGAAGTCCATCGCCAAGGTATGGGGCGACAGTCATTTGTGGATCTTCCCCTACTTCATGGTGGGAGCCGCGGTTGCGGGACTCGTCCATTTTCTGAATGCGCATGTCGGCTGGCAATCCTCTCTGCTGGTGCTTCCCCCGATTTACTTGATGTACCGGTCATATCGTCTCTATCTCGGGAAACTAGAAACGGAAAAGGTGCATGCCGAGCAGGTTTCGAAACTCCACTTGCGCACGATCGAGGCCTTGGCGCTGGCCATCGAAGCCAAAGACGCAACTACGGGAGAACATCTGCAGAGAGTGCGCATCTATGCGATGGAGTTGGCCAAGCAGTTAGGGCTCAGTGACGATGAGAAGGAGGCGCTGCAGGCCGCATCGGTATTGCACGACATTGGGAAGCTTGCCGTTCCTGAACACATCATCTCCAAGCCGGGGAGGCTCACGCCAGAGGAGTTCGACAAGATGAAGATTCATCCGGTCGTCGGCGCCGAGATTCTCGAGCAGGTGGACTTTCCATATCCGGTGGTGCCGATTGTGCGCGCACATCACGAGAAGTGGGACGGCAGCGGATACCCCTTTGGACTCTCGGGCGAAGCAATTCCGATCGGAGCCCGCATTCTGGCCGCAGTCGATTGCCTGGACGCACTTGCTTCCGATCGCCAATATCGCAAAGCGCTGCCGCTCGATGATGCCATGGCAAAGGTTGCTTCAGAAGCAGGAACGAGTTTCGATCCGAAGATCGTTGGCATGCTGCAGCAGCACTACACGGAGTGGGAGAAACTGGCGAATGAGCAGCCATTGCAAGCTGCACCGAAATTGTCGACGGACATCAAAGTTGAACGCGGGGCAGCGCCGGATGCCGGCTTTGCGGAAACTGGCGAACCAGCCAGCTCGTCCATTTTGGTCTCCGACATCAGTGAGCGGGTGCAAGAAGTGCGGGAGCAGGCACAAGAGATTCTCCGGTTCATACGCTATGCCGAATCTTCGCTACGGCGGGAAGATATCTTCTCACTGCTCTCGAGCCGGCTGAAGCGCCTTGTTCCACACGATTCAATGGCAGTCTATTGCCAGAGCGGGAACACGCTGCTTCCCGAGTTCGTCAGTGGAGAGAATCTTCGCCTGCTCTCTTCCTTGCGGATTCCGCTAGGCGAAGGATTGTCGGGATGGGTGGCCCAGAATCACAAGCCGATTCTGAACGGGAATCCCTCGGTCGAACCGGGATATCTGAATGATCCGACCAGGTACAGCACACTGCGTTCGGCGCTGGCGGTTCCTATCGAGGCGGAGGCCAGAGTGATCGCAGTTTTGGCTCTGTATCGTGCCGGTCAGGATGCCTTTACTAATGACGATCTGCACTTGCTGGAAGACATCGTCAGCACGCTCGCCGGCGCACTGGCGAAAATGGGTCAACTCAAATCCTCGGGAGCCATCGCCGGTTCAAAGTAGCACCAACCGGCTAGTCGCGCTTTTGAAGCGCAGCCAGTATAGGTAACGAGCTGGCAATTCTTTGCCGGCCTTCGCTCACTCCATCTCGAAGCTCACGAACATCAATTCTCCGTCCCGTTCGATCTGTAAGACGACCGGATCACCTGCTTTGAGAACGTCAACCGCGCCGCGGAGCGTCGCTGTCGAGTCGATCGGAGTTTTGTTGAGTCGATGGATGACATCGCCGGTCTGCAATCCAGTTTCTGGCGTCACGAGTTCGACGGCCCTGCCCACCACGATTGCTCCGGATGGAATGCGTAGCTCAGATTTGAGCTTTTCGCCCAGGTCTCCGCTGATATCAATGGCCAGTATTCCCAGCCGGGGAATCAAACTGTTCTCGGGGTTAACCGCGTCGATCATCTCATCCATCTGATCTCGATGTTCAATCGCGGGCACATACAGCGTTTTCTTCTCCTTCCCGCGGAGGACGTCCAGCTTTACGACCTGATCCGGTCTGTGCAGATAAAGTGCGGCGGAAAGCGAAGGCAGAGTCTCAATGCGGCGATCATCCGCAGACAAAATGATGTCTTCGACCTGAAGACCTGCCGCCTCTGCAGGCCCGCCTGGCTTGACATCTGCGACGATCACTCCCCAGTGTTGAGACAGATTCAGGCCTTCCGCCAGCGTCGGCGTGATCTCCTGCGCTGTCGCCCCAATTTCCACACGATGAACATGTCCATATTTGCGCAGGCTGTGGTACACGAAATCAACGACACGCGCGGGAATCGCAAAGCCTAAGCCTTCGCTACCGCCACCTTCGGAAAGGATGAAGGTGTTGATGCCCAGGACGGCGCCGTTCATATCCACCAGCGGGCCACCACTGTTGCCGGGGTTAATGGGCGCGTCGGTTTGTATATACGTGAGAGGCTTGCTTGGGTCGGGCTGCCGGGCCAAGGCACTGACGACTCCCATTGTGACGGAATTCTGCAGGCCCTCGGGACTGCCGATCGCGAAAACAAGTTGTCCCACATGGGGACGCTGCTGGCTGACGAGCGGCAGAGTAGGCAGATCTTTCTCATTGATCTTGAGCAGGGCGAGATCGCTTTCCTTGTGTTGACCGAGGAGCCGTGCTTCCACGATGCGGCGTTTACCCAGTGGAACCAGTCCAGACGACTCACCCATAGGTAAAGGCAAGGCGACGCGAATACGTTGCGCACCTTCGACCACGTGAGCATTCGTCATGACATAGCCGTTGGGATCGACGATTACACCCGACCCGACGGCGTGCTGGCGTACGATGAACGCCGTCTGGGAACGGTCTTGCTCGCGGGCCGTCCCGTAACCGGTAACCAGGATCTGAACAACCGCAGGCGAGACCTTGGCGGCCAGAGCCTCCAGCGCACCGTTGAGTTCAGACAGCACATTTGGGCTCGGATCGGAACCTGCGGCACTGGTTGATGTTCCCTGGTTGGAAAGATGCGTTGACGTGACGGAACTGTGGTTGCCAGCAGTTGCCGGGCTCTGAGCTTCAGTGGAGTTTCCCATGACTCCGCAGAAACAAAGAACACAAAGAAGCCTGATCACGACTGCGCTGATCTGACGTGAGACGATTGCCTCGATTCCGGTGCGAGGCTGTAATACTTCCAGGTTGCCAGAATCCACACCAGCACTTGGAACCATGTTGGAACGACCGGTAAGCAATTTCACCTTAGCACCAGGGTCCATGCAGCCAGGCGGTTGGTTCACAGACCATTTTCTACGAGAACGGAATTCGGTCGAAGCTAGCCATTCCACAGCAGACTGATGCCGCATCGAAGGCGTTGGCAAGCTCCCGCGAACATGATGGCTACTTGAATCTAGCACAGACAATTACGCTTCACTTGAGAGAGGCTATGTATTAGCCTGTGCCTCTCCGAACTGAAAGAAGAAATCAGCCCATGGGGCTATTGCGGAGAATCTCGTCGTCATCGCAGTAGGCGCGATTTGGTGCTAGCGATCAAAACGCGTGGAAACCGTCGCGCCTCCAGTTTTTCTGAGGTTTGGTTTGGGTAAGTCGTTGGAATGTTTTGCAGTGTGGGCCGATTGAGAAGCACCTTAGGGAAGGAATTCCGAATGGGCGCGGGTGAGCAAGAAAAAGTTCCAGAACCCGAAGTAAGGGCTACGTTAACGACAAGCCATGGCAAGTCACATTTCTGGTGGTGGACGGGACTCTCTTTGATCCTGTTCTTCGGCCTCGCAAGGGCATGGATCGGCCGTTATTCCATTAATCCTGACGCCATTTCTTATTTAGACCTTTCGGACGCCTTCCTGCGGCGGGACTGGCATAACTTCGTGAACGCTTACTGGAGCCCCTTGTATCCGATCTTTCTCGGCATCGGTCGACTGGTTCTGCCCACTTCCAAGCACTGGGAACTTCCGAGTGTACACATTGTTAACTTTGCGATTTTTGTCGGAGCCCTGGGGTGTTTCGAGTTTTTTTATTCTGCCTTGCGGGACTTGCTTGTCTCTACAGACTTGCAAGATGATACCATCCCGGTCGTTGGGGAATGGCCGTTCTTCATCCTCGCGCATGTATTGTTTTTGTGGATTTCGCTTGATCTGATCTCCGTTTGGGATGTCTCTCCGGATCTTCTTGTTTCCGGCTTTGTCTACTCCATTGCCGGCATGATTCTCCGTTTCCACCAGAACCCCAGTTGGAAATTAGCGGCTGCTCTGGGAGCGCTTCTCGGAGCAGCATATTGGGCCAAGGCGGTACTCTTCCCACTTGGGTTTGCTTTCATGGCGTGCGCTCTGATGACCACCAGCAGCATCAGGACAGCCGTCAAGCGTGGTCTGGTCATGGCAACGGTGTTTTCCGCCGTAGCAGGACCTTGGGTTGCCGCGCTCTCGTTGCAGAAGCACAGGTTCACCTTCGGGGACACTGGGCGCCTTGCCTATGCCATTTTGGTGAGCCCAGGAGGCGCAACGCGCAACTGGCAAGGCGATCCGGCTTCTGGGAAGCCTGCACACCCTACCCGCCAGGTGTACGCAGACCCGCCGGTGTACGAATTCGCGGAGCCAATCGCTGGGACCTTTCCTCCCTGGTTCGACTCAACATATTGGCAAGAAGGCCGAGTTGCGCAGTTTAACCTGAAGGCTCAGGTTGCTGTGACCTCCCGGCAGCTTCTTTTCTATGCAGAGATGCTGCTGCACCAGGAAAATGCGCTGCTGGCAACGGCACTGACTTTCTTCCTCATCACGGGAAGGAAGCGCACTGGGCAAACCATCGCCAGAAATTGGCCTATTTTGCTGATGGCCGCAGCCGCCTTCGCCATCTACATGCTCGTCCATGCCGAACCTCGCTATTTGGGACCTTATATTGGCCTCTTGTGGCTGGCGTTGCTCAGCCCGCTTCGCATTCCACGCCATTTGGTTCGAGTCTCCGGCTATCTCATGTGCGTGGCCGCTTCCGTGTTGTTGCTAAGTGTCGTGGACAATACCGCGCGTGCGGTCCGTGATGGTGGTCCGTATTCGGCAATGCAAGAGATCATTCTCTCTGACCACCTCGATGCCATGGGTCTACGCCCAGGAGATCATATTGGCGTTGTTGGAGGCGTGGGCCTCTACGCAGCACGGTTCAGCCGCGCGAAGATCGTCGTCGAGGTGATAGACGCATCCGCGTTTTGGCAACTCACTCCCGAGAAGAGGGGGATTGTGCTTCAAAGGTTCTCCCAGGCCGGAGCTCGAATGGTGATTGCTCCAGATCCCAGCCCTTGCCCGGCCCCCGATTCTTCCTGGATCAAGATTAGAGGAGAGCCTTACTACGCACGTCGTCTTTGAGCGACAGTAGGAGGTAGCTCGACGTTCGGAGAGTCTGCACGAGGGCAGGAAAATCTGGGCCCTTTACTGACGTTTCACCCGATCGGTATTTGTCAGAATGAGGGTGCCAACTTCGCCTTTGTAGGGATCGAGTAGTTTCCTTGTGGCATTCGAATTAGCTGTTTCCAGAATTTTCGCCAATACGTAGGAATAGATGTCGTCAGTGGGCTTTCCCCATATTGCGATGGCGTCGGACTTGGAAGCAACAGCAGCATTAACAAGTTGCTCCGCTTCAGCGTGGGTAGGTGGCAGAGCCGAATTTTGTCCTACCAAACGCCACCCGGACATATACGCAAGGTAGGTGGCCGCCTCCCAACCGACTCCGTGCTCGGGATACGGACCGTCTCCGATACTCACCAGTGTTCCGGCGGATTTGTTGTTTCGGAGGTACGTCGCTCCCTCAAAGCAGCTCATCACGAAGTCGCGATTCCCGGTCCGGAAGGGTGACGCCCGATAAATCATAAAGAAAATCGTGCTTGCGACGAACAGGCCAAGCAGCACTCTTCGCATCCATCGAGCCAACATGGGCGACGCACCGGCTTGATCTTCCGGCAGCACCAACGGGCAACAAACAGCAATCAATGGCGGAATCAGAGGCATCACGTAACGGTTGTCAAAGACCAACATGCAGTACGCGCAGATGAGGCCCACTGCACTGACAACCACGATGCTGGCGAACTCGACCTCCAACCGAAACATACGCCGCTGCTGGATCAACAACAGAACCATTGTGCCGGTCGCCAGCGTGCCCGCAGGAGTCAGGAGTATTACGACTTCCTTTACCGCAGACGGGAGATTCTCGGCCTCGGTCTTCAGGATCATCCCCAGTAATGCCGGGTTTCGCAAACTGAAGTTCTGCAGGTCCCTGAGCGAAGTCCCCCAGCTGACCATGTATTTGTCGTAATCCAAAGGCACGTCGGCGTACGCGAGAGGATTTCCTTGCGGGTAACCAGTCTGCGTGCGATGCCAATTCACCCAGAGATTCCTCCTCAACTGGTATCCCGTAGTGAACACACCATACTTCGTTTTGAGCGCAACTCCCCAGCCAAACCACGTGAGCGCGGGCAACAGAAACGCGAGTGCCGAACAGACGACCAGTCGGCGAGGTGCTCGGAGGTTCCGCAGCAGTAGCGCTAACGAAGTCGGAATGGACAGCCACGGCATGGCTATTGCCTTCGCCAGAAATGCCAGGGCGTGACATCCCCCTAACGCCAACCATGTGCGACGTTGGTTAGTTCTTAAGGCATGCCAGAGCAGAACGAAGTATGTAAGCACAAAGGCGGTCAGCAGGAAGTCGGCGAGCACCGATCCGGCTGCTTTCGCTACAATCCCGCGAGCAATCGAGAACCAAAACACGGCGAGTGCCGCTGCAGTGGGCGAATGCCACAGGCGTAAGGTCAGCCAATAGAGCAGAGGCAGACAGAGGAGAAAACTGCCGACGGTGACGACCTTGCCAGCCACCTCAAGATTCTTTGTGAACGGAGATGCTGCTGCGATGAACCAGGTGACCAGCGGACTCCAGTAGCCATGAAGACTCAGCCGGTAGTCGCCATCGACAATGTGCCGTGCTAACCCAATGTAATTGATCCCATCCACGGACACGCGATGGATGCTCCACCGCCAGAACCAGGCTATCTGAAAGACGCAGTTCAGGGCGTTTAGCCCAAGTAGAGTCCACTGCAAGGCGCGCGGAAAGCGTTGGCCGAAAGGCGCAGATTCTGACATGTGCGGTGAGAGGCAGTTCGATGGTACACCAATGTGGATGGCCGGAAAGGGAGTGGACCCTCGAAGCGCTCGCTCAACAAGTCTCTCCCTTGGACAGCGGAGGGGGAACCGTTCCTACCGTTAACTAACGGGTTATCAGGCTTTTACAGGAGTAACTTTCCGTGATATAACCGCCCGTAAGCAGAAAAGCGGGCCTTGGCCTGCTGGGAGCTTGATTGGACGATGTTGGCCTCATTCACAGACAGTCCACAGTCAGGTCAACGCAGAGGAGGTACCGTGGGGGAAGAAGCACGGACCGGGAAAAGATTTCCGCTGGAATTGCCGATCAAAATTCATAAAGGCGAGACCGATGCCAAAGGAGTCACCGGCAATCTGAGCGCGGCGGGCGTGTACATCCGCGCCGATGCCGCTATGGATGTGGGTTCGCCTGTGGAATTTGAAATCACGCTGCCGCCCGAGATGACGGGCGGTCAGGAGAATGTGACCATCCAGTGCAAGGGCCGGGTGGTACGCGCCGACGAAACCGGAGAAGGCGGCGAAGGTCGCGGCGTTGCGTGCGTGATTGACTCATACGAGTTCGTCAGGAACTCATAGACCGGACTTTCTGGGAGCGCTGACAAATGCTCAAACTGATTTTGGCCGATAACCAGGCAATCTTCCGAGCGGGCATCGCCAAGGTGCTCGCCGTCGAAGACGAGATGCGCATCGTGGCCCAGGCGCAGACGCCCGAACAGATGTTCATGGCGCTCGATAAATTTCGTGCTGCCGTATTGGTAGTCGCCGCCGGATTCCACAACGACTTTGGCGCCATTGTGCAGGGTGCAAACCGAGCCAAGACACGGGTGATCGTGCTGGCCGACACCGGCGAAAGCGCGCAGAAGCATATGTCTAATGGCGCGCACGGCGTTGTGTATCGCAATGTGACCAGCGCGGCGCTCGTCGATTGCGTTCGCAAGGTCGCTCGTGGCGAGACCTGGGTGCAGGATGTCGCCGTACCCAGTGAACTCACCGAAAATGATATGGTCGGTTTGCGCGTGCGCGATCGCCTCACCGCCAAAGAACTGCGCATCGTGGCTCTGATCGTTCAGGGCTATAAGAATAAGGAAATCGCCTCGCAACTAGGCACGACTGAGCAAGTGATCAAGAATTACCTGCGCAACGTATATGACAAGATCGGCGTGTCGGATCGTCTGGAGCTGGCGCTGTTCACGATTCATCACCGCATCCTCAACGAAGCCGCGGCGGCGACAACCGCCGGTGTCGCGCCCCAACCACCCGCGGGGGTGGCACAGTAACGTTCGTCCGTAAGCATCAAAAAGGCCATCCGTGGGGGTGGCCTTTCATTTTCGGCCTGCAATCGCCTCGCCGTCTTTTGGCGGTTGCGAATCTATGCAACTCTGACTGGCGCTCGCCCTCCTGCTTCGTGGCTGGACAGTACTCACGCCCTTCGAACCGAAAAATCGCGGTCCTCAGGGCCACAGAATAATAGACCGGATCAACGACGAAGTGCCGATACGCTATTCCGTCCGCAAGGCCTTGGCTGGATCGATCGAGGCCGCGCGTCGCGCCGGTACGAATCCTGCGACCGACGCGGCAGCTACCAACATCAGGACAGAGGTGATCAGGACGACCGAATCAATCCCTTTCACTTCGTACAGTTGCGATTCCACGAAGCGAACGCACAGCCACGCGATGGGAACGCCGATCGCCAGCCCTAAAGCGGCTTGGATCAGAGCACCACGCAAGATCATCGCCGTAACTTTGCCGCGCTCTGCTCCGAGGGCCATGCGAATTCCGATCTCTGGCGTGCGGCGGGCCACTGTGTAAGCACTGACTCCGTAGAGTCCGACGGTCGCAAGAAGGAGTGCCAGCATACCGAAAAGTATGGTCAATCGCGCCAGCAGCCGATCCTGCGTGAACTGATCGGCAATCTGCTGATCAAAAGTCTGAAACTTCACGACAGCAAGGTTTGGATTGATGCTTGAGAGAGTGCGTCGAGTGAGAATTTCCATCTCCGGCATGGGCTCAGCGGTCTTCACTACGAAGGCTCCGACATACATTCCTTCATCTTCGTCGATCGGTGTTTTCTCGCTCGCTGGTCTTTGCAGCAGCGGGGTAAAGAACATAAGGTGCTCTTTCCAGCGCACATCCTGGTAAACGGTGTCGTCGACGACGCCAACAATTTCGTAGTCGTGCAAGTGATGTCCATTGCCAAAGTGACGGCCGATCGGGCTTTCGCCAGCCGCGAAGAACTTCTTCGCAAATGTCTCGTTTACGACGGCGATTGTGTTCGATGTCGCGGTGTCCTGCACCGTAACGCCTCTTCCCATCAGCACGTGCGTTCCGACCGAATCGAAGTATTCTGGACCTACTCGGATATTCGAAGACCCCATATTTAGTTCGGGCTTTCCCTCTATGCTGACATCTTGTCCGTTGTTGTTATCTTCCATCGGAGTGTAGGAGCAGATCCCGACTTTCTCTACTCCTGGGAGTGCATGGAATTGGTCTTCAATAGCGCGGTAGAGATCAGCGAGTTGCCTCTGCGAATATCCCGCAGCCTGCGGATTGAAATGGACGATGTAGCGGTTCCTCGGATCAAGCTTCAGGTCTGCGTGTTGAAGTTTGCTCAGGCTTTGAGAGAACAGACCGGCGCCGACAAGCAGCACGAGTGAGAGCGCTGCCTGGACGACGACAAGTCCCCGCTGTAAAAGAGACGCACCGCCGGTCGCCCGTGTGCCGCTGCGCAGGGCGTCGGCAGGATCAGCTTGCGCCGCGATCCACGCGGGCGCCACACCGAACAGAACACCCGTGACCAATGACAAACCGCACGCGAAGCCCAGCACCGCGGGAGAAGGGCTGGCATGGATGGGCAAACCCTTTGCATCGGGAAAGGCGAGCGCCAGCAAGATTTGCGTTCCTGCGTATGCCAGAGCGATCCCGGCAAGACCGCCGAATCCGGCCAGCAGCAGGCTCTCAGTCAATAACTGGCGCACGATCCGCGTACGCCTCGCGCCGAGCGCTGTCCGCACCGACATCTCTGCTTTGCGCGCCATGCCACGCGCGAGAAGCAGGTTCGCGATGTTGGCGCAGGCAATCAGAAGGACCAGGGCAGACGTCCACATCAGTAGCTTCAGGTGCGACGCATATCCCTCCTGCATAGTCTGGATGCCGGCACCTCCGGGAGTAAGCACCAGATGTGCCCGCTGCAGGTCCGACTTGTCTTTGTCTGAAGAGTATGCACGGGTGGTGGCAAGCATCTGCCGGAGCAATCCACTCAGCTTGGCCTGCAGCTCTGGCAGCGAAACGCCGGGCCTCACCCGGCCAATCATGTAAAGCCAAGTCTCATCGGGATCGTGTACGTAGGTGACGTTAGCCAGGGGCGGCATAGACTCGATCGGAAGATAAAAATCCGGAGGCGTGCCCGTGAGTCGATCACCGTAGAAATGTTGCGGCGCGATCCCGATCACGGTGACTGGCTTGGTGTTCACGAAGAATGTGCCGCCGACGACGGTAGGATCGGCGGCATAGTCATGCGCCCATGTTTCGTAACTCATCACCGCGGTGAACGCGGCACCCTGAACATCATCGGCATCCGTCAACAAACGACCCGCTTCAGGCTTCAAGCCGAACGTTCGGAAGTAGTTGCCCGAGACGAACTCGCCCATCACCGAGCGGGCGTTCTCCTGCGTTCCCCCGCGACGAATAACGACCGGCCGATAAATGAAACCGGCTTGCATAGCCGCGAGTTCCTCGAACTCGGGCGCGTTCTTCTTCAGATGCTCATACACTGCGGTGGAAAACAGCGCATAATCGCCGTCATCGCGATATCCAAATCCGACGCAGCACATGTTGATGTCGCCCAACTTCACCAGGTTCTCGGGCTTGGCCACTGGAAGATTCTTCAGCAGGATTGCATTGACCAACGTGAATACGGCAGCGTTGGCACCGATCCCCAGCGCCAGCGTCAACACGGCCGTCGTGGTAAAGCCAGGTGTCTTGCGCAGTTGGCGCAGCGCGTAGCGCATATCCTGCATCAGCGTCGAGAACATGGCACACTCCTGCCCGTAAAGATAAAGAAGGGAATAGCAGATTGGCTTCCAATGTCTTGGGTCAGAAATCCTTTCCGAATCTTGTACTTGGGAAATTGGCCAGATCAGAGCTGTGTCCCGCCGTGCGAATGGCCGTCCACAAGCGGACAGCGCAATTCTGCTGTTATCCTGCTGTACCGTGAATCACTGTTGAAAGGACGGCGTCTATGGCAGACATGGAATACCGGCAGCTTGGCAAATCTGGATTGAAGGTTCCGGTCTTGAGTTATGGAACGGGAACGTTTGGTGGTGGAACCGAGTTCTTTAAGGCGTGGGGAGCAAGCGATGTCGCCGAGGCCACGCGGCTGGTCGATATCTGTCTCGAAGGAGGCGTGAATTTGTTCGACACCGCCGACATTTATTCGCTCGGCCTTTCGGAGACGATTCTGGGCAAAGCGGTCGCGAAGCGTCGTGATGCGGTCTTGATCTCCACCAAAGCGACCTTTCGCATGGCCCCGGGACCAAATGATCTGGGGTCGTCGCGGCATCATCTGATTCAAGCCTGTGAAGCGAGTTTGCGGCGGTTGGGCACGGATTACATCGACATCTATCACCTGCACGGTTTCGACTTGCTGACGCCGGTGGAAGAAGTGCTGAGCACGCTCGACAATCTGGTACAGAGCGGAAAGGTGCGCTACATCGCATGCTCGAACTTTTCCGGCTGGCATCTGATGAAGTCGCTTGACGTGGCCGACCGCTACGGCTGGTCGCGGTACTGCGGACACCAGGTGTACTACGCGCTCATCAATCGTGAGTACGAGTGGGAGTTGATGCCGCTCGGCGCAGAGCACGGCGTTGGAGCGCTGGTGTGGAGTCCGCTGGGATGGGGACGCCTCACTGGAAGGATTCGGCGGGGACAGCCTTTGCCGAAGGAGAGCCGCCTGCACCAAACGGCCGACATGGGACCGCCTGTCGTGGATGAGCATCTTTATCGGGTGGTCGACGCGCTGGAAGAAGTTGCCAAAGAAACAGGTAAGACCGTCCCGCAGGTTGCGTTGAACTGGCTGCTGCAACGTCCGACGGTATCCACGGTGATCATCGGAGCTCGGAACGAAGAACAATTGCGGCAAAATCTCGCCGCGGCCGGGTGGACTTTGACGGCGGAGCAGATTTCGAAATTGGATAAAGCCAGTGATGTCACGCCAGTCTATCCGTACTGGCATCAGCGGCAGTTCACAGAACGAAATCCCTGGGCGGCCGCACCCAAGAGCGTGCCGGCTGTGTAGGCCCGGACGCCTTCGTCCGGGCTTGCGCGCGAAGCGCGCAATGAAGGCAGCTTGGGAAGAAGCAGGCTGATGAGAGTCACCCAGGCAGCTACCGCTTCCCTTTGCTTCGCTCGGGATCGCGGGGCGGACGAAGGCGTCCGCCCCTATACAGACTAGAGGTTCTTCTCCCCGACCGCCTTGGCCTGAGTGAACAGATACAGATAATCCGGGCCGCCGGATTTGGAGTCTGTTCCCGACATGTTGAAGCCACCGAAAGGATGTGCGCCTACCATCGCGCCGGTGCACTTGCGATTGATGTACAGGTTGCCCACGTGGAAGTCGCGGATCGCGCGGTCGATCTTGTCGCGCGAACTCGTGTAGACCGCACCGGTCAATCCGAATTCGGTATCATTCGCGATTTCGAGAGCGTGATCAAAGCCGCGAGCCTTGATCACCGCCAGCACCGGGCCGAAGATTTCTTCTTGCTCGAGCTTGGATCTTGGCGGGATGTCGGCGATGACCGTTGGTTGAATGAAGTAGCCTTCGCCAGCTTCAGTGGCACGCTCGCCGCCGGCAAGAAGGCGGCCGTCTTTCTTCCCTTGCTCGATGTAGCCGAGGATGGTCTTCATCGAGCCCTCATTGATCACGGCGCCCATGTTGGCGTTCTCAGCGGGATCGCCGACTTTGATCTGTTCGACGCGGGCTTTGAGCATTTGCAGGAACTTGTCATAGACGCGCTCGTCAACGATCGCACGCGAGCAGGCGGAACACTTCTGACCCTGAAATCCGAAGGCGGCTTGGGCTACGCCTTCCACGGCAGAATCGATGTCGGCGTCGGCATCGACGATGATTGCGTCTTTGCCGCCCATTTCGAGGATGGTGCGCTTGATCCAGATCTGGCTGGGAGCTTGCGTCGCGGCCGTCTTGTTAATGTGCAGTCCGACCTCACGTGATCCAGTGAAGGCGACGTAGCGCGTTTTGGGATGCGCAACGATAGCGTCGCCGAAGCTGGCTCCCGCGCCGGGGCAGAAGTTCACGACGCCCTCGGGCATGCCGCACTCTTCCAGCAGTTCAAAGAATTTGGCAGCGATCGTCGGCGAATCGCTCGACGGCTTCAGCACAACTGTATTGCCACAGACGATCGAGGCCAGTGTCATGCCCGCCATGATGGCGCAAGGGAAGTTCCACGGCGGAATCACGGCGCCGACACCAAGGGGAATGTAATGCAGCGTGTCGCGCTCACCCGGCAGTTGAATCGGAGTCTGCGCTTTCGAAAGGCGCAGGGCTTCGCGGGAGTAAAACTCACAGAAGTCAATGGTCTCGGAAATATCGGCGTCGGCTTCAGCCCAATTCTTCGAGACCTCAAAGACGAGCCAGGCCATGAATTCCATCTTTCGCTGGCGGAGCAAGTCGGCGACACGGAACAGGAGACCGGAACGTTCTTCGACGCTCGTGCGGCTCCAGGAGTCGAACGCTTTCAGCGCGGCGCTCATCGCGGGCTCGACGTGCTCCTTGCCAGCCTTCTGATGGATGCCGACGATCTCGGACGGCTTCGCGGGATTCAGCGATTTGATCTTGTCGGAGGTCTTCACGCGTTTGCCGCCGATGATGAGGTCGTACTCACGGCCAAGCTGGCCGCGCACTTTCGCGATAGCGGTGCGCATGCGGCGCGCATTTTCTTCGTTGCGGAAGTCGAAAAACGGCTCGGTGACGAACGGTCCGGAATGCGTGCTCACGCGCGCAGTCCGGACGGGTGCTTCTAAAGTTGCCATGGGAGAATTCCTTTCGGACCTGAGAAATGCGGATAAGACTTCGATTAGTCTACACCCCTGAAAGACGCTCGAATCCGGTAGAGACCGGCGATGCTCGGCTGGTTCCGATGTGTACCGCTGATCCGTCGTGCTATAACCTGCAAAACACTTTTTCAGATCATTTCTCGCAAAATATTCAAAATACGCTGGTTGCTTGCTTGATATCGTGCATTATCCGTGCAAAATATTCCAAACACAGGACTTATCGGTAAAATATTCGAAACAAAGGAGTTGCTTACGTTTAGGCAGCCTCCGATTTCAAGGTCTTGACGCACTGGAAAATCTGGCAGCACGGTTCCATTTTGTCCATTTCACGTGTTCGAAGTAAAGGTCATTCGTCACATCCGGCAGCGTGACGGCTGTGGAAATCTTTTTGACTCTGCCCCTTTACGCCTTTTGCATTTGGGGCTTCACGCTGCGGCGTTGTCCTGGCTCGCTTACCATGCCGCGGCTACTCATTCGGCAGTAAACTCAGGCTCGATGGTGAGTCTTTATCGAGAAGACGTAGCGCATATTCAGGCGGTCGGGTTCGGGGATTTTGCGAGGTCGGCGGCGCCGGAGATTTTGCGGGTGCTGCGGTCGGGTGCTATTCCAGTGCGGCGCGTGGTCGAAGTGGGATGCGGGGCGGGGCCGTTGACGGCGGTTCTCGTCAGTGCAGGTTTTGAGGTGACTGCGATCGATGTATCGGGCGAGTTGTTGCGGTTGGCGCGTGCTGCGTCTCCGGTCGCAGAGTTCGTTGAGGGATCGATTTACGACGTTGAGATTCCAGCTTGCGACGCCATTCTGGCGATCGGAGAACCGCTGACTTACCACGACAACGAAGATGGCGACTCTCGATTACAGGAGTTTTTCCGTCTTGCTTCGGATGTTCTGCCTAAAGGAGGAATGCTGATATTTGATCTCATCGAACTGGGCGAGCCGTCTTTGTGTGCGCGGTCCTGGAAGTCGGGGGACGATTGGGCGGTGTTGCTGGAAACGACGGAGGATCAGAGGTTGCACACGCTCGTCCGCGAAATTGAAACATTCAGGAAGGTTGGGGACGGTTATCGGCGTAGGCGCGAGACGCATCGCGTGCGGCTGTTTGACACGAGCGAGGTCTGCCGTTGGTTGGAAGCGGCGGGATTCCATGCCAACACAGCCGTTGGGTATGGCGAGTTTCGGCTGCCGCCTCGGCGGAGGGCTTTCTTCTGCGCGCGGAGGTAGATGCTTCTTCCGACAGCAGTTGAAACGGTGGGGAACCTTCGACTGCGGTTGTTCTTTGCGCTTGTCGTGCAACGAACAATCCTCGCTCAGATGACAGACTTTTTGGGAGTGTGTTTTGTTCGGACTGGTTGAGTACTGTTCCGCTTGGATGTCGATACCGTGAACCGCTCGGCTTTCGCGTTCGCGGGACAGCCGAAGGCGGCTATCTGTACATGCGGCGGGCTGGCTTCGGTCTCGCCGTGGAGAGTCGAGAGCCCCACTCTAAAATCGCAAGCTGCGCGATTTAAAAATGGGGCAACCCCGTGCATTCCTTGCGCGCAATGCTCACAGGCGCGACTTAGAGAATCCCGGTGGGGGATTCTGCGTGGTCGATCACCAGGACTTGTACTGATTCTTCGTGCGGTTCGAGGTTCAGTCCCAGCTGTTGCTGGAGGGCAGTGAAGAGCGAGGGGCCGTTGGGATCAACAGCTGAATGCGCAGGGTGTTCTTCGTTACCTCGCTTGAGGCGCTCGAGTTCGCTGGAATCAGGCGTCCAGCGCAGATCAAAGGCGTAGTTTCCCTTTAGTCCCGTTTTGTCGATGACCGGACGGCCGAGCCGGAGGGAGAGTTGCGCAACAAGAAGATCGATGGGCGTACCCTGAGAAGTCAACTCTCCCGGTTCCATGTGCAAGAAATGGATGCCGTCAATCTGCTGGAGCTTGGGGCCGCCGGAATCAACAACCAAGTCGTAGACGGGGACGATCCGAGTCTCAGAGTGCACTGCAAGCTTAAACTGGTCGGCCAATAGCACTTTTAGATCGCCGCCGTTGTTTTCCGCGAGTTGCTTGTGCATGGCGGGAGCGACCGAGGGGCCGAGTTTCGCGTCAATGTCGAACTTGGCCGTTGCGAGCCAGTCCGGGCCTCCTGTGAGCAGCGAGTCTTGAATGCGATAGGCCAGCTGAATGAGTCCTTGCAAGGTGATGCCTCTGGCCGTGAAACTTCCGTCTTTCAAATTGACCATCATTTTTTGAGGCTGACCTGCGACGGATTCGGAGAGCTTTATCGAAACCGAGGAGTACACCGGCGCGGGAAGACTTGAGTTTGCGGTTTGGGATTGGGCCCGGCCGGGCGTGGCAGTCAATATTCCGATCGTGACGGGAATGGCAATCGCTAATGTGGCGGCGCTTGTCAGCAGGAGCTTTCGGGCGAAGCCCAGTTTGTGCAAGATGCGATCGTTCATGATGTGGACCATCCTTTTCTTCAAGTCTGCGCCAGTGACACCAGAGACACAGGGCAACGGCGACCCCAGGCAGAACTCGCAGACTTTCAAAATGCTTTCGGCGTAGACCTGGCGATCGCCGCCGAGTTCGAGAACTTCCTCGTCGCAGGCTCGTTCCCGCTCTGCGACGAGACGCGCTCCCAGCCACCAGACCAACGGATAGAACCAGAAGACAGCTTCGACCAACATATGAAGCAGTGCGGAAAGGTTGTCACGGCGGCGGACGTGCCACACCTCATGCGCGAGGATGGCCTCGAGATGAGCGTCTTCGAGATGACGGGAGATTCCTTCCGGCCAGATCAATACGGGACGGGCGATGCCAAAGATGCCGGGTTCGAGCGAAGTGCGCGAGAGAAACAGCGAGATCGGATAGCGAATTCCGCCAATGACCTCGATGCGACGCAGAGCACGAACTTCTCGGCCTTCGGCCGCCGGCTCAGCGGAATTGATCGCCACGGAGATGCGACGCCAACGAATCATCCAGAGAAACAAGACTCCGAGAAAACCAAAAGACCAGAGTGCCAGAAGAACGGGAGCCACATGGGGCCAGTGTGCCGAGATCGGAGCAACATGCGGCACGACTTGTAATGCGGAGGGAGTGAATGGCTGGGTAATGTCTTCGATGGCGTAGCCCCAGCGAGTTGGCGCGGCGGGCGTGGCGGCACGCGGCCACGCCATTGAACGCCCGAAAGTTACCAGCATCGAGAAAGGAACCAGAAACTTTAGCGAGGCGGCCAGCCATAGCCAGTAGCGAGCACGAGCGCGATGCTTGTGAAAGGCCAAGGTCAACAGGCCCGCCGCGACGGCGACGAGGGTGGATTGCCACAGGTGATTCGCGACCGACGGGACCCCGGAGTTCCACAGGGAGGAGAGGAAATTATGAGTCATACGGCTTGTCCTTTTTGCCCAGCTTGCGGAGCGTCTTCTCGGCTTCCTTCACGTCGGCGAGGGTGAGCCTGCCGGTTTCGATCAGATGAGCCATCACGGGCTGGGTGCGTCCTCCAAAAAGCGCAAGCAGTTCGTCGATCAGCTTGCGTTGCGCGGCATCGCGGGAGACGGCGGGCTCGAATATATGGAAATTGCCCACTTTTCTGACACGATGAACTGCCTTCTTGGCTTCGAGGCGATAGACCGTGGTCTGGATTGTGGTGTATGCGGGACGGTCTTTTTCGGGGAACGCCTCCTGGATCTCGCGGATGGAGGCACTCCCGCGGGACCAGAGCGTTTCCATGATCTGCAGTTCCAGCTTGGTCAGTTTCGGGCTGGGCATCTTATCTCCTATCGACGTTTGTGATATTACTATTGTTGTAGTAGATGTCAAGAACTTTTTATCAAGCGCGGCGATTCTCATATTGAGCAGAACCATGAGCTTCTGAGTGCGTGATAGCATGCTCTGCCAGATATCCAGCAGGGGAAAACATGAGCAAGCATGTGATCCAGAGTGACCGCGGCGCGCCGCCACAGGGCGCTTACTCGCAAGGATGGCGCGCGGGGGATTTCATTTTTGTGACGGGGACTGGGCCGATTGACCCAGTCACCGGGAAACTCGTCGGGAACGAAATTGAGCAGCAGACCGAGCAGACGATCGACAACATCACGGCGATTCTCGCGGCCGAGGGCGCTTCACTCGCTGACGTGGTGAAGGTGAATGTACATCTGAGCGACACCGCCCTGTTTGCGCGTTACAACGCCGTGTATGCGAGGCGGTTTACGAAGCCGTATCCGGTACGCACCACTGTCGGAAGCGATCTCGGACATACGCTGGGGATGTTGATCGAGATCGATTGCATCGCATACTTGCCGGAAAAGCGGAGTGGGGGGACCTCGCCAAGGGCTGGGCGCGCCGCCAAGAAGAAGGCGAGAAGGCGCTGACGTGGCCGAGGAGGATGTTAATCGTCCGTCAAAGCGGACTCATAGTTTTCAATTTATTTTTCCTGGCATTCTCAAGCCTGGGCGCGAACTCGTCTCTCGCCCCTTCGGGGCTACGACATTTTCCGTTCGACACCCACGGCTTGCGCCGTGGGCTATATTCTTGCGCGCCTATGCGGTCAGAAGTGCAACGGTTTGTACCCGGCACTCCACTCGGCGCTTCACTTGGAATCTCCGGGCGGCGGCTTTCAAATTCCGCCGCTTCGCGGCTTCGCATGGGATCAGCGAATTAGTTGAGCCTCCTCCGCGGGTTTCGTGACACCCTGTTCGAGGATTGGGCCCTCGTGGCCGCGCGCAGAGACCTTCTCCACCGAGTCGATCTGGCCGTTCCGCACGATCACCGCGGCATCGAAGTTGTTCACCGTGGGGCACACGTGGCGTGGGAGAAGATAGAGAAGGTCTCCGACGCGCGGCGTTTCGGACCCTTCTTTGACAGCTAGGGGAAGATGCTCCTCGCTGGGAGAGAGAGGAGTCAGTTCCGGGTGCCCGACTACAACGCACGTGGGTACGCCGGCATCGGCTGAAACGGCCTTGTGGCCGGCATCGCAAGTGATGATGCCGCGATGCGGCTGGCTGACGACCCGCGTCAGCACGAGTGCGGCTGATGCGTAACCGTAGTGGGAGGGAAGCTGGGCCAAGCTGGTTGCGTCGTTATAAACAACGGTGCCTGGGGAGACTCGGTGGGCGAAGTTGGCAGAATGGAATGCGGGGTAGTTTAGGGAGCACGGAAGGGTTGGAGTGCCCGCTGTCACGACTTCGGGAACGGGGAGGCCGGCGCGTTCGAGATTGCGGACTAGTTCTAACAGCTGATCGTAGCCAGCATGGGCGGACTTGATTCGCTCCGGCTCAGGCACGGCTCCGTATTGACCGTCGTAGTAGTGCAGGCCACGGAACTCGACGCCAGCCTGCTTCGCTGTACGCGCCAGATCGACCACACGCTCCCGGGAACTTTGCTCGATGCCGGTGCGGTTCATCCCGGGATTGATGTCGAGAAAAATTCCGATATCGGTGTCTTGCCACTGGCGGAGTTGGTCTCCGTTCTCCGCGAGGACTGAGATTGCGACTTGCGGGAACTGAGATCTGATCTCACGAACACGGCGCGCGTTTGCGCCCATTACCGGATAGGCGACCAGGATGTTGCTCGGCCCACTCTGGCAGGCGTGGAGAAGTTCGAGGGTGGTGGCGCACTTGAATGTAACAACGCCATGATCGAGCAACCGGTGAAGCGTGAAGTTCAGCTTCGCGGTCTTGATGTGCGCGCGCCAGCGGTCGGCGTTCCCGCCGAGCAAGTTCAGCGTGCACTGGATGTTTGATGCAATCACCTCGGGATATAGGACCAAAGCCGGGGTGAGCACATGTTCGGCGTTGAGAAAGCGATAGCGGTCGTGCCAGGGGAACTCCTGCAAGAGGAACTTCGTGGCTGTCATGGCCCATTGATGATAGCGCTGGTTCGTGAAAATCCCCACCGTTCGGAGGGCTCAGGCAGGCTTTGACAGTATCGGCCAGAAGTGGGGCACGTGATCTCGTTTGCTTTTGGACAAAGGATTCGCCTGGGGTGGTTGATTGACCTTGCTTTGGGCGGATAGTAGGCTCTCTGAATCCACGATGGGGATCAATCCTGGGGTTCAAGCTGAAAGATCTGATTCGATTCATCCACATTTAGTTCGCGGGCTAGGGCTTTGGGCGGCGACGGCGATCGTGGTTGGGGACACGATTGGGACCGGTGTTTTTCTTGTGTCGAGCGATATGGCACGCGCGGTCGGATCAGCTGGGCTGGTGCTGACCGCATGGGTGCTTGGCGGACTGATCGTTCTGTTAGGCGCGCTTTGTTACGCGGAACTGGGGGCGGCGTTTCCAAAAGCGGGAGGGCCGTATGTCTATCTGAGCCGCGGGCTTGGTCCGCAGTGGGGATTCCTGTTCGGATGGATGAGTTCGTTTCTGGATCGGCCTGTCGCGATGGCGGGGCTGGCGGCTGGATTCATACGGTTCATAGGATTCTTTTTCCCGTCAGTGGCAACGCCGCTGTTCACGGGGCGAATCGCACATCAGGAGTTTACGTTCACTGTGGCGCAGCCATTAGCGGCGCTTGTCGTGGTGCTGGTGACTGCGATCAACTACTTCAGCGTCAAGATGAGCGGCGGGATCCAGGTACTGCTGACGTCATTCAAGGTGGGGACGATCGCCCTCATCGCATTCGGAGGTTTGCTTCTGCGTCACAAGCCTGTTGCGACAACCCCTGTGCAGGTGCAACCGGCTGGGGTGGGCATCATCGGCGCATTGCTGACAGCGCTTGTGCCTGCGATGTGGGCGTACAACGGCTTCAACGATCTTGGAGATTTGGGCGAAGAAATCAGTCGGCCGGAAAAGAATATCCCGCGAGCGATTTTGCTGGGATTGTTCACCGTGGGCGGACTCTACTTGTTGGCAAACGCCGGATATTTTCACGTCCTACCATTTACACAAGTCGCGGAATCGCAGCACGTTGCGTCAGATGCGGTGCAGGCATTTGCCGGCAGTCGGGGAGCAACATGGCTCACTTTGGCGATGGCGGTCTCGGCGTTTGGAGCTCTGCACGTTGTAGTGTTGACCGGCGCGCGCATCCCGTATGCGATGGCACGAGACGGGCTGTTCTTCAAGTTTGCAGGGCAAGTACATCCTTCATTCAGCACACCGACTGGGGCGCTGCTGTTCCTGGGAACCGTCGCGACCTTACTGGCATTGACGGGGACCTTTGAGGAACTCTATTCGCTCTTTGTGTTCGCGGTGTGGATATTCTTCGCCCTGACCGGGATCGCGTTGCTGCGACTGCGCCGGGTCGAGCCGAATCTGGCACGGCCATACAGGGCGTGGGGATATCCGTGGACGCCGCTCATTTTTGTATTAGCCGCGATCGCCTTGACGGTGAATTTGTGGACGGTCCGTCCGGTGAGATCATCGTTGGGGCTGGCGGTGATCCTGCTGGGAATTCCTTTCTTTTATCGTTGGCGAAAGACGAATCCTAGTGGGTTCGAGGATGCACGTCCACGACTCTGACCTCGATGTCACGGTCGCGCAGTTTGGTGATGAGATCTCCGGTCGCAGAGATGGCCACACTGGCGCCGCCATATGTGTATCCCTTCCACGGGCCGGCGCTCATTACGCCGACGAGATCGGTGCCAACGACATCGCAGCCTAGTTCCCTGGCACGTTTGCTCACGATCTTTTCGAGTTCTTTTGCGTGCTCGGGCCACTCCTGCACCTTTGCAGCCCAGCCGTAGGGGACGATCATGAAGTCGGGCTTGAGAGCCTTGATCCGTTCGACATGGACGTCGCTGAAAGTGTCGGCACAAATGAGAAAGGCGATGCGGCCGAACTCTGTCTCGATCACGTTGATGTCATTCGGACTGCCTTGCGAGTAGGGTGGCGACATGAGTTCGGGCAGCACGTTGATCTTGCGGTGCTTCCAAAGAAGCTTGCCAGTGCGGTCGACAAGAATGGCGGAGTCGTAGAGGCGATCGCCGTCCTTTTCGTCGAGACCGATCGCGATCATAAGGTTGAACTTCGTGGCGAGATCCTGGATGCGGTGACTGTCGGCCCCCGGGATCGGCTCGGCCAGTCGATGAGCGTCGGGATTCTCCCAGCCGAGAATGGCAGACTCGGGAAAGGCCGCGATCTGCGCGCCCTGAGCCTTTGCATCGGCGAGGGCGTACTCAATGCGACGAAAATTGCCTTCGCGATCGCTGTCGATGACGAGAATCTGGCAGATGGCGACCCGCACGACCGCCGCAGTGTTCGTTGTGACCGCGAACAGAGAGTTTCCCGAGAACAACAAGATCGCAAGAGGACTAAGTTTGGTGACACAGCGCATCGCCACCTCCTGGTTCAGCGACATTGTATCGACTGGAGCGGCTTGGCCCGCGTGAACTGCAGCTGTACCGGTTCAGCCCTAATACACGTCACAACCGCTACGCCTTGGTGGGAGCCACACAATGTGACTGCGATCATTGCGGCACTCGGGCAGGCAGGGTATGGTGCGTGATCTTGAGGAAAAGAACCATGGCCAGAGTGATGTCTGCATGTGGAGTGTTGTGCAGCGGTTGTCCGGCTTTTCATGGCAAGGCAAAAGGCATTGAGCATCAGAAGCGGACGGCTGCGGCGTGGAAGAGAATCTTCAAGGTGGAGGAGAAACCGGAAATCCTGAGTTGCGGCGGCTGCCAGGGGCCCTTGGAGGAGTTGTTGCATTATTGCCGGAAGTGTAAGGCACAGCAGTGCTGCCGCAAGAAGGGCTTTCGATCGTGCGCGGAGTGTTCGAAGAAATCATGTGCGCTATTGAAGAAGGCGCAGGCGGTTTGGGACGGAGTGCCGAAGTTGGAGAAGAAACTGTCGCGCGCGGATTTCATGAAATATGCCAAGCCTTATTGCGGCCTTCGCGAACGGCTGGAACGGGCACGCAAGGCCGCGAGCGCCGATTGAGTGGGAGCAGGATAACAATCGCGCTGGAAGCCGGAACAACAACTTCCGTACTGTTCGAGTGCGCCCTGTCGAAATCCCACTTCTGGCAAAATCGGCTAGACGTGGGGCACCCTAGGCTTTAATCCGGCTCAATCTCGGGCAACTTGTTTCTGGCAATTTTGGGGGCGTTTGGATCGGGCGGGACTGGCAGAGGCACGTCCACCGTGCCGAGGTGGTTGCTCATCTGGTCCTGAACGTCGAGGCGCATGGATGTGGCTTCGACGGCCGCATGCTTACCGGGCTGTCCACCCGCGCCCAAAGCGATCTCCCGTCTGAGGCGTACAGAGAGCATCAGGCGATCTTCGTGGTCGGGAGTGCACTCGGGCTGGCGCTTGATCAGCTGCTTTCGATTGAAGGTCAGCAGGACGTGCTCTGCGTCGACGAAATCCAGCGAGAGACTAGGCTGGTACTCGGCCGTCCGATCCATGCGCGAGGGCTCGTGGAATCCGATGGCGGAAAGGTCGATCCGCGTCGCTGGCTCGGGGACACGCGCAACTGCAGAACCGGCTTCCTGCGCGGCATCTGGCAGCACAACTGTCGCGACGCAGAGGAGGACGGTCAGAATGTAGAGGAGCTGGCGATAATGAATGCACATAGACAGCAGGTTTGCACTCAAGGGCTCAAAGAGGTGAAGCGTGATCTACCGCACGAAACCGGAAGCGCTGAACCGCGTAGGTGTACCGGGAGCATTGTGGTGCAAAACCGGAGGGTTCGCTGTCTTCATAGCCAGCCGTCGGTTGGCCTGATGGATTGGACACGCATGTCAGATGGCGACGCTCATGGTGAGAGGTTTCAGATGCGCGGTGAAGTGGCGTAAGAACCGTGCCTCGTAGGTCAGTTTCATTCCAGAGATCTGCTGACGCTTTCTCCAGACTTCCAGGATGACCTCGACGACGTAATCGATGTGGCTTTGGGTGTAGACGCGGCGGGGGATGGCGAGACGGACCAAATCCATCTTGGCCGCTTTGGCAAACATCAGGGTGCCGATCTCGACGCTGCGGATGCCTCCTTCTGAATAGAGTTCGCAAGCCAAGGCAACGCCTGGAAAATGCTCGGGTGGAATATGCGGGAGAAAGGCGCGGGCGTCGAGATAGATGGCGTGTCCTCCGGGCGGCTGAACGATGGGCACTCCCTGGCTTGCGATGTGGTTGCCCAGATAGGCGGTTGAAGCGATGCGGTAGCGCAAGTAATCTTCCTCGAGCGCTTCCTGCACGCCGACGGCGATGGCTTCCAAGTCTCTCCCGGCAAGGCCTCCGTAAGTGGGGTAGCCTTCGGTGAGGATGAGCAGGTCTTTCTCCTGCTGGGCAAGCAGGTCGTTGTTGGTGCAGAGAAAACCTCCGATGTTGGCCATGCCGTCTTTCTTGGCGGACATGGTGCATCCGTCACCGTAGCGGAACATTTCCTGCGCGATCTCCTTGGGAGTTTTGTTTTTGTAGCCGTTCTCGCGCAGCTTGATGAACCAGGCATTCTCGGCAAAGCGACAGGCATCGAAATAGAGCGGGAGGCCGTAGCGCCTGCAGACGGCGCTCACCTGGCGGACGTTTTCCATGGAGACGGGCTGACCACCGCCCGAGTTGTTGGTGACGGTGAGCATAACGAGGGGGATGCGCTCGCGGCCGATGCGCTGGATCAGAGATTCGAGGGCGGCGACATCCATGTTGCCTTTGAAGGGATGCGTGGACTCCGGGTGCTTACCTTCTTCGATCACCACGTCGACGGCTTCGGCGCCTACGAATTCAACATTCGCACGCGTGGTATCGAAGTGCGTGTTGTTGGGGACGACGTCGCCCTTTTTGCAGGTCACACCGAAGAGGATGCGCTCCGCGGCGCGTCCCTGATGCGTGGGGATTACGTGCTTGAAACCGAAGATATCTTGAATGGAACTCTTGAAGTGGTCGAAGCTTTTGCTCCCTGCGTAACTTTCATCCCCTTCCATGATCGCGGCCCACTGGCGGGTGGACATCGCTCCGGTGCCGGAGTCGGTAAGGAGGTCGATCAGGACGTCTTCGGCAGGAAGAAGAAAGAGATTGTGGTGCGCGGCTTCCAGCAGCTGTTCGCGCTCGCGGCGGGTGGTCCAGCGGATGGGTTCAACGCTCTTGATGCGGAAAGGTTCGATGATGGTCTTGACCGGCATGGTGGATTCCTGCACGACGGGAATCGGGGACTTCCCAGGCGAAGCAACCTGTGATTGTCGCACGTGGACGCGTAAGTTGCTCGCTTTGAGTGGAAGGCTCCGCAAAGTCAAAATCCCCACTTCTGGCAACATCAGCCAGAAGTGGGGCCCCTGGTTTCAATTGCCTGCCCGAGTTGCTGGAAACTTAGCGCCAGTCGTCGCGATCACGGTCGCGGCGATAGCCGAAGGAGTTGTAGGCCACGCGGTAGCCGCGCTCGTAGCCTTCGCGGTACTCGTGCTTGTAGCGGCCTTTGTCGCTCATCCAGTGCTGGTAGCCGCGGGAGTCTTCCCAATCGTCGTTCTTGAACTTGAAGCGGCGCCCGCGATTGGCGTCGCTTTGACCGCGCTGATAGCCGTCGCGGTACCCGTTACGATAGCCGCTCTCCCGGGCATCGTCGTGGCGATTGTAGTAATCGTCGTTGTAGCGTTCGTACTCCTGACTCCAGGCGAGGCTGGCAAAGGCCAAAGCAATGATTCCTGCCAAGGCTGCTTCACTTGCCCAACGCCAAATTGTGATGCGCATGATATTTCACCTCTGTCTTCGAATTGGCGCCTTTCGCACATCAATTCGGATGCTGAGAGCGCGGGCACTGATGCTCGATTCGCGCGGGTATATCTTTGGCAGGAAGAGCAACTTTTGCGGGGAATCCGTGTTTCGCGAGCCTCCAATACGCGCGCCTAAGGTCGCTGTAATGTCAGCCAGTGATAGACTCGAACGTTTTGGTGAGGCGAACGTATGAACATTCAGAAGGTAGGAGTAGTCGGCGCGGGGACGATGGGGAGCGGTATTGCGCACGTGTTTGCGAGGGGCGGATTGGACGTGGTCTTGTGCGATGTGGAGCAGTCACTCCTGGAGCGCGCGCTGGGGACAATCGCGAAGAATCTTGATCGGGAAGTCGCGAAAGACAAGATCACGGTCGCCAATAGGGATTCTGCCCTCGGACGCATCCAGGCGGTGGCGGATCGGGCACGGCTGGCGGCGTGTGATTTTGTGGTAGAGGCGGCGACGGAGAAGTTTGAAATCAAGGCCGGGATTTTCCGCGAGCTGGACGCGTTGATGCGGCCGGAGGTCATTCTGGCTTCGAACACATCTTCGATCTCGATCACCAAGCTGGCTGCGTTGACCAAGCGGCCGGGGAAGGTGGTTGGCATGCATTTCTTTAATCCGGTTCCGGTGATGAAACTGGTTGAGGTTATTCGGGGGCTGGCCACTTCGCAGGAGACTTTTGAAACGGTGCGGGATTTGTCAGTCAAACTGGAGAAGACGCCGGTCGAGGTCAACGACGCGCCTGGATTTGTGTCGAACCGTGTGCTGATGCCGCTGCTCAACGAAGCAATGTATGCCGTGATGGAAGGTGTGGCAACACCGGAAGCCGTGGATGAAGTGTTCAAGCTCGGCATGGCGCATCCGATGGGACCGCTGACTCTGGCGGATTTCATCGGGCTCGATGTGTGCCTCGATATCATGCGCGTACTGCAAAGTGGATTGGGAGATCCGAAGTACCGGCCTTGTCCGCTGCTGATCAAGATGGTGGATGCAGGATGGCTGGGGCGGAAGAGCGGGAGAGGGTTCTACCAGTATTGACCGGTTTCGAATGTCGTTGTTGATTATTGAGCGTTGAATGTGAAGCTGCTGCGCTTGCTTGAGATCCTAGCATTCGGCGACATACAAGCGTTCGCACGCGCTGCACCAAAGACTCGCGCTTGGGGCTACATTCTTGATCTCTACAAAAGAGGAAACTACTCATGTGTATTTTCTTACGTCTGGTCATCGCACTCGTCATACTTGCGGGCAGTCTGTTTGCGCAGAAACCGGCATGGGAGCCTGCGCCCGGGCATGTCACACTTCCGCTATGGCCACATCCCCAGGCAACTGGTGAGCCGGAGACCGACGCTACCACTGCGAAAGATAATCTTGTAGCGGGAAGAGCGCTCATTCGATTGGCCAATGTATCGAATCCCACTATCACTCTCTATCAGCCGAAGGGGAAGAACAGCGGAGCCGCGGTCGTTGTGTTTCCTGGAGGCGCTTACCGAATCCTGGCCATCGACCTTGAGGGGACGGAGGTGTGCGAGTGGCTCAATTCGATTGGTGTCACGTGCGTGCTGCTGAAGTATCGCGTGCCCAACACGGGCCCGTATCCCAAGTCGGCCGCGGCGCTTGAGGATGCACAGCGAGGAGTCGGCATGGTGCGGGCGCACGCGGCGGAATGGCATATTGATCCGCAGCGGGTGGGAGTCCTCGGCTTCTCGGCCGGAGCGCACCTGGCTGCGGCGCTAAGCACACACTTCGACCGCCGGTTATACGATCCGGTGGACGCTGCCGACCGGTTGAGTTGCCGTCCCGATTTTGCCGTGGTCGTGTATCCGGGGTATCTGGCGCTCTCGGAGCAGAACTTCGCGCCGAATGCGGAGATCCGCGTCACCGACAAGACTCCGACGACTTTCATCGTGCAGTCGGAGGATGATCCGGTACACGTCGAGAACTCGACCGTGTATTTTTTGGCGCTGAAAAATGCCGGCGTTCCAGTGGAGATGCATCTGTACGCTAAAGGTGGACATGGGTACGGATTGCGACGCGCGGAGTTACCCGTGACCACGTGGCCGCAAAGTGTGGAGACCTGGCTGCACACGATCGGTGTCTTGCCGCCTATCAAGCCCTAGCGGTGGCATTGCACGCCGCGCGCCAAAAACTCGCGCTCGGGGCGCTCCGGACGAAGGTGTCCGGGGCTACATACCAGGCACTGAGGTAGCGGCTAACCAAAAAGTAACTACCGAATTCACAGGAATGACGAGTATGCTGGCGGGCATGGGTGTAAGTGTGTCAATGCTGGCTTCGGGGAGCCGGGGAAATTGCGCTCTCGTCGCCAGTTCGACGACCAAGATCCTGGTGGACGCCGGCATCTCGTGCCGGGAAACCTTCCGAAGGATGAAGTCGCTGGGAGAAGATCCTCACTCACTCTCGGCTATCGTTATCACACACGAGCACTGCGATCACATTTACGGACTGGCGACGCTGGCAAAAAAACTGCATGTGCCGGTGTTCATGACCGGGGCCACATATCAGGCGTGGCAACGGGCGATGCGCGATGAGCATGGGGAAAGACCCAAGCTGGAAAAATTCGAGCGCTTCGAGTCAGGACACAGCTTTCAAGTCGGCGATATTGCGGTGAAACCGTTCACCATTCCGCATGATGCCGTCGATCCCGTGGGATTCACGTTCCGGGCGGAGGGAATCAAGATCGGGCTGGCTACCGATCTTGGCTATGTTCCGCTGAGCGTGAAGGACCACCTGCGCGGCTGCGATGTGCTGATCATGGAATCGAATCATGATCTGGAGATGCTGCGGGTAGGGCCCTATCCGTGGTCGGTGAAGCAGCGGGTGATGAGCCGCGTAGGGCATCTGTCCAATGTCGCCCTCGCAGATTTCTTTACCAGCGACTATGATAATAGTGCAACGTTTGTCGTCTTGGCGCATCTTTCAGAGCAGAACAACCATCCGGAAATTGCCCGGAGAGAGGCGGAAAGAGCGCTGGCGGCGCGGGGCGGGTTGTTCTGCAATCGCGTTGTGCTCGCGTCGCAGACCGAAGCGTTGGACCCGATTCTTCTTTAGCGGGCGGAAATAGCTTATCGAAACTCCCCCATGAGCCAGCAGTGCGTTGATCCGATCGTAGGAAAGATTCTAGCGGGCTGGCGTTACGACATTTCCGGCCTTGCACCGGAGATGCGCGGCGACTACGAGAACCACTTTGCGGCATGCGAACACTGTCGCAGCCGGCAGCAGATTCATCGGGTTATCGACGTTGGATTGATAGTACTCGCCTCCGTTTCCGCCGGAGTTTTTCTTTTGGCCTTCGGCATCATTCGATATCTTGGACCGCGGCATGCTCTGCTGCTGGAGATCGCGGCGCTAGCGGGATTCGCGCTGTCGGCCGTGATCTGGCTCGGGGTTGCGGTCGCCACACCTGCACCCGTTACGATGCTCGATGCCGCCAAAGAGGGCGCGCGGCGCGTGCATGACAAACTGCCGGAAGAAATCCGCCAACGGCTTCCAGAAGAACTGCGCATCAAGATCACTGGGACGTAACATGCCGCAAACCTCGAAGGTGCTCGCGGGAGTGCTGCTTGTGGTATCTGCAACCGCTATCTTTCCAGTGGTTGTTTGGGCTGGTACATCGGGGCGGTTGGGGCATGGTGCGGCTTGTCACCACGAACTTCCAACCACTCCCTCGCCCGGGCATCGTGATCATCAGTGCTGCGCCAGTGGGCATCAGTGGGCAGTTCCGGGGTCGCCAGTGGTGTTGCGCATAGTGGTTGCGGAAGTGGCAATCCATCACGCAAGCGGGTTTGTTCCAGCCTCACTGGTTGATGATCATCTGCTGGTATTTCTCTCCTACAGTCCTCCAGCAGCATCCTTGTTAAGAATCTAAACGACCGCCACGTCGCGTCTTGAATGCGCTCCGGCACAGGGTGCGCGTTTCTTCAATCATGCCTTTTTCAGAGCGACGAGGTTTCTGTGAACAAGATTTTGATTGCATTTTGTCTAGCGCTTTCCGCGGCGAGCGCACAGGAAGCACCTCATTCGCACGATATGGGCCAGAGTCCGGGACAGCACGACATGGCAGGAATGAAGATGGACGATCATGCATCGTTCCAACTGCCGTCGCCTCATGATGGGTCGGGCACATCATGGCAGCCAGCCTCGGTGACGGCGCATGAGTGGATGTGGATGCCCGGGGGCTGGGAACTCATGGCGCATGGCATTGTCTTCATCGATTACAACCAGCAAGGCGGGCCGCGCGGCGTGGGCAAAGCGGAGTCGGTGAACTGGGGCATGCTGATGGAGCAACACCGGTTGGGCTCCGGAACGATTCTTTTCCGCCAGATGTTTTCGGCGGAGTCGCTGACCTCGCCGCATCCTGGATTTCCCGAGCTGTTTCAGACCGGCGAGACGTATCATGGCGAGCCGCTCGTGGATCATCAGCATCCGCATAATGTGTTCGCCGAACTGGCGGCCTTTTATACGCTCCCGCTAAGCGAGAAAGTTTCCTGGGAACTATACGGTGGGCCTTCCGCGGAACCGGCGCTCGGACCGGTAACTTACATTCATCGGGCATCGGGGGCGGAGTTGCCCCTGGCACCGCTCGGCCACCACCTACAGGACTCGACGCACACAAGTTTTGGGGTGGTCACGACAGGGTTGGTAATCGATCGCGTCAAGCTGGAAGCGTCAGCCTTCAATGGGCGCGAACCGAATGAGCAACGCTGGAGCATCCAACTCGCAGCACTCGATTCGTGGTCAGGCCGGGCAGTTGTCGCTCCAACCCGAAACTGGACCGCGCAGTACAGCATTGGGCGTCTGGAGCATCCAGAAGCACTGGAACCAGGCAGTCAATGGAGACAGACGGCGTCGGTCGAGTACAGCCGACCGTTCCACGGAGGCAGTTGGGCAACGTCGTTGGTGTGGGGACGCGTGCATAAGGTTGCAAAAGGGGTCCATTTGAACAGCTATCTGCTTGAGTCGACAGCGAATTTCCGCGATAGGAATTACCTATTCAGTCGGCTGGAACTGGTGGATAAGGACGAATTATTTCCGGAGGCCGTCTCGTCCGGTGTTGGCGGGACAGCCGAGGCGGCTGTCCCTACGTGCTATCGCATTGGGGCTTACACGTTCGGGGGAGTGCGCGATCTTGTCCAGAGTAAGATCTGGCAGATGGGGCTGGGCGCAGATCTGACCTTCTATTCGAAGCCGGGATCACTGGATGCTGCCTACGGCAACCGCCCGGTTTCATTCCAGGTTTTTCTACGCTTCCGTCCCGGGAAGGCAATGGGGCAACACTCGCATTGACCTAAGTTTTTACAATCGGTTTACACCCCCCTCGGAAAAGAGATGGGGTTACTAACGATTCAGCCGTAGAATGTTTTTGTATAGAGTCCGACAATTCTCGCGAGAGAATCTGACCCATGGCTCGATCCCTCAAGACACTGCGAACGGTGCAGTGGGCGATGCTGCTTAGCATCCTAATGTACGTAGCCGTAGGAGAAATTCTGGGCCCGCGGATACGGCACGTCGATCCGGCGCTGAGCTATGTTTTCAGCACCTTGGCGGTCGGCATTGTGGGAACGATTTTTGTTGTGCGCCGCACGCTGGTGCTGCGCGCGGCGTCGACACTGGCCACTCAACCCGAAGACGACATCAGCCTCAGCCAGTGGAAGACCGGATATATTGCAACTTACGCTCTCTGTGAAGCCCTGGCCCTGTTTGGGCTGGTGCTTCGCTTTCTTGGCTCGGACTTACAGCAAAGTCTGCTGTTCTACATCGGCGGGTTCGTACTGCTCTTCTTTTTCCGGCCGCGCCAGCCTGAGTTACAGCCTTCGTAGAAGGAGTAGCCGAGCTGGCAAGATGCTCACCCTCAGGGGCTAAAGCCCGGTGCGTCAGCGCCTGAACGGCGCGACTGAAAGTCGTGCTCTTCCCAATCATCGACTCACTCAAGAGCTACTTGATGTGGCAGCTCGCCAGGCCGCGCTTTTCCAGATACTGCTGGTGATACTCCTCCGCCGCATAGAAAGTCAAGGCAGGAACGATCTGCGTGGCAATCGGTTTGGAGTAGCGGTGGGCCTTCTCGAGCGCTTCTTTGGAAGCCAGCGCCTGAGCCTGCTGCTCGGGGGTGTGGAAGAAAATGGCAGTACGATACTGCGTGCCCCAGTCCGGGCCCTGGCGGTTCACCTGGGTTGGATCGTGGTTCTCCCAGAACACATTCAGCAGGTCAGTGTAGCGGATCTTGGTCGGATCGAATTCGAGTTCCACGGCCTCGGCGTGACCGGTGCGGTCCGTGCAAACTTCTTTGTATGTCGGATTTTCGGTATGGCCGCCGATATAGCCTACCCGGGTTGAGATCACGCCAGGCAATTGGCGGAACGTTGCTTCGACTCCCCAGAAACATCCGGCCGCAAAGGTAGCTTTTTCCATGGATGACTCCCTAATCGAACTTTTTCACCACAGGGGACACAGGACAGAGAACCCCATATCTCCTTCTATTTGATCAGGAAGCGGTGCGAAAGTCACAGGCTTGTAAAAGATGGGTATATGTCCGCGCAAGCGATTGACGGCCTAGGGGATTCGGGGTAGAGTCCCGACAGGGCGCCTGACATACCCTCCCTTCCCATGGCAGCCAGCGGACCCCAATTCGTGGCGACTTTCGTGCGCAAGATTGCGCCGTGGATGTTGGTGTTGGCAGCGCAGGCGGCTCTCGCGGTCTCGAGTTTCGCGCCACAGTTGCGGCTTGGATATCGTATCGGCGATCAGTGGGAGCCTTCTATCGCGGCGGACGGACACGGGCACGTTTATGTTCTGTACCCACAATATGGAAGTACGCCGGGCTGCCCGGCGTGCACCGCGCCGTCGATGAACCTGCTGATCAGCGATGATAATGGGTTTTCGTGGCATCCATCGAAGCCCTTGCTTCCCTTCCGGACAGGACAGTACGATCCGCAGATCGTGGTCGATCCGATGGACCGTCAGACGGTCTATGCCTCGTGGCTACAGAACAACAAGCGAGATATCGTGGTGGCTCGCTCTCTTGATTATGGACGCGACTGGTCGTTCTCATGGGCCGCGCGCGGGCGGGAAGAAACGGATAAACCGGTTTTGGCCGTGCGTGGCGCGGATGTGTACGTGGGGTTCAACCGGGAAGAGACCTTCCTCGTGGCGGCGTCTCATGATGCAGGGCAAACCTTCCGGGTCGCGGTGGTGAATCCGAATGCTGAACCCGGATCTTCCCTGGCGGGCGGAGCTACCGTCGATCCTTCGGGAAATGTTTTCTTCGGGTGGACGGCTTACGCGCGCGAGCAAATGCCAACGCGTGCTGCGAGTGTGTATATCAGCCGCTCGATGGATGGTGGGCGGAACTGGAGTACGGTGCTTCTGGACCAGTCCAGCGCGCCTCCTGAGTGTGCGGACCAAGCGTGCGGGAATGGTTTCCTTGGTGCGCAGATCGCAGTAGCCTCGGACTCGGCCGGGGCCCTTTACGCTTTGTGGAATGCAGGCATGGTGAACGGCGGGCCGGAACGGATCTATTTCTCGTCTTCCACCACCGGAGGAGCAACGTGGTCGGCAAGGAGCAATGTTTCGGCTGCAGCACTGCCGATCGAGCACGGTTTTCCGGCCATCGCTGCCGGAGGGCCGGGGGATGTACGGGTCGCCTGGATGGACATGCGTTTCCACGAGGAGGGACACCCCGAGCATCCGCTCTGGAACACGTTTTATAGAGCATCGACGAACGGCGGAGCGACCTGGTCGGAAGAGTCGAGACTGTCGGGCCCAGCGCGGAATTACGATTACATTCTCCCCGGGGGATTCCGCTTTCCATTCGGCGACTACTTCGGTGTTGCAATTGACAGCGACGGCAACACGCACGTTGTCTGGGGCGAGGGAAAAGACTACAAATCCCCCGGATCGATCTGGTACACTCGCGGCCGATAATCAGTTCAATTCAAGAATAGTCTGACGGAGGTTCCATGCACTTCCTCGGAGTGAACCTTTGGGCCGTCCTTGTGTCTGCGGTTGCTACCATGGTCGTCGGCTTCTTGTGGTACTCCCCTGCCCTGTTTGCCAAGCCCTGGATGAAGCTGATGGGCTACGATCCCAACGATAAAGAAAAGGTTGCGGAGATGCAGAAGAGCGCCGGGCCGTCGTATTTCATGTCGCTGATTGCCAGCATTCTCGCGGCGTTCGTGCTGGGGAAGCTGATTGCCGTGTCTGGCTTCTCGACCGCCATCGACGGGCTGAAGATCGGACTGGTGGTGTGGCTGGGATTTGTGACCACGGTGCAGTTCACCAACGCCCTGTTCAGCAGGCAGCCTAATAAGCTGTACATGATCAATACGGGATATCAGCTCGTCTGCTATGTGGTGATGGGGGCGATTTTGGGGGCTTGGCGGTAAGGTTGATCCTGGTTTGCAAGTGGCCCGTGGTCCGTGAGTGCCCCGCAGGAACGGGAGACTGGCCTCTATTCCATCACCATTCCACCGATCAGGTCCGCGATGCGGGTGACGTGGTGGTCCTTGCACCACTGTTCCACGCCGTCGACGATCTTCTCGGTAGCACACGGGTCCCAGTAACTGGCGGTGCCGATCTGAACCGCGCTCGCGCCAGCGAGCATAAATTCAATGACATCTTCCGGAGTGGAGATTCCACCCATGCCGATGACGGGGATCTTTACGGCATGCGCGGCGTCATAGACCATGCGGATGGCGATCGGCTTGATGGCCGGGCCGGACAATCCGGCAGTCACGTTGGCGATGCGGGGCTTGCGAGTTTCCGGATCGATTGCCATGGCGACAAAGGTGTTCACCAGCGATACGGCGTCGGCACCTGCCTCCTGAGCGACATACGCCATCTGCGCGATGCTGGTGACGTTGGGTGAAAGCTTTACGATAAGGGGGCGTTGTGCGACTCGCTTCGCCGTGGTCACCACTTCATCGAGGGAGCGGGGATCGCTGCCGAATTGCAGTCCGCCGTGGGCTGTGTTCGGGCAGGAGACGTTCAGTTCATAAGCGGCGATTCCCTCGCCTTCGTTCAGCATCTCGATGGTGCGTTCGTAATCTTCGCGGGCGTATCCGAAAACGTTTGTGATGACGACGATATTCTTGATTTGCCGGAGGCGCGGCATTTTCTCTTCGAGAAATGCCTGCGCTCCCATGTTCTGGAGGCCTATGGCGTTGAGCATGCCAGCAGCAGTTTCCCAGAGACGCGGGGGCGGATTGCCGATCATCGGCTCCCTGGACAAGCCCTTTACGACAAATCCGCCAAGCTTGCTGAGTTCGACGACGTCTTCGAATTCGACTCCGTAGCCGAAGGTTCCACTTGCCGCGAGGACCGGGTTCTTCAGCGGGATACCAGCGATATTGACGGAGAGATCAAGGGCCGGGCTCATGGGGCTTTTCCCTCGTTGGGTCCTGATCGCTGGGTTAAAGCTTCGGTGAGTACGCGGCCAACAGAGTGTGTGGGAGCGTTAATGCCCAGTAGCGATGCCAGTGTTGGGACAAGATCGATCGGCTCGACAGTCGTGCGATACGTGCCTGCGCGGAAAGGCAAGCCGTAGAATGCGAGAGGCACATGCGTATCGTAATTGAAGGGAGAAGCGTGATCTGTGCCCCTAGCGGCTCCTACAGAATAGATATCGGGAACACCCATCACGTACCAGCTACCTTCGGGCGAATAACTGTTCAGGTACTTGCGACCAAGCTCTGAATTCGGCACCTCACCCGCGGCGAGTTGCGACTTGGTGTAATAATCGCGCAGACCTACCTGCTTCATGGCTTCGCCCACCGCAGACTCCGCATCGCGCTCATGAACATGCGCGGCGAGGAACGCGTCCTGATCAAGCCACGCCATGGGGTAGTCCAGCTTGACGTATGGCGCGGAATGCCCCGAGAAAAACTTAGCGCTGATGGCGTTGTTGATCTGTTCCTCGAGTTTAGCGGCTCCGAGATTGGCAGCAGGGATGTGGAGCTTCTTGACTGCATCCGGCAGAGAAGAGACACCGTGATCGGCGGAGAGTGCAATCCAAACGTCGGCGAGACCGATTTGATGGCCCAGGAAGTTGAAGAAATCGGCGAGTTGGTGGTCGAGATCGAGGGCCATTTGCGCCATCTGTGGCGAATCCGGACCGACGCCGTGGCCGAGAATGTCGTTGGGTGAAAGGCTGATTGCGAGCAGGTCCGTCGCAGGGCCACGGCCCACATTCTCGTAGACGACCAGTTCCCTGGCGAACTCGAGTTCGTATTCGTTGCCGAATGTCGTGCCACCGACGATTTCGTAGAAGCTGGCTTCGGAACCGTCTTTGCCCTTACGATGCGCCGTTGAGGCGAGCACAGCGCCTTGCGAGTCTTTCCATTCGCGATCCCAGTACTTCGCCGGCCGGTTGGCGTTGAAATCCTGAACCCAGCGGGGCAACTCATTGCGATAGTACGTGGAGGTGATCCAGGAGCCGGTCTTGGGATCGATCCAGTAGGCAGCGTCTCCGGCGAATCCAGCGGGAAGGATCGCGCTGCGGTCTTTCAGTGAGACGGTGAATACGCGGGCCTTGCCTTGAGTGGCGAGTTTGAGTTCATCGCCCAGTGTGTCGGCGAGAAGATTGTGGGGCGACGCACCGGCCTTCGCGTCGGGGACACCAATCAGCCTGGTGTTCTCGTCCTCCACTGAGGTGACCATGTGTTTCTTTTTCGGTTCCCACCATTCATTGGAGACGATGCCGTGACCGTTGCTGTAGGCGCCGGTGAACAAGGTCGTGTGCCCGGGAGCTGTACGCGTGTTCGCGTAGTTGTAATTGCAATCCGGAAAGTAGGCGCCATGATCGAGCAGAAGGCGAAAACCGGCATCACCAAACTGATCACGATAACGCTCGAGATAGTCGCCGCGGAATTGATCGATGACAATAACGACGATGAGCTTGGGATGGGCGTTGTAGGCAGAAGCCCAACCGCAAACGGACCCAGCAGCCAGGAGAGCGACGCACAAGACCACGTGCAGCGAGCGGCGGACAGCGGTGGGGGACGATCTCATGCCGTCCGTAGTTTACACAGGCGCGGCAAACAAGCGGAAGGAGGAACCAACGGGATAAGCAGCCCTTCCGACTTTCTCGCAAAGGTGACGAGATCTGGGGCACCCCGTGTCTTGTTCGAGCAGGAGGATGGCATTTAGTTGCCGGCGTGGCACTATGCGGCCATTTTCCGATACAGTATTCATTTCCCATGCTTGATCTGAATTTCGTACGTGAGAACCTGCCATTTGTCGAGGAAAAGCTGCGCCAGCGCGGGATGGATCCGGCGACGGTATTGAAAGATTTCCGCGAGGTGGACACACGGCGGCGACAGGCCATCACCGAGGCCGAAACCAGCAAAGCCCAACGCAATAAGGCTTCGGAAGAAATCGCGAAGCTGAAAAAGGCGGGCCAGGATGCCAGCGCGGCGATGGGCCAAACCAAGGAACTTCGCGAAAAGATCTCCGAATTGGAAAAGACTGCTTCGGAACTTGACGCGAGTCTGCGGGAGATTCTGGCGGGAATTCCGAATCTTCCGCATACCAGCGTGCCGGTGGGTCACAGTGCCGACGAAAACGTGGAAGTACGACGCTGGGGCAGCCCTCCGAAATTTGATTTCACGCCTAAGCCTCATTGGGATTTGGGTCCGGATCTTGGAATTCTCGACCTTGAGCGAGCGGTGAAGCTGACGGGGGCGCGCTTCGCGGTGTATTGGGATCTGGGCGCGAAACTCGAGCGCGCGCTTGCCAATTTCATGCTTAATCTGCATACGAGCGAGCATGGGTATACGGAGGTGCTTCCTCCCTATCTCGTTAATTCCGATTCGATGTATGGCACGGGTCAGCTGCCGAAATTCGCTGCGGATTCGTTTCGGGTACCGCACGGCGACAAGGATTTGTGGTTGATTCCTACCGCAGAAGTTCCCGTCACGAATCTGTTTCGGGATGAGGTTCTGGACCCGGCACGCCTGCCCATTTCGCTGACTGCGTACACGCCCTGTTTCCGTAGCGAGGCGGGGTCCTACGGCAAAGATGTGCGCGGCATCATCCGCCAACATCAGTTCCAGAAGGTTGAACTGGTGAAGTTCGCTCATCCCGAGCAGTCGTATGAAGAACACGAACGACTGACGCGTGATGCCGAACAGGTTCTGCAGAAGCTTGGACTGCATTATCGAACTGTGACGCTCTGCACGGGCGACATGGGTGCGGCATCGGCAAAGACCTATGACATTGAAGTCTGGCTGCCGGGACAGCAGCTGTATCGCGAGATTTCATCGTGCTCGAATTTCGAGGCGTATCAGGCACGGCGGGCCAATATCCGGTTTCGACCTGAGGGTAAGAACAAGACGGAATTTGTGCACACATTGAACGGGAGTGGCTTGGCGGTTGGGCGTACATGGGTCGCCATCATTGAGAATTATCAGCAAGCCGACGGAAGCGTGATCGTCCCGGAAGCGTTGCGGCCATACATCGGAGCGGAGCGCATTACACCCAAACGCTTCTAGCTTGGATCTAACTCATCGGAACACGGATGAAGGAGTGCGCGATCAGAGAAGTGCCTTCAACAATGCATGGTTACACGTAGCAGCCGGGCCAGCGGCTATGAGCTAATAGGCTGGAGCTAGTACACTTGCAAAGAGCAGAACTGACCGCAGCACTGGTGCGCCCCTGCCCATGAACGCCATCTGGCGAACAATCCGCAGCTACATTCTGTGGCAGCACGAACGGGGAACGCTCCATTACGACATCATGGTCACGCTCATCCTGATCTTCATCTTTTTCTCGCCGCGCGTGATCAATTTCAAAGACAAACCCATCTCGCGCGATCCGCATCCGACTGAGGTAGTTGTGACGTCAGATACCGAGGGCCGGCTGATTTATCAGGTCTCGGCAAATGCCTTGAGGGCGGGCGACGATGCGGCAGTGCGGGAGCAGTTGCTGCGCATCCTCGAGCCAATTTCGGGAGCGGTGTCGATTGTCAGCTACGAAAAGGTTTCCGACCCGAAGGGCAAATTAGAGGGTTACCGGGTAGTGGCCAGGCGGGAGTAGACACGAGCAACGCAGCAGTGGAAAGAGAAAGCCCATGAAATATGCTTCACTGATGTTTGCGATCGCCCTAGGCTTTTCGGCTCTGGGTTCCAGCCCACCCAAACCAGATGATTCGGCAAGCCTGGAGTCCGTTCTTCGGAAAATGGATGTGGTGTCGGCGAACTTCCACAGTGCGCAAGCGGAGTTCGAATGGGACAACTATCAGCGGGTCATCGATGAAACGGTCGATGTTCAGACCGGAAGCATCTACTACCGCCGGGCTGGAAAAGATATCGAGATGATGGCTGACGTGAAGAAGGCCGGGCCAAGTCTTGAATCGCAGAAACCGGAACCGAAGTACGTGCTATTCAGCGACGGAAAAGTTAAGGTCTACGAACCTAAGATAGACCGGGTGACGGCTTACGACTTGGGTAAGGACAAAGTTGATCTGGGGAGTTACGTCGTGCTGGGATTCGGCGGCAGCGGGCAGGATCTGCAGAAATCTTTTGATGTGAGTTATCAGGGAACCGAGAAGGTGGGTGAGGTGAACGCGGCTAAGCTGCAACTGATCCCTAAGTCGGAAGGCGTGAAGAAGTACTACAACCGGATGATTCTGTGGATTGATCCTGACAGAGGCGTTTCCGTACAGCAGCAATTCTTCACTCCGCAGGGCGATTACAGGCTGTGCAAGTACGGGTCTATCAAGCTGGGCGAGAAGATCTCAGATGAGATTTTTCGACTGAAGACAACAGGCAAAACCCAAACCATCTCGCCCCGAGGATAGATTATGGAAGATGTGCGTTAACTTGTTGAAGATAAAGGTTGTAAATAGTGCTTTCGGGACTTGCACGGGGAAGGATATACTGACCGGACATCTTTAGGGTTTAATACATGGCCAAGGTTTTCACGATTCCAGTCCCTCCGAAGTTGGGCAACAAACGCCGGGAACGCACCTCCGATCCTCGATACGTTGAGGGCCAACGCCTGCTGGTCGAGGCCATGCGCTACCTGGCGCAGGCCGATCCACTCCGAAACCGGCCGGCCATTGAGTTGATCTCGGAGCACGTGCGCACGCGGTTCCGCATGAGCGACTCGCCGCTGGCGTAGGCGAAACGGGCGGAGTAACACCCCGAACCAATTAGCCCCTGTTGAACCTCGTCACAATCCCAGAGAGAAATCTTCGGGACGACCTTTGAGTCGTCCCGAGGTGACTATTAGAATGCTAACCGCAGCGCGAACTGCATCACGCGCGGGTTGGTGAGTTCGGCATTGAGTTTTCCGAAGCTGGTGTTGTCGACCAGATCCTCGTAGGGTAACGAGCCAAGGGCGTCAAAGCGAACGGAATTGGTCACGTTGAAGACCTCCCAAGAGAACCTCAGTATCTTGTCTTCTTTGAAGTTCCAGGCTTTGGCAAGGCCGCTATCGATACCGAAGAAGCCAGGACCACGGAAATTGTTACGCTGTCCAGCTTCCCCGGCGTAAGTAGCACGGAAGGTTTTGTCGAAGCCATCACCCGGGAAGCAGGTACAAGTCAAGTTGATTGCGTCCTGGAAAACGTTGGGATCGCCATCCTGATCGCGGAAAACGCCGGTCTTCGGTTTCGCTCCTTGCACGAACGACGTGCCATTCAGCTCGAAATTGGTGGACCATCCGTTTCCGGCGAAAACGGAGAACGGAAAGCCGCTCGTCCAGCGGGCCAAGCCACTGAGGGTCCAACCGCCGAAGATTGCGTTGACGACGCCGCTGCTGCCACCTCCCCAGTGGCGGCCGCGGCCGAAGGGCAAGTCGAAAATGAAGTTGGCATTGATTTGATGAGTCGTGTCGAAGTCCGACACCGCACGCCAGAGGTTTGGCGCGAAGGCATTAATGACCTGACTGTTATAGGCGGCGCCTCCGGACTCGAATCCGTTGACACGTTCCGCGTTGGAACCGACGTCGATGGATTTCGAATAGGTGTAATTGAAGTCAAACTGCAGACCTGACGACATGGCGTGGCGCAGGCTTAACTGCAGGCCGTTATAGCTACTGTTGCCACGAGTCTGCCAGCCGTAGAGCGAGGAGAACTGCGGCTGATAATACTGGAACGGAGTCCCGTTGGACTGCACGTAGCCGCCGAGGTTGTTGGTTCCATTTCCAGCGCACGCCGGGAAACAGAAAGCGTCGAGGTATTCCAAGGAAAGCGTTTCGTTCCCCACGTTGCAATAGTAGGAATCGTAGATATTCTGACTAGCGGTGGGGTTGGCGATCACATCCGAGTTTGGTGCGCAACCGGATTGTCTATATATCCCGTTGTTGGGGTCATCCAGGCCCGCGGCTTGTGGAAACAGGTTGTTCCAATAATCAAGATTCACGCTGGGATCATCTTCAGCGACGCCGCCATAGATTGCTTTGTCGAACGCCTGGGCGGCGTGGAAGTAGCTCATTTTGCTTCGTGGATCGACGAGGTCGACAGGCTGCGACAAGTCGATCTCCTGCAGGAGATGCCTGGCAAAGCGTCCGGTGTAGGTGGCTTGCACGACGAAATTGTGTCCAAGATCTCGCTCGAATGAGAAATCGACGACATGCGAATAGGGAGTTTTCAAGTTGTCGTCAATGCCCCACGCGATGGCGAGTCCATATGTATTCGGGTCGATGGAGGGGGTGTAGGGGAAACCGTGCGGGCTGGGGACTCCGGGACTCGGCGGAAGATTAGCCGCGCCCAATAAGCCAGTAAACCTGGGAGAACTATCGACTGTGTTCACGCCAGCCGGATTGCTGATCGTGGTCGTCAGGCCCCAGGAGCCTTGCCGGTCAAAGCTATTTACGACACCCTCGCCGAAGTGGTCGAAGTAGAATCCATAACCTGCTCGGATCGAACTTTTGCCGGCATCACCGAAAAGCTTGTGCAAGAATCCGCTTGCGGCGTGGGGAGAATACGCGATAGCGAATCGCGGCGCAAAGTTTTTGTAATTCCAGGCCCAATAAGGCTTCTTGGCATTCGCCTGCCCGGAAAGGTCAAACGTTAAGTCTGGCTGGACCACGCTACCCGTGAGCATGCTCTTCCAGCGATTCGTGAACCACTGCTGCATGTTGACCGTGGGCGAGACCTGGTCTCCATTAGCTTCGTACGGTGGTTGCAGAAGGGAGTAACGCACACCGGCCGTAACCGTCAGGTTCGGTGTCACATTCCATTTGTCCTGAAGGTACATCTCGCCTTCGAAGTTGCGGAAGTGTCGAGATACCAAGGCACCACTGGGAATCAGGTTCGCACTCTTATCTTGATTCGTGGTGGTATAGGTCTGGCTCATGATGCCCATCAATTGCATCGCGGCAAACGAATATGAAGTGCCGAAAGCATCCGCCACCAGCGGGTACGTGGGGTCGATAGATGGATCCAGGTTGGTTCCTTCATTCGCGATGAATGAAGGACTCATCCAATAAAGGTTGGAGTAGCCTTCGGACAAATTCTGCGCATTGGATTGGCGATTGTTGTGGATAAGCCGCCAATTGGTTCCGAACTGGATGGTGTGCCGACCCCGGGTCCAAGTGACATCGTCGATGAAGTTGTGCACCGGGACATTTGTCAAGATCGTCGGAGTCAATCCCACGACATCACTTAGTCCGCGCAAGCGATTGAACGGCTGATCGTTGAGCCCCGAATTCCCAACGCCCTGACGAATGAATGCGTATCGAAAATTGTTGATGAGAGTGGGGGTCAGCAACGCAGTGTAGCCGGCGGCAATGCCCTTGCTGTTGTTGGTAAGGAATTGGTCGGCGGGCAGGCCAGGATAGTGCGGGGGTGTGGACTCGTGATCGTTCTGCAGATTTCCGCGAACAAAGAGCGAGTGATTTCCGTTTGCCGTTATCTTGTAATCGAGCTTGAGAATGTAGGTATCGTGCTTGACCGGGTCATTGCCCGGAAAGGTGTACGAACCCGAATTCAGACCGTCTCCGCCACCGCTGGTGCCGTTGGGAAGCGGAAGTGTGGGACTGCCCCACATCGAGAGAATGTTCGGGTTTGGCCCTGGTCCCCAGGGGCAAGTCCCGAGATCTGCACAACCAGATTCAATGACATTGTTGTCCGAATCCACCTGGGTCTGGTCGATAGCCTTTATGCCTTCGGGATATAAAGTTGCGACCATGTTGGGTGCATATGTCGCACTGCTTGCTACGGAGAAGAGCTGGCCATTTGCGTTGGTGCCGGTGTTGCCGTCAAAGCAGTTCGAGTCGATGCTGGGATCGCACAAATATTTAAGTTGCCCGGCTCTCATGCTGGCGCTAGGTACGACCCGGCTGACTTGCACTTGATCTGCGGTACGTTGGCCTTCATAAGCAGCGAAAAAGAACGCACGGTCCTTCTTGATCGGGCCTCCGATGCTTCCACCAAACGTATTACGCAAGACGTGCTGCGGCACGTTCGGAAGGCCGTTTTTCATCTGCGCTTGTTTGTTAAACCAGTCGTTGGCCACGCCGATCGTGGGGCGATGGTACTCGTACACGGAACCGTGGAAACTGTTAGTACCGCTCTTGGTGACAAGGTTCACCTGAGCGCCCGAGGAACGGCCGGAGGCGGCATCGTAGTTGCTGGTGGTGACGCGGAATTCCTGCAAGGAATCCAGCGTGGCACGCATGGCTCCCTGAAACGCATAGCCATTAAGCTGATCGTTGTCATCGAGGCCATCAAGCGTGACGTTGGTCTGGTCACTGCGGGCTCCGTTGACCGCACCGCCGCGACTGTCGTCATCCTGGTTCACCTGATTGCCAAGGTAGACCACACCCGGCTGAAGACTGAGGATGGAGACCGGGTCGCGACCTTCCGAGGGCAAGTCCGTTAACTGGCGGACACCGAAGTTGTTGCCCAGGGTGGCGTCCTGCGTGTTGACCAAGGGGGCTTCGCCGGTCACTTCGACGACCTCGGTTGTTCCCCCGACCTGCATTTCGATGTCGAGGGTGGCCGGCTGGCTGACTTGCAGGGTCACGTTCTCGTGCTTCACCGTGGCGAAGCCTGCGACGGATACCGTCAATGTGTATTTGGCCGGCGGGACTTCAAGGAACTGGTAGACGCCGTCCGCGCCCGATTTGGTGGTTCGCGTAAATCCGGTGGACGGATTCGAAAGCGTTACCGCCGCTCCCTGCAGGAGCGCGCCCTTGGCGTCAGTAACTGTTCCGCGAAGTGAAGTTGTGGCGCCCTGCCCGAAAGCCAGCGCAGCGAGCGATAGACAGTAAGCAAACACAAATGCGACATGCCATGAGCGAGAACGCATGGAATCCCCCTTGGCCGCCAAACGCGGCATATTCCGATTACGTTTGCCCAGGTATTTGAGAAATGAGACCCGGGGACACTAGTGGGGTGTTATTGTGCTCCCGCGCTAGACAAATGTTCAAGGTGAAATTGCAGGTGAAACGTTTGAATGCCTGTTAAACCGAGTAGTGTATCGATGTGACCACGGGACATTCTTCAGAATGAAGAACCGCCATGGGATTCATCGTCGTATGAGTGAAGCACTTTGCGGCAGTGTCTTACACATAACAGATAAGACTGTGCACGTAACAAATAGCTAACAAAATCCGGTGAGACAATCGCTCACGAGTGACGCGAATTCAGGTCAACCAGAGCCGAGGCCGCTACGATCACGACGGGGAAGCATTCCAGCGTATATCGAGGCTCAGGATTCTCGAGGCTTCCAAGGAACAAAGAGCGCAGAACGACAAACAGGAGAAGCATCCCGAAGCCGCATGTCGGGCGCGCGCTGATGTAGCCGGCGAGTCCCATCAGAACGTAAGCGAGGTTGATTACTCCGAAAGTGAGGCTCAACGCGAGCCAACGAGGGTCGTCGTTGAACTCCCACCAGCGAGGATCGGATGGGAAGAGTTCCGTGCGCGGACGCAGCCACATGTCGGCAATGCGCATCAATGGCAGCCAGACATAATAACGGAGTGGCGCGGCGTGGATGCGCTCCTGAGCCAATGCGGCGAAGCGAGCGTCCAACTCGGGCGGCATGTCGTGGCTCGTGTTGTAATCGGAAAAAAGTGCAGCAGTCTGATTCCGCTGCTCTGGAGAGTCGAAGGCGCGCTTGGGCAGGCGGTTGACATCAATATCAGAGCCGGGCACGGGCCAGTAGATTTCCTCCACTGAGATGTAGTCGGCCATCCACGTCTTCACCCAACGGTTGAATCCTGGTATCAGGGGTTCGTCGGAATCATTGGCGTAACGTGGCGCGAGGGGTTGGAAGCGATGAAGTGTGTGCAGATTTCGGAGCGTCCATGGGATGAGCGGGGCTAATGCACCCGTGCCAACGAGGACACCGGCTAGAAGCAACGCTGACGGTTTCAAAGCCTGATGGGAAGCAGTATTCGAGCGCAGATTCTTGAGGAGCAGGTAGAGAAGAAATCCACCCATTGCGGCCAGCAGGATTCCGCCATCGGGTCTGAGTAAGATGGCGCCGCCGATCGCAAGTCCGCAGCCCAGCCATGTCAGCGCTGGTCTTGCGGGGGAGCCTCCAATGTCCAGGGCGCGGAAGGCCAGATTTAACGCGAGCACCGTGAAGAAGATCTCCAGTGTTTCGGTCAGTGCCGCGGCGGCGTAGTTGGCTAGGAACGGGCAAAGTGCAGCCAGAAGAAAGGCGGCCTTGGCAGCTCGCTCGGAAAACATTCGGCGAACGATGTCGGTAATCAAAAAGCAGGTAGCCAGATCGAAGACAACCTGAACCAGCAAAACGGCTCGAAAATTGTCGCTGCCGAAGAACCAGAAGATCCCTGCCAGGAACGCGGGGTACCCGGGTAGCCGCGAGAGAGTTGGCATAATCGTGCCCGAGTTCGTAATGCCGTAGATTCCATGCAGTAACCAGTTCTTGGCGATGTCGGCGTACAAGCGCGAATCGTCGACCGCGGCAGGAGCCCGAAAAACGAGGAAGAGCCGCAAAGCCAGGCCGAGCAGGGTGGCTCCCATGAAGAATCGGGCGTGCTTGGGCACAAACTTGAGCATGAGCGTTTAATCCCCGCGAATCATAGCGCTTTGCGGCGATCCCGGTGGAAGGAAAATGCATCCAACGTGGGAGTAGAAGACAGCTGCCTTTCCGAGAATTGACCGTGTGCCTGCTGCGGCATACGATGAAAACCGTCCCTCATGCCTGAACCTGTTTTTTATGATCCGCAACGCGCCCGCTGGAAGCGGCTGCGTTGGCTGTTTGATTCGACCGCCGTGCTGGTTTCGGCGCTTCTCATTTTCTTCGTCTATTCAGCGTTGCGAGATGAGCCGTTGCCCGAGCTTTTTTTCTTCCCCCAGAAGCGGCCTTTCAAGGCCCTGAAGGAGACGGAAAAGGAGAAAGCCAGGGAACGCGCCAAGAAGGCTGCCGCCCGCTCGCATCGAAAAACGAAGCTTGCCGCTTCGCAGGTGAAGCTAAACCAGGAGGAAGGGATCCGGGCTGGGTTTTATGTGCCGTGGGACGCGGCCAGCTTTTCGTCGTTGCGCTCTTCCGCTCACCAGATCGATATCCTCTACCCCGACTGGCTGCATGTTTTCACTCCTAACGGTCACCTTCAGGGAGTGGATGACCAGACGAACAGATACTTCGACGTGGTGCAGGGCGACAGAGTGCTACCCATCGATGATCGGGTGATGCCGTTTCTGAAGGCGGAGGCGCCAGCCATGGAAGTCTTTCCCATGGTGAACAATTCCGACGGCGCCAACTGGGTAGACATCTCGGAGTTTCTGAGCAATCCGGAAGCGCGATCAGTCTTCCGCCAGCAGGCAGGGCAGTTCTTGTCGTCCGGACGGTTTCGCGGATTGATGATTGACTTCGAGGCCTTTCCTGCGGGCGGCCAGGCTGGATATGTCGCCTTGTTGCGGGAATTGTCGGAAGACCTTCATTCGCACGGCATGAAGCTCTATGTAGCAGTGCCGCCGCACAACGACGAGTACGACTATGGGGCTGTTTCCGCTGCCGCCGACGGCGTCGTTCTGATGAACTACGACGAGCACTACCCGGGAGCAGCGTCCGGTCCGGTGGCATCGCAGGATTGGTTTGAGCAGAACCTGAAATACGCGTCGAGTGTGATCCCCAAAGACAAAGTGATATGCGCGATCGCCAACTACGGATACGACTGGGTGCAGAAGCCGAAAAAAGGGAAGTTGCCGCCTGAGATTCACGACAGCACCGTGAGCGTGCAGGACGCCTGGCTAGCCGCACGGGATTCCGACGAGGACGTCAATTTTGATGACGACGCCATGAATCCGCACTTCAGCTATCTCGACGAGCGGAATCTGCGACACGACATATGGTTTGTCGATGCGGTTACGGCGCTGAATCAGATGCGCGCAGCGCAATCGATGGGTATCAAAACATTCGCTTTGTGGCGCTTGGGCAGTGAAGACCGCTCGCTGTGGCGAGTCTGGGACGTGCCCGGAGACACCAGCGCGCCGGACAAACTGCGCGACGTTCCGCCCGGTGCCGATGTCGACATGGAGGGACAAGGAGAGATTCTCCGGATCGAGGACAAGCCGGTTCATGGGACCCGCGACATCAGCGTTGATGCAAACAGCAAGATGATCGACGATGAGGTCTTTCAGACCTTGCCGGAACCGTACCGCGTGGCGCGCTACGGCTACGCGCCCAACAAGGTTGTGATCACGTTTGACGATGGGCCCGATCCGGAGTGGACGCCGAAGATTCTCGACGTGCTGAAGGCAAAGCAGGCGAGCGCAACTTTTTTTCTGATTGGCATCCAGGCCGACAAATTTTCCGGGTTGGCCAAGCGAATTTATGAAGAAGGCAACACGATCGGGAACCACACATTTACGCATCCGGATATCACCAACATCTCCACGGCACTTTTCAAGGCGGAGTTGAACGTTACCGAGCGACTGTTCGCGAGCATGTTGGGGGTCCGCACGACGCTGATGCGGCCTCCATATGCGATCGATGAAGAGCCGGACACGGCGGATCAGGTGCGTCCCCTTGAGATTCCGCAGGAGATGGGCTACATCACGGTGGGGAACCGGATTGATCCGAACGACTGGAGTGACAGTCCGAGACGCACAGCCGAGCAGATCACGGATTACGTACTTTCGCACTTGCCTCCTTGCCGAGCGGAGAACCTGCGCTGCGGAAATATCGTGCTGCTACACGACGGCGGCGGCGACCGCTCCGAAACGGTGCGCGCATTGCCGATGATCATTGACGGCGTGCGGGCGCGAGGATACGAGGTCGCCCCAATTTATGACTTGCTCGGGATGCACATGGCAGATGTCATGGCTCCCCTGCCGCGCGGAGAACTGTGGGCGGCAAGGTTGGACCGTCTGGGCTTCTGGCTATTCGACTTCGGAGTCGTCGGTATCACCTGGATATTCATGATTGGCGACCTGCTGATGACAGGACGGCTGCTCTTCATCGGGGCGGCGGCGGTTTATGACCGTCTGCATGAAAAAATCTTCGGAAAGCCCGCCGAAGTGGCTTCTTACAAACCAAAGGTCGCGGTCCTGATTCCCGCGTACAACGAAGAAAAAGTTATCGAGCGGACGGTGCGGGCGGCGCTGAATTCGAATTATCCGAATTTGCGCGTGATCGTGATCGATGATGGATCAAGAGATCGAACTTTGGAGGTCGCCCGCAATGCATTCAAGCCGGAGGTTGCGGCGGGTAAGGTACTTATCCTCGGGAAGCGGAACTCAGGAAAGGCTGAGGCGCTGAATTACGGAATCGAGCACATCGGCGACGCGGAACTGTTTGTCGGCATCGACGCCGACACGATTATCGCTCCGGATGCGGTGTCCCGGCTGGTTCCCCATTTCATCAACCCGAAAGTCGGCGCCATCGCCGGGAATGCCAAGGTTGGCAATCGCGTCAACCTGTGGACTCGCTGGCAGGCCTTGGAATACATTACCAGCCAAAACTTCGAAAGACGTGCACTCGATGTACTGGGAGCGGTGAGCGTGGTTCCGGGTGCGATCGGCGCCTGGCGCGTGTCGGCGGTACGAGAAGCGGGAGGCTTTCATACGGACACGGTGGCCGAGGACGCCGACCTGACAATGGCGCTTCTCCGAATGGGTTACCGCGTCGAGTATGAAGACATGGCGCTGGCCTACACCGAGGCGCCGACGAATGCAAACGGACTGATGCGCCAGCGCTTCCGCTGGTCCTTCGGAATCCTGCAGGCGGTTTACAAGCATCGTGCCGTAGTGGCACGCAAAGGGGTGCTGGGTTGGATTGCGCTGCCGAACATCGTCATATTCCAGATTCTGCTGCCACTGGTGTCGCCGTTGATTGACATCATGTTCGCCGTGGGTACGATCTGGTATTTCATTCAGAAGCACTTCCATCCGGATTCCACTGACCCGGCCAGCTTCCATAAGCTGGTGCTGTTCTTCTTTGCGTTTCTGGTAATTGATTTCTTTGCCTCGGCGATTGCGTTCGCGCTCGAGCGGCGGCGGCCGGATGACAAGGAAGACCCCTGGCTACTCAGCCAAGTTTGGCTGCAGCGTTTCGCTTACCGGCAGCTGTTCTCGATTGTGTTGTTCAAGACTCTGAAACGGGCGCTCGAGGGACGAAAGTTCGCGTGGGACAAATTGGAACGCACGGCAGCGGTGAAATACGTTCCGGCGGAAACTCACGATTCTGTGAACGTGCCCTAACGTTCAACCGCGCTCTTTCCATCCCTTACTTCCCGGTGTAGAGCTCGGGAAAGACCTGTCTTAAGTGCGCCACTTTGGGAGCGTCATTGAAGACAATATAGGGCTGATTGGGATGCAGAGCTGCGTAGTTCTGGTGGTAGGCCTCCGCCGGATAGAAGGCCTGCAGTGGCGCGACTTGCGTGACAATCGGACGTGAAAACACCTTAGCCTGGTCGAGTTGCATGATATAGGCTTCTGCTATGTGTTTCTGCTCGTCATTCGCGTAGAAAATCACAGATCGGTATTGTGTTCCCTCGTCAGGACCCTGACGGTCCTTTTGTGTGGGATCGTGCGCGACAGAGAAGAAGATTCGCAGCAGTTCGCCATAGGTGATCTGCGAAGGGTCGTAAACGATCTGAACGGATTCGGCATGACCGGTTTCCCCGCCGCTGACGATCTCATATTCCGCGGTCTTCGCCGATCCACCAGCGTAACCGGAGGTCGCCGAGATGACTCCTTTCACGTGTTGAAAGACTGCCTGTATACCCCAGAAGCATCCGCCGGCAAGAACGGCAGTCTGCCGGCCCGCTGCAGATGCACGCGCGGCGTCAACCGCTGCCGCCGGGACGGCCCTGGCGGCTGGATTTGCTTTTGCATTACAGGCTGTGACCCCCAGTAGGGATCCCAATAGCGCGAGAGCAAAGCGAGAGGATGACAACATGGCCTGTTCCTTGTTTGCGAAACTTTCGACTCTGACGCATTGGAGTGCGGGAAGGCAGAAAAAGTTTCACGCGAATGCCCCGAGCCAAAGAGCGTGCGGGCCCAATGCTCCTAGGACGCCGGACAGCCGAGGCGCCTGTCCACAAGCGTCGCCGACTATAGCTTCAGTGATTTGAGAGATTGCCGTAGTGTGGGGAAGCGGAAGGGATATCCCGAGGAGATCAACTTTGTGGGTTCGACACGTTGGCTGGCGAGCAGAAGTTCGTCGGCCATTTCGCCGAACGCTAGGCGCGCCGCAAAGGCGGGTACGGGAAAAACCGTCGGGCGCGAGAGTATGTTCCCGAGTGTCTTGGAAAATTCCTCGTTCGTTACCGGTCTGGGAGCCACGAGATTTACAGGGCCATGGAGCAAATCAGATCGCAGAATGTGCTGAATCGCTCCGATCACATCCTGCAGGTCGATCCAACTGATCCATTGACGCCCGTCACCCAGCTTGCCTCCTAAACCAAGTTTAAATGCAGGCAGCATTTTGGATAGGGCGCCGCCGCTGGTGGCCAAGACGACACCCGTCCGCATCTGCACGGTGCGAATACCGGCTTGGGCGGCCGACCAACTTGCCTGTTCCCATTCCCGCGCGAGGTCCGCGGTGAAACCTGTGCCGGGACTGCTGTCTTCAGTCAAAGCTTCGTCACCGCGATTGCCGTAGTACCCGATCGCTGAGGCCGAGAGAAAAATCTGAGGTTTGGCTTTTGCTTGCGCCAATGCTCTCGCCAGGTTGGCTGTCGCTGGAATGCGGCTCTCGCGAAGCCTGCTCTTCTTGTTGACTGTCCAGCGACCTACGAGGCTCTCGCCAGCCAGATGGATCACAGCGTCGAAGCCGGAAACGGCCTCGGGTAAAATGGGCTGCGATGGATCCCATGGGACGCGCTCTTCATCGCTCGTACTGCGGACGGTGGCAGGACGCGCTAGACGAGTAACCCTGGCGCCCACGCTCTTCAAAGACGCGACCAGCGCCGAGCCAACCAATCCCGAGGAACCGCTCACTAATACGCGCAACATCGAGAGATCCACCACCGGAAAGACTGTAGCAGAGTAAGTAAGTTACAGGTGTTGTTTCTGTGGGATGAACAAGCTGAATTTCCTGAATGGAAAAATCGCGCTGGATTTTTGAATCTCCCTGCTCGTGCCCCCGCGCTCGCCCCTGCCGGGCAAGCGCCTTATAATCGTAGCAGTGTCCCAGCCGTCTTCTGCGGAGCCCTCTTCCACGGCGGGTACAATCCATCATGGCGAGCTTGCGACAACAGATCGCGACGACGGCCCTAACGCTCACCAAGTTTCGTGACTTGATGAAGCGCATGCAGGAGAGTCGTCCGCAAGACGATCTGACCATTGTCAAGAAAGCCTACGACTACTCTCTTAAGCACCACGACGGGCAGACGCGGGCTTCGGGAGAGCCCTACCTCGTTCATCCCCTGGAAGTCGCCCTTGTCCTGGCTGAAATGAAAATGGACCCTGTGGCCGTCGCTGCGGGTCTACTGCACGATTCGGTCGAAGACACTTCAGTCACGGTTGACGACATCCGCAAGGAATTTGGCGAGCAGGTCGCGCACATTGTCGAGGGCGTCACCAAGATCAGCAAGATCGACTTCGCCACGCGGGAGGAGCAACAGGCCGAGAATCTTCGCAAGATGATGCTCGCCATGGTCGACGACATTCGCGTGGTGCTGATCAAACTGGCAGACCGCTTGCACAATATGCGGACGCTGGAGCACCTTCCACCGGAGCGTCAACACAAGATCGCCGAAGAGACCCTAGAAATCTATGCTCCGATTGCGCACCGGCTCGGCATGGGCAAAATTCGCGGTGAACTGGAAGATCTTGGGTTCCGATTCCTCGATCCGGTGGGTTATGAGCAAGTGGGGGAGGCGGTCGAGGCGCGTCGGAAGCAGGGCGAGACTTTTCTTGCAAAGACCCAGGGGATCATCACCGACAAGTTGAAAGAGGCCGGAATCCAGGCCCGCGTCGAGAGCCGCATCAAGCGGCTTTTCAGCATTCACAAGAAGCTGCAGCGGCAGCGGATCTCAGTCGACCAGGTCTATGACTTGTATGCCATGCGGGTGATCACGCGTTCGCTGCAGGATTGTTACGCAGTGCTAGGCATCATCCATAACTTGTGGCGGCCGGTGCCGGGGCGAATCAAGGATTTCATCGCGATGCCCCGGCCGAATTTTTATCAGTCGCTGCACACTTCGGTGATCACAGAGGACGGAACGCCGTTTGAGATCCAGATTCGCACCGAAGAGATGCACAAGATGGCCGAGGAAGGCATCGCGGCGCACTGGAAATACAAGGACGGTCCGGTGTCGGCGCAGGATGAGCAGCGCCTGGCGTGGTTGCGGCAGGTGGTCGAGTGGCAGCGGGATGTCAGCGATCCGAATGAATTCCTGTCGACTCTGAAGGTCGACCTCTACCCCGAAGAGGTTTACACCTTCACGCCGAAGGGCAAAGTCGTGGTGCTCCCGCGGGATGCCACGCCAATCGATTTCGCTTACTCGATTCACACGGAGGTCGGGCACACGTGCATCGGCGCGAAGGTGAATGGGCGCATGGTGCCGTTACGCCATAAGCTGCACTCAGGGGATATCGTTGAGATCCTCACGCAGCCGGGTCACAAACCGAGCCGGGATTGGCTTGGGCTGGTTAAGTCCTCGCGATCGCGCAACAAGATCAAGCACTGGCTGAATGTGCATCAGCGGGAGCGCGCGATTGAAATTGGGCGGAAGCTGATCGAGAAAGAAGCGCGGAAATACCGGATCGCGTTGAAGGAGATCAAGGATGAGGATCTGGTGAAGGTCGCGTCCGGCTACGGCCTGGGCAAGGCTGACGACCTGATGGCCGGGATTGGGTATGGGAAATACTCGGCACGCCAGGTGCTGGCGCGGCTTCTGCCGGCGGGAGCTACTCCATCCATTGTCGGCGATATCGAATCCGAAGGACTCACGTCCCAGCCGGGAGGTCTCACTAGTGTAGTCCGGCGTGTCTTCGGCGACCACAATGCGATTACCGTGCGTGGCCAGGGAGACATGCTCGTGTACCGTGCCCGATGTTGCAATCCGATCCGCGGTGAAGGCATTGTCGGCTACATCACGCGCGGGAAGGGCGTCGCGGTGCATTCGGTGAATTGCCCGAACGTGACAAATCTTCTCTACGAACCGGAGCGGAAGATTGAAGTCGAATGGGCGCGCGATGAGAGCGCCCCAACCGCGTATCCGGTGAAGCTTACCGTTTTCTGCGATGATCGGTTTGGAATGCTGAAGAGCATCACCGGGGTAATTGGGGATGCGAAGAGCAATATCCGGAACATCGCGGCGCAAACCGCAAACAGTCAGGCCAGCGTGGAAGTTGTGCTCGATATTTCAGACCTGAAGCATCTCGAGGCGATTATCGTCGGATTACGCAAAATCCCTGGGGTGCATGAAGTACAGAGGTTGCAGAAGATCTGAAACGCAGGTCAATGGCGGTGCTCAGTAGTCTGACCTCAGGCAAGCCTAAGAGCTGAATGTCGTTCGCTGTGTTACTCTGTGCGCTCTGTGGTCTTGTTCTTACTGGCAGCTGGGCACTGACAACTGAATTTCATGCGCGAAATCGTTTCCACTAAAGACGCTCCGCAAGCCATCGGGCCTTACTCGCAGGCCGTTAAAGCCAAAGGACTTGTTTTCGTATCCGGACAAGTCGCCATTGACCCGGCCACGCAGCAGGTTATCACCGGCGATGTCGCAGCGCAGACCGATCGCGTGTTGCGCAACCTTTCCGAAATCCTGGAAGCGGCCGGAAGCGGCCTTGGGAAGGTGGTCCGTTGCGGCGTGTTTTTGAAGAGCATGAACGACTTCGCCGCGATGAATGAGGTCTACGGCAAATATTTCAGCTCTGCCCCGCCAGCGCGGTCGACAGTCGAGGTCTCACGCCTACCCAAAGACGTGCTGGTGGAAATCGATGTCATTGCCCTGGAGTAGACTCATGAGAGCCGCAATCCTCCGTGGTTTTCTTCTCGCGATCGCTCTTCCCGTGGGTGCACAAACGTCCACGCACAAGGCCCCGCAAGGGCGTCCGCCGAACACCAACGTTCCTACCAAGGTCGCGGGCGATGGTGTGAAGACTGAATCCGGGCTACAGTATTGGGACATCAAGGTTGGCTCGGGCGAAGAGGCGAGGAGCGGAGACAAGGTGAGGGTGCACTACACCGGGTGGTTCACGTCGGGCAAGAAGTTCGACAGTTCGGTGGACGCACAACAGCCTTATAGCTTCACCCTGGGTCAAGGCAGCGTTATCAAAGGATGGGATGAAGGCGTGGCCGGAATGAAAGTTGGAGGAAAGCGGCAACTGCGCATCCCGCCGGAGCTCGCCTACGGTGAACAAGGATACAAGAATATCGTTCCACCGAATGCCACGCTGATCTTCGACGTACAGTTACTCGCAGTGACGCCAGCACCAGCGAACGAAACACGCGGGCCGCAGACGCCATAGAACCGCGACCTTCGCCGGTCGGCTATGAACTTAATACACGCTCGCTTCGCTCGCGCGGCGGACGAAGGCGTTCGCCGCTACACAAACTGATCCCTAGTATCGGCGATTTTTCGCGATCAGCTTGGGCGGTGGAAATTCGGCTCTTAGGCTTTCACGACTTTACCGCTACGCAGGCAGGAGGTGCACACGCGGATGCGCTTTCCCTGGCCATTCACCTTGGCGTGCACCGGACGCAGGTTAATGTTCCAGCGCCGCTTAGTGACGTTGTGTGCATGGCTGATGCGGTTGCCCGCTTGCGGCTTCTTGCCGCAGATATCACATTGTTGTGCCATTCGACTGCTCCCAGAAAGTTCAGATCTTGTAGGGCAAAGCTAGATTTTACAGGATGTTGCGACAATTCGGCAATGGCGACACAATCGTGCGTTCAGCCTGAAGCCCGGGGCCGAACTGCTTCCTCCCTATGCGATACTTATCCCATGCAGTCGCCGTTGCAGACCCCTACCGCCACCACCGATCCCAAATCCGTTAAGGTGCATCTCACTACCGGGGCGGGGATGGACATTGAATGGGGAGACGGGCATGTCTCGCATTACGGCTTTGTCTTCCTGCGAGATGCATGTCCTTGCGCCATGTGCGAAGAAGAACGGGGGAAGAGTGGCCGTCGCCCGGGTGACCCGGCAACTGTGCCAGCTGGGGCTTTGCTGATCTTCAAGCCCACCGCCAAGCCGCTTTCGGCTGAGGGCGTGGGGAAGTATGCCATCAAGTTCGCCTGGAATGATAACCACGACCTGGGTATCTATTCGTGGAAGTTTCTACGCGAAGTCTGCCCGTGCGAGGAGTGCAAGAAGTCGAGGGCAGCGTTTTAGGGGCAAATCGGTTGGTCGAACACTGGCACGAAAGGTGTCTAAATCCTTAGTGGCGCCATGAGTTCGTCGAACTCCAAGTCGGCTGTGGAGTCCGTTGTCGACCAAATGCTGGCAGAACTGCACGCCAAGGCCGGCTGCGAACGAGTTGGCCTTTCCCGCGAATCCTTCTCCGCAATTCTCTGTGAAGTCGGGACCAAGTACGGCGCCGCCACCGAAGCCGAAGCTCGAAGTTTCTTTCTAAACCTGCGCGTGGATGAGTTGGCGCTCGCCCGGGCTTGCGCAGCGGGCGAGAACTCTGCCTGGGAGCTGTTCCTCACCCGATATAGAGAGAGACTCTATCTGGCCGCGCTGCGCATCGCACGAGAGGACTCGGCCGCGCACGAACTGGCCGATACACTCTATGCCGACCTTTACGGCACGACCACACGCGATGGCCGACGCGTTTCCAAGCTGGCCTCCTATACGGGACGCGGATCCCTGGAAGGCTGGCTGCGGACCGTTCTTGCACAGGAATACGTAAATCGGTACCGGCGCACCAAGCGACTCGTAAGCCTGGAGGAGGAGTCCGAGGAAGGCGTCCAGTTCCGAGCACCTGAGCAGGCACCCGTGACCATAGCCGATGACCGGTTGAGCCGTGCGACGGATCAGGCTCTCGCAGACCTTCCGGCAGAAGACCGAACGGTGCTAAGTGCGTATTATCTGGATGGCCGGACACTGGCCGAGATCGCACGGATGCTCGGCGTGCATGAGTCGACTATCAGCCGCAAGCTGGATAAGCTGGCCAAATCATTGCGGAAGCAGATTCTGGCCGCGTTGACGAAGGGCGGCATGTCGAGGCGACAGGCGGAAGAGGCGCTCGACGTCGATGTACGTGACTTGCAAGTGGATATTCGGCGCAGTTTGACGCAAGAAACGCCGTCCGTTCCGTTCTCAGAGAAGAGAGTGGAGGCTAGAGTTCCAGAGGGCGAAGGTTAGGTGAAACCGGGCACCGGCTGCTGCTAACCTGTGCCCGCGAATATCGGGTGAGGCTGGCCCGGATTGCTTACGTGATGGCGAACGTACCCAAAATCGTAAAAGAGCGCCTGAAGGCGGCGGCAATTGCCGTGGATCATCCGGATCCGAATGTGCTGACCGCGTTCTCCGAGGACTTGCTGGCCGATCGGGAACGAAATGAGGTTCTGCAGCATCTGGCGCGCTGTGCCGACTGCCGGGAGGTGCTCGCTCTGGCTCAACCGGCACAAGAACCCGTCGCGGCAGTGATCCGGCCGATACGGCGAGGATGGCTTAGCTGGCCTCAACTTCGGTGGGGTTTGGTCGCCGCTGGTCTGATTGTTGTCGGGACCTTCGGAGTTCTTCGCTACAATCGCAAGGCCTTTGTACCTGTCGCCGTGTTGTCATCGGCGCGGACAAGCGAAAGTGCGAAGGCAGCCGGGAATCAAACGGTAGTCATGCCGACGGCTTCTGAAGCGGCACCAGCACGGGAGCAATTCAGCATCCCTGCGACGAAGTTGGCTGAAGCCGAGTCGAAGCCGCAGACTACTGCTGAAGCTGAGAACGAGTTTGATCGAGCGGAGACGGTTGCAAAACTACAAGCCTCCCCGGGCGACAAGAAGGCAGGGGGAGCAGGCGGCCTCGCAGGTTACCGTGGGCAGGCTTTGCCTCACGGCCCGATGCCACCAACCCAGTGGCAGCAAAACACCAACCTGACTGCGAATGCGGCGAATCAACGGATGGTCGTGCAGTCGCAGGCTCCCGCACCTGCTGCTCGTCTAGCCGCAAACGAGCAGGGACCAAACGGGCTCTTGGTTTCGGCACAATCGTCTCCAGCTCCGAAAGCCGCGCCGGCGACAGGTGCACCTGTGCTTCCGGACAAGCAGGCTCAGAGGCTCGACACCCTGGCCGTGCAGGGACGGTCTGCTGCTCCACCTCCCTTACCGGGAGGCAGCGCTGGAAGCGAAATAGCACGAGCTAAAGACGCGGAGCCACCAACCGCGAACGCTCCGAAAACGCAGTCGGCTGCGGCATACGACGTTTCGGCGAGCAGTAGCAGTAACTTCTCTGCATCAGCTTCTCTGGTGCCGGAATCAGCGCGGTGGTCTATCACCTCGTCAGGCGGTTTGCAGCAGTCGTTCGATCAAGGGAAGACATGGCAAGACGTAGACGTGAACAGCGGCGCGCGTGATTCCGAGGGCGTGAGCCGGTCACTGGCGATGAAATCGTCTCGGACGAACGCCGCACTACAAAAGCAAAAGGCGGACCTGAACGCAAAGTCGTTCGTCTTCCGCGCGGTTTCCGCCAACGGACCAGATGTCTGGGCTGGAGGATCAGAGGGCAACCTGTACCATTCGACGGATTCGGGGGCTCACTGGGTTCGAATTCTGCCCTCGTGGCGTGGAGTTGCACTTACCGGGGATATATTAAGTTTGCAATTCGGAGACACGCAGCATGGCCGCATCGTCACTTCCTCCGCGGAGATCTGGACGACGGCTGATGCAGGACAAACCTGGGATAAGCAGTAGACTGACTGTCCTTGCCCAACTCGATCTCCGCTAATCCTTCATAGCTTAGGGCTATTGCCATTACCAAAGTGACGTTTACACAGACTGGGGGCGATCCTACTATCCAATCGTGGTTTGGCAGTTCTGGGGGAGGGCTGCCGAGGCGTCCTGGACTAACGTCGAGGGCGCTTTTTCCTTTAGAAATCGGGCATCCCCAGCTGGCGATACGGTTCATCCAGCAGAATCATGTGGCACTCGTCAATGAATCGACCGGCGAGATTCAGGGCCCGTGGCTCGGTACCAAATTCTTCGAATCCAAGTGAGCGATAGAGCGCGAGGGCAGCCAGCTGTGTGCTGGTAACTGAAAGCAATACCTGCTGAATTCCGGGAATTGCCGCAGCATGTTCGAGCAGCGCAAGCATAATCCGACGTCCCACACCCTGGCCACGCTTCGAAGCGGTCACATACACACCCCAAACGCGCCCTTTGTGACGCGACTTTATCCCCTGTTCGCGATAAAAGCCGGCCACGCCAACAAGCCTGTTTTGCTCGAAGGCGCCCGTAACAAACGCGTCCGCGGTCGACCATAACCTCCTTTTCACCTCCTCGAGGCTGAGCAACTCATACTCTTCAAGCGATGCGCTGAAAGCCGCCGGATCAGTTTGCAATGCCTCGAGCCGCAGGCGCAGCCATTCGCCCGCGTCGTCGGCATTCAGAAGGCGGATCTCCATAGACTTCCCTCTGGCTTATTGCGCTCCGCGACAGGCGGCACAATAGCCGCCGATCTCCAGCCGGGAGACGAGTACCCGGAAGCGGCAATCTTTTTCAACCTGTTGCTTAAGCTTCTCAAACTGATCGCTCACAAATTCCGTGATCTTGCCGCAACGAAGGCAAGCCATGTGGATATGATCTCGTTCCAGTTTGCGCTCGTAGTAGTGACCTTCGCCGTTGATGTGCATCAGGTCGAGTTCGTCGATCAGGCCCTGCCGTTTCAGCAAGCGAAGCGTTCGATAAACCGTGCTGCGGTCGACGCTCGGATCAAGTTTCTGGGCCTTGCGGAGAATCTGGCTGGCATCGAGATGTTTGCTTGCAGTCTCCATCACGCTCAGGATGGCGCGGCGTTGCTGGGTCATGCGGATACCGCGCTCGGCAAAATGGGCTTGCAGCCTGCCCGGCATTTCAGTTTGAGGCAAGGGCATTCGTGGTCCTTGTGGTTGTCGCAACTGGTTGCAATCAGTGTGCGACGGAATTTGTGCTGCTATCTTGACGGTCTGCCAGCGTTCCGGCAGTATGGTTATTGTACTTCTAGTTGCGACTCAGTTGCAACTAGGACCGATCCACCATGACGCATCGCAGGGCAGTTTGACACACTTAATGCGACTCGGTCGCAAACAGTTTGTAAAGAAAGGACTCTTAATCTCCCTTGCACCTATCTCTCGCAACACCGACCGGATCCTTCTTGCGCCGAACTTCCTCTTCCCGTCTCATCGTGAATTCCGTTGGCCGGACCGCAATCTTCTTAACCTTTCTTCTTGCCGTCTCAGCTGTCGAGAGCCTTGCTCAAGAGAGCCCTTATTTCGTCACTTATGACCATTACCTGGAAGAACCGGGCAGCTTGGAGGTTGAGTACTTCTCCAACTTCGCAACCCAGCGCGGGGGCAACGACTTCAATGCGTACTGGTTAGAGTTCGAATACGGGACGACAGCATGGTGGACGACTGAGCTGTACCTCGACGGGCAGACTACCTTTGACGACGGCACGATCTTCACCGGATTCCGGATAGAAAATCGCTTTCGCCTGTTGAAGAGCGAGCATGTGATTAATCCGGTGCTCTATGCTGAGTACGAGCAGATCAGCGAGGCAGATAAGATCATGAAAGAGATCGAAGGTCACGACATCGAGGCCGATCATGCGGTGCCCAACGCGATTTTGCGTGAGGGGCACAATCACGAGCTTGAGTTAAAGCTGCTACTCTCGAGCACGCACAACGGCTGGAACTTCGCGCTGAACCCGCTTGCCACCAAGCCGCTGACCGGAGGCGAACCGTGGGAGTTTGGCTATGCAGCGGGCGTCAGCCGGCCGCTGGCCCTGAAAGCTTCAGCCCAAAGATGCAGTTTCTGCCCTGAGAACTTTGTTGCGGGTGTTGAAATGTATGGAGGGCTAGGAGATCGCTACAGCTTCGGTTTGCACGAAACCTCGCATTATCTGGCACCCGTTTTGGCCTGGAATCTGCCTTCCAGCTGGACATTGCGGCTCTCTCCAGGTTTTGGGCTGAACGACAACAGCCATCAGTTCCTGCTACGCTGGGGCCTTTCGCGCGAGTTTTCGGGGTTCGGATCCATGCTTGCCGGTTGGTTCCGAGGAGGCCGATAATGCGATTCCCGATTACCAGTGCGGCAATGTTGTTCGGGATCGTGGCCTTGACCGTTGGTATCGCCGGCGCGCAGTCCGGCGACTCCTCGATGCCGAAGTTCGACAAGTCGGTCTATGCGGAACTCGCCAGAGCTCCGGTCAAGGCAGCGGCGCGGCCGAATCCACTCGAATCGGATCCGGAGGCGGTTGCGGGCGGAGCGAAGCTGTTCGAGCGGCATTGTGCCGAGTGCCATGGCGCAAGTGCCGACGGCGGGAAGAAAGGGCCAAGCCTACGCGCGGAGGAAGTGCAAGAGGCCTCACCGGGAGCCCTGTTCTGGTTGCTGACCAATGGGGTGGTACGGAAGGGGATGCCTGTATGGTCTCGTCTGCCGGAGCCGCAGCGCTGGCAACTGGTTAGCTATATCAAATCGCTCGACGTGCCTCCCGGGACTACAAATCACTGAGGACAAATGAGTTCTTTGATCTCTATTCCTGGGCTTACAGTGCCGACCGGCTTGCGACTTTTCTCTCTCCACGGTCATCCAATTGCAGTGGTACGATAGAGGGTTCGCTCCGGTGACGGGACGCACTCATACCGATCGCAAACCGGCAACGCCTTCCGATGGAGCGTCCGCCGACCGCGCGACGTTACAACGAGGAGAAGGAAAAAATGGCAGGCAATGGAATTGTCGAAGTGACCGATGCGAACTTCGACCAGGATGTACTGAAATCGGATAAGCCCGTTCTGGTGGACTTTTGGGCGACATGGTGCGGCCCGTGCCGTGCGATCGCGCCCATCGTCGAGGAATTGGCTACCGAGTATAAGGACAAGATCAAGATCGGCAAGATGGATGTCGACTCTAATCAAGCGACGCCGATGCGGTACAAGGTAACCGGCATTCCGACTTTGCTCGTATTCAAGGGCGGGCAGGTCGTGGAACAGCTTGTGGGTTATCGTCCGAAGGATGTGATCGCGCAAGCGCTAAATAAGCACATCGGGTAAGACATCCAAGGCAAGGGTTAGAATGAGCCAATTACGCCCGGCAATAAGCCGGGCGCTTTTGTTTCTGAGAGTTGAGAGTCATCTCACGAGAGTGAGCGAATCAGTACTTCCGCAGCACACCAATCACCCTGCCCTGCACATCGACTGAAGCCGCAGGTACGATGATGGGCTTCATGTTCACATTCGAAGGCTGCAGCCGGATGTTGTTCCCTTCCCGGTAGAAACGCTTCAGGGTGGCGTCGCTCGATTCGACCAGCGCGACAACGATATCCCCGTTGTGGGCCGTTTTCGCTTTCTCCACAAGAACATAGTCGCCATCGAGGATGGCTTCATCCTGCATGGAGTCACCACGCACTTCTAACACGAACACTTCTTTTGAGCGCACAAAATCAGCAAGGGAAATGGTCTCGTTGCTCTGAATGGCCTCGATCGGTTGACCGGCGGCGATGCGGCCAAGAAGCGGTAGGACAACGCCGGTATTCACGCTCATGGACTGCTTGAGTTTACCCTTGGGCGGCAACAGATCGATCGAGCGGCTACGGTTATAGTCGCGCGTGAGCAATCCCTTTTTTTCCAGATTCGAGATGTGTTTGTGGACCGTTGCCAGAGAGTTCAGCTTCATCCCCTGCCCAATTTCCTCAAAGGAGGGCGAATAGCCGTGCTCGGTGACGAAACGCGAGATGAAGTCATACACTTCGCGCTGCCTGCGTGTGATAGCCATGCGCCATTATTGGCGAACAGAAGGCGAAAAAGCAAGGGCTAACTAGGTTCTCGTTAGCCCACATCGCCACGCCTCCTCGCTTGGCGGGTGCACCACAGAGTACTCGCACCTGTGATTCTGGTCACAGACGGGCTCATTCGCTAGCGTCAGGATCAGGGAGGATGATTCAGAGATTCATCGCGGCTTTCCTGTTATTGACGCTTGGCTGGATGAGCGTCCCGGTGGCGTTGGGATCTGTTGCGGCTGGTACGATGCACCTGCGACACCGCGATGCGTCGCCTGCTCAGAATCATTCCTGCTGCCCACGGCCCGGTGTGCGCAGGGCACCCGTTCTCTCCGTTGTCGTAAGTCTCCCGGCAATGCCGTGCAGTCCGCAGCATCCATGCTGCCTCAAGCAAAAGCCCGCCAGTCCTTCGAATATTCCCGTTCAAAGCACCATCACACGTCCCGCGGCGGAGCGGGCCATCGCAAGTTCGGTGGAGAGAGCCTCCCCTGATTACCGCCGCGTCGTTGAGTCTTCTTTGGTCTGCTGTCTTCTGTCCCCCTTGGAACGTGGCACCATTCTGCGGATCTGAGTTTATTTCCCAAGCACACTTCTTTTTTGCAGACAAAGTGTCTGCCTGATTCAGGTCCGGGCTCAGGCCCCAGACAAGTTCATTTCAGAAGGAGAATTTATGAAGTCGAAAATGCTGGCTCTTATCCTTGCCCTTACCGTTGTTTCCTGGGCGCAAACCGCAACCCAGAGCACTCCCACCACAGCGCAGCAAAGCACGGCGTCGGAAAAGGCGAAGTGTGCATGTTGTGAAAAAATGTCCGACGCGAAAGGCGGGCATGCAGCCTGCATGCATAACCATGGCGGAAAAGACATGGCGTCATGCTCTAAAGGGAAGGACGAGAAGTCCTGCTGCGGCGGCAAGGATGCCAAGTCTTGCATGAAGGACGACAAAACGGCAGCCTCTTGCTGCAAAGACTGCTGCGGGAAGGAAAAGGACAAGGCCGCTTCCTGCTGCGATCGGAAGTCCGGGAAAGAATGCACGGGATGCTGCGGAGGAAACAAAAGCGAGAAGCCGGCGTAGGTTCCCTGGAGTTTCGCTAAGAAACGCCCCGGCGAGGTTTGCCGGGGCTTTCTGTATTTGGCGCATCAGAGGATGCCCGGCGCTACCTTGCTCGCAGATTCGCACTTACTGAGGGTTGGGACGGATCATTTCCTCGTGGAGCTTCTCGAGGAGCTGGACCCGCTGCTCGGTGCTGAGCTCGCGCTTCAATTCTTCCAGAGCCAGAGCCACGATGTGGTAATGATGTGCCCCCGCGAACTTGGGATCTTTGGTGATATCGAGCCACAGCTTATGCATGAGCTCAACGTCCTGCGGGCGCATGCGCGGAGTATGCGGACCGAGAGAATACTCGCGAACGCTCCCATCGGGAGCACAGACCTCCATAGTCAGCCGCGGACGGGGTTCCGGCAACCGCTCCCAGGCGTCGCCGGTGAGCTTGGCCTGCTCGTCGGAGGTCAGCTTGTTGGAGAGTCCGCAGATCACCCGGCTGGAGTCGAGCCGCTGCGCCGTGACCATGATTGCCTCGAACACATCGGTCGCAGGAACGACAAGCAGTGAAATTGGCTTGCCTTCCTTTTCCGCGACGGCGACCGCAGCCGTGAACAACTCCTGTTCGTAGTGGTCAAAAACCTGGGTTGCTTCAAACACCGTGCTGCCGCTGAAGCTGTGTTCGCGATGGTAGAGGCGCGCGCTCATCACCACGACGTCTTGCTTGCTCGTATTCGTATGGCTCAGAATGTGGCGCAGGTAATAGAGATTTCGCGGATCACGGACCGCAACGAGTACGTTGCCCGGCCGCACTCCCATGGCCCCGCTACCGAGTTCCTGGTTGCCGTAGACGCGGAACTGATCGAGTTGCTCGGGCTTGCCGTGGCGTTCTTTAGCCACGTGGTGCTCGGAGATGGTGAAGATCGTAAAGAACGCCGCACTGAAAATCACTCCGGCGATAGTAGCCTCATATTTCGTGAACAGATTGACGATGGCGGTAAAGAACAAAACAGCAGCAATCAGAAGCAGACCGACCGGGATCTCGGTTTTTCCAATGTGAAAATTCCCGGGCACTTTCCACTCGCGGCGCCCTGGCTCGGTAAAGCGCAGCACCACCACAGAAAGCGCTTTCATGGTGAAGCTCCAGATTACGCCGAACGCGTACAGCGCGGCCAACTTGTAGACATCCCCTTTGCTTCCGATGACGGTCAGCAACTGCAGAATCACGATCAGGTTGATGATGCGATAGCTGGTCCCAAAACGGTGGTGCGGTTTCTGGAACCACTGCGTCAAGACACCGTCTTCGGCAACGCGGTTCAACACCCCATTCGCGCCAATAATGGAGGTGTTCTGCGCCCCCGCCAGGATCAGCACGCCCACCAGCACTACAAAACCGTGAAAAAGCAGCTTTAGCGGCGTCGGCCCCCACAAGTAAATCGTGATGCCCCCGATCAGGTTGGAAAAATAGTGCGGTCTCACGTCGTCGGGAATCAACATGCTGGCAAAAAACGAGATCAGGCCGGTGAAAAAGAGACTGTAAAGAAAAATGACCACCGAAGCCCTTTTTAGGTTCTTCAGCTTCGGGTGCTCGATTTCACGGTTAACCTGGGCCAGGGTCTCCATACCGCTCATAGCAAGCACAGAGTGCCCAAAGCCAACAAACAGCAGTACCGCGGTCAGCTTGGCAAACACCGTGCCCGAAAGCCAGCCCAGCGTTTCCTTGTTCTGTGGGAAGGGTGCTTGCGCGGGACTTGGCGGCAATGGGGCGGGATGGTGGAGCAGAGTAATCAGGCACCACGCGATCAGGATTATCACCATCACAGTCGTGACAATCATGATCTGCAGCGCGCGCCCGCTGGATTCGTGTAGCCCCTCGGTATTTTTCCACCAGAAATACAGAACAATCAGGGCGGCAAAACCCGCTGCGAAGTAATTCGCATTGAACTGCAATTGGACGTGGCTGTAGTCGCCGATTTCCTTGATGAAGCCCGCGAGATACAGACCCGCCGAAACCGCGCTGATCGGGCCAGTCAGCACGTAATCAAAGAGCAGGGCCGAGACAGAAAACTTGGCCAGCGTCCCGCCCATGGCTTCTTTCACTACTCGGTAGACGCCTCCGCGGACGAACATGCTGCTCGATTCGATATACAGCGCGCAGACCGCATAGCTGAACAGCATCACGGCCAAGACAAACCAGGGCGCGCTTTTCCCCAGCACGTTTTCCACATCCCCGCCGACGTAGTAGGCCGAGGAGGCGAGATCGGCCAGGACAATTGCGGCCGCCCGCCAGAAGGATATGAAAGCCAACATCACCGTGGTGGCGACGAAGACTTTGACGGCTGGTCTTGTTCCTTCGGAGGATGTTGCCATGCTTCGAAACGATCAGAGAATCGGCGTTAAAAGTAACCTAGAAGATAGCACAGGCCGCCGGCGCCCCGCGCTGCACCTCTTGATTTTGCGGTTAAGTGTTTGGAATTCAAATTGGGATTGAGTGATTCAGTGACTAAAAACAATCGCAACGCCGCCATGACGAATTCCAAAATACTTGTAGGGAGCTACTTACCTTTCTGCTCCGCGATCCATTTCTCCGTGCGGGCCTCCAGCATGTCCAGGGGCAGGGTTCCGCCGTTCAGCATTTCATCGTGAAACTTGCGCAGATCAAACTTCGGCCCCAATTCCCTTTGCGCCCGCTCACGCAGCTCCCGGAACTTGAGTTGACCGAGCTTGTAACTGAGGGCCTGAGCCGGCCAGGAAATATACCGGTCGGTTTCGGACTGTATGGTGGGCTCGTCAACAGCACCCGACTTGCGGAAAAACTCGACGACCTGATCGCGGTTCCAGCCTTTGGCATGGATGCCGGTGTCGACCACCAGGCGCACGGCGCGGAATAACTCGGAAGAGAGACGACCGTAATCAGAAACCGGATCCTGGTAGAAGCCCACTTCTTTCCCGAGTTGCTCGGCGTAGAGCGCCCAGCCTTCGACATAGGCATTGAAACCCAATCCGTGCTGCCGAAACTTCGGCAAGCCCTCGAGCTGCTGCTGGATCGAAAGCTGCATGTGATGGCCAGGCACCCCCTCGTGGTAGGCGATAGCCTCATCATCGATCAGCGACCGATGGGCAAAATCCGAGGTTGCGACCACTACGCGTCCTGGCCGCTTGCCATCGGGTGTTCCGGTTACATAGTGAGTCGCGGCAGCAGCCTGGAATTCCGGAATGGCCTCCACCGTAACTGGCGATTTGGGAAGCAGGGTAAACAGGTCGGGCAGCTTCGACTGCATTTGGGTGATGTAGCGCCGGTAGTCATCGAGGATCTGATCGGCCGAAGTTGGAATGTACTTGGGATTTGTTTTCAATGAAGCTCGAAACGACGCCAAGTCGGCAAAGCCCTCCTTCTTGGCGATGGCTGTCATTTCGGCCTGAATGCGATCGATTTCCCGCAAGCCGAGGTGGTGGATTTCGTCCGGCGACATGTGGGTCGTTGTCCGGGCGTATATGTCGTGTTCGTAGCGCTTCGGGCCGTCCGCCAAAGACGTAATTGAAAGCGTTGTTCGCCCTTGCGGCGCGTATTCCGTCCGGACAAACTCGGCGAACTTCCTGTACGCCGGAAGAACGTCGGTATTAATGGCCTGCGTGATCATTCCTGTCAGGCGCTTTTGATCTTCGACAGAAATTTCGGCTGGATATTTTTGGGTTGGCTTCAGAAATGGGTCAGCTTTGATGATGCCTTCGCATTGATCCGGAATCTTCTCTGCCAGGAAACGAACAGGCATCAGCTTGTCTTTCATGCCGGCGCGAAGGACTTCGATGTTCTGGTCGAGGGCGCGAGGAATCTGGTGCAGACGCGAAATGTAGTCCTCGTAGTGCTTGACCGAGTCGAAAGGCATGGCCAGAGGCAGATCCGCCAGGTTGGTGTGGATGCCAGATTGCTGGTTGATCGGCATCTCGTACTCTTTCAAGTCGAAATCGGCTACACGGATCTCCAGGGCGCGGATCAGCAAATCGTGAGAGAGCTGATCCTGATCCGAAAAACCGGCAGTAGGGATGGCTTTCAACCGGGTCAGGAAGTCCAAGTCTGTCTGATGGCGCTGCTGGACTGCCGCCAGGGAGTGGTTCGTGAGCTTGTCATTGTAGCGATAGTCGCCGTAAGCAGTTGCGCGTTCAGGAAAATTCCTGAGATCAGTCTCATACTGTTCGTCGAAGAGCGCATTTTGTGCTGCCAGACGTTCGGCTACCGGCTTGAGTTCTTGGGCAAGGCTTGATGATGCGATCAGGAGGAATAGCAAGCTGCAAAGGCGCATGGTGCACGTAAGACTATCAGAGCAGCGATGGGGGCGCTAGAATCCGCGAGCGCGGTTTTTTCTCGACGTATTTCCGTGGTTGGAAGACTTAACCGCGGAGACCGCAGAGTATTCGCCGAGGTCGCAGAGCTAATCCTGAACACATCAGCTCTTGGCGTGCCGCTTCCGAGGGCCCAGGAATGTGTGCGTGATGCGGTCGTGCCAACAGAGTCCGTCTTCATCAAGAAATACCCAGGCGTACCCCATTCCGAGCGAGGCCGCCGATAGGTAGGAAGCCAGCACCCGCCAGCGGCGCAAAGATCTCCTCGCGGGAGTGCCATCAAAGCGGCTCAAGTGGAGTCCGACGATGTGCAAGCCGGGAGTGGTGCCGGCGTAAACAATGAGCAGATACTGATACGAGGCCCAAAACAGGCAAGGAATGGCAGCTGCCAGACTAAGCATCTGAACCTGCGGGGGACGAAGCAGCACGACTTTCCAGAAGATAAATCCGAAGAGGCTCGATGCCGCGGCGATGATGACACCATCGATCAGCGAAGCGAGTATCCGGCGCCCGATGGGAGCGCTCTGCAGAGGAATATCAATTCCCAGCCGCTTCTCGGGTTCCTGGGAGCGCGCCGGTTCAATGGTGATCCCCCCAAGCGCGGGAGGTGGAGGCTCTAGTTCAGGAACTTCCAAAATCCGCGGGCGGTCGATCACCGGTTCTGCTAGTTGGTCCGGCGGGGGAGGCGGCGGTCCCCACGCGAACCTGGGGAATTCAATGATTTTGGCCCCCGTGGCTTGTACTGTCGGCAGCGAGGCGCTTTGCACCGATGGTTCCGAAGGGGGCATCGAAGTCTCGTCCTCGACCGGAGCCACGATTACCTGTACTGGCACGGCTTCAGTTACCGGCGAGGTCGAGTCTTCGAAAACCGGAGCCTTGAGTGCCGGAGCGCCAGGCCCGAAGGGTAATCGGAGTGAGGGATATCGCGGCGGCGGGGCCTTGCGTCGTGAACGATATCGATGGAGACGCGCCGAGATCTCATCGCGCCAGGCTTCCACGTCCTCGGGTTGCGCAGATTCACCGAGAACGGTCACGTCAGGCGCATTCGGGGAACTCGCCGTTGGTGGCGGGCTGGGAGGGGGCTCCATAGGACAGTGACAGACTTCGCCGCACTTCTCACAAATCATGAAAACATGGCCCTGTGAGTGACTGCTCACGAGCAACCGGGAGGGGACCAACCACAATCCTAGCCTTCGTCGTCACTTTTCGATACAGACCGTGGCGTGCTAAGTTCACGATGCCACAATCAGCAAAGGAAAACACACTCTACAATCTGATGATGGTCTTCCGTTGATCTTCTTCCGATGACTCTGCGCACTAGATTCCTTATCACGGTGCTGTTTCTTTGTCATCAGATTCCCGCCTCATCCCTAGTAACCAGACAGTTGCCATCCGAAGCGGATCAAGAGACAGCGACCACGACGCGGAGCCAAGAGGAAAATGCAGGAGTTTCGACGAATAGCCCATGCGCTGCCCAAGCCGCGCTGCAGGATCCTGAATCCGCCACCATCTGCGCCGATAATCAGGAAAAGGTCGGAAATGTCTACAAACTCCACGGCCACGCCGAAATTCATTACCGAACCTACGTCCTGAAGGCCGATGAACTGACCTATAACTCAGACACCGGAGAGGCCACAGCCAACGGGCATTTCAGGATTGACGGCGGCCCAAACGATGACCATATCAGGGCGAGCCATGGAATCTACAATGTGACGGCTGAGACCGGGCGGTTTTATGACGTCACTGCGACGACAGGATTGAAGTTTACAGGCAGCCGTACGATTCTCACGTCGACCGCTCCTTTCGCCTTTGTGGGCAAGGTGGTGGAGAAGACCAGCCCTGAGCATTATGTCGTTTACGACGGCACCATCACCACCTGCGAGTTGCCGAATCCGAAGTGGAAGTTTCGGGCCCGCAGGGTTGTAGTCGACGCGGGAGGCAACGCCAGCATTTATCACAGCGAGTTCTTGCTGCATGGATTCCCTATTTTCTACTTCCCATACGCTACCCATCCAGTGGCTCGGGAAGCACGGCATTCCGGGTTTCTTGTGCCCACGGCGGGCCGATCCTCGTCAAAGGGCAATGTGGTGGGAGATTCCTTTTACTGGGCCATCAATCGCAGTATGGATGGCACGATCGGCGGGGAGTACTTCTCGAAGAGAGGATCGTCGCAGCGGGGAGAGTTCCGCGCCCGCCCCAGCGACACATCGTACGTGGATCTGAATTACTTCGGCGTAGTGGATCGCGGCATTGAAACCAACACCAGCACAGGGCCGCAGATCTTGCGCGAAGGTGGGCAGGAAGTTCGATTGACCGGCGATGGGAACTTCCATGGCTTCCGGTCTGTTTCCAACATCGATTACCTCAGTTCGTTTCTTTTTCGACTGGCCTTCAACGAGGTCTTCTCACAGGCGATCAACTCCGAGGTAAAGTCCCAGCTCTTTCTCTCCAAGGACTACAAAGGGTTCTCTCTAGGCGCGATGGTAGAACGCTATCAGAACTTCTTCCAAACAACGGATGCGGACGGAAATCTCTCCAATCCGCCGGCATTCAACTCCATTCGCATCCTTCATACCCCTAGTGTGGATTTCTCCAGTGTGGAACATCCATTAGGCCGCTCGCCCTTTTTCTGGACATTATCTGCCTCAGCCGGGGGCCTTTCGCGGAGCGAACCCGGATTCCACACCAGCAATCTGTTGGCGCGCTTCGACGTGAGCCCGGAACTCTCCCTCCCTCTTCAATGGCGAGGCTGGGATCTTAGGCCAGCTCTCTCGTTGCATGAAACTTATTACTCCGAGCGTTTTGTGAACGGAATCACTGAAGACAAGGGAACCAACCGCGAGGCGCTAGAGGGTACCGTCGAACTGCGCCCACCTGCGCTGGAACGGATTTTCGATCGGGAGCTCTTTGGACGCAAATGGAAACATGTGATTGAGCCGCGCATTGTGTACCGCTACGTAACCGGCGTAAACGACTTCGCGAATGTGCTTCATTTCGATGAGCGCGACATCCTCAGCGACACACACGAAGTCCAGTACGGACTGGTGACGCGGCTATACTCCAAGCGTCACCCATCGTCCGTTCAAGAGTGCGAGACCTCGATGACCGGGTTGGCAGTGGGTGCGGCCGCTCCAGAACAGACCGTACCTTGGGAACGCTCCCGGTCAGCAGACAGCCAGCGCTGCATCGCGGCGCCCGATGTGAAGGAGGTTGTAAGTTGGGAGCTTGCGCAAAAGTATTTCCTGGATCCCACCTTCGGGGGAGCTTTGATCACAGGACAGCGCAATGTTCTGGCTACAACTGAGGAACTGACTGGTATTGCCTTTCTGACTGAACCTCGGCACCTTTCACCTATCGTTTCGCGCCTGCGAGTCGCAACCGGCACGCACACTGACACGGAATGGGACCTCGATTACGATTTCCAATTGCGGCGCATAAATGCCAGCACGCTGCTGCTCAACTACAACGCGGGGCAGTTTACGTTTGGTGCCGGGGATGCGTTTCTGCAGATTCCGCAGACCACGCCTCCAAGCGTGACTGAGGGCCAATGCGGCTCTATGGAGGGTACTAAGCAGATTACTTGCAACTTCCAGCAGTTTCGCATCGCCCTTGGGTACGGAGGATTGGCGAGACACGGCTTTAGTGCCGCGACCAGTTTCGGGGTTGATGCTGAGACCGGACACCTGCAATTCGCCACTGCCCAAACCACATACAACTGGGACTGTTGTGGTGTCACACTGGAATACCGCCGATATGCGATTGCCAACGTGCGCAACGAGAATCTGTTCCGGTTCACTTTCAGTCTCGCGAATATCGCATCGTTTGGCAACCTCAGACGCCAGGAGCGTCTTTACTAGACTCGGTAGTGTGTTCGGCTGGTACGATAGTGACATGGAGTCCCTGGACAGCACGAACGCCAAAGCTCGCCGTCTAGAGGTCGATCTACGGGGGTTAGGACGCGTCCTGGTCGCGTACTCGGGGGGAATTGACTCTGCCTATCTTGCCTGGGCTGCACATCGCGTCCTTGACCAGGATATGCTGGCCGTTATCGCGGACTCCGCCAGCCTTGCGCGCACTCATCTTGCCGACGCCATCGCTTTCGCCGAGGAGCAGGGGATTCCGGTGGAGGTGATATCCACCGCCGAACTTGACCGTCCCGAGTATTCACGCAACGACGGGCAACGATGTTTTCAGTGTAAGGACGAGTTGTTTACCGTGATGGAGAAGCTGCGGGCTGATAAGGGCTTTGACACCATTGCGTACGGAGTAAATCTTGACGACCAGGCAGACTTTCGACCGGGCCAACAGGCTGCCAAGCTGCACCATGTTGCGGCTCCCCTGTTGAATGCAGGTCTGACCAAGCAGGACATTCGGGACTTAGCACGCTCGGCGGGACTCCGGATCTGGGACAAGCCGGCTTCGGCATGCCTTTCTTCACGAATCGAGTACGGCCGTCCCGTAACGCGCGAAGCACTAGACGTGGTGGAGCGGGGAGAAGACGCTCTCCGCCGCCTCGGATTTCGCCAGTTTCGGGTGCGGCATCATGGAGATATCGTTCGGATCGAGATTTCTCGGGAAGAGCTGGAGCGAGCCTTGAGCCCTGACATGGCAGCTCAGTTCACTGCGATCTTCAAGCAACTGGGATTCAAGTTTGTCACCCTCGATCTCGAGGGCTTCCGCTCGGGATCAATGAATGCTCTGCTGCCCGCCGAGCATCTGCTCAATCCAAAGTCGCGCTGACGCTCGTCTTTGCGCACCTTTGGGTATTGCTTCAAGTTGCTCTGATCGAGCGGTTGCGTTGTGCCTATGTGAGATAATCAGTTGAGAACGAATGCATTTCAGGCGGCTCCTGTTGATTATCTTTCGTCGTTCCCTGTTTCTCTTGATCTTGATTTGCCTGGGTTGTGTCGCACAGACTGCGCCTCCTGACTTGTCGCGAAAGATCGAGCACCAGGTGCGCGCGTTTTACAGCCTGCCGCCCGAGGTCAAGGTGACGGTGGGAGCGATCACTTCCGCCAGCGAAGTTCCGGGCTATGACAGCGTCTCGGTAAAGCTTGACCAGGAAGGCAAGCAGAAGGACTATACCTTCCTACTCTCAAGGGACCGCAATACGATGCTGCGGGTCACGAAGTTCGACCTGAGCAAAGACGCCTACGCGGACCTCATGAGCAAGATCGATTTGAATGGACGCCCTTGGCGGGGCGCAAAAGGGGCGAAAGTTGTGGTCGTCAATTTCGACGACTTTGAGTGCCCATTCTGCTCGCGGATGCATCAGACGCTATTCCCTGAGATTCTGAAGGATTACGGTGACCGGGTCACGTTTTTTTACAAAGACTACCCGCTGGCCGAGATTCATCCCTGGGCGATTCACGCCGCAGTGAATGCGGGGTGTCTGGCGGCGCAGAATGCAGATGCGTATTGGGATTTCGCCGATTACATTCATGCCAACAAACAGGTCGTCGATAACGAGAGAAATCCCGCCGGCAGGTTGGACGCTGTCGACAAAATGGCCTTGTTGCAGGGACAGAGGCATAACGTCGACTTGGCGAAGTTGCAGTCCTGCCTGAAGGCCCAGAATGAGGACGCCGTGCGAGCTTCGATGAAGGAAGCCGATTCCCTTGGAGTCAACGCGACGCCCACTCTGTTTATTAACGGCCAGAAGATCGATGGTGCAGTCCCCATTGATGAGGTTCGAGCAGCACTGGACGCGGCCCTGCGTGATGCGGGTCAACCGGTCCCCCTACATACCCCCTCGTCCCCGACGCCCGCATCCAAGTAGAATAGCCGGTTTAATGAGGGGGCAGCCTTGATCCGGGTAAAGCTGTGCGTGCGTTTCCGAACGGAGAAATCGTGTTGAAAAGAAAATCATCCCTCGCCCAGGTAGCGGCTGGGCTATTCGTCATTGTCCTGCTTGCATTCGCGAGCGCCTGCAGTTCGAAGGTTGGCGGTGACGTCATGGCCACCGTGGATGGGCGCAAAATCTTCCGCAGCGACGTCGATAAGTACTACGACAATCAGGTAGCTTCGGCGCAACAGTCACCCACCGGGGAACAAGCCACTGCCCTGCGGCTTAATATTCTGCGGCAGATGATCGACGACGAGATCCTGATGCGCCGCGCCGAAAAGCTGGGCTTGCTCGCTACCGACGATGAAGTCGATAAGAAATTCAACGACATCAAGGCCCCGTTCACCCAGGAAGAATTCGAAAAGCGCATGCAGGAACGTAAGATAACCGTCGCCGACTTTAAACGCGACATACGGCGCTCGATCACGGTCGACAAAGTAATTAACAAGGAAGTCTCTTCCAAGATCAACATCACCGATCAGGACATTACCAACTACTACAACGCGCACAAAGCTGAATTCAACTTGATCGAGCCGCAATTTCATCTCGCCCAGATCATGGTGACCCCGGCACCGAATCCCCAGGTTCAAAACCAGAACGACAAGGCCCAGAACGAAGGGGATGCCCGAAAAAAGATCCAGATGATTGAAAACCGTCTGGACAGTGGAGATGACTTCGCGACCCTGGCAATGAAGTACTCAGAAGACCCCGAAACTGCTGGTAATGGCGGTGACCTCGGCACCGTGCCTGAGTCTGGCCTGAAAGGGACAGATCCGTCTACCCGGGACACGGTCATGAAGCTCAAACCCGGCCAGTACAGCCCGATCATCACCGTACCCACCAGACAGGGCGTAGGATTCCGTATCGTGAAGCTCGTAGCAAAAGAACCTGCAGGCCAGCGGGATCTTTCCGATCCACGAGTGCAGCAGGCGATCCGCTCTCAACTGCATGACCGGCGGGATCAGCTGCTGAAAGCTGCATACTATGAAGTTTTGCGGAATTCGGCGAAGGTGGAAAACTATTACGCGAAGAAGGTTCTGGACAACAACGGGATGGAAAAGTAGCAAGTAGCCGGTTTGTTCACCCAGTGCGATTCCCAGGTACCCAGTCGCCGATTATTCGACAATCGCGAGAACGTCGCCGGCACTAACCGCCGCTCCCTCGCTCACCAGGATCTTCTGAATTGTTCCCTTCTTGGGCGACTTCACTTCGTTCTGCATCTTCATCGCTTCGACAACGAGCACGCCGGCACCGGCTTCAACCACGCTTCCCTGATCAAGAAGAACGCGGACCACTTTCCCCGGCATGGGTGCGGTCAGCTTCCTGGGACCGTGATCGTCGGCAGCGGGAGTGCGAGCCCGCAGCGATCGCGGATCGCGAACTTCCGCAGCAAAGCGCTCGCTGCCCACCCAAATGTGCACATCGGCACCTACTCTCTCGCATTTCACTTCATATGCCTTGTTTCCCAGGCGAAGAGAAAGCACATTCGGGCGGGCGAGCACTGCATCGACCTCGACCTCGCGCCTGTCCAACTGGCAAGACCAGCGGCCTTCGACCTGGTTGAGATCGAGTCGATAGCTCCTGCCGTCGATGAGAACTTCGTAAGTCATGGACAGTTTCCCGTCGCCAAGTTTCAGTTCTCGGTTTCCTGAGGTCACCGCAACGACTCGCGCTGAGCAACCGCCTTCCACTTCGAAACTTGAGCCGCGTTACTCGTCGCCCCATTGACAACCCGTTCGCCCGCGCTCGCAGCCGCCGATCCGAGCAGGGCAAACATACCAGCGGCGATCACAGCGACTTCTACGGTCGGCGAATCTGGACATGTATCTCCAAAGCGATCCTTTTCCTTCAACAGACGGTCTAGAAAGCCGGTATCGATCTTCGCCGCGCGAAACTCCGGATTGCTGAAGATGCGGCGGAACAGCGAGATGTTCGTCTTGATGCCGCCGACGAAGTACTCGTTCAAAGCGCGTATCAGTCGCCCGATTGCCTGATCGCGGTCGGTTCCGTAGCCGATCAGCTTAGCCAGTAGAGGATCGTAGTCCATCGGAACGGTCCACCCCTCATACATTCCGCTGTCGCGGCGAATTCCCGGGCCGGATGGGAGCAAGAGCAGCGTAATCTTGCCGGGGCTGGGGAAGTAGTTGTTGTCGGGATCCTCAGCATAGATGCGACATTCAATCGCGTGTCCCCGGATCTGGACGTCTTCCTGCCGAAAGGGCAGTGGCTCGCCATTGGCGATCCGGATCTGCAGATGCACCAGATCGAGTCCAGTGACCAACTCGGTGACTGGATGTTCTACCTGCAAGCGCGTATTCATTTCGAGGAAGTAGAAGTCTTTCTGCTGGTCGACGAGGAATTCAACGGTTCCGGCGTTGGTATATCCGGCGGCTTGCGCCACCCGCACCGCGACCTCACCCATACGGCGTCGCATTTCGGCATCAACGATGGGCGAAGGAGCTTCTTCTACCACCTTTTGGTGGCGTCGCTGCAGTGAACACTCGCGCTCCCCCATATACACCGTGTTGCCATGCTCGTCGGCCAGGATCTGCATTTCGATATGGCGAGGATTGATGATCGCTTTTTCGATGTAGACTTCACCGTCGCCAAAGGCCCGTTCCGCCTCGCTACGGGCCGACTGCAACGCAGAACTGAGCTCTGCCGGAGCATGCACCAGGCGCATGCCCTTCCCGCCTCCGCCAGCCGCAGCTTTGAGCATGACCGGATAGCCTATGCGTGCAGCGACTTGCTCGGCCTCTTCGAAGGTATCGAGTCCCCGTGATGTTCCGGGAACAACTGGAAGGCCTGCGCTTTCCATCGCCTGCCGGGCTCGCGTCTTGGAACCCATCGCTTCCATCGCAGTCGCAGTGGGACCGATGAACTTCACGCCCGCGTCGGCGCAAGCCCGCGCAAACTTCGCGTTTTCGGAAAGAAATCCGTAGCCGGGATGAATCGCGTCAGCGCCAGATCGCTCGGCAACTCTTAGGATTTTCTTCAAGTCCAGATACGATTCGGCTGCTGCCGCCGGGCCGATGGGGTACGCCTCATCCGCTTTTCGGACGTGGAGCGATGCGCGATCAACATCTGAATAAACCGCGATGGCAGCGATCCCCATTTCATGACACGCGCGGATGACGCGCACCGCAATTTCGCCACGATTCGCGATGAGAATCTTCTTGAACATCAATTCCTTTTGCCAGCGGGTATCCGGTTCATGCGATCAAACCGAACATTGTACCGGACGGGCACTCGTGACGACGTGACGCATCCCAATTACCACAAGGTTCTTACCCCGCATTGCTACTTCTCTCCGGATAGTATGATCGACAGCGAATATCACACATGCAGCCCATTGCCGTTAACGAAACCGCGAGTACTCGTCCCTTGCAATCCCGCACCATGGATTGGCTGCAATGGCTCACTCTGTCACTCACTCTCGGTACCGGCGCTGTCCTGCGTTTTCACTGTGCTGCCTGCAAATCGTTCTGGTTTGATGAGTGCTTCAGCGTCGAACTAGCACGCATCAGTTGGCGGAACTTCCTGCACTTGATGTGGTGGCGTGAAGCCAATATGTCAATGTATTACATCCTGCTGCGAGGCTGGCTGCAGTTCGGCCAAAGGCCGTTCTTCATTCGGAGCCTGTCCATCGTCATTTCGGTCGTGACGCTCCCAGCGATCTATTGGCTTGCCAAACTACTATACGACCGTCGAGTCGCTCTGATCGCCACGGCCCTACTAGCTGTGAATGCCTATAGCATTCGCTACGCTCAGGAGGCGCGCAGCTACGCCCTTTTCCTGCTGTTAGCCACACTCTCCTCCGGGTGTCTCATCAGCTGGCTGCAGGCGATGTGCGAAGAGTTGAGGCCGCAATTTGCGACTTCAAATTCCCATGTCCCGCGTAGATGGGTCTATATCGGAACCGCCGTGCTCGCGGTTTATTCCCACCTTTATGCGCTGCTCCTTATTGCTGCGCACTGGATTGTGCTGTCACGAACAAGGTCGTGGCCTGCGGGGAAAGCGTCGCAACCTGTCATGCGCCGCACATGGAGCATGATTGGTGTGGCCGTCTTGCCCTTGCTGATTTTCGTGACCAAGACAGGAGCCGGGCCCATCCGATGGATTCAGCGGCCCGGGATCCGTGATCTGGCTGAGTTCCTCCAACACCTCTCTGGAGGCGAAACCTGGGTTCTTCCCGTGATCCTCGGGGCCGCATGCATCGCCGCCATTTTGCCAGTGCGACAATCGTTATGGTCGGGCGGTGAGACCTGGGAAGTCTGGCGATGTCAGTTCCTGCTCGTCTGGCTGCTCTTTCCGGTAATGCTCACTGTCTTGCTTTCGCTCGCTCGCCCAGTTTTCCTGCCACGTTATATGATCTTTTGCCTGCCAGCGCTCCTGATACTTGCAGCGAGAGGCTTGGCGAAGCTCAACCGGTGGTTACTTTCTCCGATGCTTGTACTGGTCCTGCTCCTCGGTTTGCAAGGGACCGCATTCGTGTACGGCCACGACCTCGACAATGAGCGGGATGCGTCGGGGGCGGCCACTGCGTTCATCCTCGATCACAGCGAACCGGGGGACGCCATCCTCTTTCACATCGCGGAGACGCGAGTGCCCTACGAGTTCTTTCGCTCTCTGCGGGCGGGGAGAAACACCGCGAGCCCGGATTTCACAACACCGCTCGGCCCCGAGATCTTGTTCCCGCGCCACGAATCAGGACTCGACTACCGTGACTTCACTGGTAAGCCCGCACTGGAATTCATCCGGGACGCCGCACCGCATTACTCGCGCGTGTGGCTCATGCTGATGAACAATGGCCCTGCAGAAAGACCCGATCCAACTACCCAAATGATGTCCCAGGTCCTTCCAGAAGCATTGCCGAAAATACAACGGTGGCACTTCAAGAAAGTGGAAGTCCGACTCTACAGCAAGTGATGCTGCGATAAAGGAAAAAGCCCCCCGCCTGTAGGCAGGAGGCTGATCTGTGAGACGATGCAGAATTATTTAGGCTGATCTAAAGTGATCTGACCACCTTGGGCAGCAGCGGCTTTTGCAGCTCGGGCCTGCTTCGCCTGCATGGCTTTGTCGACCCATTGATCGGCCGTCTTCAGATCCGCGGCGCGAGCAGCTTCGTCATCACACTCGAGGTCGCCGCGCTCACGGTACATCAGGTTCATGTAAGCCATGGCGTCGTCATAGTCTTCGCGAAGCTTGACCGCCTTATCCAGGCTATCAATGCCCTCCTGAATGACGGCGCTATTCTTCTCCTTCAGCTCTTCGCAAAGCTTCTTCTGGTCCTTGTTCTTCGCGCTGAGGTGCTCATCCGGCTTCATGCCCAGCTTGGCGCGTTCTTCCATGCGCGGCTGATAGCTTTGCGACCAATCGATGACTCCGATCGAATAATAGGGTTCGGCGTCGTTCGGGTCGAGATCCGACGCCATCCGGTAGTACTTCTTTGCCTGGTCCCACTTTTTCTCGTTGAGATACAAGTAGGCGATACCCTTGGCGCTGTTAACCTTCTGCTCGCGCGATGGATTCGCATCGATCACCTTCTGGTACTCGTCGATAGCACTTTGCGCCGTCTGCAGATTGTCTGGTGAGTCTATGCCTGGAACATATTGGGAGACATACGCTGTCGCCAAGTACATTCGCGCGTTGATCAGAGAAGGATCCAGATTGACAGCGTTCTGGAAATGAGTGATCGCCTGCTCGTAGTGGTTGTCTTTGTATGCCTTCACTCCCTTGTTCAGTTGGTCGCGAGCTTTCAGCTTGTCGCATCCCATGGCAGTGAAGAGCGCCAGCGCTACTGCCGCCAGCGTCAGTGATCGTAGATATGTATTCATTGCGGTATTAGTCTCCCTCGCCACAGCATCCTAGGCCTAGAGACAGCGGTTTGACAAGCGGCCCCTGCTCAGCACGGAGCCAATTCGCCTCCGTGCCGAGGGCCGAGTAGGAATCGTACAACTCCAGGCCGTAATCGCGAGCGGTTTAGCCGCCCGCTTCGATCTTCGCGGTGATCAGGCCGACCTTGTCCACGCCCGCGGCGTGAGCGAGATCGATCACGTTTGCGACATTGGCAAAGGGAATCGCATCGTCTCCCTTCACGAACATCACCTTCTCCGCGCGCTGTTTGTAGATGTCGGTGAGCCGCCCCTGCAGGTTATCCCAAGTCGCATCTTCGTTGTTGATCTTTACTCCGGGGTCCTGTCCCGGGCCTCGGTCGATCAACTGCACGACGACAGTACGGTCAGGCGTGTTGTTCTTGGGCGCATTCGGCGGCGGCGGCTGCGGAACCAGCGCATCCAGACCTTTCGGGGTCACCGGTGAGATCACCATGAAGATGATCAGCAACACAAGAAGCACGTCGATGAGCGGCGTCACGTTGATGTTCGCGTTCTGCCCACCCTTCGTGCCAACATTCATACCCATAGAAGCTCTCCTCTATTGCCCAGCCTGCGCAGGTGCGGGCGGGGGTGTACTGGTTTTCTTCTGGTCGGTCAGCAGCCCCAGATCGTCAACGCCAGCCGCACGAACCGAATCCACGACCTGCACCACACTTCCGAAACGGGCACGCATATCTGCCTTCACGTACACGCGTTTGTCCATTTTGTTCGCGAGGCGGTCCTTGACCTTGGTCGTCAGATTGTCGATGGTTGTCTGTTCGCTACCGAAATAGACTTTGCCGTCGCGCGTTACGGAAACCAGTAGTGCATCTTCTTTATCAGCGTCCGGCATCTGCTCCGGGTTGTTCACCTTGGCCATGTCCACGCTGATGCCTTTCTGCAACATGGGCGTGACCACCATGAAGATGATCAGCAGCACCAGCATCACGTCTACCATGGGCGTGACGTTGATTTCTGAACTGACCTTTGATCCTTCGTCTCTCTTTGCTAACGCCATAGTCTAAAATCTCCCGTGCTCCCGCTGCGGCTTTCGAGAACCAGCGCACGTAAGTTGGGAACGTCCGGCGCCGGATCGCTCCAGCGCCGGACAAGCAACTCATTGCGGAAGTCAATCCCGAGCGTTATCGACGAACTTCGCCGCGCTTCTTGAGGAAGTAGTCGATCAATTCGCTCGATGAGTTATCCATCTCGACGTCGAAGGCTTCGACGCGGCCGGTCAGATAGTTGAACATCATGACGGCCGGGATGGCGACGAGCAGCCCGATGGCCGTCGTGACCAGCGCTTCCGCGATACCTCCGGCGACTGCCGCCAGACCGGTTGCCTTCGAGTTGTTGATGCCGATGAAGGCGTTCAGAATGCCCATCACCGTTCCGAAAAGTCCGACGAACGGAGCCGTCGAGCCGATGGTGGCTAGACCGCCCAATCCGCGCTTCAGTTCGGCATGAACGATAGCTTCGGTGCGTTCCAAGGCGCGCTTCGATGCTTCGATGGTTTCACCAGGGATTGCTCCCGGGCTGTCCTGGTGAGCCTTGAACTCCATCAGGCCGGCAGTAACCACCTTGGCCAGGTGACTCTTCTTGTTACGCTCTGCCACTTTGATCGCTTCGTCAATGCGCCCATCGCGTAGTGCACCCGCCACGGCAGGGGCAAAGGCGCGAGATTGCTTGCGGGCTGCACTGTACGCCATCCAGCGATCGATCATCACGCCAATCGACCACCCGGACATGATGAACAAGATAATGACGACCGTACGGGCAACCCATCCCATCGCCTTCCACAGGCCAAGGGGATCGGTCGCCATGGCACCGCCGCCTTCCTGGACAATCCAGGCGGCTGCGGTGTGAACGTGACTGAGAACGGCTGCTCCTACGTGAAGTTCTAACATGAGTTGCTTTTCCCTCCTCGGAAAACTTCCTACTCTATTGGACCCTTTGATGCTCTTAACTGTTCCAACCGCTGGCTTGGATTCTTGACCGGCGGATGCGCGGCTCGCGCCACGCGCCCGGTTATCGCAGCGATAGAAGTAGCAGGCTGGAGGTCCGGGCTCTCGGAAAAGCCCTTCCCAGCCACCTCAATTCGGCGGGAGGGGAGGGCTGAAGCACACAAATTCCGACAAAAACCAGAAACTCACCCGACTGGCGATTTAGCCGCCAGCGAGCGAGAAATTCACCTGCACAGTCGTTTCGACCTCCACAGGTTCGCCGTTCAACAGGTACGGCTTGTACTTCCACTGCTTCACGGCTTCAATGGCAGCCGGTGCGAGCATCGGGTGTCCGCTGACCAGCTGAAGGTTCTCAATGTCGCCAGTCTTGCTGATCTGCGCCTGCAGGACAACTGTGCCCTGAATACGCGCCTGACGCGCGAGCGGTGGATATGTCGGCTGTACCTTGCGAACCAACAGTCCGGATTGTACGCCAGACGACACGCGCACGCGCTGCGGCGTGGCGATCTTCGGCATAGCTGTGACCGCGCCCGCGCTGGCAATGCTACCTAGCACGCCGCCCATCGATCCGCCCGGAACTCCACCCGGAACTCCACCAACTACGCCCGTGGTCGCCATCACCGGCGGCGGTGCTTCGTCTTCCTTAATCATCTGGACCTTTTGTGGAATCTTGGTCGGAGTGCGCAGCTGGCCATTAACGATGTCGGTCTGGATCTGCTTTACGATTTTGACCGGTGCTGCGGCGGGCGGTGGTGGAGGTGGTGGAGGTGGCGGAGCCACCAGGAATGTCATTAACTGTGTCTTCGGCAGCGCTTCAGTGAAGATCAACGGAATCAACACCATGACACCGACGATCACTACCTGCAGCGCGAATGAGATGAGCGAGGTCCATCCCCGCTTCGTCTTCAGTTTGCCGCCTGACTCGATAAGGCTGTCTTCAAACATAGAAACTCTCCCCAAACTTGGTCAGACCCCTACGGATACTTAGACACCGACTGCTTCTCCTTTGCTCCCAGAATCTAGAATCCGCATCCCGCAAGCCTGGCTTCGACCGAGGACGCGTCGAGCAAAACCTTGTAAACGCTTACCTAACAAGGCGTAACCCAATGATTCCAAAGATGCCATCCGGTAAGTTACCTAGCCTTGGCCACCGGCATGCCGACTGGGCGTTTACCTTTTTCCATCCGCCAGTCCTGGTAAGCGACCAGGATCGGAGCGGCAATCGCGATCGACGAATAAGTCCCGATCAAAATGCCAATGACCAGCGCGAGGCTAAATCCACGAAGCACCTCGCCGCCAAACAAGAAGAGAGCAAGTACAGTAAGAAAGGTTAAGCCCGCTGTCAAGATGGTTCTGCTAAGGGTCTGGTTAATGCTCCGGTTGACGATCTCCGAAAGCTTCTCCCGACGCATCAGTTTAATGTTTTCCCGGATGCGATCGAATACCACGATTGTGTCGTTATTGGAGTAACCAATCAGGGTAAGGAGAGCGGCAATCACGGTCAGTGAAATGTCTGTATTCGTCAGGGAAAACACGCCTACAGTGATCAGGGTATCGTGAAACACAGTGACCACCGCGGCAATCCCATAGATCCACTCGAACCTAAATCCAAGGTAGACCAGCATCCCCAAAAGGGAGTAAAGCGTGGCTAGACCGGCCTGGGTACGCAACTGGCCACCGACTTGCGGTCCTACGATCTCAACATTTTGGACATGAAAGTCTGAAAGAAAGAACCCCTCTGGAATCGAAGCCGCGGCGGCTGGATCCACCCCGGGCGCTCCTTTGAGCAGATCAAACGAACTGAGGAGGCCGCTATGTACCTTGTCACGAAAATCCGCAATTGCCTGTGCCTGCGCCGTGTATTTCACATCGGCGTCCGTACCCAGGTGCATCGGGTCTTTATCCATCAGGAAGTTCTTAATGGTAAGCAGAGCAGCGTTGTTCAGATCCTGTTTGCCAGGCGAAGGGTTGGTCTCAAGCGTCTCCACGATCTTATTCTTGCCCTGATCGATGGCTCCTTGCCCGCTGGTTTCGCGCAGTCCTAGATCGATGAGGACTTCATTGAGAGATGGCACGTCGTAGGGCTGGATTTTTGGATCTTTCAATCCGGCTCGATCCATGACTGAGCGAATCGCGCCCAGATCTGGCGTATGGGAGAACTTCACATAAACCAGCGTGCCGCCTCGAAAATCAACACCCCATGGAAGCGGCGTTCCGGTTCTCGCCCATCGAACTCCCATGGAGATCACACCGGCCACGCTGAAGATCAGCGAGAAAGCAAGGAAGTACCATTTCTTGCCTAAGAAATCGATATTAACGTCGCGAAAGAACTCCACTTGTTGCTAGCCCCTTATCTTTGCGAATCGTACTGAGGGCATTTGGCCCTCCCACCGCGAATGCTCCTAAATGCTCAGCGATTCTCCACGCTGCTTGCGGCTGAGCACCCAATCAAAAATCACGCGTGAGACGAATACAGCCGTAAACAGGTTGGCCAGCAGACCAAACGTCAGTGTGGTCGCAAACCCCTTCACCGGCCCTGTGCCGAAGATGAACAAAATTGCCGCCGAAACAATCGTGGTCACGTGAGTGTCCACAATCGTGATCCAGGCATGGCTGAAGCCCTGATCTACGGCTGAGGGAGGCGTCTTGCCATTCCGCAATTCCTCGCGGATGCGCTCAAAAATCAGCACATTTGAATCCACGCCCATGCCGACTGTGAGGATCACTCCTGCAATTCCGGGCAGGGTAAGTGCCACGTTCACCCCGGCGATCGTCGACCACCCCAAGAACCCGAGCAGGATGATCAGGTTCAACAGCAGCGCGACGTCCGCATTGATCCCAGCGCCCCGATAGTAGATCAGCATGAAGATCAGCACTGCGACCATGCCGATCACGGCTGCGGTGACGCCAGATCGGATCGAATCGGCGCCCAGGGAGGGCCCCACAGTGCGCTCTTCTAGGTAACGAATGCTAGCCGGTAGTGCTCCGGAGTTGAGGATCATGGACAGATCCTTGGCCGCCTGCGCATCCATGTGTCCGCGAATCTGGACCTGGTCACGGATGGGTTCGTCGATGGTCGCGACTTCTCTCACCTTGCCGTCAAGCACAACCCCGAGGCTGTCCTTTACGTGTGCAGATGTGAAGTTGAAGAAGCGCTGACCGCCCTCACGAGTCAGCTGGAAGTTCACGTCCGGCTGGCCATTCTGATCGGAACTCGGATCGGCATGCCTTAAATCTTTGCCGCTAATGGCTGATACCCGTGAAACCAGGAACCATTGTTCACCCTCAGCCCTACCGCCCAACGTGTTACCAGGGAGCAGCAGTTGATCTGCGGGAATGATGCCATTGTTCGCCTGCAGCGCTGCAACCTGGCTGGGATACGGTCCGCCAACGACCTGCTTGATCTCAAGCATGGCCGTGTTTTGCATGATTTCTTTCACCCGTTCCGGGTCATCCACGCCGGGCAATTGCACCAGAATCTGGTACTGCCCCAG
>Ga0335085_10000434_pt1 | contig 119910 bp, 104 predicted proteins | sample Lox_Sample_45_FD_206712 | JGI IMG/M metagenome (GOLD analysis project Ga0335085, IMG submission 206712) | Soil microbial communities from Loxahatchee National Wildlife Refuge, Florida, United States - Lox_Sample_4.5 | ecosystem: Environmental > Terrestrial > Soil > Wetlands | place: USA...
TACTTCAGGTGATTAATGGCACACATGAGGATTTCTGCTCTATTGGTCCAATAGTAAAGGCGTCCGGCAATTGTGACCAGGACAACAAATATGCAACTGTCCTTAGTCTTACAATTAGTTTCATTAATGATAAAATGAAAAACCAAAGCGCGTTCAATAACTTGCTTGAAAAATATTTAAATAAATCTATTGTTGAGATAAAGTAACTCTTTTCAATCCATGCAAAAATCCCCGACTCAGGTCGGGGGGTCGTTGTGACCCGGGCGGGACAAGTTTCAAATCAATTTGCACATGACCGCCAAGCATTGACAATGGTATCACATTGATTGTTAACTATTTATGGTTATTTTATTGAACCATATAATTTATCTGTTAATTTAACATATGATCAAGAAGTACAAAATCTCGCCTTTCATTTTCGGGGCGTTTATTTTGTTTTCTCTATCCGCTCTGCTAACTACCAAATCAATGACTCTCGAAAGAAAAATCGAACTGACAGACTATATTACATTAATCGCTTTAGCCATAACATTTGTTGCCGGAGCGTTTGCCATTTATTTTAAAGGCCAACAGGCGAAAGAATTGAATGCGCAGAGGGAAAGGGATCGTGTGGCTATTGCTCAATCAAACGAAAAGTCCGAATTGGCAAGGCAGGAATCGGAAAACGCAAAAAAAGATGCGGCAAATTCTAACGAAAAAGCGGCAAACGCGGAATTAAGAAGTAAGGAATTAGAGATTGAACTATTGAATCTAAGGCTTTCTGTATCAGACAGGTTTTTGCCTATGGTAACAGTTTTGACGCTCAAGCATCAAAAGAGTTAAGAAAAGCTTACGATTATATTAGCAAAGATTCTCCCCAAAACGCCAGGAAGGTGGTTGACGAAATAATTGATTAAAGCTGGTAGTGCCGGATCACTCGCTTCGCAAGCTCCGGGCAGGATTAGCCAAGGCCGCGCGGACGGCCTGAAAACTTACCGTAAGCAGCGCTATCCCGACAGACAACCCCGCGGCCAGCGCAAACACCCACCATTGGATGGGAACCCGATAGCTATAGTCCTGCAGCCACTTGTACATGGCATACCATGCAACGGGCGCGGCAACTACGAATGAGATCAGGACCAACTTCAAAAAATCCCTGGACAATAAGGCCGTGATTCCCGTGACGGATGCCCCCAATACCTTGCGGACTCCAATCTCCTTGATCCGGCTTTCGGCCATATAAGTCGCCAGGCCAAACAGGCCAAGACAGGAAATGAAGATCGTGAGGCCGGCGAACAAGCCGGCCAGCGTGCCCGTTCTTTTCTCATCATTAAATTTTTGCGAATAGTCCTCATCGATAAAATGATACTCGAAAGGATATTCCGGGTTATACCGCTTAAAGATTGCCTCCGCCTTCTTCAGGTTCTCCTCGACGAGATTCTTATTGTTCAACCGGATGTGCATGACGCTAAACCAACCATTGGTCGTGCCACGGAACACCAACGGGCGGATCGGCGAATATGGCGACTCGATGATGAAATCCTTTACCACCCCGATAACATGAAAACGTATTGAATCATCCATGATGATCTGACCGATGGGGTTTTTGAAATGCATGGCCTTGACCGAGCTTTCATTCAGGATGATACCGGAAGAGTCCGTTGGGTATTGTTGGAGGTTAAAGTCCCGTCCCTCATCCAGTTGCATCCCCGTGGTCTTGACCAAGTCCTGATCGGCGCAAAACATCAGGAAGTCGGTCTTGTCGTCCGGGTCTTTACCTGTCCACTGGAACCCCCAGGTGTCACTCCAGTTTTGGGTCAGCGGGGCGCTTGTCTTACACACCGACGTCGCCACGCCCGACCGCAAGAGTTCCGCCCGGACCACGCTGTAATTCTTTTCCAGATCCCCGGTCAGGTGATGGAAAATAAGATTCCCCTGATCGTATCCGCTTTCGCGTGCGCGTGCATGATCGATCTGCTGCTTAACGATGATGGTGCAGATGATGAGCACGATCGCAAACGTGAATTGGAGCACCACCAGTACCTTCCGCGGGGAGACCTGTGCCCCGGACGCTTTGAACGTTCCTTTCAATACTTTAACCGGCTGAAATCCCGAAAGAAAAAAAGCCGGGTAGCTACCGGCCAGCAGACCGGTGAAGACGATAAAGCCCACCGCACAGATCCAAAACCACATGCTGGCAAACGGTACAAACAAATGCTTTTCCGTTAGCTGGTTGAACCCCGGTAGCGACAATAGTACGATCCCCATGGCAAAAATGGCCGCCAATAACGACAACAGGATGCTTTCGCCGATGAATTGCCCGATCAGCAGTCCCCGTTGTGCGCCGACTACTTTCCGTATCCCCACTTCTTTGGCCCGTCGTTCGCTTCGCGCCGTACTCAGGTTCATGAAATTTATACAGGCGATCAGCAGGATAAATGCCGCTACGATCCCGAACAATCGCACAAAAACGATCCGGCCTCCGGTCTCCTGAGACCCCTCGAAGCGCGAATACAGCCTCCATCGGTTCATGGGATACAGGAACATTTCCCAGTGTTTTTCGGAGCTGTCATAACGAAGCTTATAGGTGAGCAACTTACGATTGATCGAAGCGGGAGTTGTATTGGGCTTCAGGAGCACATAGGTCCGCGTGCTATTGTTTCCCCACCAGGGATCATCATTTCCCCGGCGTCGGACAAAAGTCCATGGGACCAGGAACCGGAAGTCAAAACGTGTGTTCGTCGGGAGGTCTTTCAGGATACCTGTTACCTGGTAGTTGTCCTTATTGTCGATCCGGATCGTTTGGCCCATCGCATTCTTGCCGCCAAACAAGCTCTTCGCCAGCTCGCGGGTCAGGACGATGCTATGACCGTCGTTCAGTGAAGTCCGCAGGTCCCCTTCCACCATCGGGAAAGTGAATACCTGTAAAAAATCGGAGTCGACGGCATTCCCGTGCACCATGATCCGCTTGTCACCGACACTAAAGAGATGGTCACCTGCCCTGTCAACGCGCACGGTATGTTCGACTTCCGGCAGGTCCCGCTGCATCGCGGCAGCCAGGACTTTTGGCGTGGTGTTCCAGCAATGTAGCGCCCCGCTGAATGTGGCGCGGTTCCAGACCTCATAGATCCGGTCGCGGCGGTCGTGAAAGTCGTCATAACTGATCTCGTTCTGCATCCACAACAAGATCAAAATGGCACTGGCCATTCCGACGGCAAGCCCGGCGATATTGATGAATGAAAACCCCTTGTTCCTCCAGAGATTGCGAAAGGCGACTTTTAGGTAATTCGTTAGCATGCGACCCGCGGTTTATCCAAAGTCCGCGGGGGCGAACACAATGTTGCACCGGTCCGGTAAATTGTTGCGACCTATTCGGATTTCTGATAGCGCATGCCGCCCATGGAGAAACCGGTTATGGTTGCATCCACGCCAACGTCGAAACTGATCCATTCCTTTCCCATCCAATCGTATTCGAATAGCCCCCGGAATGTATCGAAATGCCAATGGCTGAGGTTGAGATTGATATTGTTCGGAAAGCTCAAGCGGAGGCTGTCCCCGGCCCGGCTTATCCAGGCCTTTCCGAAGAGCTCGTTGTTATACGTGCCGGCATAGGCCGCCAGGTCCCGCGATGGACGGGTATCGAGTACTCGTTTAGCTTCCAGTGCCTTTTCCCGGCTCGCGGCTGAATCACGCATTCCCTTATACATAACATACATTTTCTCACTCCAGTCGTTGCCATTATCATGGTACACCCACAGATCGATTGCCTTGTACATCAGCGCATGACGGAGTTCGGTATGATCGCGGTTTCCAAAGATGTAGATGCCGAAATGTTCATCATTGAGTAGGCCGCATATCGCGACGGCTCCGTCCAGGCTACCGGTATGGAAGTTCAGCATGTTACCGCGATAGTCCTCCTGGAACCAGCCGAGACCGTATGTTGTCCAATGCGGCCGGGTTAATTTGGCAGTCGGGTAGAACTCCCCGGGAGTGACCATGCTTTGAGGTTTGAAGAGAAAAGCGTAGGTCTCCGGTTTTAGCAGCCGTGTAGCGCCCACTTTTGTGCTGTCCAGCAGGCACATGATCCATTTCTGAATGTCGTCGGCGCTGCTCCATACACCACCGGCCGCATCGATGCCGTTCGTCTCGAGATAGCGGATCGGCTTTATAACGGTATCTTCAAACAAGAAGTGTGGAGTGATGTGGTTCGGTTCCGCGGCCGAGGCGGCGTGATTGGGATAGGTGTGTTCCATACCCAGCGGCATGAAGATCCGATGCCGGATAAATTCATCCCATGTCCACCCGGATACTTTGTGGATGACCTCGCCCGCCACCATATACATGAGATTCTGGTAGATAAACGAAGAGCGGAAGGAATACGCCGGGGGGATCAGCCGCATCCGCTGAATGATGGTATCGACCGGGTAGCCCAGGACCCAAAGCCAGTCCGCGTTGCCGAGACCGGTGTTGTGGGTGAACAGGTCTTTTACCGTCAATTCGCTGTTGGCATAGTTGTCAGCCAGCTTTAGCTGGGGGAAAATATCGCTGACTTTGTCCGTCCACTTCACTTTGCCCTCGTCGACTAGCATACCCATGCAAACCGCCGTCATGGCCTTGGTCGTGCTGGCGCAGATAGAAAGGGTAGATGTACTGAACGGCTCGGGGTCGCCATAGCGCTGCACGCCAAACCCTTTTTTAAATACCACTTTGCCGTCCTTTACGACGACGATGCTCATACCGGGGGTTCGCCAGCGCTTTAGGCCGGATCGGACGTAGGCGTCAAACTGATCGGCGGGGCTGGGTTGTTGGCCGGCTGCCTGAAGGCAAAGCACGGCCAGTAGGGGGGCAAGGTATTTTCTCATAACCGGATAAAGATAGGTTATGCCGTTTGTATTTTGACTTGCTTTTGATATCGTTTGACCGCTTTTTGGTTTGGCCGGAAATAGGAAATTTGGAAGATTGGGGCATGAGAAAGAAGTATGTTGTCTTTTCCGCGCTGCTAACCTTATTTGCGTTTTCATCCCGGAAACCGGGAACCCACAACGTGCCGGTTCCCTACCCCGAGGGATTCAGAAACTGGGTTCACGTAAAAACGGGGTTGATCGGACCAAAAAGCAAGATTTTTGCTCAATTTGGGGGCTTTCACCATATTTACGCCAACGGACCGGCATTAATCGGTTACCAAAATGGCAAATTCCCGGAAGGATCGGTGATCGTGTTCGACAAACTTGAAATGGTGGAGGATTCCAGCGGTAATATTTCGGAAGGGAAAAGGAAATGGGTCGACGTAATGGTAAAAGATGCCGCGGCCGATTCCACCGGCGGGTGGAGCTTCGAGGAATTCACCGGCAATAGCCGAACGGATCGGGCAGTGAGGAACCAGGCAATTGTAAAGTGCTACAATTGCCACGCTGTCCGAAAAGTGAATGACTTTGTATTCAGTGAACTGAAAGAGTAAAGCCTATGTTCCGAAATTATTTCAAGGTAGCCTGGAGGGGCCTAAAGAAGAACGTGATGGTAGCGGTCATCAATATCTTGGGCCTTTCGATCGGTCTGGTTTGTTGCATGCTCATCGTGCTGTTCATCTATCATGAACTCCGCTATGATTCCTTCCATAAGAATGCCGGGCGGTTGTACCAGGTCGGGACTGTTTTTGTCACCGGCGGAAAGGAGGATCGTTTCCCTGCCGAGCCCGCGGTGATGGCCGAAAATATTCAGCGGGACTTCCCTGAAGTCGAGCGAACCGCAAGGATCATTGCCTTTGATTTTTTCGGGGAATACAAGGCGCTGGTGCAATATATTCGACCCAATGGGGAGCCAAAGACCTATTATGAGACAAAAGCCTTTGCCGCCGATGCTTCCTTTTTTGAACTGTTCGACTATCATTTTATAGAAGGCAACCCGGCCTCCGCGCTCGATCAGCCCCGGTCGATCGTGATCTCCGAAGCGATGGCAAAACGGATCTTTGGTGATCAACCTGCGCTCCATAAGGTGCTGCATGTCGGAATCGACCTCAACGGGGCACACGATTTCATCGTCAACGGCGTCTTCCGACCCCGGCCCGAACCGTCTCATATCGATGCCAACTTTTTTATTTCGATATCCGGCGGGAGCCTGGAAGACCGGATGAAGAAGGATGGTACCAATATGGTATTCGACAATCTCTACACGACCTATCTGCTCCTGAAGCCAGGCGCAAACCCAAAAAAGCTTGAAGCAGCATTTCCATCATTTGTCGAAAAGTATGCGGGAAAGGCGTTGCGGGAAGCGGGGTTTTACCGGCGGCAGTTCCTTTTGCCGGTCGGTGACATCCACCTTCACGCCGACATGATGGAACCCACGGCCTCGGGAAGCCTTTCCTACCTCTACATCCTCGGGTCGGTGGCGGCATTTGTCCTGCTGATCGCGTGCATTAATTTTATGAACCTCTCCACGGCGCGGTCGTCCAAACGGTCGGCAGAGGTAGGCATCCGAAAAGTCCTTGGCGCGGAAAAAAATAGCCTGATCCGCCAGTTCGTAGGTGAATCCATCCTGTTGTCAATAATCGCCTTCCTCCTGGCGCTCGGTATGGCGGCCCTGCTGATCCCCCTTTTTGAGCGCTTATCCGGGATGAAATTATCGCTGTTCGATCGGTCGCATTTATCAATCATCAGCCTCTTTTTGGTTCTCGCGCTGCTGACCGGCATCTTATCCGGGATATATCCGGCATTCTACCTCTCTTCCTTTAAGCCGGCGAGCGTGTTACGGGGAAGTCTGCATAATTCACTTTCGGCTTTAGCCATCCGGCGAGTACTGGTGGTATTCCAATATTCCATTTCGGCGATCCTGATCATTTCCGCGATTGTCATTTCCCGTCAGATGCTTTTTCTCCGGTCCGTCGATATGGGATTTGCCCGGGACCGGCAGCTGATCATCCCCATGCCCAGCCGCCAGGCCAGGAGCATCTATCCTGCTCTGAAGCTGGAACTCGAGCGCAACAGCGGGATAACTTCGGTCGGTGCATCTGCCTACTATCCCGGGATCTCCAACCCGAGCAGCGATAATTTTCACCGCGAAGGCACCGGCGTGGATGCCGGGCCGCTGATCCTGTTAAACCATGTGGACGAAAGCTATTTACAGACCCTCGACATCAAACCCATAGCCGGGCGCCTGTTTTCCCGGGAATACGTCCGTTCGGACCGAAACCGGCATATCATCCTGAACGAAGTGGCAGTGGAAAAGCTCGGGTTTGCCTCGCCGGCGGCGGCGATCGGGAAGCGAATTTGCAACATCTATAAAGGCATTGCAGATACCTCCGAGGTGATCGGCATCGTCGGCAATTTTCATTTCGAAGACCTTCACCGGCCCATAGAGTCATACGGGTTTTTGCTGGATAGCAATATCGTGCTTAATTACGTCATTGTTCACGCCGGCGCCGGCAATGTCGATGCGCTTCTCCGGTCGATATCCGCCGTATGGTGCAGACTTGATCCGGGTGAGCCATTCGACTTCAGTTTTTTGAATGAGGAATTCCAACGCAACTATGTTGCGGATGAACGATTGTCGGCGCTGGTGACTTGTTTTACCGCCATCGCGATCGTCGTTTCCTGTATGGGGCTATTCGGCCTGGCGGTGTTTAGTTCCGAACAACGCAGCCGGGAGATCGGGATCCGCAAGGTGCTTGGCGCCAGTGTTCCGGCGCTCGTACGGCTGCTGGCGAAAGACTTTATGAAACTGGTGGTTTTTGCGTTGATCATTGCAGGGCCGGTCGCCTGGCTGGCCATGAAGAGGTGGCTTCAGGGCTTTACCGAGCGAATATCTGTTCCCTGGACGGTTTTTGCCTTTGCGACGGCCCTGGTGCTGGTCATCGCTTTTTCGACCATTTGCTTTCAAACGATCCGGGCGGCCCTGGCAAACCCGGTAAGGAGTCTAAAGAGCGAATAAAGTGTTATTTTCACGAACACTTTTCAATGTATGGCTCTTTCCGTCAACCGCATCAACCGGGTTAGAAAAAATCTGCGACTTGCTATGACGATGGCCTGGGATGCGTCTCCCAGGCTGCTGATGCGTTTTACTCTCCTGGGGATGTTCAATGCGATTATGCCGCCCATCTCCGTGTACCTCAGCGCAAAGCTGGTCAACATGATCGCGGAAGCGCATCAGCATAAGTTTACTTTCGAATCTATTCTTCCCGTCATCCTCGGTCTGTGGTTTACTATCGTCGTGCAGCGGGCGCTCGGCGCCTATATCGGTTATAGCCGGAACCTTTATGTACGGCGGGTGGAGCTCGAGGCCGAACGCCGGCTGCTGGCGAAGGCTGCGACGATCGACATGGGGCATTTTGACAATTCGGACTGGCACGATCGGCTCGCTCGGGCCAAACGCGATGTCAGTTGGAGGCCGGGCGACCTGACATGGTCGGTGTTGGGGCTCTCGGGAAATATCGTGACAATCGTGTTGATGGCCGGTTTGCTCGCCAGTTTGCATTGGTTACTGGTCGTTCTGGCGCTGGCCGCGTCTTTTGTTTCACTGGCCATCGAGAGCCGGGTGACGGCTAAACTCTATAAGTATTATTATAAAGAGACCCCTGAAGAACGGGAACGACAATACATCGGGGATATGTTCGTGCAGTCGCGCACCATCAAGGAGATCCGGGCTTATGTGTTGGGTGACTATCTTCTCGGCAGGCATACCAGGTTATCGGAAGATCTCTTTAAGCAGCGGGAGCGGATCTTCGCTTCGAGCAAACGTATCTATATGCTCAGCGGCATCATCGCGGGGACCATCCTCGGTCTTGCATATGTGTTTGTGGCGTTGAGAGGCATATCCGGCGCGATCAGCCCCGGTGGGGTCGTCCTGGTGATCGGGGCGTTCACTGCGGTTTCCGGGACGTTGGGGCAGATCACCAGCACTTTTGTGGCAGTCGACCAGCATACCGCCTTTCTCGACGACTATTTTTCCTTTTTGTCGATCGGCCCGCTGCTGGCGGTGGCGGCCGAGCCGCGTGTTCTACCTCCCGGCGTGATCGAAAGTGTCGAATTCGATCATGTCGGCTTTATATATCCGGGGGGCGTCGATTCCGCGGTGAAGGGGCTTTCCCTGCGTATCCGGAAGGGCGAACTGATTGCCTTGGTCGGTGAGAATGGCGCCGGCAAAAGCACGCTGGTAAAATTGCTGCTCCGGTTTTACGACGCGCAGGAGGGAGCGGTCCGGGTGGGTGGCGTGGATGTCAGGGAACTCGATCCGGAAGCGTTGCGAAGCCGCATCGGCGTGCTGTTCCAGGATTATGCCACCTATGAATTGTCCGTCAGGGAGAATATCGAAATGGGGTGGCCTTACGTTCCGGCGGAGGAAGAAAAGATCGCAAAAGCGTTGAAGGACTCGCGCAGCGAATGGCTGATCAGGAAGCTGCCCAATGGTCTGGATTCGAAGGTAGGCCGGCTTTTCGAGGGCGGACATGACCTTTCTGGTGGTGAGTGGCAGCGGCTTGCCCTGGCCCGGATCATGTATCGCAATTCGGATATCTGGATATTGGATGAACCGACGTCTTCTCTCGACCCCGAAGCCGAGGCGGCCATTTTTGCGGAATTGAAGGAAAATCTCAAAGGCCGGATCGGGATCGTGATCTCGCATTGGTTCTCGACGGTGCGGATCGCCGACCGGATTGCGGTGATCGACGGCGGCCGGGTCACTGAACTGGGGAGCCATCAGGAGTTGCTGGAGGCGGGGGGACGCTACGCTCATCTCTTTGAATTGCAGGCCGCGGGATACCGATAATGCTGTATGTTTGACGAATGATCGCTGCAAAAACAACGGCGCACACCCGCCGGATATTATTAGCCAGCCTCGTCGGCACTACCATAGAGTTCTTCGATTTCTATATTTACGCCACTGCGGCGGTGCTTGTTTTTCCGCGATTGTTCTTTCCGGCTGCCGATCCTGCTTCAGCCACCTTGCAGTCGTTGGCGACCTTTGCCCTGGCATTTTTTGCCAGGCCGCTGGGTGCTGCGTTGTTCGGGCACTTTGGCGATCGGAAGGGTCGCAAGGCGACCTTGGTGGCCGCCTTGATGACGATGGGACCCTCCACCGTGGCCATCGGTCTTTTGCCGACTTATGCTTCGATCGGCATCGCGGCGCCGATCCTGCTGGCCCTTTTTCGTTTCGGTCAGGGTTTGGGTCTCGGCGGCGAATGGGGTGGCGCGGTGTTGTTGGCGACGGAGAATGCGCCGGCAGGAAAGAAGGCGTGGTTCGGGATGTTCCCCCAGCTCGGTGCGCCGATCGGGTTTATCTTCTCCAGTGGTATATTTCTTATCCTTGGCAAGACGTTGAACGATCAGCAATTTTTTTTGTATGGCTGGCGGATCCCGTTTATTGCCAGTGCGGTGCTTGTCTGGGTCGGACTTTATGTGCGGTTGCGGCTTACCGAGACACCTGACTTTTTGAAGGTGATGGAAAAGAATGAACGGGTGCGGGTGCCGCTTTTCGAGCTGTTCAAGCGATATTCGCGGCCGATCGTTCTTGGCACGTTGGCAGCGATCACCACATTCCTTTTGTTTTACCTGATGACGGTGTTTACGTTGAGCTGGGGCACATCGGTGCTGCACTATCCCAAGACCGGTTTTCTTATCGCCCAGATCACCTCTATGGTATTTTTTGCCGCTGCCATTCCGTTGTCGGCGATATTTGCCGATCGGTATGGCCGCGCCGCGGTGCTCCTGGTGGCGACGGCGGGAATATTTGTCTTCGGCCTTTTCTTTTCCTTGCTTTTTGGACCCGGTAGCCTTATGCTCACCGGTGTCTTCCTGGCGATCGGGATGTTCCTGATGGGGCTGACATATGGGCCGTTAGGAACGGCGCTGGCGGAGATCTTCCCGCCGGCGGTGCGATATACCGGTTCGTCGCTGGCGTTTACGCTGGCGGGGATTCTTGGGGCGTCCCTGACACCATATCTGGCGACAACGCTGGCGACGAAGTTTGGCTTGTCGGCGGTGGGATATTATCTATCGATCGCTTCGCTTATTACGTTCGCGGCCTTGCTTATTGCCCGGAATTCGATGCGGGGGGATTGAGCAACAAGGGGTCGGCACGCTGGATGGCTTGCAGTCTTCCGACATCGACCCCTTGAACATTGCGGTCGGCGGTAATCGCGAGGTGGGCAGCCAGCGCGGCGGATTCCGCGAGTACCATAAACACCGGTTCCATGCGGATCGACCCGTAGGCGATATGGGTAGCCGAAAGACAGACAGGCACCAGGAGGTTGGTGCATTCGCTTGCTTTTGGGGTGATGCTGCGGTAGGACACGGGATATGGGCCGAATCCGCCGATCTGCACGTCACCTTCGTTTTTGGCCATCCCGTTTACCACCAGCCGCTCGCAGTTATGTGAATCCATCGTGTAGGCGGCGAGCCCGATGCCGTCCGTGACCGTTGCAATGCCCTGGCAGTTGGCCTGGGTCATGACATATTCGCCGCGCATGCGGCGCGCTTCTCTTATGTACAGTTGGGGGCTCCAGTGTCCGGTGGCGACGAATTCGTCTTTGGGGTATCCCCATTGGAGCATTTCGTTCCTTAATGGTTGCGGGACGCGCGGGTCGTGGCCGAGAAAGTACAGGAGCCCTTTTGTATAGTCGGCATGAGCCTGCCAGATTTTTTCTCTTTGTGCGTAAGACGCGTTCGGGTAGTCGTAGTTCATTCCGATCATGTCGGTGGAGAACGGTCCGTTGTTGTTGATGTCGGTTTTGCGGTTGGGCATCGGGTTGATGTTGAGATAGGCTTCGAGTGGCGCCCCGGGTTTTTTTGCGATGAGTCTCAGGAGGAGAGCATAATGTTCCGGCTTATAGTGTTCGGGGAGGGTGATCGGCAGGCGGTTGGCAGCGGAGTCGGTCAGGCAAAGGCGAAAATTGTAGGCCTGGATGCGGTTGTCGCCGGCGCCGGGAGTGGAGGTGGCTGCGCTGCTGATGCCCCAAAGCAGTCCGCTCGACGGGTCGCCTGGCTTAAGGTAGGGATCGACGCTATCGGGGAACTGGTGCTTGTCGCGCAGCTGGTAACCGTCGAAGGTTTCGCCGAACTCGTTGTTAGATTCGCGGCCGGTGACATACGTGACGCCGGCGGCGGCCATGAGATCGCCTTCGTAGGAGCAGTCGATGAAAACGCGGGCGCGGATGGTTAGTTGTTGCGGGGCGGCCCGGGGAGTTGACCCGGTGGTGGGTCGATTTGCGGTTCCGGCGCCGGTCCGCTCGACTACGATGGCGGTGATGGTCGCTCCTTTTTTCTCTGCCCGGTTCAATCGGCAGCGATACCAGACCGCCAGGTGCGCTGCGGCGATGTATTCGCGAAAAACGTCGGCGGCGATGTGTGGTTCGAAGGTCCAGCTTTCGGGCTGGCCGTAATGCGCTCCCACCTTTTTGTAGAACTCTCCGGCGATCCCGGTGATGGCGGCTTTGTTGCCGATGTCGGTCTCCCCCAACCCACCGGTTGTCATCCCGCCGACCTGGCCGCTCGGTTCGATCAGCAGCGTCGAATGGCCGAGGCGTTTTGCCGAACAGGCGGCGATCACGCCGGCGGAGGTGCCGCCGTAGACGCAGATGTCGACGGTCGTGTCACGCTGGGCGAAACTCGTGCCTGACAGGGAGATCAAAAGCAACCCCAGGCAGAGCGGGCGGGAAGCCGGATTCCTAACCGATAATATGCTATTTTTGAAATGCGTCTTTGCCATAGAAAACGTATTCTTCTATAAAATAGTTGGATTTTCGATGACAGCAAAATACCAGATAATCTTTATCCCGGCGATTTGTTTGCTTCTGCTCGCGGGCGGCCGTGGATTTTCGCAGCCTGATCCCGCCCGGCCGGACCTCTGCCAGGGCAGTTACTATACGGAACAGCAGGCCGCGGAGGTACTTCGGGGACTGGCGGAACAATATGACGACACGGTCTCCTGGCAACGGCGGGCGGCCATGATCCGGCAGGGAATCCTGGAGGGAGCAGAACTAATATATATGCCACGCCCGCCTTTGAAGATACTCCAGACCGGTCTGCACTACCAAAAGGGATATGTTGTCGAAAATATCGCCATTGAAACGTTACCGGGGTACTACCTTACCGGCAATCTCTACCGGCCCACACGCTCGGCCTCATCAATGGCCGGCATCCTGTCGCCACACGGACACTTTTACAACCCCGATGGCAGGTTCCAGGAGCAACAACAGAAGCTTTGCGCGACGTTGGCGCGGGCGGGCGCCGTAGTTTTTTCTTACGATATGGCAGGCTTTGGCGACGACAAGGTCTGTGACCATGAGATCCCGAAGGCACTCAAGCTACAAACCTATAATAGCATCCGCGCGCTGGATTACCTGCTTAGTCTACCCCATATCGATACATCCCGGATCGGTATCACGGGTGCCTCCGGTGGCGGAACACAGACGATCCTGCTCACGGCTATCGACAACCGGGTAAAAGTCTCGGTGCCGGTCGTCATGGTATCCGCTTACTTCTTCGGGGGGTGCGTTTGCGAAAGCGGAATGCCTATCCATCGAAGACCAGGCCATCTTACCAACAACGTCGAGATTGCCGCCCTGGCGGCGCCGCGTCCCATGTTGCTCGTCTCCGATGACAGCGATTGGACAAGGAATTGCCCAAAGCTGGAATATCCCTATATCCGGAAGATCTATGACTGGTATGGCGCCGCAAGCAACGTGGAGAACGTCCATCTCACCGGAGAACATCATGACTTCGGCCCTTCAAAACGGCAGGCAGTATACCGCTTTCTTGCAAAGCACCTTCGGCTGGACACCTCGGGATTGTTGAAGGGTAACATGTTTAGCGAAGAGGAAAGCTCCGTTTTGAGCATTGCGGACCTTGCGGTTTTTCGGGACGGGAGACCGCGTCCGCCAGATGCGGTAACGGGAAATGCGGCTATCATGGATCTGTTGAATGCGTTTGGCGCCGTTCCGCCAGTTAGCGCCGCTCCGCCTGTTCAGCATTCCGAATTTAATATTACGGACTACGGCGCTATTGGCGATGGGGTTACGGTGAATACCCGGGCCATTCAACGGGCTGTCGACAGCTGCGCCCGGAACGGCGGCGGCAAGATCGTGGTTCCCGCCGGGAAATTCGTGACCGGCTCCATCCGGTTGTACAGTAACATGGAGGTCGAACTCGAAGCGGGTGCGGTTCTGGCGGGAAGCGCTTTTGATGCGGACTATCTCCGGCAAAGGGACTTTGGATTCGACGGCATGGGCGCGGGGTCAAGAACCGGTATCCTTTTCGCGCGCGATGCGGAGAATATCACGGTTGATGGTGAAGGAACGATAGATGGGCGTGGTGACTTTTTTATCTATCCCGACAGCCTGCAAACCGGCAGCGACTTTGACCGGAAATATACCCGGCAGGGGGCGCGTTATGGTGACCCCGTCTTCGGTCGCGCCGATGGTCCGGTATTATGGAAAGGGGAATATGCCGACCGTCCGGGTGTGATGCTCATTTTTTCTTCCTGCAAGCGGGTGCGCGTGGCCAATATCCGGCTGATGCAGTCGCCAAATTGGACAATGGCTTTTCAGGATTGCCTGGATATCAAAGTTCGCGGCATCAGCATCGATAATGATATGTCGATTCCCAACAGCGATGGGATCGATCTATACGACTCAAAGGCAGCGGTGATTTCCGATTGTATAATCAATTCGGGGGATGACGCCATCGCACTGATCAGCTCGTCGGATGTATCGGTCGATAACTGTATCCTGCATTCGCGTTCGAGCGGAATACGCGTTGGATACAATGTATTTAATCATAGTAATTCAGGTAATTTGCAATTCAACAATATTCGCATTTATGACTCCAATCGCGGGATCGGCATTTTTCAGCGGATGGATGGAGACATGTCGAATATGGTATTCTCCAACCTGCTCATCCAGACACGGCTTCATACCGGCGAGTGGTGGGGACATGGAGAACCGGTTCACATTTCCGCCGTACCGGGTCTTGGCAGTTCGGCGGTGGGCAGGATACGGAATGTCCGGTTTTCGCATGTGGTGGCCGTGGCGCAGACGGGGATCGTGGTGTATGCGTCTGTCCCAGGGCTGGTTTCCGGCATCGTCTTCGACGACGTCGATCTCACCATAGCGCGCGGCCCGTTGTCCGGAAGTTATGGAGGCAATATCGACCTGCGGCCGGTAAACGATCTTTCGCTGGCTATTTTCCGGCATGCGATCCCCGCGGTGTTGGCGAGTAAGGTGGGTGAGCTCGATATCCGGCATTTCCGGGTGCACTGGGGGAAGGCGCTGCCGGATTATTTTGAAAAGGGCGTTCCGGTGTGTGGCGGGTGCACGGCGATGAAGATTGAAGATTGGAAGGAGAATTAGAATAGAGGGCGAAGAAGATAAGCGAGGCGGCCGAGAATTAGTGACGTTCGATCGAAAAATTTTGCGTGGATTTGCCCATTTTTCCATAATTTCGCCGTCCAATTTGTACAAATTGTCTCTGTAGCTCAGTTGGTAGAGCAGCTGACTCTTAATCAGCGGGTCCACGGTTCGAGCCCGTGCGGGGACACTGATAATCAAGCACTTAGGACGAAGGTTCCCGGTGCTTTTTTATTTGCTTTATATTTTCTGCATACCGGTTATTCCGTTCTGAGACTTGCGACCGGCTTCGCCGTCGCGGCTTTGACGGCCTGATATCCGACAGCGATCCACGCAATCGCAACCGCTGCCAGGATCGTCAACAGGAACACGGTTGGGTCGATATTTATCCTGTAGGCGAAATTCTGAAGCCATGCGTGCATGAGAAAATAGGTAAGGGGTGCGGCGACGATAAAGGCCAATGTGATCAGCACCGTAAATTCTTTTGAGAACAGATAGAGGATATCCCCTACCGAAGCGCCCAATACTTTTCGGATGCCGACTTCTTTGGTGCGTTGAACGGCCATAAATGAAACCAGGCCGTACAAGCCTAAACAGGAAATAAAAATCGCGATCGCGGCAAAGGCCTTGTATAACTGCGATACCTGTTCCTCCTGCGCATAAAACGATGCGATCTTGTCATCCAGGAATTGGTACTCGTAAACAAAGTTCGGAAACGTGGTGTTCCAAAGCTGTTCAATGGCAGTCAGCGTCTGACGCGCGTCCTTCGATTGCAATTTTATATTAGCCAGCTGGTAAGAGTTTTTGAACGAGCCCAGTACGATCGGCTTCATTTCTTTTGCCAGTGTCGTGCCATGGAAGTCTTCCACGACACCCACTACAGGCCCGACGATCGAGCCATCCCAGAAATCTATCTTCTTCCCGATGATGGCGGCCGGATCGGTAAAGCCCAGTTTGGCGGCGAGCAGCTTATTGATCACGAAGCCGGTTACCGTATCGGCTTCCCTGTAGGGTTGCCCGGCAATGAATTTTATCCGGTACAGGTTAAAATAGTTCGCATCCGCCCATTTCAGATCGGCATTGAAATCGGTATTTTTCACCGAGTTATTAAATCTGAAGTCGCTTCCCCAGTGGGAGTTGTCGGCTGGGGTGTAAGCGCTGAAGCTTACCTCTTTGATGCCAGGCAGCAGCAGCAGTTGCTGCTTTAGTGACGCGATCCTTGACTGGCTCAGGCTGTCAGTCGGCAGCTCTGTCGTAACGATGGCGTCTTTGTCAAAACCCATCGGCGCATTTCGGAAGAAATACATTTGGTTCAATACCACCAACGTCGCGATGATCAATGCCTGAGCGATCGTAAACTGGAACACGACAAGCACTCTCCGCATGGTCAGGCCGCCGGCCATCTTTCCCGTCATCCTGGCTTTTAAGACGGTAATCGGTTTGAAGCGCGATAACACCAGGGCGGGATAAAAACCGGACAGCAACGTAATGGCTAACACGCCGGTTACGAGGAGTGCAATCCCAGGAAGATCGAAGGCGGGTCTTACGGCGGTTTGAAGAAGTTTATTCAGAAACGGCAGCACAAACCAGGCGATAAGCAGTGCAAAGCTGACGGAGATTACTGTGATGATCAATGTTTCGGACAAAAACTGCGCGATCAGCTGTGTTTTGCGGCTACCCATGACCTTTCTAACGCCCACCTCCTTAGCACGGTTGATCGCTTGAGCCGATGACAGGTTGATAAAATTCACACAGGCAATGATCAGCAGAAAAATGCCGATCAGGCTTATCGTGGTCAGCAGTTCCCGGGTGAAAGTGGTGCCCTTGAAATTTCCGAACGTACTATTATAGTGGACGTCGTTAAGCGGCTGCAATATGTACCCCTGATTGGCATATTCGGCCGGAGTATGTTTTTTTACGAATCTTGTCAGTTCTTCGTCGAATGCCGAAGCAGAGGCATTTTTTGGTAAGACCACATAGGTATTCAGGTTGCCGGTTTGGCTGACAAAATCCGTCGATGTATCGTTGCGGGAGGTTTGGAACGAAAACACGAGCTGAAGGGGAAAGTCGGTGTTGTCAGGGATATTTTTCAGGATGCCGGTGACTTTACAGACCACTCTGTTATTCCACCTGATATACCCGTTGATCGCGTTGTGCCAGTCACCAAAATACCGGTCCGCGGTTTGCTGGGAAAGCAGGACCGAATTCGGTTCAGCGAGGGCGGTTTCGGGATTGCCGGCCACCAGGGGAAAGTTGAAGATGTGAAAAAACTCCGGATCGACAAAAAAAAGATCATCTTCTTTGAACTTTCTTTGCGTGGCGGCTCTGCTGTCATTCATGACCGTCACCTGGCTGCCGTCGACTTGCCAGATCCTGGCGACATGGTCGAGCTGCGGATAATCGATCTTTAATGCCCTTGCCACGGGAAAAGCACATGATCTTTTGTACACAATACCATTCGGCGTTCGTGTCGCTGCCACAACCCGGAATATCCGCTGCGCATTTGGATGAAAATTATCAAAGCTTGTCTCGAAGCGAATGACCCAGAAGATAAGCAGACAGGCTGCAACCCCGACGGCAAGGCCGGTGACGTTTAATGCAGCATACGTTTTGTTGCGCAGCAGATTGCGCCAGCCGAGCTTGATATAGCTTTTGAACATACCATACCGGTTTACAGGTTGTGGCCTTTTGAATTTTCTTACAATGCCCGGCCGGAACAGCCGGATTACATCGATTATGAAATGCCGGTCCGCGCTGCGCTTACCTTTTTTGACGAAGCGCTCGGCGTACAGTTCCATCAGATCACCTTCGATGCCCGGGAGAAGTGGCGGCTTGCAATACCAGCGAAAAAAGCGCTGAAATAGTCTTGGGGGCCGGGGGATGTTGATCATGGCTATGCTTTTCTGAACCCGGGGAGATTTTTCGGAAGGGCATTCCAGAGGGTGTCGCGGGTGGCTTTTGAATAGTCCAGCGCCTTTTTTCCCAGCGCCGTTATTTCCACGTATCTTTTTGGCCGGCCTGCCCTTTCGGGAGTTGACTCGCCTTCATGTGCTTTGATGTATCCCTTCTCTTCCAGCCTCACCAGAGCGGTATGCAGCCCCCCCATACTGACACTCCTGGACAATCGGGATTCGATCTCCTTTTTGATGCTAACCCCGTAGGCCTCTCCATGCAGGATGCCGACAGTTAATAGAACAACTTCTTCGAATTCGCCCAGCTGAAAAGTTCTCATGGCAATAATTATTTCTAAATGTAGGAATATTATTGGAAAAAAAAAGTTAAATTATTTTAGAAGGTGCCCCGCCCAAAAATAGTCCATCCCCAGCGCCCCGCTGATGATCAACAACCCGAAAAATTCCCGGGTCTTTTCGATCCAGGGCTTTTCCGCCTGCATGCTTTCAACGATGCTCGGTCGTTTGTATTTGACGATCCAGTCGCGGACACCGTCGCGGGCGAAGAAGAGGATGATGGCATAGATCAGATAGAACGCGATCAGCAGGAGATAGATCCGGGGGTAATATTTCTTAAAGACCACCAGCCCGCAGCACGCCGCCGCGCTGACATAGATGGGCACCCACAACCAGGGGTCGATGTCGTTGAGATTGAGATAGGCGAAGTACAGGAATGCCAGGCAGAAGATGATGTTGACGATCAGTATAATCATAATTGAGATTCAAACAGGTTTTCAACCGTTGCATTGAAGTTCGATCGATTGACCCCGACGATCTTATCCAACGCCTGAAAATAATTTTCGTTGTCTTTCCGGTATTTGCCGCAAGTAAGCAATTGCAGAACGGCGGGGAAACCCTTTTCCTTTTCGATCTTCTTCACCAAAAGGGCGGTGATCACATAAGACACGTACAGGTGGTTCTGGTTGGGCCGGGCGAAGTTACTGTTCTCGTCGAAGGCCTTCAGCCAATCCCGGTTGTCACCCATATATAACTTGAATTGCCGGAATATCTCCTCCCAGGTCAAGCCCCAGCTACCACCATATAGGTAGGCGCAGGCTTCGTCGATGAGTTTGTTGATCGTGTTGACCGGGACCACCGCATGAAGCCGGTCATGCCAGAGATCGTGGTAATCAAACGTCGTGGAGCCGGTACCGCCCACTACGTGCAGGGAGGTCCGCTGCTCGAAAGCGGTCAACCCTTCACTGCCGATACCATTGTAGTCCAGTTTGTAGTCGACGCCCAGGGCTTCCAGTGCTTCGGGGAAGCTGCCGCAGCAAAAGAATTCGGTTTGGTAGGCGGGGGCGTGCAGTTTTGCATCGAACTCGTGCGCTTTTGCTATGTAACTTCTGACAAGCGATTCGTCCAGGTTATAATTGCTGCAATGGAAAGCGAAATCGTCAAACCGCGTGGTACTCCACCCTACCGTATTCCGGCGAAGCGGCGAATGGAAAACGAATCCTTGGCCTTCCCGACGCGCAACCAGTTTAAAGCTTGCCCGCAGGACGGGTGTCGTATCGCGAATGCCGAGGTAGGAGAATTGAACGATATAGTCGTTGCTGTCAATTCGGCTTACGTTTGTCAGGTAACAATGGCAGGGCGCTACCATACCGGGAAGCGGATTATCCATTCCTTTGACTTCATCCAGCAAACCGGAAGTCTCCGGCAGGTAGTCCGCCGGAATAAACGCATTGTCTTTATAGGCGCCGGATAGCCCGCCCAGCAAGCCGTCGAGCGAGTGTACCATTTGTTGTTTCTGCAACGAATCAAGGGGGATGCGCGCCGAGGCCGGGACGATCACCGGCAAACCCTGCGACCAACCGCTCAATGAAAACGACACCATATATAAGAAAGGCAACAGCTTAAGCATTGGCGTGGCTTTTGGAAACGAACTTACCGAAATTATTGGTATCTTAGAAAGGCTCCGCTGCAATTTCTCCTTTATGCTACGCACCTATGTCAAGATCGCCTGGCGCAACTTGTCCAGGAACAAATTATACAGTATTGTGAATATCGGGGGACTGACGGTCGGTCTCGCCTGTTGTATCCTGATCGGGCTCTACCTAAGCAATGAGCTCAGCTATGACCGCTTCCATCGGAACGCCGGCCGGCTGTTCCGTGTCACCACGGAATATACGACCAACCGGGTCGTGAATCGCGTGGGTCAGACTGCGTCCGCGCCCGGTCCCAGGCTTTCCGCCGCGTTTCCGCAGATCCGATCCTATGTCCGGATCAATAACTGGCAACCTTACGTGGTACGGTATGAGGAGCGAACATTTGTGGAATCGCGGTTCCTGTTTGCCGACTCGACCTTTTTTACGATGTTCAGTTTCCCGCTGATCGAAGGCGATGCGCGGACGGCGTTGGATGCACCGGCCAGGATCGTGATCAGCCAATCGATGGAAAAGAAATATTTTGGGAGCGGGCAGGCGCTTGGTAAAACGCTCCGGGTCGGCGGGACAAGGGACTACCTGGTCACCGGCGTCGCCAGGGACGCGCCGATCAATTCGCAAATCAAATTCGACTTTGTCGCCTCCTACGCCAGCCTGCCAAATGCAAACCGGCCAAACTGGAGCAGCGAGATCTATACGACGTATTTCCTGCTTTCCGAGGCGGGTGAAGCGGCGGGTCTCGAAAGGGCGATCGACGGTTATATGAAGCGACAAACCGATGTCGCAAACGCGCCCGGGGATTATCTCACTTATCACCTCGAGCCCATTACCAGCGTTCATTTGTATTCCAACCTTGCCGGCATGGAGCCCAATGGGAATATCACGTATATCTATATTTTGGGAGCGATCGCTCTGCTCATCCTTTGTATCGCCTGTGTCAACTATACGAACCTGGCCACCGCGCAATCGATCCGCAGAATGCCGGAGATCGGTATCCGCAAGGTAATGGGTTCACGCCGGGGGCAGTTGTTCTGGCAATTCATCGGGGAATCGCTATTGCTTAACGGGATCGCGTTTTTCCTGGCCATCGGTGCCGCCGTATTCCTGCTTCCGGCGTTCGACCGGCTGGTGGAGCGCCCGCTGGAAGTCACCTATCTTTTTACGCTACCCATAATCGGCGGCATGATCCTGTTGTATGCAGCGATCAGTTTTGCAGCAGGTGCTTATCCCGCGCTCCTGCTTTCCCGGTTAAAGGGGATGAAGGTGCTTAAAGCAGGGTTCTCCTTCCCGGGCGGCACGCATCTGCGCCGGTGGCTCATCGTCTTTCAGTTTACAGTCTCCGTCTTCCTGATCGTTGCCACCGTAGTCATTTTTGAACAGCTTTCCTATATCCGGCACAAAAACCTCGGTTATGATAAGGACCATCTGATCGTGCTGCCGGTAGACAATCTCACCCGTCAGAATTATTTGTCGATCAAGGAAGCGATCCTGCGCATCCCGCAGGTGCAGGGCGTCACTTGCGGCGCAGAAGAGCCGACGCATATCAACTGGGACGACGAGCTCACAACCTCCGGCAGCTCGGGCTCCACACCGCAATATGTCAATGCCTCTCCCTGCGACGTCGATTTTGTCCGGACCATGGGACTTCAGATCGTTGCCGGGTCGGATTTTACGCGAAGCGACTGGCTGAAGACGGATAGCGTGGCCAATCCTGCCGATCCGCATACCACCTACATGCTGAATGAATCCGCGGCGAAGGCGCTGGGCTGGACGCCCCGGCAGGCGATCGGCCGGACCATTTATCGGAGCGGCAACCGGGGTCTGGTCAAGGCGGTTGTCAAAGACTTTCATTTTGCCCCGCTGCATCAGCCGATAGGACCCCTGGTCATTTTCCTCGACCCTTATTACCAGCACATCTTCCAGTGTTTTGTAAAAGTGAGCGGCCGCGATCTGGCCGCCACCGTTAGCGATCTGGAGACGGTCTGGAAAAAGCGGGTGACACATCGTCCTTTTCAATTTCATTTCCTGGATGATAGTTACAACGTCATCTATCACGCCGAGCGCCAGACAGCCGGCGTTTTTACGACTTTTTCGACCCTGGCGATCCTGCTCGCCTGTCTGGGGCTTTTTGCGCTGGCTGCTTACAGCACCGTGCAGCGGGCAAAGGAGATCGGGATCAGGAAAGTGCTGGGCGCCGGTGTGGGGCAGATCGTGCTGTTGATCTCGGGCGATTTTCTCCGGCTGATCGGGGTCGCTTCCCTGATCGCTTTTCCGGTGGCGTGGTGGGCGATGCGGGACTGGTTGGCACAGTTTGCCTACCGGATCGATATGCCGTGGTGGGCGTTTGTCGCCGCGGGGATGACCGCTTTACTGATCGGGCTGCTGACGATTGGACTACAAGCCGTGCGGGCAGCCAATGCCAGCCTGGTTAAAAGTCTGCACCCTGAATAGCAGGAGCCGGTGCAAAAATGATGTGCTTCGTGTTCATCGCGGGAATCCGGATCGGTCAAAGTTTGGCGCGTTGCGCAAGCTTTCTATCCGGGCATTCAGTCCCCGTTCGGCGGCTATCCCTTCCACCAACGCCTGGTCGATCCAGGGGAGGAAGTCCTGCGGGTGTGAGGTTCTTTTGCCAGTGGCGGGATGAATGCGGGTAAAAATGGTCCAAAGGATGGCCTTCAATTGCCGGTCCTGACCGAACATGGCCATTTCCACCTGCAGCCAGCTATCGCCCGTCGCGATCAGCGCAGTTTGGATCGTCACCGATTCATTGTAGGTCGCCGGCCGGAGATAACGGATCTCGTGCTGGCTCACGACGAACGCCTGCCCCTGTTCTACCCAAACTTTCAGGTCGATATCATAATGTGTTTTCAGGTGGTCTTCGCGGGCATTGAGAAAATAGTCGATGTATTTGCTGTTATTCAAATGCCCGAAGGGGTCACAGTCGTTGAAACGGACGGTATAGTCCGACTGCAGGAATCTTTCCATGAATTATTGATTAAATTCGCTCTGCAAACATATACCGTGGAGCATAGTCCACAGGCGACCGTTGTCAAAAAAATATTTTATGCGGATAGGAGAACTAGCCAAAAAGTCCGGATTTAGCCGGGATACGATACGATTTTACGAAAAGAAGGGATTGATCCGCTTAGCGGATGACGACCGTGATCCGGGCCGGTTCAAAGATTATCCCGAGTGGGTGTTGCGGCGGCTCCAGGTAATCCGGCAGGTCAAGGACTATGGTTTTACGCTGCAGGAGACATTGGGGATGCTTATCCTTTTTGAAGAGGGCGTATTGGAACCGGAGCGAGGCCTGCGGTTCATCAAACGAAAAATTGACCGGATCGACGAGAAGATCCGCGGGCTGAACGAGGTCCGGGAAAGGCTGCAGGGGGTCGTGGAGCATTACCATTCGGATGGCTGTCCCATAGGAAAGGTTCTACAGAATCTAAACCAATTGAACAGTGTCAATTGATCTCAAACAATTATTTTATCACTGCGATTAAATATTTGTGAACTTTCCATATCTTCAACTTTCTAGCTCACATGAGAAAATTTTATACTTCGGGGCCCGGCGATCGCCGGGCTTTTTTTTTGGCGGGGCGGATTTTTGAGTAGATTTGATGATGCGATTTAATCATTTGATCTTCTTTGCGGTAGCGCTGCTTTTCGGCTCGTTCCCAAGCCGCGCGCAGCAACCCGGTGCGGCCGCCGACCGGCGTGGGCAGTGGCCCGTTAAAAAGGCGCATGACTGGTATGCCGGCAAAGGGTGGCTCCGGGGATGCGACTTTATACCCAGCACGGCCATCAATCAACTGGAAATGTGGCAGGAAGCTAGTTGGGATCCCGGTACGATCGACAAAGAGCTCGGATATGCCGGGTCGATCGGGCTTAACTGCATGCGCGTTTTCCTCCATCATCTGGCATGGCAAGAAGATCCGGCGGGATTCCAGCAACGCATGGAACAATATCTGACGATTGCGGCCAAACACCATATCCTGACGATCTTTGTCTTCTTTGATGACTGCTGGAATGAAAGCTATCATTCCGGACCACAGCCGGCACCAAAGACCGGGATCCACAATTCGGGCTGGGTACGTGATCCGGGAAAATTATATTACGAAGAACCACTTCTGACCGATACGCTGGAGGCCTATGTAAAGGACATGCTCCGGCATTTCCGGGACGATCAGCGGATCCTGCTCTGGGATCTGTATAATGAGCCCGGAAATTCCGGCTATGGGGTGAAAAGCCTTCCGCTGCTGCGAAAGGTATTCGACTGGGCTGAGGAGGTAGACCCGCAACAACCGTTGTCGGCCGGCGTCTGGAACGATCACCTCGGTGTCCTCAATGCGTTTCAGCTTTCACATTCGGACGTCATCACCTATCACAATTATGAGGGCCCGGAGGGGCATCAACGATGTATCGATACCCTGCGGAAGTACGGTCGGCCGCTGATCTGCACCGAATACATGGCCCGGTTACGCAACAGCACTTTTTTCAATATCATGCCCATGCTAAAAAAGGAGGATATTGCGGCGATCAACTGGGGCCTGGTAACAGGAAAGACCAATACCAAATACGCCTGGGATACGCCAATGCGGGACGGAGCTGAACCAAAAGTCTGGTTTCATGATATTTTCCGGCCCGACGGAACTCCTTTCGATCCGAAAGAGACAACCTTTATTCGCGGTTTGACGATGAAATGATCACCTATGTCAGGATTATGGCCGATATTGGCGGGCTGTCTGCTTGGGGTGAACGCAGCAGCGCAGCATCCACCCGAGACCATTCCCCTGGGCGGCAATGCCTGGCGGCGGACAGCCGGTGGGTTTTCGGTTGGCGACAGCGCCGGAGGCTATATCGACAATAACGGCATCGGTGGCTGGACGGACCGCGGTGTCTATTTTGATGTCTGGCTGCGAACGTGCGTACCGGGGAACTTACGGATATGGGTAGGGGCAAAAGTGCCGCGGGGCCGGAGCCGGATTGAGGTTAGCTGCGGGGCGGAAGGCCACCCGGCGGTCGTGTGGCTGGAAGCCGATACGCTGCGATATGTGGATGCCGGCACTTTTAATCTTCGCGATACCGGCTATCAGCGAATCCGGATCCGGGCGCTGGATCGGAGCGGGCCGGTTTTCGCCGATATTCCGGCCGTCAGGGTGCAGGGGTCGCCAATCGACAGCAGAACCAGCTTTGTACCCAATAACGAAGACAATTTCTTCCACTGGGGTCGCCGCGGTCCTTCGGTCCATCTCAATTATCCGTTGCCGCCGGGTTTTGATGCCAGCTGGTTCTACAATGAGGTCACCGTCCCCGAAGGACAGGATATCCAGGGCTCTTATTTCATGGCCTGTGGTTTTGCGCACGGTTATTTCGGAATGCAGGTCAATTCGCCGACGGAGCGCAGAATTCTTTTTTCGGTCTGGAGCCCCTTTGCGACCGATGATCCGGCAGCTATCCCGGACAGCCAGCGAATCGTAATGCTCGCCAAGGGCGAGGGCGTTCACACCGGGGAATTCGGGAATGAGGGCGCGGGGGGACAAAGCTATCTCATCTATCCGTGGAGGGCAGGTTTGACCTATCGGTTCCTGCTGCATGCCCGGCCGGCGGATCATGGGCATACGGTGTACTCCGCATGGCTGTATGTGCCGGAAGAAGGACATTGGCGGCTGATCGCCAGTTTTAGCCGGCCGGGAACGGATTCCGGACTGACCGGTCTGCATTCCTTCCTGGAGAATTTTGAGCCGGAGCAGGGCGACCGACAACGATATGTATTGTTCAATCATGCCTGGGCCGGGGACAATTCGGGACATTGGGTTTCGCTGCACCGGGCGCGATTCACGGTCGATAATACCGGACGAAAGGGTTATCGGATGGATTATCGCGGCGGTGTTCGGGATGGCAGCTTCTACCTGGAAAACGACGGCTTTTTTAATGAACATACTCCGGCGGGCGTTTGGCTGGATCGACCGGCAGATGAGGGTGACCGGGGGCCGGATATCGAACTGCCGGGATGAAGGTTTGAACTTTTTTTCCGGTATCATTGTTCCATTATGCCGTTCGTTCGGAATCCGAAAAAACCAGCCATCATATGACGATCAGTCCTTATGCGGGCAAACCCGCCGTGCCGGCGCTGCTGGCCAATATTCCGAAACTTATCACCGCGTATTACACGCTGGTGCCGGACAGTCAGGTAAGCGATCAGCAGGTACAGTTCGGCACATCCGGGCACCGCGGCTCGTCCTTACACACGTCCTTTAACGAATGGCATATCCTCGCCATTACACAGGCCATCTGCCAGTATCGGGCGGCGAATCAGATCAGCGGACCGCTCTTCATCGGCGCGGATACACACGCCTTGTCAGAGCCTGCGCTGGCGTCCGCGTTAGAAGTGCTGGCGGCCAACGGGGTGGAGACCATGCTGGCCAAAGATCTGGACTATGTCCCTACCCCCGCCGTTTCACTGGCTATCCTGAAGTATAACCAGGACCGTACGGATGGTCATGCGGATGGCATTGTGATTACGCCTTCGCATAACCCGCCAACCGACGGAGGTTTCAAATACAACCCCCCAAACGGTGGTCCCGCAGGCGATAACATCACTTCCTGGGTACAAAATAAAGCCAATGAATTCCTTGCAGCCGGATTGCACGGCGTTAAGCGAATCCCGGTTAAGAAGGCGCTATCTGCGGCTACAACTCACTATCACGACTACGTTAGTCAATATGTGGAGGAACTCGGATCGGTGCTCGACCTCGATCTGATCCGCAGCTCCGGCATCCATATCGGCGCCGACCCGCTGGGCGGCGCGGGTGTACATTATTGGGAGCCCATTGCGGACAGATATAAATTGAATCTGGAGGTCGTTAATAAGCAGGTCGATCCGACCTTTCGTTTTATGACCGTGGACTGGGACGGCCAGATCCGGATGGACCCTTCTTCGTCCTATGCGATGCAGCGGCTGATCGCGCTGAAGGACCGCTTCGATATTGCCGTCGCCTGTGACACCGACCATGACCGGCATGGGATCATCGCGCCCAGCGTCGGTCTGCTGCCGCCCAATCACTACCTGGCTGTGTGCATCGACTACCTGTTCAGAAACAGGCCCGGCTGGGGGCCCGGAGCGGCGGTGGGAAAGACGGTGGTCAGCAGCAGTATCATTGACCGGGTAACGGCCAGGCTCAACCGAAAACTCTATGAAGTTCCTGTAGGCTTCAAATGGTTCGTCGATGGGTTGCTGGACCGGTCCCTGGGATTCGTGGGGGAAGAGAGCGCCGGGGCTTCCTTCCTTCGCAAGGACGGCAGTGTCTGGACGACCGATAAAGACGGGATGATCGCGGCATTGCTGGCTGCGGAGATCACGGCGCGAACAGGCAAGGATCCAGGCGCATTATACCGCGACCTGGTTGCCGCATTCGGCGAGCCGGTTTATGACCGGGTGGAAGCTCCCGTCACGCCGGAAGGAAAGGCGGCATTGAAGAAATTATCCGGTCAGCAGGTGAAGACGACCGAACTGGCCGGGGAAAAGATCGTCGCCATCCTCACAACGGCTCCCGGAAACCAGGCAGCTATCGGCGGGCTAAAAGTCGCGACGGCCAATGGCTGGTTTGCGGCGCGTCCTTCCGGGACCGAGAACATCTATAAGATCTATGCGGAAAGCTTTAAAGGAGCGGATCATTTGAAACGTATCGTCACCGAGGCGCAGGTACTCGTCGACACGGCTATCGGTAATTAAAAAATCGGACTATTTATGAGCAACAGCTATGGCACTTCCGCCTGCAGTCACGAATCGACTCAGTTGGATGAATTCAAAGCGCTTCGCGAGTTGGCTCTCAATCTACGCTGGTCCTGGAATCATGAAGCGGACGCGGTATGGAAACAGCTGGACCCCGTCCTGTGGGAACAGACGAGCAATCCATGGATCGTTCTCCAAACGGTATCCAGCGATAAGTTAAAGGAGCAGCTGGGGATACCCGCATTCCGTGCGGCGCTGGAAGAGCTGCTGAAGAAGCGGGACGCGGCCGAAGCGGCCGATTCCTGGTTTTCTTCTGCGTACGCCGGCAGCCCACTGAAGACCGTCGCATATTTCAGTATGGAATTCATGCTGAGCGAGGCCTTGCCAATCTATGTGGGCGGCCTGGGCAATGTTGCAGGAGACCAGCTCAAATCGGCCAGCGACCTCGGAGTGCCGGTGGTGGGGATCGGACTGCTATACCAGCAAGGGTATTTCCGGCAAATGATCGATCGAAACGGCGAGCAACGAGATTATTATCCGTATAATGATCCGGGGCAGTTGCCGATCACCCCCTTGAGGGGTACGAATGGAGACTGGCTCCGGCTGGAAGTGCCTTTTCCCGGAAGACCGCTATGGCTGCGGACCTGGCAGGTGCAGGTGGGGCGATTGAAATTACTTCTCCTGGATAGCAATGATGCCGGCAATTTACCGCTCTACCGGGGGATCACTGCTGAAGTATATGGCGGCGACAACGAGATGCGGATCAAACAGGAGATTGTACTGGGCATCGGAGGATGGCGGCTGCTTGAAGCCTTGGGTATCGAACCTGAAGTTTGTCATCTTAACGAAGGGCATGCGGCGTTTGCCGTGCTGGAACGGGCCCGCAGCCAGATGGAAAAAACGGGGCAATCCTTTGAAGAAGCGCTCGCTATCACCAGGGCGGGAAACATCTTTACCTCGCATACGGCGGTAGCGGCAGGCTTTGATCATTTCGATCCGGGGCTGGTAGCCTGGTACCTCGGAGACTACGCCACTAAAAAGCTGCATATTTCCGTCGCGGACCTGCTGGCGTTCGGGCGGCAATATCCAAATGAGCCGACTGAACCCTTCAACATGGCCTATCTCGCCATCCATTGCAGCGGCGCCGTGAACGGGGTTAGCAAGCTGCATGGAAGGGTGAGCCGTCACCTATTCGAACCCCTTTTCTGGCGCTGGCCCACGGAGGAGGTGCCGGTGGGTCATGTGACAAACGGAGTACACATGCCAAGCTGGGATTCGGCGGCTTCCGATGCCTTGTGGACAGCAGCCTGCGGCAAAGGCCGGTGGCAGGGCGAAACGGAAGAGCTGCATAAAGACATGTTGTCCGTACCGGAAGCCCAGGTCTGGCAGATGCGTTCGACGATGAGAGCAGCGCTGGTGGAGTATATCCGGGTACGGCTGACCGAGCAACTGGCTGCATCGGGCGCCAGTTCCCAGGCTATCGAGGGAGCGAAGTCTGTTTTTGACCCGCACACGCTCACCCTTGGTTTTGCGCGTCGTTTTGTCCCCTACAAACGGCCGGATCTGCTGCTGATGGACCCCGGACGGCTGGCCCGGCTACTGACCGATACTGCACATCCCGTCCAACTGGTCATTGCCGGGAAAGCGCCACCTGCGGACCAGGCCGGAATCGACCTCATCCGGCGATGGATACAATTTATTCAGCAATGGAACATGGAGAAACATGTGATCTTTTTGAGCGACTACGATATGCTGCTCGCAGAACACCTTGTGCAGGGAGTCGATGTCTGGCTGAATACGCCGCAACGACCCTGGGAGGCCAGCGGTACGAGCGGTATGAAGGTTCTGGTCAATGGCGGTCTCAACCTTTCAGAACTTGATGGCTGGTGGGTGGAGGCCTATCAGCCGGGAGTGGGCTGGGCACTGGGCGACGGGAATGAACATGGGAATGATCCCGGATGGGATTTGCATGAGGCGGAATCCCTTTTCCAGATCCTGGAAGAGGAAGTCATCCCTACCTTTTATAACAGGAACGCGGAGGGGTTCCCCACCGCCTGGGTAGACAAGGTAAAACGCAGCCTGGCCATGCTGACACCGTATTTCAGCGCGAACCGCACCGTCCGGGAGTATACCGATAGGTTCTATGTCCCTGCAGCCAGAGCTTACCGGGAGCGTTCCGCCGATAACGGCGCGGCAGGGAAGAGGATCGTCCAATGGAAACGCGCGATCGACCTGGGCTGGGCCCACCTGCGATTCGGCGAAGTAAAAGTCCGGACGGAAAAGGATATGCCTGGCGGCGAAGACAAACATACCTTCGAAGTGCAGCTGTCCCTGGGTGATATATCGCCGGATATGGTCCGGGTTGAGCTGTTTGCCCGCGGCATTGATGAAGGGTCGTTGTTCAGGCAACAGCTGGACATGATTTCATCGGCGACCGCGGGTAAGGGAATGACCTTGTATGGTGGAAAAGTCCCGGGCAACCGGCCCGCTGCTGACTATACCGCCAGGGTACTGCCGTGGTTTCCTGGCGCGTCGGTGCCATTGGAAGCAACACAGATCTTATGGCAGCGGTGATTGTCATGTTAATCCATCCACCATCGTCCGAAACGTCAGGTTGACCCGGGGTAGCATTATCTTTTTTGTCTTCGGTAAGGCATGCATCCAATGGGTTTGCGTGACACCGTGCATCACCAGCAGACTGCCCGGCTCGAGCTTGATCGAACATGTGTCGCGGGTCTTGCGATGGCGGAAGGAGAATTTCCGTTCTGCGCCGAGACTTAAGGAAGCGATCGCGCCATCCGGCTCCAGCGTCCTTTCATCGTCGCTGTGCCAGGCCATACCCTCCTCCCCGGTATGATAGAGATTGAGGAGGCAGGAATTAAAAGTTCGCCCACACCACTTTTCTACGATGACTTTCAGCTCCACCAGTTCGCCGGTCCAGTTTAGGGCATGGCGGGTTTTTCCGGAATAGGCATAGGAAAAGTTGCTGTCGCCGTACCACGCCACTTTGCGTTTGGTGATAATATGGCGGCCGAAGATTACCGCCTCATCGTTTCGCCATTCGATCCCCCGCAGCATCGCGTCAAGGTAGTGGCGGGCTTCAGCGGGTGTAAGGACTTTTCCGTAGTAGTCGGCTGCGCCGTCGAACGGCAGCAAGTTGATGACGGGGTGGTTATCGAAGAGTTGCATATCACGCCGTTTTTGCCGTTTTTGCTGCTTCCCAGCCGATGATCGCCGTTTTTCGGGTAGCGCCCCAATGATATTGACCGATAACCCCCGACGACTGGATGACGCGATGGCAGGGGATAAGGAAGGCAACCGGGTTGTCGCCGACCGCGGAGCCTACCGCGCGCGAAGCCTTCGGGTTGCCCAGCCGCCCGGCGATATCCTTGTAAGTCGTCAAACTGCCCATGGGAACTTTCAGCAAGGTCTCCCACACTTTGAGTTGGAAATCGGTACCTTTCAGATGGAGTTTGACCTCGTGGATACGATGCCAGTCCTGCGTAAAAATATAGAGCGCGTTTTGCTGGATGAGGTCGGTCATCTGATGAAAACGCGCGTGCGGGAACCGGGAACGAAGATCGGCGAAGGCTGCCGGCTCGCCGGTCGGGGAACCGGCCGGCGCCTCTCCCTGATCCACAAACGCCATGTAACAAATTCCTTTCACGGTCGAGGCGACGAGCAAGGCGCCAAAGGGGCTTTCCGCGAAACTATAGTTGATCTCCAGGTCGGCGCCGCCATTGCGGAATTCACCGGGCGTCATGCCTTCGATGCTGATGAACAGATCATGAAGCCGTCCCGTTCCCGACAGACCCGTCTCAAATGCAGCGTCATATACGGTTGCCTGCTGATCCTTTAGCACTTCCTTGGCGTGCCCGACGCTGACATACTGGAGGAATTTTTTTGGGCTCACTCCCGCCCAATCGGTGAAAAGGCGCTGAAAGTGATACGGGCTCAGGTGGATGCGTTGTGCCACTTCTTCCAGGCTGGGTTGTGACTGAAAATTGTCCCGGATATAGTCGATCGCTTCGGCGATCCGGTCATAGTTGAGCTGTTCCTGCTGTTTCATGTCGTTTAAATTTACGACACAAAACTATACGCGGCGGCTGGGGATGCAAACCCGATTATTGCGGAGTTTTTGGCCGTTGCCCGACATTGACGGTTGTGCTGTCAAGGCATGCGGCCGGCGGTCATTCTGTCCGCAATGACCGGACCGGGTTTGCCACCGCCGCTGCGATCGACTTGTACGAGATGGTGCAAGCCGCAATGACAAAAGATGCCGCCAGGGAGACGACAAAAGTCCCCCACCCGATCCCGATGCGATAGGCAAAGCCCTCCAGCCAACTGTGCATGGCCAGCCATGCAACCGGCGCCGCAACCACAAATGCCAGCAGGATCAGGACGATGAATTCGCGACCGAAAAGAAAGAGGATATCCGGCACAGTGGCCCCCAGTACCTTCCTGATGCCGACCTCACGTGTACGCTGAAGCGTGGCAAATGCGATCAGACCATAAAGACCCAGGCAGCCTACAAAAATAGCAATGCACGAAAATAGCCGGAAGGCGGTATAGACCTTTTGTTCCTGACGATAAAAGGTGGCGATGTGGTCGTCGAGAAACTCGTATTGAAAAAGATCGTTCGGGCTGAGTGCGGACCATATCTTATCGATTTGGGCGATCGTCGCCTTTATGTTGTGCGGATCAAGGCGGACAGCGGCTGCCCAAAAATTCCGGTCCAGGTACAGCAGGACACAAGCCCGTCTCTTTTTATGCTTGCTTTCGCTTTGAAAATCCTGCACGACGCCGATCACCTGGCAGCGTGTTCCGCTGACCTCGAACATATGACCGACAGCGGCGTGCGGGTCAGGGATATTCAGGCCCTGGATGAGTGTTTCGTTGACCACCACCTTCTGAATGCTATCTTTTCCCGGTCGCCTGGCGATGGTATCGCCGGCCAGCATATGCAGTCCGAACATCCGGATATAATGTTCGTCGACAAACTTTATCTCCGTGATATTTTCACCTGTTATACCGCGATCGGGATCATCGTAGTCGGAGGCATTGCCCATGTAGGGAGGAGCACCGGATGAAAAGCTAACGTCGGTTATACCCGGCATGGCGCTCAGCTGATGCCACAATACCTGGCGGTGCGCGGAGTCGGGCAGACCGAACTGGATCACGAAGTCTTTATTGAAACCGAGATCGCGGTTTTGAAAGAAATCCATTTGCCGGGCGACGACAATGGTTCCGATGATCATGAGCTGCGAAATACCGAACTGCAGGATCACCAGCCCCCTGCGCAAGGTCAGGCCGCCGGGGGCAGGCGCCGCCGTCCCTTTCAGCGAGGTCACGGGCTGAAAAGCGGATTGGACAAACGCGGGATAAAGCCCGGCGACGACCACGATAAAGCCGGCAAGGCCAGCCAGCAAGCCAAGGATGACCGGCTGCTCCAATTCCTCCGCTCCGATGCCAATGTCAAGCCAGTCGCCCAATTGCGGCGCCAGGAGCGCAGCGGCGACCCATCCCAGCACAATCGCTGCGAGCACCTGTAGGGCGGTTTCGCCGAGGAACTGTACGATCAACTGCGGACGGCGCGCCCCGAGAACTTTGCGAACGCCCACTTCGCGGGCGCGGGTAACCGCCTGGCCGGTAGCCAGGTTGATAAAGTTGATACAGGCCGTGATCAGGATAAATAGCGCAATGCCCGCCAATGCATAATAGGTCTGTCTCGAAGTCGTGGGGCTAAGGTCGATAAAGAGGTACTGTTGATCGAAATGAACATCGCGGAGCGGTTGCAGGATGAGCGTGGCCTGTTTGGCAATATCGTTCCCCCAGTTCTTTGCTAAAAAGGCCTTTATCCTCGCCCGGACGCGTTCGACGGGATAGCCGGCGGGCAAGGCGATAAACGTATAGTTCCCGCCCGGAATGGAAAAGTATTCGTGGGTCTGTCCTATCCACGTATGGCTGAGCGTCGACAAGGAGATCAGAAACCGGAAGGGGAGGCTTGTATTGCCGGGAAGATCTTTGATGATCCCGGTAACCGTGCAGTCGAATTGGTTGTCGACCTTTACGGTCTGCCCCATGGCGTCTTTGGCGCCGAAGTATTTTTTGGCCATCCTTTCCGTCAGGACGATCTGGTTCGGCGCCGATAACGCGGTGTTCGGATTGCCCGAGATCCAGTGGTAGTCGAACATCCGGGGCACCCATTCGTCTGCATAGGCATAATTTTCCTCATTGTACCGGTCCGTGCCGATCTTCACCATGCCGTTGTCGTAAAAGAACTGCGCCACTTGCAGTTCGGGGAAGTCATGCCGTAGCGCGGGTGCGACGGCAGGCGACGTGCGCGGATTGTAATCGATCGAATGGTGGTTGACCCGATAAATGCGGTCAGCCTTCGCATAGAAGGCGTCATAGCCCAGTTCATACCGGACGACAAGAAAGATCAGCAGGCAGGACGCCACGCCTAAGGCCAACCCGGAGACATTGATCAGGGTATAGCCGAGGTGACGCCGGATATTGCGAAGAGCGATCAGAAGATAGTTTAACAGCATTCTTCAGGAGGGTAAAAATGATACCAATTTTTCAAACCGATCGTTCTCAAAATATTGTAACTCACGGCCGTCCGCCGAGTGTTCGGTTTCGTTACACCGACTGTCCTTTTTTGCCGTCGCGCGCATGGGCCGGGCGACGTGCGCACTACGGCTCTTCCGCATTGGTCTGCTGTCCGGAGATCGTCTTTTCGATCCGCCGGTCCGGGATGAACCAGATAATGGCTACGACGACATACAGCGCCAGGCCCAGCCAGGAATTGTAAAAGGCCATCGCGATGCCCAACGCATAAACGGCGAGAGAGAGCTTCGCCTTCCAGTCCTTGCCCAGCGCCGCGGCCAGCCTGGAATCCGGGCCCGCCTCCTTCAGCAGCAGCACGCACAGGATCGTATAGGCAACGGCGTTCATGATGAGGACTATGCCATACAGGATGACCGGCCATTTTGAGAAATGGTTCTTCCCCATCCAGGCCGTTACAAAAGGGATGAGCGAGAGCCAGAACAGGAGGTTGAGGTTGGCCCAGAGCACGGCGCCGTTGATCCGGTCTACCGCATAGACCATGTGGTGGTGGTTGTTCCAGTAAATGCCGATATATACAAAGCTCAGGACATAACTGAACAGAACGGGGACAACCGGCGCAAGGTCCTTCAGATTATCACCCACCGGCACGCGGAGTTCCAGCACCATGATCGTAATGATGATCGCAATCACGCCATCGCTAAATGCTTCGAGCCGGCCTTTTTTCATGACATAATTTTTTTTATTCCGAGCGCAGCACGGTTACCGGGTTGATCATTGCCGCGCGGAGGGCCTGGTAGCCGGTAGTCAGCAGGGTGATGACCAGCGACAACGCCCAGGCAAGAACGAAGATCCACCAGGAAAGGGCGATACGATAGACAAAAGTACCCAGCCAGGTATGCATCCACCACCAGGCGATGGGAAAAGCGACCGCAGCGGAAATGGTGACCAACCGCAGGAAGTCGACCGACAGCATCCCCGCAATCGACCCGGCGCCGGCCCCCAGCACCTTGCGGATGCTGATCTCCCTAAGCCGCTGCTGGGTAGCATAGGCAGCCAGTCCAAGCAAGCCGATACAGGCGATAAAAATAGCCAGCGCCGAGAGGACAGTGAACACCCGCCCCATAGTCTGTTCCAACTTATACTGGTCGGCTACCCGCTGGTCGAGAAAGCTGTAATGAAACGGACGATCGGGCACAAATTGCCGCCAGGTTTGTCCGATGGCGGCCAGCGCACTTCCAAAGCGGTCGCCCTGCACGCGAATGGCGGTCATATTGGTGACATTGCCGAATTTAGCCACATTTGTGATATAGAGCGGAGCAATCACCTGATGAAGATTTTGGTAATGAAAATCCCTGACGACGCCGATCAGCGTATATACATCGGGCGATTTGCCCGGAGTGTTGAAAGGGCTGTCCCCGTCCGGCGAGATCAGACGGGTTCCGACGACGGGTTCCTTCAATCCAAGCGCCGCAACAGCCGTTTCGTTGAGTACGATCGCCAGCGAATCGGATGGAAAGTCGCGTGAAAAGAACCGTCCCTCCTTCATTTCCAATCCGAGGGTAGCCGCGAACCGGTCGTCGACGATGATGGCCCTGCCCGTTACCGCGTTACGGTTTTCATAAGGCTCGAAGGAACTACCGATCAATCCGTTGCTACCCGGCATGTTGTTGGTGCCGCTGACCATCTCTACTCCCGCGATCGAAGCCAGCTGATTGTGGAAGGATTTGGTCTGATTGCCTACAAGATCGGTGCGCTCGATCTCGATAATATGGTCTTTGCGGAATCCAAGCCGGTCGCCAAGCATGTATTGCATTTGCCGGTCGACCGTGATGGTGCAGATGATCAGGATGATCGAAATGGTGAACTGGAATACCACCAGCCCATTGCGCAGCGCCGCACCGTATTTATTGGCCTTGAACTTTCCTTTCAGCACTTTGATCGGCTGGAAGGAGGAAAGTACGAAAGCAGGATAGATGCCCGCCACGAGGCCGACCGCCGAGCCGAAGAGAATCAGCAAGCCCAACATGGACGGCCGGAGGATCGGCTGCAAGGAAAGTTGTTTTCCCGACAATTGGCTGAACAGGGGCAACAGCAACCACATCAGCAGCACTGCCAGCACCACGCTGATCAGGCTGACCAATACCGACTCGATCAGGAATTGCAGTACGAGGGATCGTCTTTCAGACCCAAAGGTCTTCCTGATCCCTACCTCCTTCGCCCGTTCGACGGATCGGGCGGTTGAGAGATTTACAAAATTGATGCAGCCGATGCACAAAATAAAAACGGCAATGATCCCAAAGATGTATACCGAACGCAGGCTTCCGTTTGGCCGGATCTCCCCCTCGAGGTTCGAAGTCAGGTGAATACGTTGCAGCGGTTGAAGAAAGTAATGATAGCCGTTGCCCGATTTCCTGAATTGTTCGTAGGACATCCCAAAAGACCGGCTGATAGCGCCGGAAATATATTTCTCCACGATCGTCGGAAGTTTCGATTCGAGGATGCCCGGGTCAGCGTGTGGATTCAGCAGCAGGTAGGTATAGGTTGAGAAGCCGGTGTAATTGGGTTGCTGCTGAGGAAAGCTGGCTATCGAGACCAGCAGGTCGTAGGCCAGATGGGAATTTTCCGGGAGGTCCGCACACACGGCCGATACGGTGAAGTGGAGATTGCCTTCCGTTTCCAGCGTTTTGCCCATCGCGGCGGCGGGCGAGCCGAAGTATCGGCGCGCCGTGCTCTCCGTCAGCACGGCCGTCAAGGGTTTTCGCAAGGCCGTTACCGCGTCCCCCCCGATCATCCTGGTCGGGAGGACCTGGAAAAAATTCGAGTCCGCCAGCAGGACATGGTTTTCCTCAAATGACCGCTCGCCTGCCTTTACAAACAACTTACCATTATTGGTGAAATCCTGGAAGCCGGTGACTGCGGCCACTTCCGGAAATTCTTTTCGGACGGCCTCGCCCACGGAACCCGGAATGATCGCATAGGCCGTAGTCCGGCCGGGATAGATGCGGTCCAGCACAAGCCGGTAAACGCGATCTCCGTTTGGTACAAAGTCGTCATAACCGAGCTCACTGTGGATAAAAAGCACGATCAGCCCGCAAACCGCTATGCCTGTAGCCAGCCCCATGATGTTGATGAGCGTGTACCACTTTCTTTTGATCAGGCTGCGGATCGCAACTCTCCAGTAATTCCGGAACATATTTTCAGGTTAAGGTGTTTCCAATCCCCAGTCGATCCCTTTCAGCGTAGCCGGCACCCCGTCGGTAATCCAGCGGGCGGGCGGCTCGCCTTTCAGGTAATAGCCGAAGAACTGCGACATCCGTATCGACCAGTCTTTCTGGTTGCGTCGTTCCGTCAGCCCGTGGTCTTCCCCGTTATATTCGATCAGCCAGGCCTTTTTTCCCAGCCGCCGGAGCGCGGAGAAGAACTCGATGCCCTGGTACCATGGTACGGCGCCGTCGGCGTCGTTGTGCATCATAAGGAGAGGGGTCGTAATCCTGTCAGCGCGGAAAAGCGGCGAGCTTTTGATATACAATTCGGGGTGCTGCCACAGGGTGGCGCCGATCCGGCTTTGGCTCTTTTCGTATTGGAACTGACGGCTGATCCCTGTACCCCAGCGGATGCCGCCATAAGCGCTCGTCATATTGGCCACGGGAGCGCCCGCTTCCGCCGCGGCAAACTGGTGTGTCCGGGTAACCAGGTAGGCGACCTGGTAGCCGCCCCAGCTATGGCCTTCGAGGCCCATCTTCGTCGTATCTACCCATTTGAAGTGCGATAGATAGCGGGCAGCCGAGACTACCGAATTGTACGCGTCTTCACCCGGTGCCCCCGTTTTGTAATAGATATTGGGATCGAACACGACGTACCCGTTGCTGACGAAATAAGGGATGTTGATGACGGCCCGGTCGGGAGCGGGGGCAACATAGTCATATAAGTTATCGGCATCCCGTTCATAGAAATAGAAAATGACGGGATATTTCTTTGTGCTGTCAAAGTCTTCGGGTTTGTAGAGCAAACCTTCGCTTGGGCGGCCGTCCAGCATTTTCCAATGCCGGAGTTCGACGGTGAGCCAGTTGTAACCGGATTGCTGCGGATTGATGTGGCTAAGCTGCGTAGCAGAAGCGGCAAGATCGGGGTGGCCGCCGGCTTCTCCGGCGATGTGAAGATCGTATGGTTTGTCGTAGCTGCCCTGGAGCCAGGCCAGGGTCCAGTTGTTCTTCGCTTTTATAAAACCATTGTAACTAGCCGGGCCGGTGAGCGCGGTGTCAGCGGGGAAGGTCGTTCCCATCCGATAGAGGGTCATGCCGCCTGTCTTGTCCCGGTTATTGAACACCGTTAGCAGCAGCCATTGGTCGGGACGGATCGCGGGGTCTTCCCGGTCGAGCGTTATGTTCCTAAAGGTCAGCTGATGACGGCGACCCAGCCCTCCGGTCAGGTTCACCGGAGCGGCGACGCCAGCCGGGTCGCATTGCCAGATATCGTATTTATCATAGACACAGACCGATTTGTCGTCCGTCACCCAGCCCATCAATCCGTAGGAGGGCGGGTCGTCCGGGTGGTCATCCTCTTCATCATACAGGGGCAAGCGGATCCCGGCGGTTATATTGTGGACGACCCCGGTCATAATCTCATAGGTAAACCAATTTCTGTCTTTCATGTCATACCAGAGTATGAATTTCCCGCCCGCCGAGAGGGACGCGCCGCCACGGACCTTTTCCCGGATCAGTTTGCGTGAGCCGTCAGTTACATCCACGAGATAAAGGTCTTCCAGTCCGCTTTGCTCCCACTGCTGCTGAATGCGATATTTCGCATTGCCCATGCCCAATGCATACCTCCCCATACCTTTAAATCCCGGATGGACCGTTTCGCAGCGCTCGTCGGCGAGAGCGATAAAACGGGCATCTCCTTTAGGAAGAACGGCCAGCCAGGATCGTTTGAGCTCATTCTGGAGCCGCACCAGTTGTTCGGGCGACAGGTAGTCGTCTTTGTAGTTCCAGATATCGAGCCGCGCCGTCTCGAATTCGACCAGGGTGGTATCTTTTGGCGGCCGCACCGGAGCCAGGCCAAAAAACAGGCGGCTGCCATCCTTGCTGAAATAATTCAGATAATCGGGGCTGACGGTCAACTGATCGATAAAGGCGGGTTCATGGCGAGCGGCGCCCGGGGATACATAGCCGGGGATATGGGGAAAACTCAAGGAGCCTCCCGCGGCCGAAAGCCCGGTCGCGATCGTGGCCCGGTCGGCACGGACCGCAGCACTGTCCATTCCGGGTGCAAAATACCAGAGGCGATAAAATTTACGGAGCGCCTTCGCCGCGCTGTCCCGTTCCGCCACAAATGCCAATTGGCTTCCGGCTTCATCGAGCGCATAGTTACGGGCGTCGTTAAAGCCGGTCATTATCGTGTCGGCGTGACCGTTAGTCGTGCTGAACCAGATGACCCGGGCTTTTGAGCCGGAATCGCTGTTTTTCCGGGTCGTCTCGATGACCAGGGTATTGCCGTTGCGGTTGAAATAATATTCGCTGACCAGCGGAAATTTTCTTTGCTCGCCGGTCAGGAGGTTGACCAAAATCAGGTCGGTACCTTCCTCCGTATTCTCGCCCGAAGGCCGGCTTTCCTTTCTCGCCGTTGCGGGAATGGCCGCCCATCCCCTGGATCCCACTTCCTGTATCTGGCGGCGAAGGCTGTCTACGATCCGGGAAAGGCTATCGGCGCGAGCAGTCAGCTGCCGGATACGGCTCAGAGAATCCGCTTTGCCCGGCGGAGGCGCCGGCGCTTCCGGTTTTTCCGTCAACCAGGCCAGCCAGTCGCCCTGGAGATCCGGAACTTTGTAAGATTTTATGCGCGGTACTTTGACCACACTGTCTTTTCCGAGTTCGATCCAGGCCAGCGTATCCTTTGGCATTTGTTCCGGCGTCTTTTTTTTGATCCGGGCTTCCCGCGTATCGCGAAAGAAGGGATGGATCTGAAAGACAGCCCAGCGGCCGTCGGCGGTGAAGGCGACATTGGATCCGCGTGGTATCTCTTTTGCATAGCTGTCTCCTGTCCTCCGGATAAACAGCCGGCCGTCGCCTTCCTGCGGGACTACCGTGTAGGCAATATATCTGCCGTCCGCGGACAAGACCCGTTCGCCAATGTGCTGCCAGCCGTCATATGCGGAAGGGTCCAATGGCTTCTTCTGCGCCAGGGCGGATGTCATCATCGACAATAGTGGTATAACGAGGGATAGCGTCAATCTCATGCGGCAGGAATTTGGTACACAAACGAATTTAAATTAAAGCGGCCAATTGCCATGAACAATTTGTTGGATCGCCTGTTCTCCTATTAACACGAAATACGTTCTAAAAAACCTTGCATAACATGAGCACCAAAGTCAATTTTCAAAAGAACTTTACGATAGGCGGCGATCTGACGGTTCGCCGGATGGGATATGGCGCGATGCGCATCACCGGTAAGGGCATCTGGGGTCCGCCGGCGGACCGCAATGAAGCCATCCGGGTACTGCGGAGGGCGGTCGAGCTGGGCGTGAATTTTATCGACACTGCGGACAGTTATGGGCCCTCCATTTCTGAAGAGCTGATCGCGGAAGCGCTATACCCCTACCCTGCCGGCCTGGTCATTGCTACAAAGGGCGGGCTGCTTCGCAGCGGTCCCGATCAATGGCATCCCGATGCCAGCCCCAAACATTTGAAGGACGCGCTTAAAGGCAGTCTCGACCGGTTAAAGCTCGACCGCATCGACCTCTACCAGCTGCACCGCATCGATCCGAAAGTGCCGGTGGAAGATACGCTGGAATTCCTGCAGGATGTGCAGGAAGAGGGCCTTGTAAGGCATATCGGGCTTTCGGAGGTCAGTGTGAAGGAGATCGAAAAGGCGGAAGAATACATTGAAGTCGTTTCTGTCCAGAACAAATACAGCCATGATTACCGCAAGTGGGAACCTGTTCTGGACTATTGCCGGGACACGGATAAGGCCTTTATACCCTGGTTTCCGCTGAATGCGGGAAATGTGGAATCGATGACCGTCATCGGGAAGGTGGCGGACCGGCTCGGCGCATCCGCTCATCAGGTCGCGTTGGCGTGGCTGCTGCATCATTCTCCCAATATATTGCTGATCCCCGGCACGGGCAATATCAGGCACCTGGAAGAAAACATCGCAGCGGAGAAACTGGCGCTCACGGATGAAATGCTCGACCTGCTGGAGGGTTAAAGGAGTTTTTCGATATAGGGCCGGATAGCCTCGGGTCTTGTGACAGGTGAAAAGCGTCGAACCGGTCTGCCGTTGGCGTCCAGGAGGAATTTCGTGAAGTTCCATTTGATACGGCTTCCGAAAAACCCGCCGAGGCGTTGTTTTAAGAGGCGGAAGACGGGGTGGGTGTGCGGGCCATTGACATCGATCTTTTCAAAAAGCGGAAACGTAACCCCGAATTTTAACTGGCAGGCCTGCTCCATATTTTCGTTGGTCTCGGGCTCCTGTTTGGCGAATTGATTGCATGGGAAGCCGAGAACGACCAACCCTTTATCCCTGTATTGCCGATATAGATGCTCGAGACCCTCGAATTGCGGCGTCAGCCCGCATTGTGTCGCGGTATTCACGATCAGCACGACCTTGCCCTGAAAACTGGACATGCTCACCGGCCGGCCTTGCGGGTTGTTGGCGGACAACTGATAGAATTCGGTTCCCATGACACCAAAGTTACCGAAAAACAGGAGCCCCGGGGACCGGGGCTCGCGCAAAGTTGGTATGCAATCGTTAGCTTGCAGGTGAGACCTGCGGTATAAAGTTATGTCATTTTCCGGCAAACAAACAACAGCCGGTGCATTAAATTGCGACTAAAACGATTTTGCCCATGGCCCGGTTCATTACGATTGTCATCTTGCTGCTAGTATCCCTCCTCGACGCATTTCGCGCGCCGGCCGGATTCCTTTGGGTTCCGGCCGTGATTGTTCAATCCTATCCGCTCTTCTTTGTAGTGATCGTCTTGCTCTTGTTGGTTACCGGAGGTTATAAGGGCAAATTCGGGCTGGTCAATTCGATTGCCTGCGCGCTCGCGCTGGTCCTGTTTTGTTCGCCGTTGATCCGCGGGTATTCGGTCGCGAGAAGACTGAACAGGAGTCTGACGCAGTCGCTGATCCCCCCTGACAGTCCCCGGGCGATCGGGTTCAGCGGCGATCCCATCCATTGGGCACAGCTATTTTCGTTCGGTACGCCCGCCGTTTCACCCCGGACGATGGAATATGACTCTGCCGGTGATGCTCAGCGGATATTGGATCTCTATCCGGCGCAACGACCGGGGATCCGGCCATGTGTAATCGTCATCCACGGGAACTCCTGGCCATCCGGCGGCTACCGGCAGCTACCGGAACTGAACTGCCGCCTTGCCAGTGAAGGTTATGTAGTGGCCGCCATCGATTACCGTCACGGCGGGACGGATCAACATCCCGACGCCGTAGCAGACGTAGCCGAGGCTATGGATTTCCTGACGCGTCATTCCGCGGAGCTGTCGATCGATACGACCGCCTTTGTGCTATTGGGACGCTCCGACGGTGCGCAGGTCGCGTTGATGGCCGCCTATACATTGAATGAGCCGGGACTGAGGGGAGTTATCGACTTTTACGGGCCGACCGAACGGATCCGCGGACTCGTCAGCCCGTCCTGCATACCCACCCTTATCATCCACGGCCAGCAGGACACAAAGGTCGACTATCAGCAAAGCCGGCAGCTCAGCCGAAAACTGGCGGACAGCGGCGTCAAACACTACTTCCTCACCCTGCCCTGGGCAACTCACAGTTTCGACTATACGCTGAATGGCCCGGGCGGCCAGTTATCCACCTATGTCGTCGAACGTTTTCTGCAGGAGGTAGCGCCGTGAAAGCGATCTGGATGACCGGGAAGGGAGGGCCGGAGGTCTTGCAGCTCCGGGAGATCGATCAGCCGATCCCCGGGCCAGGCGAGGTCCTTATCCGGGTGGCCGCCGCCGGCCTGAACCGCGCCGATATATACACCCGCACCAGCGCGTCATATGGCAGAGATACCTGCATTCCCGGGCTTGAAGTCTCCGGCATCATCGAAACAACCGGACCCGGAGTCGCACGTTGGAAGCCCGGCAATGCCGTTTGCGCCCTGGTGAACGGCGGCGGCTACGCCGAATTTGCCGCGGTCCCCGCGGGGCAATGTCTTCCCATTCCAAATGGATGGTCCCTGGAGGAAGCCGCCGGATTGCCGGAAGCCTTGCTCACCGTTTGGTTGAATGCAGTGCGCACCGCGCGGCTTCAAAGCGGGGAGCATTTCCTTGTGCACGGCGGCGCCAGCGGTATCGGCATTATCGCTATCCAGCTCGGGGTCGCCCTGGGTGCAAACGTGTATACGACCGCGGGTACGGATGAGAAATGCCGCCGGTGCGAAGAACTGGGAGCAAAAAAGGCGGTGAATTATAAGGCGTCGGACTTTGAGAAGGAGCTTGCAGATGTGGGGATCGATGTTATACTCGACATGACCGGAGGCGACTTCACGGCCAGGAACATCCGGCTGCTGCGGGAGGAGGGACGGATTGTTTTCATCAATGCGATGCGCGGGCGGGAATCGGTGATCGACATCCGGGAGATCATGACCAGGCGTATCGTTATTACAGGGAGTATGCTACGGCCTCGCGACACCGCTTTCAAGTCGGCGCTGACCGCAGAAGTCGAGTCACAGGCTTGGCCATTGATCGGGCGGGGGGGCGTCAAGCCGGTCGTTTACCGGGTCCTTCCGCTCGCAGCGGCGGCCGAGGCGCAACGGATCATGGAGGACGGAGGGCATATCGGAAAAATCCTGCTCCGGGTTTGACCGCTATTTTACCTCGAATGTCGCCACACCGCTCCCTGCTTTTCCATCCGCCGCCAGGCCTTCGGCTATCACTACATATTTACCCGGAAGATCGGAACTATAAAATCCGAGGGCTGCCCTTCCCTGCCGGTCGGTCGACAACATCGGGGCCCAGTAGAGAACATTCCGGAAATCGGGCAGATGGCTGGCGGCATTTTCATCGGTCGCATAGGATGGCGAATAGAATTCGCGTTCCATCTGCAATCCTTCATAGTCGACTACCGTCGCCCGGGGATCCAGGATAAAACCGGCCAGATCGCCCTTATACGATGTCCAATTCATGATCCCGGCGAAGTTGACACTGCCCATGAAATACCGGTGTTGTACGGTCTCCAGCTTCCGGATCCTCAACGGATCAAGGATCATCAGGCTGTCGATGTTAAACACGGGCACCCCATCCAGCAGGATGAGCGGATCGGTGACGAAGAAATGGTTGGTGCCCAGGTCAAGCAGCGGCAGATGGAAGTGCCCCTCCCGCCGTTGAACGAGCATTAGCACGACGTATTCACGCATGACTTCTTCCATAGTCGTAAAACGGGTGTAGTCGTCCAGCAAATAGGCGTGATCGGGTTTATAGTAGAAAACACCGGTATCTATCCCGGGTAAAAAACCAAAATGTTTCAACCGTTCGCCGACGTACCTGTTAAGCACCTGAACGGCCAGGCTCTTGTCCATCAACAAGGCAGAATCCGCGCGCGGAAATTCGAACATGGGCAATGGCGTACCCGAATACCGCTCCGAAAATGGGTTGTTGATCTCGATCCGGTAAGCGCTGTCTTCCGGATTGGTCAGCGCAATGACCTCCGGAGCGCCAAAAAAATCCTTCAGTTCAAAATGTATCCTCCCGCCCTGGTCGCATGTCGCCGAAGTGAACTGGGTCCGAGTCCCCGGCACTGAAAGATAACCCTGAATGTTGACCGCGGAGGGATTACCCGTCCGCGCATCGACGACCTTGCCGGTGATGATCGAACCGTGAAATTCAAGGGGGTAATCAAAAGCCGGCGGTTTTTTATCAAGCACGTCTTCCCATTGGAATCGCCGCCACCCATGGGTCAGCAATAAATTATCCATCGCTTGCCGGTCTTCCGGATGTTCGAAATAGTAGTCGGGCGATTCGATCTTTCCCTTGAGGTCGGAGCCCAGCCAGAAGTATTGGAAGATATGGCCGGAAGTCGCGTTTTGCAGCGAGTCGACGCGAAAGACCGCTACGGAGCAATCCGCGGCCATCGGGATGCCGCTTTCCGCCGTACTGTTGACCAGCAGGTTGATCTTCTTTCGCGTGCCGTAGCTCCCCTGATCTGCCGTGACTTCCAGGTGCATCGGTTTGGACGGCTCGCGGAAGACCAGCCGTTCGCAAACGGGTTGTCGCCGGAAATCGAATACGGTCAAATGCGATATCCCTTCACCCAGCGCCTTTCGGTCGAGTGAAAAGACCGCTTTCCCGTCTTTCAGCGTGGCTGCCCCGCCCCATTTTACCGATTGACGGGTATCGGCGAGCAGATATACATCCGTGTTGGTAGTGGTAGCCTGGACATCGACCTGGATATCGTCATCCCCTTCGGCAGCTACGTGCATCACCATTCCGTCCGCAAACGCCGCCGGCAACAGGGTGGTAATGGCTGTCCCGTCCGCCAGCCGGGCGGTCGACCGGTAGCGGTGACCCGATCGCGGCGTCAGGGTAAAGCTGCCCAGTCCGAATCGTTGGGTCTTGAAACGCGCCACGGTGTCCTGATCGTCTTCCGTGACCACACCCGTGCAATCGGTCGACTGTCCGAACTGATCGGCGATCTTGAAGGCGACCGTGCTCGTCAGGCCATTCACCAGGTTGCCTCCTTCCGGAAAGAAATGAACGGAATATTGCAATGCAACCGGCCCACCCGGATTCTCCGCGGACTTGCGCGCGTTGACAACCGTAATATCCTTTTCAAAATACCCATCAACTCCGAAATTTTTCATCCAGCTGGTGTACGCGCGCAGCTTGTAGTGGCCGGAATGAATGGTCAGCGGGAAATAGGTCGACCCGTCACCGTGTCCGTCGCGGAGCGCGATCTTGGCCTGCAGCACAGGACGGTTATCCTTGTCCAGCCACTCGAGATACCCGACCTTGCTCAGGTCCAGGGGGTGATGTGCGGTGGCGTCGACAAGGTACAGCTTGAACCAGCAAATTTCGCCCGCCAGATAGAACTCCTTGTCCGTATGAACGAAAATCTTTTCCTGGAAATGATGGACGCGCCAGGTGTCGAGTTGTCTTGACAATTCCGCTGTCGCGGATTCCTGAGCCAGGATTCGAAGCGGCAAGGCCGCGAGAATAAAAAAGGTTACTATTTTATTTATGCGCATCATATTTTATTAGTTGGGCCAAAAGGGAGGCCGCTGGGTTGTACCGCCGCGAAAAGTGCAGTCGATGCAAAAGGCCTGGTTGGCGGTATAGCCGCCCGGCACCCCTTCCAGCGGCATCCAGCCATTGTTGCGAAAATAGAATTTAAGGGAATCCGGCACATCGGGCACTAAATAGTTAGGCGTTTCGCATTGGAAATCGTACTCCCAGTAGGGGAGCTGGCTTTCGGCAATGAAAATCCGTTGCTGCTGTACCGTACCGGCCGAGACAAATCCGATGACCTGCTCGCCGGGGTTCGTCAGAGAGTGGATATTTCCGGCAAGCTGGGTAGGCTGTACGTCGAATACGCCGCCCAGCGATTCGGTATTCTGCTGCATTTGAAGCAGAAAATTATATGCTTCGCGGGTCAGAGCGTATTGGGTGACCTGGATACTGTACAAGGAGGATATCTCGATGCTGTTGTACGGAACGTTGATCAGCGGGTATTCATACACGACATCCTGGGCCAGCTTTGTCGTATTGTCGATGAGGAGATCCTTATTTTTAATTGAATTCCAGCAAACGTAATTGAACTGATCCGGCCGGCGCGGGACCACCGTATTATCGGCCGTGTCATAGACATAAAACGATTCTTCCGGCGAATAATATACCCAGGTCGCCTGGTAATCCCATTGATAGAAGTGTGTGCCGTTATTTGGATCGTGGGTATTGACAAAGATGTTCACGCCGTTTGTATTTCTGTAGTCATAGATCCAATTCACGCTATCGATCGGGGGCGAAGCTTTACAGGTCACGAAGTCCGAAAGGTAGTCCTGGCCTTCTGCGGTATGGATCCGCAGCCGGTAAAGCAGTGCAGGGTTCAGGGGCAGAAGCGTATCGCCGTAGACACCCGCGTCCTGTTCCGGCAACGGATATACCGCGCCGTCCGAGCCCTCTACCAGCACGCTTGCGCCCGTTACCGCAGGGATGGCTGAGTCTCCGGGCAGTCCGATCGTCCGCGATATTGAAAACCTGGTTTGGGCACCGATCGAGATGAAACCTTCAACGACCAGGTAACCGGTCGGCGGCGATTTGTAGGGACTTATGTAGGTCTGCACGCACTGACAGAGACAGCAACACGAGAGCAGGAAGATCTTGTTTAGCACGGGACGATATGTCGGTTGCGGCAAGCTCATGGCTAGTTTGGCCAAAAAGATGGTTTTTGAGTGGTGCCGCCCTGCAGCGTACAATTGGTACAATCCAGCTCGTTGGCGAACCAGCCGAAAAGCGGCGGCGACGGGCCGAAGTTCTGGTATAGCGGGTTAAGGCCGACTTCACCGAAATAAAATTTTATCGAGTCGGGTATGTTGGGTACGATGATGTCGGGATCTCCGCACCGGTTTAAAAAGACCCAGTTGGATACCTGTTGATTGCTGATAAAGATCCGTTGTTGTTGTACGGTACCCGCCTGTATATAGCCGATCACCGGTTCATTCGGGTCCGTCAGGCTGTGAATATTGCCTGCGGGCTGCGATGGCAGGGCGTCGAAAATGGAACCAAGGGACTCATTGTTCCGGGCCATTTGCTGCAGAAAAAAATAGCCGCTGTCGCTTAGCGCGTATTGCGAGACGAGGATGCTGTATTCCACGGATAGCGGCTGGCTGTTCGGCGGGATGGTCAAGAGCGGGTATTCGTAGATCACGTCCTGGGACAGTTTGGCCGAGGTTCCCACCACGATATTGGTAACCGGCACATCCATCCAGCAGGTGTACACATTCTGCGCCGGGGTCCGCTGGACGATCGAGTTGGTAGCCGGAACGTAGATGAAACTGCTGGCTTCCGCTGCGTGGTACTCATAGGTTTGGTCGTATCTCCATTGGTAATAGCGGGTGGAATTGGCCGGATCATGTGTATTTACAAATATGGTAACGCCGTTTACGTCATAGATCCAATTGACGCTGTCGATCGGGGGCGTCGGTTTGTAGGGTACGAAGTCGGAGAGATAAGATTCCCCGCCGGGGAGCTTAATGCGAAGGCGGTAGCTCAGGCCCGTACGCAACGGCATCGAATCTATCCCGTACCTGCCGCCGCCCAGTTCAGCCAGGGAATATATGGCCCCATCCGTCCCTTCCACCTGCAATCCGGCGCCGGTCACCACTGGGATAGTGGAATCCCCCGGCAGCGGGATCGTCCGCGTCAGGTAATATTGAGTAGCCCCGTTGCCGGTGATATAACCGTCCACGACCAGGTAGCCGGTGGCCGGTGACTTATACGGGCTTACGTACGACTGGACGCAATCGCAAAGCAGGATGCAGGCCATTGTGATGGCAATAAATATTTTTCGCGTTCGGATACCCGTCTTCATCAGAATCTGATATTAAAGTTGACAAAGGGTATTGCGCTGCCGAAAATGGAGAGTTTGTAACCGTTGACCAGCCCGTTCTGCGACACGTAATAGACCGAATAGGGGTTGTGGCGTCCGGTCAGATTGTACACTCCGACGGTCCATGAGTTATGGGTTCGTTGATGCACTTTGTGATTGCCTTCGATATTCATGGAGAAGTCGGTGCGGAAATAGTCCGGGATGCGGTAGGCGTTTCTGTCCGCATACAGGGTCCGCAGGGAGCCCGCATAATAATAGACGCCAATCGGCAGCGTAATCGGCCGGCCGGTGCTGTACGTGGCATTGGCAGAAATGCTGAACCGATGGTTAAGCCGGTAATTGGCGACCACCGTTGCATCGTTGGGCTTATCGTAATCGGCGGGATACCAATGGCCGTTATTGATCAGCGGGCCTTCGTTTGGATTGTTTTGCTGCAGCAATATCCGCGAGTACGTATAGCTCACCCAGCCGTTCAATTTGCCGGTCAGTTTTTTCACCAGTAGTTCTACCCCGTACGCCTTGCCATGGGTCTCGAGGACGTCCGTCTCGATGTGGTGGTTCATGATTAGCTGAGCGCCGCTTTTATAATCGAGGTAGTCCTCTATTCGTTTATAGTAGACTTCAACCGACGTCTCAATGGTATTCGACTTGAAGTTCCGGTAGGCGCCGAAAGAAAATTGATCGCCATATTGCGGCCTGATATTCGGATCGCTGAGTTTCCAGATATCCGTGGGCGCCATCGCCGTTGTGTTCGAGAGCATGTGAATGTACTGTCTTGCCGTGTTGTAACCTGCTTTCAACGAGAAGTTCTCGGTCAGGATATACCGAAGCGACAACCGATATTCCGGTCCGCCATAGGTTTTGATAATGGAACCTGACGAATAAGGAGTGGTGCCCGTCTGAGTTTGAACGGTCAACGGCAGGCCCGGTGCATAGTTGTTCACTTCGGCCGGTCCCAGGGAGTTGAAAACGGACCAGCGAATTCCCGCGTCCACCGAAAACGCGTTTGTTACGGTGTAATGGTCGCTAACATACAGCGCGCTCTCCTGGGCCTGCTCCGGCTGCAGGGTATCGGGAACCACCAGCGATTTGCTGCCGACGGGCGTATAGGATCCGGGATGAAGCTTGTACCGGAGCGTATTGAGTCCGAATTCTACCGTATGGCTTGAACTAAGGTAGTAGTTGAAATTCGCGCGCAAGTACGCCTGGTTGATATTGAAGCCGAGATTGTAGGCGTTTACGGGGTTCTGGCTGCTGCTGATAGAATACTGGTAACGGTCATACCCCGCCGAAAGTACACTGTTCCATTTGTTGCTAAAGATATGTTTCCACTTCAGGTTTATGTTTCTGCTTCCGTACCCGTATGTGGTATCGTTGTTCAGGTTAAAATGGTCCTCGCTCAGATAGCCCGTCAGGTAAAGGTTATTCCGTTTGTTCATCTCGTGGCTGATCGTAAGGTTGACGTCATAGAACGAAGCGCGGCTGTTCTTGTATTGTGCGGGAAGATCCTGGAGGAGCCAGTCGGCATATGTCGTCCTTCCGCCTACGATAAAACTGGTCTTATCCTTTACGATCGGCCCTTCGATGTTCAAACGGCTGGTAAGCAGCCCAATTCCCGCCGAGCCCGCAAAGTTGCGTTTGTTGCCGTCACGGCCGTTGATGTCCAGAACGGAAGAAAGCCGGCCGCCATACCGGGCCGGCATGCTACTTTTGAACAGCTCCACATCCTTGACCACTTCCGGGTTAAAGGCAGAGAAAAAACCAAAGAAATGGGCCGAATTGTAGATCGTTGCATCGTTGAACAAGACCAGGTTTTGATCGGTGGAACCGCCCCTGACGTTCAGTCCCGTGCTCGATTCGCCAACAGTCTGAACGCCCGGCAGCATCGTAACGACCCGCAGGACATCGGCTTCGCCAAATACAACGGGGACCTGCTTGATAGTCCGGATATCGATCTTCTGAACGCCCATCGCCGTGCCTTTTATGTTGCTGGCTTTCTCCGCGGAGACGATGACTTTTTTGAGGGTCATGACCTGGGTGTGCAGCTCGATATTCATTTTGCCGTCTCCATAGACCATGATGAGCCGCCGTGTATCGCGCATCCCGATACTTTGGATATTGAGGACATGCCGGCCTCGGGGAAGGGAAATGGAATAGTACCCATACTGGTCCGAGGAGACCCCGATCCTCGGGTTCTCCACATAGATCGATGCCCCTACGATAGGTTCGCCCGTCGCCGCATCCAGCGCATAGCCGGCCAGGTTAACCTTACCCGGGAGATGGCCGTTAGCCTTGTCGCCGATAATGTATAATTTATTCTCGACTGTAGCGACCGCCGCCTTCCCGACCTCTTCCAGGTAGTCGCGAACGGTATCGGCGGGCCTGCTCGAATCGACCTTGTCGAAAAAACCGGGTGGCAAGCCGGTATTGATCGCTTCCCCTTTGACCAGGAACACGTGATGAAAGCGGTCTACCGAGAAGCTGATCCCTGTACCGGAAAAGACCGAACGGAGGACGTATGACAACGGCTGTGCCTGTACGTTGACATCGACCCGGGTGGTATCGAATTCTGCCGTATCATAAAAGAACCGGAAGCCGGTCTGCCGCTCCAACGCCTGCAGAACGTCAGTGTATGAGACCTGGCGCAGGTCGAGCGTCACTGCGGCGTCGCGGTTCCCCTGACCGGGGCAGCGGGCGACCGCCAGAGAGAAAACACTTATCGTAAGAAAGGTATACCGGAGTTTGACATTCATTGAAAAGGTAATTAATGATTCGCACCGTCGTACCAGGCTACGACCAGCTGCAGCAACTGCTCTTTATCCTTATGCCACCTAAGCCTGCTTTTCCGGACAAATCGCCGGGCTTCCGACCGCCGGTCCTTGAGGAGGTCATACAATGCCTCCCGTGTATTGACCGCGTGATATATGCCGCCCTTTTTCAGGTAATAGTCGCTGTTACCGTCGATGAATAGCCGGACATTGTCGGAAGAGATCACGAGGTTCTCATGAAGGAATTTCCGCTCCCGCTTCAATAAGACCAGGCCGCCGCGATAGATCGGCTCCACGTAGGTCGAGCGCAGCCAGGCAGGCGCGAGACTGTCCCTGATCCGCACCAGCATATGACCGTCCAATGCAAAGCTATCGACGAGATCCATGTAAAGAGCGATCTTATAGATGTTGTAAGGGTCCAGGATAACCAGCTGATCTTTTACGAGGTCGTAGAGCATCCGGACATGGTCATACGCCACTCCGGCATACCAGACCGATCCGGTACGGATACTGTCCGGACCAAAAAAAGGCTGACCCTTTTGAACGGTATAGTCATAGTCGATGTACTGGGTACCGCGATACAGCCCCACTTCGGGTGCGACATACGAATGATATTGACGCGTCGCAATGGCGTATGCGGAATCCGGCACCGGGTTTTCTTTCAGGGAAGATTGAGCATCCGTCCTCGGGACAGTCAGGGCGGATATGATCAGGAAGGTCAAAAATCGGTCGCTGGGCACTCGCATCACAGTTTAGTTTGGAATAGTTGGGAGGCAGGAAACGGATTGTTGACAATTTAACTAAAAGTACGGGAATTGTCCATTAAAATCAGATTAGACCTATCTTTATCCGGTGAACAAAGAACATCAATACCGTATTACCGTGAGTTGGACCGGCAACCGGGGCCAGGGCACAGCCAGCTATGCGGCATATAGTCGCGATCACCTCATTCTTTCGGCGGGCAAGCCCGAAATTGTCGCGACTTCGGATACGGCATTCCGGGGAACACCCGGGAGATACAACCCCGAAGAGCTCCTGGTCTCCGCGCTTTCATCCTGTCACATGCTATGGTATCTTCATCTCTGCGCGGTGAACGATATCGTCGTGACGGAATATGCGGATGAGGCTGCGGGCACCATGACGGAGACCGAGGACGGCGGCGGCTATTTCAGGGAGGTGACGCTGTTTCCTGTCGTCACGATTACCGATGCTGCGCGCATTCCCAGGGCCATGGAATTGCACCGGGAGGCGGCAAAAAAATGCTTTATTGCGAATTCGGTAAATTTCCCGGTCCGGCATGAACCCAAATGCCGCGTTGGAAAAATTCCCGTCAAATGAAAAGACATAGATGGCTTTTTTTCTTGATCGTTGCCGCCGGTCAACTGCACGCGCAGACAGCCTTCACCGTCATCCCGCTTGGCGTCAAAGGCGGACTCGATGAAAGCAACCTTTCCTCCTATCTCGTGAGTGCCGCCGGGAGCCACGAATACATTGCACTGGATGCCGGTACGCTTTATGCGGGAATCCGCAAAGCGATCGGGAACAACTCGATCCAGGGACCGGCGAGCCGGGTGCTTCGCCAGGACATCAAAGCCTATTTTATCTCGCATCCCCATCTCGACCATGTCGCCGGACTGATCATCAATTCGCCGGATGACAGCACCAAAACGATCTACGGACTGCCGGCCTGCCTGACAGTCCTTCAGACCAATTACTTCTCCTGGAAGAGCTGGGCCAATTTCGGGGACCAAGGGGAGAAACCGTTATTAAGGAAATATCACTACGCGCCAATGACGGCCGGGATGGCGACGCCGGTCAGTGGAACGGAATTTACCGTCACGGCGATGCCGTTAAGCCATGGCAATCCATATGAAAGCACTGCCTTCCTGGTCAGGAGCGGCGAAGCCTATTTGCTTTATCTCGGCGACACGGGGCCCGATTCCGTCGAGCGTTCGGATAAACTTCATCTCCTTTGGAAAGCGGCGGCTCCGTTGTTGGCGGCGGGTCAGCTCAAAGCGATCTTTATCGAGGTTTCGTTCCCTTCGGAAGTGCCGGACAAAAATTTGTTCGGGCATCTCACCCCACGATGGCTGATGGCCGAAATGGGCGACTTCGAGCGGATCGCGGGCGCGGGGAGGCTCAATGGTTTCCCGGTTGTTATTACACATATCAAGCCGTCAGGGGATCAGGAAGCGATGATTCGGAAAGAGCTGGCCGCAGACAACCCGTTGGGGCTCCGGTTGATTTTTCCGGAACAGGGACGACGGATGGATTTTTGATTGCGGCGCCACCAGGCGTTTATTCACTTCGCAAACTCCTGACGGGATTCGCAGAGGCCGCCCGAACCGCCTGGAAGCTGACGGTAAGCAGGGCGATAGCGACGGCCAGCCCTCCTGCAACCGCAAACACCGCCCAACCGATGGAGATCCGGTAAGCGTAGTCCGCCAGCCAGCGGTTCATAGCATACCAGGCGACCGGCGAAGCGATCACAAAGGCGACCAGCACGAGGCGGATGAAGTCCGCGGAGAGCCGCCGGGCTATGCCGTAGACCGAGGCACCAAGCACTTTACGAACGCCGATCTCCTTGATCCTGCTTTCCGCGACAAAGGCCGAAAGGCCGAAAAGGCCCAGGCAGGAAATAAAGATCGCCAGTGCGGCGAAGAGACCCGCCATTGTCCTGGTCCGTTGTGCGTCCTCGAATTTCCGGGCATATTCCTGGTCGACAAAATGAAAGTCGAACGGATAGGCCGCATTATACCGCCTGAAGATGGCCTGCGCCTTATCAAGGCTGGCGGCGGTCGGCTGTGCCGGGTTCAAGCGAATATGCATGGTCGTGAAAACACCGGCGGCGGGGCCAAGGATCATGGCCGGTCCAACTTCCCCGTAGGGACTCCCATACACGTAGTCCTTTACGACACCGACCACATGCCAACGCCTGTTTTCGTATGGATTATAAATGATCTGACCGATCGGATCGCGGAATCCCATCCATTTTACCGCGGTCTCGTTTAGCAGGATGGCAAGGCTGTCGGTCGGGTACCGGTAGACATCGATATCCCGTCCGGCCACGAGCTGCAGCCGCGCCGTCCGAACGAGATCTGCGTCACTGGAGAAGATACCGATGCCGGTCGTTGTGTCATGCGGGGGCTCGCCCGGCCAGCGGTAGCCCCAGGTAGTCGAGCCGCCCGTCGACATATTTTGCCAGTTCTTACTGACGGCAACGGCCAGGCCGGATTGAAGCAGTTCTTGGCGGATCAAGGGGTAACTCTTTTCGATATCGCCTTCGAAGTCCACATAGACGAGGTTGTTGCGTGAATATCCGGTATCCCGGTCCTCTGCAAATTGCAGCTGCCTGCGGACGACCAATGTCGAGATGATCAGGACAATTGCGAATGTGAATTGGAGCACCACCAGCGCTTTACGCGGCGACAATGCCGCGCTTGTCCGCCGGAACTGTTTGCGGAATATGCCTGCCGGTTTGAAAGCGGAAAGATAAAAAGCGGGATAGCTGCCTGCGACCAGGCTGGTGAAGACGAGGAATCCCAGTGCGCTCAACCAGAAGGCAGGGGAATCAAACGGAATGGTAAGGGGTGCGCCGACAAGGTTGCCAAAAGCCGGAAGCAGCAACTGGACAAATCCTAGGCAAACTATCCCCGAAAGAAAGACCGTCAGAAACGACTCAGTCATGAATTGACCGATCAGGAGTCCCCTGCCAGCGCCGGCAACCTTCCGGATGCCCACTTCTTTTGCTCGTTTTTCGCTCCGCGCCGTGCTGAGGTTCATAAAATTGATGCAGGCGATCAGCAGGATAAATGCAGCGATCAGCGCGAATACCTTTACGGTATCGATCCGGCCGCCGACGGGCACTCCGTTGTCAAATTCGGACCAGAGATGCCATTTCAGCAGCGGGTAGGCAAAATGAAGCCAAAGGTCGTTGCGTCCTGTATTGACCCGCGTGAAGTCGGCGATCTTCGCATTAAATGCTTTCAGGTCGGTATGCGGCTGCAGCAGCAGGTAAGTATAACAGTTATTGCTGATCCAGTCTTCATTATTCCAACCCAGCTTTTTCAGGTAGGACCAGGGAAGAAGATACTCAAAATCGAATTCGGTATTGCCCGGGAGGTCTGTCAGCACCCCCGTAATAGTGAATTGATCCACGCTGTCGAGGCGAATGATCTTGCCGACCACGTTGGTGGAAGCGAACAGCTTCCGGGCCAGCTTTTCTGTCAGGACGATCGAATTGACGGACCCAAGCGGTTCGGCCTTTCCTCCCGGGATAAGTGGAAAGCTAAAGATGCGGAGAAAATCGGGGTCGACGAAGTCGCCTTTCAGGCGGGTAAAACTTTTATTGCCGGCGGTAACCAAAAAGTGGTCGACATCTGCCAGTCGGGCAACGTTCGCAACCTCCGGAAATCTCGCCCGCATGGCCGGGCCGAGCGGTTGTGATACGACCCCGATAGAAGCGTGTTTTTCCCCCGGAATGTCGGTCATGGCATAGACCTGGTAAATCCGGTCCCGGTTGACATGGAAGCGGTCGTAGCTGATCTCGTGGAATAACCAAAGCAGGATTAGCGTGGCGCCTGTCATTCCAACGATCAAACCGGAAATATTGATGACGGAAAAGCTCTTCCCGCGAAGGAGGCTCCGCCACGCGGTCTTGAGATAGTTGCTTAGCATGATGACTGGGTTGGGTGCACGTCCTGTGGGCCGCGAAAGGATTGCCAAAGTATAAACAAATGACAGACAATGAATTAACCTTCCAATCCGGTAATGGAACGTCCGATGCCGATACAGTCCCTGTCCGTTAACGATACAGTGGCAACCGCTCATCGAAATACTTCGTTTTTTGTCACACGGGTCAACTAATTTTAAACTGATTAAACACTGTATCCATTTTTTAGTAAGCCGGCCATTGAAAGACTATAAAAATATTTGCATATGACAGAAAGAAAAACAAGTTCCACGAACTACCGCAATCAGTCTTTCCTGGAAGAAAAATGCAGCCTGAATGAATTGCTCGATCTCGTCAGCAAAAGATGGTTCAGCGATGTCCTTTTCTGTATCCAGGAAGGACACAACCGCTTCAAACTGATCAAAGACGATTTGAAATACATCAGCGATACCATTTTGTCGGACCGGTTAAAACTACTCGAACGGTATAATCTTATCAGCCGGATGGACTTTGACGAAATCCCGCCGAAAGTGGAGTATTCGCTTACCGACAAAGGCGAGGAACTGACCGAACTGCTCGAAAAGATGTGCGCATTCAGCGACACCCTGATGGGAGAAGCATTGGCGCGGAGATAGTCAGACCCGGAGAAACGTCTTTTTCCTGTACATAAAATAAAGAAATCCCCATTTTACCGCCAGGTAACAGACCACCATGGCGAGGTCGTTCCACGGGTTCGAAAAGATCTGCCCTACCCAGTGAAAGAGGCCGTCAGTTGCGAAGTTCCAGTTGATGACATGGCCCGAGATGTAGATGAGGATGGAGTTCATCCCGATAACGACGAAGAAGAAGGCCCATTTCCGATGCCCTCTGACGTCGACTATGTAATAGAACAGTGCCAGCAGCAGCAGGCTGATCCCGCCCACATTCAGGACAAAAGAACTTGTCCACAGGTTTTTGTTGATGGGGAAGACGATATTCCACGCAAGCGCCGCCAGGATGCACACTACCCCCGCCAGCGCCATACGGACTGCCTTTGTTGTTGGGGACGAGGAGCTTTTTTTCAGGAAATTACCGGTGAGGATGCCCAGCAGTGCAGTGCCAATAGCCGGGATGGTGGACATCAGCCCTTCCGGATCGTGCTGGTTTGTCCAGGACCCGTCCGGGTTACGAACCCCGACATAAAGGTGGCCCGGGAGCACGGAGCGATCGACCCAGGAGGCAAAATTTCCCAACAAACTCAGATCGCCGCGCGGATATCCCGGCGCGGAGGTCAGCATCAGCAACACCCAATAGCCCGCCAGAAGCGACGCAAACCAAATGATCTGCGCGGTTTGCCTGGTATACAGATAGATGATATTCGCAAACATATAAGCCAGGCCGATACGTCCCAGCACACTCCCGAATCGCACATCGACCAGCGGTTTTATCCTGAGGCCGTTATTGTAAAGAATTCCCAGCAGCACCAGAACAAGACCGCGGCGAATGACCCGCAGCAGCAGCTTTTGCCGCGGCGTCCCTTTTTCCAGTTCGCGGCCAACCGAATAGGGGGTGGCCACACCCGCGATAAAAAGAAAGAGCGGAAAGATCAGGTCATAGAAATGAAAGCCGTTCCAGGCCGGATGTTCAAATTGATCGGACAGTGCACCCCAGAACGAACTGTTCGGATAGATCTTCGCCATCGTGTGGAATAACTCCTCGCCCCCCATGATCCAGAACATATCAAAACCGCGCAGCGCATCGAGGGAGTAGAGCCGTTGAGAGTTTGTCGGTATTGTCGGTGGGTTCATATGGAACATGAATATAAGAAATTTAACAAGCCTGCAACATTTTGTAGAAAAAATACCGCTGTGACCGTGCAATAGGCTGCGGACAGGCGTGGCAGGGTTCTTGAATCCACTACCCTGAAGTTTTTCATCACTTAAAATGAAAGATTATGAAAAAGATCATTTTGGGACTTTGTCTGTTATCCGCTTCTTCATTCGTGTGCCTGTCCGTTCGTGCTATGGATGACGTAAGAGTGCCGGTTAAGGTCAGAGCTGAATTCCATCACGAGTACAAGCATGTTTCCAATGTCAGCTGGGCGATGAACGACGGCCGGTATGAAGTCAGATTTCGCAAGGATGGAACAACGGATATGGTGGCCCGTTATGAAGGCACGGGGCACCGGATCGATACCCGGGAACCGATCGCCCAGAGCGCCATGCCGGTAAAGGCGGTTGGCCATTTGGAAGAAAAGTATGGCAAAAGCTATACACATACGTACACCAGGATCCATCGACCCTGGAAAAAGGACCTGTACATGGTGAAAGTGAAGGATGGCGGCAAGAATTTTCCCGTATTTGTCGATAAGGACGGACATGAGCATGACTATGGAAGCCGGTAGAAGGACGGCAAGCGCGGAAAAGGGGCGTTTTAAAAAAATCGCCCCTTTTTTTTGGCCATGTCCGCAAACCCCCGTAGTTTTGCTAACGGTGTTACAAAATGTAACACGGCTATAAAATGAGCATAACAGATCGCAAACAACGCCAGAAAGAGGAGGTCCGGGCCAGCATCCTGGAGACTGCCTGGGAAATGATCGTTACCGAAGGATGGCAGTCTTTTTCCATCCGCAAGGTAGCTGACGCGATTGAATATAGCGTGCCGGTTATCTATAGTCATTTTGAAAATAAAGACGCTATATTGCTGGAATTCAATAGAAAAGGATTTCAGTTGTTGGCGGAAACATTGGCGGAGGCCAAGGCCGGTAAAAGCCAGCCGGCCGAGCAGCTACGTGCCATGGGCAGGGCTTATTGGGATTTTGCTTTTGCCAACAAGGAGTATTACCAGTTGATGTTCGGGCTGGGCATCCCTACCTGTGATATCGCAAGCCGGATCCCGGCACTGACCGATCTTAAGAAGATAATCATGGACAGCGTGGTCGCCATGGTCGCGCCGGGCAAACAACCCAATTTTGATCCATGGCTGAAACACCAGTCTTTTTTATCCATGCTTCACGGCCTGGTGTCGATCAATATGGTATCCCCGGGCGGTGTCGAAAGTGCCTTAAGGGTGCTTGACGACGTCATGTGCAGTTTTATCCGCGGAATTGAGGCGGCGGAGGCGATGCGCCGCGACTAAAAGTTGTAAAAAAATTAAAGATTTGAATATGAGCGTTTTGGAATCATTAAATTGGCGTTATGCCACCAAGCGGATGACCGGCGAGACGGTCCCGCAGAAAAAAATCGATGCTATCCTGGAAGCGGCGCGGCTGGCGCCAACCTCCAGCGGCTTGCAGCCGTTCACCATCTTGTCGGTCAGTGACCGTGAGTTGCTGGAGAAGATCAAGCCGATTGCCAACAACCAGCCACAGATCACGGAAGCTTCTCATTTGCTGGTATTTGCCGCCTGGGACGATATAACTTCCGAACACATCGAAAAGGTGTTCGACCTGGTCATCCGGGAAAGAAATCTCCCGGCCGAATCCCTGGATAACTATAAGAATTCATTGAAGGCCCGTTTTGCGTCCCTCAGCCGGGAGGAACGTTATCAGGCCGCCGCGCGTCAGGCCTATATCGCGTTTGGCGTTGCCATCGTGGCTGCTGCCGAACAAAAAGTGGATGCCACACCGATGGAAGGCTTTAAGCCTGCCGAACTTGACGCGCTGTTGGGTCTCCGGGAAAAGGGGCTGAGGAGCGTGACCTTGCTTGCGCTTGGTTATCGTGACACGGCCAGCGACTGGCTGGCCAAACAGAAAAAAGTCCGTCGCCCGATCGGAGAACTGGTCATTGAATTATAGTTTTAGCACACTAACAAATAAAAAAGCAAACATCATGAAGAAGATCATTGCCATTTCCACCGCCTTTTTATTATTCGCGACTGCGGGTTTCACGCAGGATTGGACCTGGGATAAGGCGCACTCCCAACTGAATTTCGGTATCACGCACATGGGCATCAACGAAATTGACGGGACCTTCGCCACAGCGGACGCAAAAATGACCGCTTCCAAAGAAGACCTGACCGACGCACAGATCACACTCACCGCCGATGTCAGCAGCATCAACACCGGAAACGAGCAACGCAACAATCACTTGAAGAGCGACGCCTTTTTCGATGCGGCCAAATACGGCACACTGACCTTTACCAGCACTTCTTTTACCAAAGTGGACGGAAAGAACTACAAGCTGGAGGGCAACCTTACCTTGCATGGCGTGACCAAGCCTGTAACACTGAATGTGACGTTCAACGGCACGGTCTCCAACCCCATGAACCATAAAACCAGCGCCGGTTTCAAGGTTACCGGGATCATCAAACGTACGGACTTCGGTATCGGCACCGGCTTCCCTACCAACATGCTCAGCGATGAGGTCATGCTGAATGCCAATGTGGAATTCGTTAAAAGCTAACCGGTCATGAGCAAGCTATTCTATCCCGTTGTCACCGTGCTTATCCTGGCCGGGAGTGCCTTTACCCTCGTTGCGCCCCAGAATTGGCAGATCGGCCAGGGGTATTCCATCAGCTTTTCGAGCTCGGATGCGGACGGGATCTTCAAGGATCTCAAAGGCAGCGTTGTTTTTGATGAGCAAAATCCCGCGGCTGGTAAATTCGATGTCGTGGTGGATGTCGCTTCGATCAATACGGGCAACGGCCTTCAGAACAAACATGCGAAGAGCGACGAGTGGTTCGATGCGGCAAAATACCCCACTATTCATTTTATCAGCCGTTCGATCGCAAAATCCGGCAATGGATACCAGGTGACGGGAGACCTGGATATGCATGGAGTAAAGAGGATGGTGACTATACCCTTTACCTTTTCGAGATCGGCGCAGGGTGGAACATTTGCGGGCAGCTTCATGGTCAACCGCAACGACTATAAGATCGGAAAGCCGGGCGGCGACGTCGGCGAGCAGATCAAGATCGACATCAGCGTGCCCGTGACGAAAAGCTAAACCACAATATATGTTCAAGAAATCGTTAGCGTTGGGGATTGTGTCCGGCCTGATGGCCGGGATCGCGGGGATCGTCTATGCAAGGGTCTACTATCAGATCAACGAAAGTGATTTCTCCAGGGTCGTCTCGGCGGTAAAGATCATTGCCGCGAGCCTCGTTGGAGGCGTGCTGGCGGCGATCGGATATGCGCTCCTGAATAAGTGGCTGAAGAATAACGGTGAGATCGTATTCAATCTTTGCTTCACACTGATCAGTTTTGCCAGCCTTTTGGCGCCGATCGCGGTGACGCTGCCAAAGACGATCGATACGCCTGAACTCTTTCCCGGCCTCGTCATTCCGATGCATTTCTTTCCCGCGCTGGGGTGGTATACCCTGAAACCCGTTTTTATCAGGGGCAAATAGGTATCATATAACAGGCAATTATCTCAGACAGGCTTTGCTGGCAGTGCCCGGCGCGAATGCGCCGGGCATTTGATTATTGGTGGCACAAGAATTTAGATGGATATTTGTATAACTCCCCAATTATGAGCAATCGGGTACTGATACTGGATGACGATCTGGATATTCTACAGATCTGTGCGATCGTGCTGAAGAAGAAAGGATTTGAGGTATTCACCCTGAACAATTCCAGTCAGGTGGTGGAACAAGTCCTGTTATATCATCCCGATGTGATCCTTATGGATAACTGGATTCCGGGCCCAGGGGGTATCGAAGCGACCCGGGCGCTTAAAATGAATGGCGATACCCAAGATATTCCCGTCATCTTTTTTAGCGCTAACAGCAACGTCACCCAGCTTGCCCGGGAAGCCAAGGCAGACTATTTCCTTCAAAAACCCTTCGATATCAGCGAACTGGAAGGCATTGTACAGCTGGCTATCCGCCCAACCAAAAATGCCGGGACCTAATTTTAGAACAAAATTCTGTTTGATGGTCATGATATTGAATAAAATTCTTAGTTTCGATATGAAAAAGGGTTTTATTCAAGAAATATGGTACTTCCATCGGCTCCAGGCGGAGTTTCGGCCACAGCACTGCGGCCGGCGCGGATCGAATCCATCGATCTGTTGCGCGGCATCGTCATGATCATTATGGCCCTCGACCATGTCCGCGACTACTTCAACCGCAGTGCTTATTTATTCGATCCCACGGATTTGCAGCATGCCGGCCCGGCACTGTTTCTAACGCGGTGGATCACCCACTTTTGCGCACCGGTCTTCATGCTCCTCTCCGGCATTTCCGCGTGGTTGTACGGACGAAAGAACGGGCCTGCTGCCGCCTCCTTTTTCCTGTTTACGCGGGGTATCTGGCTGATCGTTGCCGAATTGTCCGTCGTCACGCTTGGCTGGACCTTTAATATCCACTATGGCATCTTTATCCTTCAAGTGATCTGGGCCTTTGGTATAAGCATGATCGTACTATCCTGGCTGATAAAGACCCGTCGCAGCGTGCAACTTACGATTGCCCTGCTGCTGATATGCGGTCACGATCTGCTGGACGGGATCCGGGTGAGCGGCACCGGCTTTCCCGCTATTCTCTGGAGTTTTCTGCATGTACAACAAGGGTTCAGTATCGGGCCGGTAAGCTTTTTTGTGGGCTATCCGATCTTGCCCTGGATCGGGATCATTACCCTGGGCTATTGGCTCGGAGACCTGTATCATCCGGATCGCGATCCGATCGGGCGAAGGCTTATGCTAAGGAGGATGGGCTGGACCGCAATCGGAGCCTTCGTTGTCATCCGCGCCTTTAACGGATATGGCGACCCCGCTCATTGGTCGGTGCAGCACAATTTCGTCTATACGATACTGTCGTTTGTCAATGTCTCCAAATATCCGCCCTCTCTTCTGTACGTCCTGATGACTATCGGACCTGCCCTGCTTTTCCTTTCTGTCGGGGAGAGGCCGTTGAATGCGGCAACGCGCCCGCTGGCGGTGGTGGGCAGGGTGCCCATGTTCTATTACCTCATACATATCTATTTCCTTCATTCGCTTGCCGTCGCCGCGGCTGCGCTTGCCGGCTTCCCGGCTTCTGCAATGGTGAACCTGAATAACTGGGTAACCGCCAACCCGCAGTTAAAGGGATACGGGTTCGGGCTTGGCGTCGTATATGCGGTGTGGATAGGAACGATAATCGTTCTGTACCCCCTCTGCCGTTGGTTCGACCGGTACAAGCGAAGCCACGCGTCGCAGCAGAAATGGTTGAGTTATATCTAGGCGGGGTGCAAGTCGGTGTCACCGAAGGGCCCAGTGCCGGATAAAGACCGGAATATCCTCCGGTGCAAGAATATGATCGGGTTTCACCCGGGAAACGGCCTGCTGCGGCATATACGGGACCTCTGCGGTCGCCGGGTCCTGCACCACCGTCATACCCCCGCCTTCCCGGACATATTGCAGTCCCTCTACTCCGTCGGCGTTGCCGCCGGAAAGCAGGATTGCCAGCACACCAACACCATACACATCGGCTGCAGACCGGAAGCTCACGTCGATGCTTGGGCGGCAGAAATTCACCCGTTCGGAATAATCCAGGGAAAAACTGCCGTCAAATTCCAGCAAAACATGGTAGTCGGCGGGACACAGATAAACCGTCCCGTTTAACAGCGGGTCTTTTTCTTCGACCTCTTTTATCGGCAATCCGGTGCGCGTAAAGATCAGATGCTCCAGCGTTGACTCGATGCCGGCATTGCGGTGAAGTACCACGAGTACCGGCATGGGAAAGCCGTCTTCCGCCGCCAGGATACCAAGGATCACCTGCAGGCTGCCCGCACTGCCGCCAATGACGAGGAGTTTATCCGGCTTCATGTATTTTCCTCCAGATTTTTTCTTTGCCGACCTGCCGGTAGCGGCCGGCTATCGGTGAAAAACGGATGGATTCCTTTGTGCCCAGGGCAAGGTACCCGAAATTCTCCAGACTGTAGTCGAACAGCCGGAAGACTTTTGCCTGCAAGTCGCGCTCGAAATAGATCAACGTATTCCGGCAGAGGATCAATTGAAATTCGTTGAAGGAAAAATCAGACACCAGGTTGTGTGTCGAGAAGATCATCTTTGCCGTCAGTGAAGAGTCGAATTTTGCCAGGTGATAGTTGGCGGTATAGTAAGATGAGAAATCCCGGACTCCGCCGGACTGGATGTAGTTCTCTGAATATTTCTGCATCTGGCTGACCGGGAATATCCCTTTTCGCGCTTTTTCGATGACCTGAGGGTTGATGTCGGTTCCATACAGTAACGATTTATGCAGCACTCCGGCCTCCTTTAGCAGGATCGCCATCGAATAGACTTCCTCCCCGGTGGAACAGCCGGCATGCCAGATGCGGATGAACGGGTAGGTAGAGAGCACGGGAACTATGGCAGTCCGCAATGTCCGATAAAAAAGCGGGTCCCGCAGCATCTCCGTTACATTGACCGTAATCTCCTCTACAAAACGCCGGAAATATTGTGGATCGCTCTGCAAGCGATAGCGGAACTCCGCGAAGCTTGGAAACTTATCCATTGCGAACAGCCGCTGAACCCGTCGAACCAGCGAAGCTTTTGAATATTCGGTAAAATCATACCCATATCCCGAATACAGGTCATTCAGCAGCAGCTCGACATCTTGGACTCGTATGACGGGGCCATGTTCCATTGCTTACTTCTCATATAGCCATATCCGCAACAGAGACAACAGCTGGTCGATATCCACGGGTTTGGAAATATAGTCGGAAGCGCCGGCCTGGATACATTTCTCGCGATCTCCGGCCATGGCTTTGGCCGTGACGGCAATGACCGGCAGGTGACGGAAACGCGGCATCTTACGCAGTCGGGTGATCGCCTCGTAGCCGTCCATTTCCGGCATCATCATGTCCATCAGTACGATATCGACCGGGTTATTGTCTGCCACCGAGACCGCCTCTTTGCCGTCCATCGCCGATAGCACCTTCATCTTATGCTGTTCCAACGCCCGGGTCAGTGAGAAGATATTGCGGACATCGTCATCGGCTATGAGCACGGTTCTGTTGCGCAGCACTTCTTCCAGCCCGCCAAGCCATCCGGCGCGATTCGCCCTGGTCTCATCCTTTCCTTCAGCAACGACATGCAGAAACAGGGAGACCTCATCCAAAACGCGCTGATAGGAATGGGCCGTCTTGACGACGATGGAGTCCGCATATTGCCGCAGCCGCGCCTCTTCGGCCTTCGAAATATTCATTCCGGTAAAAAAAATGATCGGAATATCGGCAAGATCGGGGTTTTTGCGGACAAGATCGAGCGTATCCGTCTTTTCCCTTCCCTTATCCCGGCTGAGGATAACCCCATGCAGCTCCTCTTTTTTCAGCAGATCGGTGCTCTCGGCGATGGTAGCGGCGAGTTCCATCCGGACCTGGTGGGTTCCCAGAAAATACGCGAGGGCCCGGGCGTGCCGGCTATTGTCCTCGACGATCAGCACTTTTCGCGCGCTTCTGTTCAGATAATATTCGATCCGTCCGAATACATTATCCATATTCTCGAACGCCATGGATTTGGAAAGAAAATCGATTGCCCCTTTCTGCAAACTTTCGCTCTTCACTTCAAAAGAGGAAATGATATGCACGGGGATCAATCGGGTATGCGCATCTTTCTTCAGCTCTTCCATGACTTCCCAGCCGTTCTTGACGGGAAGCTGAACATCCAGCAGGATGCCGGTCGGCAGGTACCGTCTTGCCATCCGGACGCCCGCATCGCCGCTGACAGCGACGATACCCTTGTATCCTTTCTTCCGGGCGAACTCCAGCAGGGAGCCGGCAAAAAGCGTATCATCCTCCACGATCAGCAGCACCTTGTCGCCGGGATGGAGGTCGTCGCGGTCATCGGGAATTTCTGCCGGCACTTCGTCGAGGGTCAGCACCGAATGACTCTGCGGCGATCCGGCCAACATCCCTTCCGGAAACGAACCGGCGTCGGGGGCGGGGGCTATCGATTCACCGGCGGCCATTTTGAATTGCGGGATCGTTAATCTGAATTCCGAGCCTTGTCCCGGTTCGCTCGTCACGCTGATCTCGCCGCCCAGCAATCTTGCCAGTTCCCTACTTATCGACAATCCCAGTCCCGTACCGCCGTATTTGCGCCGGGTCGACCCGTCCGCCTGTTGAAAGGCCTCAAAGATCAGCTGGTGTTTGTCCTGCGGGATGCCGATCCCTGTATCCTGCACGATCCAATCGATAAAGTTGGCATGTGTCGCAGAAGGACGGACGCTCAATGTTACGGAGCCTTTGGCTGTGAATTTGAATGCATTCGCCAGAAGGTTCTTAAGGATCTGCTCCAGCCGCAGCTTATCCGTTTCTATCTGTTGCGGCGTTCCAGTCCCCGTGATGATATTCAGGTCCAGGTTTTTGTCCGCCGCGATCGGCCCAAACAGGCTTCGCATATCCTCCAGGAGATCGGCAACCGGCACGATGGCATGCTCGAGCGGGAGTTTGCCTGCTTCGATGCGCGATAGATCGAGGATCTCGTCGATGAGTTGCAGCAGACCCTGCCCTGAATTCTGGATAACCCGCGCATATTCGATCTGATCGGGGTTGAGGTTGCGGGATCCATTCTCGGACAGCAACCTCGAAAGCAACAAAATGGAATTGAGCGGGGTCCGCAGCTCGTGTGACATATTGGCCATGAACTCGGATTTATATTTTGTACTGACGGCCAGCTCCTCCGCTTTTCTTTGTATCTCCAGGTTACGGATCAACACGAGTTGGTTCTTCTCTTCGAGCGCCCGGCTCCTTTCTTCCAGCTCCTGGTTGGTCTGCAACAGTTCTTCCTGCTGCACTTTCAGCTCTTCCTCTGAGACCTGCAGTTTTTCGGCCTGGGTCTCCAGCTCCATGTTCAGGCTTTCCAATTCGCGATGTTGCGATTGCAGCTCTTCCGTCTGCGCCTGGGTCTCTTCCAACAGCTCCTGCAGCCGGACACGGGTCTCGATGCTGTGTACGGCCATCCCGATGTTGTCGCCGATGCTCGCCAGGAATTCCAGGTCACGCGGCGTGTACTCTTCCAACGAACCCAATTCGATAACACCCTTTACCTTTTTCTCATGAAAGAACGGCACTGCGATTACCGTCCGCGGCCGGATCTCGCCGGCGGTGAAGCTGATCACCCAGTCGCCGGATCCGATATTCTTTAACTGCATTCTCTTCCCTTTCGACGCCGCCTGACCCACCATGGCTTCTCCCACCCGGATCGTCTGCCGGCTGCCGGCATGGGAGTGAAGGGCGTATTGCCCATGAAGCATCAGCATATCTTGTTCCGGTTCCATCAGATAGAGGGCGCCTGCACAGCTTCGTGTATACTCGGCGATGAACTCGATCACACCGGTAACCAGGATGTGCATGTCGGTCTCTCCGACCATTTGGTCATTGAGTTTGGCTATCCCGGTCTGCAGCCATTCCTTATCGGAGAGCAGCCCAAAGGAATATTCGAGTGATCCGGCCATTTTGTTAAGCGCTCCGGCCAGCTCGCCGAGGCTGTCTTTCTGCTCATCGGAGACCCGGATCCGGTAATTTCCTTCGGAAATCTGTTCCGCGATCCCGCCGATGATCGTTATCCGCCGCGAAATATCCGCATCCTTTTGCTGTAGTTCACTGTATAGCGCAGAACGCTCGAGGTAATCGTTATGTACGCGCCAGTAGAAAAAGAGGGCAATGACGATGGACAGGATCCCGGCCACGATGATCAGGATCGGCGTGTACACATAGTACCGCTGTGCGCTCGTGATCCTTGCGGCAAGCAAGCGGTGTTCTTCCCTTTCCATTTGCTGGAGGATCGACCGGGCTTGCAGGCTGTAGCCGCGGGCACGTTCGACATCCTGCAAACTATAAATATTATCGCTCTTTTTTTGGTCGATGATCCTGCCGAGTATGAGCAAAGGCTGATCAGCCACCGCCCGCAGGTCCCGTATCAGCCTCACCTGCACGGGGTTGTCGGCGGTCATTTCGGCGATGCTGTCGATGATGCCATGCAAGGTGTCCAGCGCACCGTTGAAGTCCCGGAGAAAAGTGCTGTCACCCGTCAGCAGAAATCCCCGCTGGCCCGACTCGGCATCGCGGAGCGTGAAGAGAGCGTGGTCAGTCTTGATTATCACCGAGTCGGTGTGATCCACCCATTTGGAAGCCTTCATCTGTCGACGTATGCTGCTATACGAAGCGACGGAGGTAATGATAAGAAGCAACAAGGACAATCCGAACCCGATCTGGAGATTGCGCAACAGTCCGGGTTTATCGATGATCTTCATGGCGGGGTAATCTTTATTTTTCGATTGGTTATTCCAGATTATGCGAGTGGTGCCGGCACCGAGAAATAAAAGACCGATCCCTGACCCGGCTCGCTCTCTACGCCGTATTCGCCTTCATGGCGGCGGATGATCTCCGCACAGATGTAAAGTCCTATGCCCAGACCCTGGAAACGGCTGGCGGCTTCTTCCACGCGGTAGAATTTGTTAAAGATATTCGACTGGTGGTCCTTACGGATCCCTATGCCGAAATCCCGGACCTGCACCCACAGGCGACCATCGGGACGGATGTCGGTCTCGATCCGGATCTCCTTGTTCTCCGGCGAATATTTTACCGCATTGGTAAGGTAGTTGATGAGTACCTGCTCGATGCGCGTCTCGTCACCGAATAGTTGAACGTCGGCATTCCCCCGACGGGTAATCTGGTAATCCGGATAGGTCTGCCTTATCATCTCCATCGCATTTGAAAGGGTCGTTTCGAACTGGAAAAGCTTTTTGTTGAATTTCAGTTTTCCGCTTTCTATTTTGGACAGATCAAGGAGATCGACGATCAGGTTGTCCAATTTCCGGATCTGCACGAGTGTCCGCTCCACGTATAGCCGCGTGGGGTCATCGTCGCCGATTGCCCGGTCGAGCAGCTGCACGTAAGCCTTTATCGTCGTCAGCGGCGTCTTTAATTCATGGCTGGCTATGCTGATAAATTCATCTTTCTTCTTTACGGCCTGTTTCTGGTCGTCGATATCGGTAAATGTTCCCACCCATTTGGTGACGGAGTTCCCTTCGCGGATGGGAATCGCCCGTAGCAAATGGAAGCGGTATTCATCCTTGCCGATTGGGCGAACCCGAAGTTCCATCTCCAATGCCTGGCCGGAGGCTACGGTTTTTTGCCACTGGCGTGCCAGGTCGGGGTCATCCGGATGGGTGGCCGGGAACTCCTGTTTGGAAGCGGAGTATTGAAGCCATTGCTCGTTAACGAATTCAATCCGTCCGCCGGCGTCGGTGGTAAAGGCGATCTGCGGAATGGACTCAAGGATCGAATGCAGTTCGCCGGCTCTTTCCTGGAGTTCGTCCTGCACTTTCTTGCGAAATTCGATCTCGGACCGAAGACTTGCCTGGATGCGGTTCAGCTCGCTGTTTTGTTCGTATAGCCGGTAGAACGTTTTTACCTTCAGCAGAAGGATATCCGGGTCGATCGGTTTGATAATGTAGTCGCTGCCACCCGAAGTATATCCTTTCGTTATGAATTTCTTGTCCGTATTTGCGGCAGACAGGAAGATGATCGGAATGTCCCGGGCCTTGCTGTATCCGCTGATCGCTTCGGCGACTTCAAAGCCATCCATTCCAGGCATCTGCACATCGAGGATGATCAGTGCATATGACTGTCTGAGGATTTTCTTCAGCGCTTCTTCTCCGCTCAGGGCGGTGTCCGTCGGAAACGAATGCAGCTCAAGGATGGTCTTGAGAGAGAAGATATTCGCGGGCTTGTCATCCACGATGAGTACCATAGTGGACAAATGTAAGCGATAATGAAAATGGATTGCCAGGGGAGGCTGTGGAAGTATTTCTACAATTTTTAGCAACTAACGACGTGCCAATTTCGCCGCGCGATGGCGATCCGTGCCTTTAATCAACCGATTTTGCGCTGAAATGGAACCGCTCACGGCAAGCGGTTGTGATTTGGATTGATAATTGGACTTCTCTCGTTATTGAATCAATTTGAAACGACACGTATGGAACCCGTCCTTAACCGATATCAACGTGCCAGAATCCAGGTCCGCGAGAAAAGGAGCCAGTGGAAGCGAGGGCTGTATCATGCCGGCGATCTCGTTGCTTTTATGGGACGTTTCTTCAGGGAGGTTTGGAAGCCACCCTATGAATGGCGGGAAGTCCTATACCAATGTTATCTTGTCGGCTACAAGTCCACGTTCCTCATCGGGCTGACGGGCTTTATCATGGGTGTCGTCCTCACCATACAGTCGCGGCCCGCGATGTCGCAATTCGGGGCCATTTCTCTTATCCCCGGAATGATATCCGTTTCCGTCGTTCGGGAGATCGGGCCGGTGATCACCGCGATCATCTGCGCCGGCAAGGTAGGATCGCGCATGGGTGCGGAGCTCGGCTCGATGCGGGTTACGGAGCAGATCGATGCCATGGAGGTTTCGGCGGTCAACCCTTACCGCTATCTGGTGGTCACAAGGACGCTTGCCGCTACCCTGATGGTACCGATGCTGGCTGTCTTTGCCGATCTCATTGCGCTGTTCGGCGGCTATGTCGCGATGAATATCCATGACTCCATGACCTGGCAGCATTTTCTATTAAAGGCCATATCGCACCTTGAATTTGTCGACGTTTTCCCGGCGGTAGCCAAAACATTCTTTTTCGGCTATTTCATCGGAATTATCGGCTGCTATAAAGGATATAACGCCCGCCGGGGCACTGAAAGCGTAGGGATCGCCGCGAATTCCGCTGTCGTGGCTGCCTTGATGGCGGTATTTGTTATCGATCTGATTGCGGCTCAGATCACGGACCTGTTATGAGAACGAACATGAAAGAATATCAATCATATAATCCGGAGGAGCAGCGGGAGATGGCCGGCGGGGATCCGGCGGAAACAACGGAGAACGAGGAAGACATCGGCGCCCTGGTGGAAAAGACCGACGTGGAACTTCAGGCGGAACGGGAAGAACGTCAGGAAGCGGCCGATGAGCAGGCGGACGGTCTGCGGGCGGCGGAAGAGGAGATCCAGCGCGAGCTGACCCTCAAGGGCGAAGAGCCCGTGGTGGTGATCAGTGGCGTACGAAAGGCGTTTGGCGACCACGAAGTGCTGCGCGGGGTGGACCTCCATGTCAATAAGGGCGAAAACCTGGTCATTCTGGGGAAATCAGGCACCGGGAAATCAGTCCTCATCAAATGCCTGGTGGGGCTGGAATGGCCGGACGAAGGAGAGATCAGGGTTTTCGGAAAGGATCTGGCCAAACTCAACTATGCAGAGCTGAATGAATGCCGGGTACGGACGGGATTCCTGTTCCAGAATGCCGCCTTATACGATTCGATGACCGTCAAAGAGAACCTGCTGTTTCCGCTGCGACAGCATAAGAAAGATATGACCCGCGAGAAAAAGCGGGCGTTGGTAATGGAGATGCTGGACAATGTCGGACTGGTAGAGTCGATCGACCAGCTGCCATCCAAACTATCTGGAGGCCAGAACAAACGGATCGGGCTGGCGCGAACGCTGATCCTCCGGCCGGAGCTGATGTTGTACGACGAACCGACGACCGGGCTGGACACCGGGACCGGCAAGGAGATCAGCGAACTGATGATCCGCATGAAAAAGAAATACAATATATCTTCGATCACGATCACGCATGATATGACCTGCGCGAAGATGACGGCGGACCGCATCATTATGTTGCGGGAGGGTGTAGTTGTCGCGGAGGGTACATATGAGAGTCTGGAACGGTCGGAAGATGAATGGATACGATCATTTTTCTATTAAACTCTTGATTATGCCAAAGGAAAGAAACTATAAATGGAAGCTGGGTCTCTTTTCCATCGCCATGTTGGTGATCGCAATCGCCGCGATCTATTATATCGGGAAGCAACGAAATAAATTCGGGTCGGTCGTTACGATCAGCGCGCGGTTCAGATCGGTCAGCGGGCTGAAGACCGGAAGCAATGTGCTTGTCGGCGGGATCGATGTCGGGACGGTTGACGACATCGCCCTGGTCACCGATACGACGGTGCAAGTGGACATGGTGATCCAGAAGGGGGTGGAGAAATTTATCAAAAGAGACGCCAAAGCCAGCATCGGGTCGGAAGGATTGATGGGGGACAAGGTGATCGTCCTCATCCCCGGATCGCCGGATACGACAGCTGTCCGCAATGGCGATACACTGGCTTCACTGCCGCCGGTAGAAACGGATGCGATCATGGCCAGTCTCAAGACTTCGGCGGACAACGCCGCGGTGATCACCAGCAACCTCGCCGACATATCCTACCGCATCTCCCACGGCAAAGGCGCGCTGGGGAAGCTGCTCCGTGACACCACCCTTTCCACGAATCTCAGCGCGACGATGAAAAACCTCAACTCGGGCTCGAAAAAGCTCGATGAGAATATGGAGGCGGCGCAACATAATTTCCTGCTCCGCGGTTTTTTCAAAAAGAAAGAACGGGAGAAAAAGAAACAGGAAGAAGAGGCAAAGAAACAACAGGAGTTGGAGCAGAAGCAGAACCGGTAGCAGTTTCGCCTGATCACTTCGTTCGCCTGGATTCGCGCGATCGCGTCGTTTTGAGCGACCTCCCCGCTATTCTGTCTTTAGGCTTTTAATGGGATTCGCTAATCCCGCCCGGACCGCATGGAAGCTGACCGTTACCATCGTGATCCCGAGCGTAACCAGAAAGGTGATCAGGAAAACGACCCAGGAGATTGGCGTCTGGTAAGCAAAGCTATGCAACCACTTACTCATGACCAGCCAGGCCACTGGCGCGGCGATCACCATGGCAAATCCTACCAGGATAAGAAAATCCTTTGTCAGCATCATCACGATCCCGCTGATGCTCGCACCCAAAACTTTTCGGATGCCGATCTCGCGGATCCGCTGCTCCGCGCTGAAACTTGCCAGCCCGAACAGACCCAGACAGGAGATCAGGATAGCCATCACGGTGAAATAGCGGATTAGTGTCGAGAGCCGCTCCTCCGCGGCATAGTTCTTCTGGAAGTCTTCGTCGAGAAAGGAGTACTCGAAGGGCTCGTCGGGATCAAGCTTATGCCAGGCCTTGGAAAGTGAGGCGATCAACGGACCTGCCGGGCCCGGCCGCGCATGCACCAGGATATAATTGCCGCCACCTTGCAGTTGGAACGCGTACGGTGTCACCAGTGTATGCAGGTCTTCATAGTGAAAATCCCTGACGACCCCGACGACCTGGCTTCGATAGGTCGTACCCTGGAAGTCGGTCTTTACAAATGCGCCGACTGCTGCCTGCGGGGAGGCATATCCAAGGGCCTTGACGGCACTCTCGTTCAGAATGATCCGTTGGGCGGTATCACCGGGGAATTCCTTGGAGAAGATCCGGCCGGCCACCGCCTTGAGCCCGAGAGTTTGCATATACCCGAAGTCCACATAGTTCATGTGCGTATCGTGTGCTTCCTGCGCCCGCTGATCATCACGGTATAGAAAATTGTCGCTCGGGTTGATAAGACCCGGATAATAGAGCCCCGCTCCCGAAGCCATCACCTGGCTGATCTGTCCGAATTGTGCCTCCAGCGCCTCTACCATCCCCTTGGCCGCGGAACCCCGTAAGGGGATCACCACCTGCGACGTCTTTTCAAAACCCAGATCCTGATTTTGGAGATAATTCATCTGATCATTGATGACAACCGTGGACACGATCAGGACAACAGAAATAATAAATTGAAAGACCACCAGCCCCTTACGCAAGGCGATCGCCGAAAGACTGTTGGAGAATTTTCCTTTCAGCACCCTGGCCGGCTGAAAAGAGGAGAGGTAGAAGGCGGGATATATACCCGCTATCAACCCCGCAAAAACCGCAAGGCCGAGGAATCCAAGCAGCAGCGGAATGTGTTCCGCCAACCGGAAGTTGAGATCCCGCTGAGTGACGGACGCAAGCGCGGGCAGCAGCAATGTCGTCAATCCCAGGGCCAGGATAAAGGCCATCACACTCATCAGCACGGATTCCCCGAGGAATTGCCCGATCAGCGAACCGCGGACCGCACCCATAACTTTCCTGATCCCGACTTCCGATGATCGCTTGGCGGACCGCGCGGTGGCAAGGTTCATAAAATTGATGCAGGCGATCAGCAGCGTAAAAGCCGCGATCGATCCCAGGATATACAGGCTGGTCCGGCTCGCAGGCGGCGTCACATTCTTTGGAACATCCGTCCGGAGGTGAATTTCCCGCAGGGGGACCAGGAACTCCCGCTTGGCAATGCCGTATGCCTTCATATCCTTGCCGGCATATTTGTCGAGAAAAGCGGGAAATTTCGCATCGACCGTTCTCGGATCGGCACCGGCGTGAAGCCTGATATAGGCATCGAACATGTTGTTGGTGGTGAAATCGTTCTCCTGCCGCTTCATAAAAGTTTCCATGTCTCCCCCCCTGAACGTAAGGAAGAACCGGGCATCGATATGCGAAGGCCCGGTGTTCGGTTTATAGACCCCGGTAACCCGGAAGTCGTGATCGCCGTTCACTCCACTGCTGACATGGACGATTTTGCCGAGCGCCAGCGTGCTTCCGAATAACTTATGCGCGGCATCCTCCGACAGCACTATACTCAAGGGGGCCTGAAGCGCGGACGCCGGATCTCCCTCGATAAACGGATAGCTGAAAAACTGAAAGAAATTACTGTCCACCAGAAAGCCTTTCTCCTCATAAAAGGAAAGCGGCGCACCGCCGGTCCCTTTGTTCTGAAGCAGCGTCTTGTCCTCAAAAAGCGCCAGCTGCATGAGCCGGGTTGCCGCCGTTACCTCCGGGAAATCTTTTAAGAGGGTCTTCGCCATCGGCGCAGGTGTACCTGCCATCGTAAATTGAGAGCCGGGCATCTTGAATTCACTTTCGATCTGATAAACATTCTTGGCATCCCGTTGATAACCGTCGTAGCTCCATTCATACGACAGGTAAATGCTGATCAGCATGCAACAGGTTAGTCCTGCCGCCAAACCGAAGATGTTTATAAAGGAGAAAGCCTTGCTTCTCATCATATTCCGCCAGGCTATCTTAACATAGTTGAAGATCATAATATCAGATTAATAGTCAAGGGACCCGATCTAAAAAAATGCCAATTCGATAAGCATCTATCGATCAGCCAATTAAAAGACGAATGGAACACGGCGATGTCCGGTTTCGACACACTGCTGTCCGATATCACTCTTTAAATCCGATATCACTCTTTAAAGATGAGATAGACCGCCGCCACCAGCAGAAAAAAGGCGGCCACATGATTCCATTTAAAGGTTAGATTCTTAAAGAAGATCAGCGAGAAGACAGTGAATACGATGAGCGTGATCACTTCCTGGATCACCTTTAATTGTACGAGGCTGAATGGGCCGCCTTCCTCCTGGAATCCGATCCGGTTGGCAGGTACCTGAAAACAATATTCAAAGAAGGCCAGGCCCCAGCTAAGAAGGATGATCACGAACAGCGCCGGATGCCAGGAACTGCTCTTTCCGAAGAAACGAAGATGGCCATACCACGCCATCGTCATAAATGAATTGGAAAGGACCAGCAGCCCGATAGTCCAAAAGACGGATCTCATGTTATTTGCTTTCCGGCAAAATAACAAAAAATGCGCCCTGCGCCGGTCGACCCATCCGCGGATAGCTGATAGCTGTCCTGGATCTTGGCGGACCCAGGGACGAATGACGACGCATCAAGTTACGAAATGATCAAAAAGGGCAGGCGGCCAGTTTAAAAACCATGGATGGCATAAGACAGCGCACAAAGCGCCACAAATGCAAGCACGGTATAAAATAAATTACGGCCTAGATTCTTGGCCCTTTCACTGAGGAGCGGGGAATCGAAGGATTCGGCGTTTGAAAGGCAGTTCGTGTTCATAACCAATTTTTTAATCTATCCAATCAATTGTTTCAATGTACCGATCCCGGACCTGGTCCCGGGACGGATAACTTATCCCCGTAAAGATAGGAAAATATAGAAACATTTCAATGAATAAATAAATTTATTTTTTCAGACCCTGGAGGAAGCCGATGAAATCGTCGATTACGTCATTATTCATCGTGTATTTGATATTCCGACCTTCTTTTTCGGGGAGGATAATCGCCGTTTCGGTCAACTGTTTAAGATGGTGGCAGATCGACGGCTGGGCAAGGTTAATATTGTCGTACAAGTCTACGCAGTACAGCCAGTCGTTCTTTTTTTTGATTTCACTGAGGATTTTCAGCCTCGTTGGATCGGAGAGCGCTTTGGAGATTTTCTCCGCGGTTTTGGTGTCCATCTGGGCCATATGGCAAGAATTTACATGTAAGTTAAGGATAAGTTTTGGTTTCCTCATGGAAACAGGTGAGCATGAGCCGGGGCGGTGCGGTTTGGTTATCAATGCCAGTCTGCCTAAATTGCGCCAATGAATTTCAACCTGACCCAGATCCCCGAGCGAACGGCTCGACCCAGAAGCTATGGCCTGACGATGGTTAATGACAAAGGGCTGAGTGTCATGGAAGCAAAACACCTGGTATCGGGTGCCGGACCGCATGTCGATTTGGTCAAACTGGCGTTTGGCACCCCGTTACTCTCCGGTGGCCTTCAAGAGAAAATACGGTTTTTTCAGGATGCCGGCATCCCGGTTTTCTTTGGCGGGCTTTTGTTCGAAGCGTACGTTATCCGCGGGCAGTTCGAGGATTACATTAACCTGCTGAAAGAGTACCGCATCTCGCATATCGAGGTATCGGATGGTTCGATCGATATTACGCATACCGAGAAATGCGGCTATATTGAAAGGTTGGCCAAATACGGCACGGTGCTCAGTGAGATCGGGTCGAAGGACAAGGACCGCGAGCATATCACCCCGCCCTACCAGTGGATCAAACTGATGCAGGCGGAGTTGAATGCCGGCTCGGGCTATATCGTTGCCGAAGCCCGGGAAACGGGCAATGTCGGTATCTACCGGGATTCCGGGGAAGTGCGCGAAGGCCTGGTGCAGGAGATCCTGACAAAGATCCCGGCGGAAAAGATCCTATGGGAAGCGCCGCAAAAGGATCAGCAGCTTTATTTTCTTACTCTAATCGGTGCCAACGCCAACCTCGGCAATATCAATCCTTCGGAGGTGATCGCATTGGAGGCTATGCGGGTGGGATTGCGCGGGGACAGCTTTCATCTGTACCTCGACAAGAATAATTAACCGGGAACCTGCCAAGGCTATTTCCACCTCGTCAAACGGGCAACCGGACGTCACTCAGGAACGTCGGGCCAGTTTCCTGATGCCCAATCCGACACCGGCGGCAAGTAGCAGCCCAATGCCTCCGTCAATCGGCGCGGTACCACCGCCGCTCGTACCCGTTGGGCCGCCGTTCGCCCAACCGCTGCTGTCGCCGTTTCCACCCTGGCTATTGTTGTTACCCCCCTGGCCATTGCTGCCACCAAAGATGTCATTGAGCAGGTTGTCGATCCAGGTGATCAAACCGCCGCCACCATTGTTACCCTGGTTATTATTCCCCTGGTTGTTCTGACCATGGCCTTTCTTGCCATCGCCGGCGAACGCGCGGGTCCCCCCTAATAGGAGCACGCTCAACAGAGTCATGAGCGCAATTCGAGAGATCCTTTTCATGAAAGTCAGTTAAGAAAGTGAACAATTAAATTACACAGGATGCAATGGACTCGCAGGAAGGAATTTCAAGGAAATGGCGAGGTGGGAGGTAAGAAAGATAGTGACAGGTGGTGGTAGAAGAGATTGTAACTACACACGAAAATACGCAAGAAAAAGATCAACAATTAAGAAAAATAACGATTTTTTTTACCGGCGCATCGCCTGCTCTATCCTTTCCAGGTTCAATTTTGGATTAAGCTGCTGGAATTCAGACTGTTGAGCTATTCGCACCTTGTCGTGAAAACCATATTTTGCCGCCTTGACCAGGTCGGCTTCGGTTTCCGGGGTCCTGCCTTCCCGGGCATCGAGCACCGCTGAAAAATACCACGCCTCACTGTTGGTCGGGTCGGCCTGTTTATAAAGATCGACAAAACGCCGCGCCTGCGCATTGTCGCCGGAACCGATCAGGTGGTTGCTCACGGAATAAAAAGCGAGTGAAAGATAGGCCAGCAATCGCTGATACATTTGTTGCATCGGCGTGTGCCCCACCGACTTCGCCTGCAGGTCATGGATAGTGGATGTCCAATACGTGTCATCGGGCTGCTGAAAATGCTGCATGTATTCGGCCTTCGTATTTTGTTCGGTTGCCAGCAGGTTCTGCTGATCTTGCAATTGACCGATATAGGCCGGGTTTTTTGCCAGGGACGCCGCCTGAGACCGGAACCAATTCGCCTGCGGGCTTATTCCATCGAGATCGGCGATAGAGAGGCTGCATTCCTGCGCAGCCTTGATCAACTGAGTGGTCATTTGATATGCACGAAGGCGCTTTTTGCTGTTCGCCACGTAGAGGGTGGTGGCCTGCCTGTCTTTCGGGATCACTCCGGCACGCATGGCGTCGAACTGAAGGCCGGCAAAGGCAAGACCCATGGTATTGACCGGCGCCCATTCGTGTTTGCCATCGAACAGGATCAGGCGATGGCGGGTACGTGTTTTGTCCAGTGCTTCCGAAATGCCCACCAGCTCGGTGAGATTCATGTCGCCCTGTCCGGCGATGGAGGTGAAACTGAAACTGAAATCGCCGGCAGATACCCCGTCCGGCAGTCCTGCGCCTCCTGCGATCACGCCGGCGATACCCGGATGCTGGATGGCGATGTAGGAGGCGACCTTTGCTCCGCCGGAAAACCCGATGGTGTAGACCCTCCGGCTATCGATCTTTAGCCGGCTGCGGGTGTCTGTCGAAAGGGCTTGCCAGATCGTCTCCGTCGAGGCCCAGTCGTTCCCATTCTTCGAGTTGTTGCTGCCGACGAGAATAAAACCATACGCGTCCGCGAGCGCCTTATATTTCCTGACGGGCAGAATGCCGGCGCCATGCGGATCGAAGCAATACGCGACCGGCATGGCGACATTATTTCCTTTGGCGGGAATATATAAGGCGTAAGTCTGGGAAGGATCTGCGGCGCAACGTACGGTATCTGTCAGTTGTGCCCGGGATGCGACGGCTATCGAACAAAGGATCCCTGTTAACAGGACAGTTTTCATCATGGTCCAAAAGTATTCTTAATATTTCAGCTGGTGGATATACGCCGCGCTCGGCTCGAAGGTCTCAAAATTCATTTCTACAAAGAAGTTTTTTACACCGCCGGTTTTTGCACCCTGGAAGAATTCCTTCCAGTCGATGATCCCCTGGCCGACCGGAACCTGCTTCTTATCGGCCGACCAGTCGGAAAGGTGCGAAGAGATGAAGCGGCCGGGATATTTTTCAAAATAGGTGACGGCCTTATATCCCAGGTTGATCACCTCGGTCTGGAATTGCATCTTTACCAATGCCGGATCGAACGTCGACATCAGTCCGTCATAGATGAGCTGGCCATCGAGCTCGTGAAACTCAAAATCATGATTGTGGAAGCCTGTCAACATGCCTGCCGCCTTGATCTTTTCGGCGATTTTGTTCAATTGGTCCGCATTCTTTTTGTAGTCGTCGAGCGTCGCTGTCTTGGGCAGCCAGAATGTCGAGCAGATCATCTGGGATAGTCCCAACCCCTGGGCGAATGCGATCCTTTCGTCGAGGTGGTCTTTGAGTCCCGGCCAGCCGAAGTGACAGCTGGGGCAGTTCAGACCCGTGTCGGTGATCATGGTCTTCAGGTCGGCCGGCTTTGTGCCGACGAGGGTACCGAAGCCGATATCCTTATAGTCATCCGGCGCGCACATCTCGACCAGCTCGTACCCGAAACCTTTCATTGTTTTCAGTGTGCCGGTAAAATCTTTGGCGAGGCGATCCCGGATCGGAAAAGTCTGGAAGCCCAACGGAACATCGACAAACCGCGGGTTCGCCCGCAGGAGCATCGGGAAATTGGAAAGGGTCCAGGTCGCGCCAAGTCCCATGGCAGCCTGGCCGATAAATTTTCTTCTGGTTGATTTTTGCATATAATGCTATTTAGATCGTGTCGGGATCCCAGCCGGAACGATATTCTCTTGAAAGATATTTGTTGGCATCGGCGTTGTTGGTGATGCTGCGGCTTGCTGCATCGTATCTCAGCGAAGAGCGGGCGCGCAGGGAAACGGCATAGAGGTTGATCGCCTCAGTGATGTCTTCCGCTTCGCGGAAGGAGCCGGTGTATTGCTGCCCGCTTTTTATCGCATTGACGAAGGTCTGAATGGCGGCCGTGTATCGGTCCACCTCGTTCCTGCGAGGACTGGGCGGAGCGGTTTCCATACGGGTGCCGGAGAGGATTTGAGGATTGTCGACGTTGAAGCCGCAAAGTATCTTGCCTTTGTCGCCGACGAACATCATCCCTTCGGGCTGCAGCTCTTTATTTTGTACCAGCAACTCGTCCGGAATGGCCGGGCGGATACCGCCGTCGTACCAGACAAGATCTACGGGAGGGCGAGAGCCCTTTGCCGGATATTTGAACCGGACCGAACAGGCCGTTGGAAAGGAGAAGTCGTTTCTTATCTGGAAGGGAGTGACGCCATTGAATGCGGTGACGTGGGTGAGGTTCGGAACGATGTAGGTGGGTTTTTCGAGTTGCAGCGCCTTAAAGACGACCCAAAGGCTATAGTGGCCCATGTCTGCCATCGAACCGCCGCCGAAATCATACCAGCCGCGGAAGACCATGTTCGTGTAATTGGGGCTGTAAGCACGTTGCGCTTCGGGACCGAGCCACAGGTCCCAGTCGAACCCTGGTGGAACGGGCGGGGTGTCGGTGGGCAGGGTATCGTATTGCGGCCATACGGGGCGGTTGGTCCAGTTGTGTATCTCCTGCAGGGTGCCGATGACCCCGCTATTGATCCAGGACATCACCTGGTCCATCGAGCCATTGGCGTCCCAGGGGGTGAGGTGGGTAATAACGTTGGAATTTCGGGCATACTCGATGACCTTTTTACCCTCGAGCAGGCGGTTAGAGAGGGGTTTGTGGACCATCACGTGTTTGCCTCTTTTCATCGCAGCCATGCAAAAGACGCCATGGAGGTGATCCGGCGTCATGATCTTGACGGCGTCGATATTCTTCTCTTTATCGAGGAGCTGCCGGAAATCGGCATAGGCTTTACATTCCTTGTAGTTGTATTGAGGATTATTGTTGGCATAGTAGGTCTCGACGATGGATTTACCGCATTCGCGGCCACCGGGGACGGTGTTATCGCCACCCGGCTCCCAGTCAGCCTTTTTCGTCATCGCGCGGATCTGGTTTTTAATGCCGTCGGGCGACCAATCCTTATAGCCGATGGCATTTTTTTGGGGGTCGCAAATAGCTACCACGCGGACATTGGGTGTTGCGAGGAAAGGGAACATTTCACGAATCCCTTCGGTACCGGTGCCGATGTACGCGAAATTGACGATATCGCTTGGGGCGACATAATTCTTACCTCCCAGCACGTGCCTTGGCAGGATGGTAAATCCGAGGGCGGTAGTGGCGGAAACTTGCATGAATTTGCGGCGATCGATCGACCGGCGGGAACTTGAGCTCATAATTGGCAGATTTTTTCGTTAGCTTCCTAAAGATAAGGATTCTTGTTCACTCTTCCGGCCCGGCTCCTTCCGCCTGCGGATGCGCGGGCAGTGGCTCGTCTTCTTCTACGATCTCCCGCAGGTATTGGTATTTCAAATGGTCATAGAATGAGTGCCGGTCTACCGGTATAACCACGAGACTTGACACCATCCCGGCCAGCATGAGATGGAAGATCACGTTATGCCGGTCGGTCATTTCCAGTACCAGGATAGCCGATGTAAAGGGTGTGCGCGTGACCCCGGTCAGGAAGCCCACCATCCCTGACAACACCAGCAGATCGGAGTTGGACGCCGTCAGGTGCAGCCAGCCGGAGATAGTTGCGCCGATGCTGGCGCCGGCGCTCAGCGCCGGCGCGAATACTCCGCCGGAAGCCCCGGTCGTAAAGGAAAGTGTCGATCCGACCATCCGGAGCAACGGCAGATACCAGGGATTGTATTTGTCGGGTGTAAACAGCGCCGTTGTCATGAGTCCTTTTCCCGAACCCAGGATGCGTTGATCTACAAAGAAGGCAAGACTTGCCAGGACCAGGGCGCAGCCCATAACATACCAGGCGTGCTTGCGGAACGTCCGGAAGGTCGATTTCCATTGGAAGAGTTTCAACATGCACCGGGCCATCACCGCACCGCCCAGCCCCGCCGGGACGGCCACCAGGATCACGCCGAAAAATATGGAGCCGGACAGGTTGTTCATATCCGGATAGCCCAGGTACAAATATGGTCCCAGGAGCGCTTGCGCGGTGAGACCGGCGATGATTACAGCGGTAAAAAGAGCCGTTTTGAAATAACTGATATGCGTCCGCGTTAGCTCCTCAACGGCAAAGACGATCCCGCCGAGCGGCGTATTGAATGCAGCGGCCAGGCCTGCGGCTGCGCCCGTCATGATCATATTTCGCTTCGATACCTTCGGCCACCATTTTGGCAGCCATTCATTTACTTTCCGGAAAATCGACCCGGCGACCTGGATGGTGGGCCCTTCCCTGCCGATCACCCCGCCTCCCAACGCCATGATCAGGCTGGAAAAGATCTTAACGACCAGGATCCGCAAGCTCAACAGCCGATTGACCTTTTCATTATATTTCGGTGTGGCCAACTCGATAGAAGCCATCACTTGTGGAATGCCGCTGCCGCGGGCGTATGGCGCGAAGCGGCGTACCAGCCACCAGGCCAGAAGGAAACAGACCGGGGTCAGAACGAAAAGCAGCCAGAAATGCCAGTGGAGAATAAACGCGGCGCCTTTTTCCGCCCATGCGAATAATCGCGTATACAGGACCGCGATGAGGCCTGTAAGCAAAGAGGCGATCCAATACGGGATAGCCTGAAGTAAATTTTGCCTGAACCTTTCGTTGCTTGTCCGGTCAAAGGTTCTTTTTCCCAGCCGGCGAAATTTTCCCGCTAACTTCATATTCTGTTGGATTGATCTGGATCGCCGCAAAGATAGCGCCTCCCGGAAAAACCCGGCCAGAAGCCTGATTTCTAATGAGATTCTAATGATTTTGACCGGGTCTTGACAGAATGAATAATAATCTCTATTTTAACGGTCCGTAGTTGACGGAACCCCGAATGAAATTCCTATCACAAAAACCACTGCTTTTACCTCCGCGCACACGACCATTCGCCACCGGCATCGAATGGCAGGGAAAGTTCCGATCAGCCACTACAGCCGGCCTGCAACTCTTCCAACGGATCAAGACGATCGGTTATGCCGCAAACATGGATGAGTATGAAAAGAGGAAGCTGGGGATATTCAACCAGCTTAATTTTTTTCAACTCCTCACAGGGACCATCATCCCCGTTGCCGGCATGCTGCGTAATCACCATTTCCCGATGATGGCGTGGATCATCGCCTGCATTCCCGCAGTCGTAAGCATCCTGGTACTCGCATTAAATGCCCGCCGGGAGTACTATCTGGCGCAAATCGCTTATTTCGTCGGGTACCCGATTGCAACCAGCTTTGTGTATTTCTGGGGATTCAACATGGGCGCGGAATTGTCGTTCATGCTGTATGGTATCCTGTCCGTATTCTTCATCCAGGATCTCAGCCAGATGTTGTTTGCTCTCGCATTGTCGATGGCCAGCTATTTCGGCCTCGCCGTCGTGTGCAAGACATACACTTACCAGCTTGCGACCGCCAATCTCTATTTCTATCTCTTCAATCAGCTGCTGGCGCTCGGGTTTATCTTCTACGGGCTATTCCTGATAAAAAAGGAAAATAACGGCTATCAATACAGTATCCTCAGGCAAAAGGAGGAGCTGGCCAAGAATGAGCAACTGCTGAAGCAGCAGACTGAAGAGCTGCTCCTGCTCAACAGTTTCAAAGGGCGGCTCTTTTCGATCATCGCGCATGACCTCAAAGCGCCCATCTATGCGCTACGGAATTTGTTCCGGAATATGCAGCAATATGATATGCCGGCTCAGGACATCAAGTCCATGGTGCCGGAGGTCGTTACGGAGCTGACCTACACGACAAGCCTGATGGAGAACCTCCTGGTTTGGGCGCGGAGCCAGATGCGTGCGGACAGCGTCAAGCCTCAGCCGATCGACCTGGCCGGCATCATCGAAGAAGTCAGCCGCCTGCTGCGCCTGCAGTCGGACGCCAAGCATATCCGGGTGGCGGTCAGCGGCGACAATCCCGTCGTCGCTTTTGCGGACAAAGATATGGTGAACCTGATCGTCCGGAATCTGTTGTCCAACGCCATCAAGTATACTCCTGAAAAGGGCCGGATCAAAATAGCCGCACAACGAAAACCCGGCGGCGCCGAATTGTACGTACAGGATTCGGGATTGGGTATCGATGAGGAGTCGCTGCAAAAGATCCGAAGCAATATCTTTTACAGCACAAAGGGTACTTCGGGTGAGTCCGGCACCGGACTTGGGCTGATGCTCTGCCGCGAATTTGCGGTGCGCAATGGCGGAGAGTTGCAGATTGAAAGCCAGCCGGGTAAGGGAAGCGTATTCACCGTGAAGCTCCCGGCACCGGAGTGAAAAGTTCATGCATGAAAATTCAATTGTGGTCCATCGGAAGGGAGCATGAGTCGTATGTAAAACAGGGAACTGACGACTTTACCCGGCGCATCGCCCATTATTATCCTGTCGAATGGAAGCTGATCGCGCCGCCGAAAAACGCCGGCACGCTGTCGGTATCAGAATTAAAAAAGAGAGAGGGTTCCATCGTCCTCGAATCGCTCGGTAAGGACGATTGGCTTGTAGCCCTGGATGAACGCGGAAAAGAAATAACTTCCGAAGGTCTGGCCCGGCTCCTGCAGTCACGAGCCAATGATGGAGCCAAACAACTGGTCTTCCTGATCGGGGGAATCTACGGTCTGGATGACAAGGTGCTGGAAAGGTCCGACTATCGTTGGTCTCTGTCCCAACTCACTTTTCCCCATCAACTAGTTCGGTTAATGATAGCCGAACAGCTATACCGGGCGTGCAGCATCCTGCGCAATGAGAAGTATCATCATCCGTAATTTGGCTTATCTTTAGCCAAAAATTCCGATGTCCCAGTCGATCACGATGATCATCGTTGTCCTGACCACCATTATCTCCTTCGTATCGTTCAGTAGCGCCCGGTTGATGGATGCCCTTATTTTCTGGCCCCCTGCCATCAGCATGCGGCATCAATATTATCGTTTTGTTTCCTGCGGGTTTGTCCACGCCGATCTTATGCATCTGGCTTTTAACATGATCACGCTTTACTTCTTCGGCAGGGGTCTGGAGTTGTTTTACATGGGCCGGCTGGGATTGCAGCATTACTATTTTACGGTCCTTTATCTCAGCGCTATCATCATCGCAAATATCCCATCTTATCTCAAACAGCGTGACAATTACAACTATCGGAGTCTTGGAGCGTCCGGCGCCGTCTGCGCCGTTATGTTCGCGTTCATCCTGATCGATCCCTGGGAGACGCTAAAGCTGTTTTATGCGGTAGATATTCCCGCGATCGTTTATGCCGTGCTTTTTCTGGGATATACGATTTATATGTCGCGGCGGGGCGGTGACAACGTTAATCACGATGCCCATTTGTGGGGGGCTATCTATGGGATCGTCTTTACAATCGTCGCTCGTCCGGGCATCGTCGGCGCGTTTCTCAATGAGCTGAGCCATCCACGGTTCTTTTCAACACAGTGATGCGAAGGGCCTGCCGGGTGGCGTCCGTGATCTTGAACCGGTCGTCGATCCTCCGGCCCACGATCCAAACAATCTTCCTGTTCATTTCCAGCACCCAAATCTTCTCTTTCTCCGCCAGCGACAGCTTCTGGTCGATAAAGAAGCGGGCGAGTTTCTTCTTTTTTCGCATCCCCAACGGATAAAAGTAATCGCCGGGGCGCCATCGGCGGAGGAGAAGGGGGAAGCCGATGTATCTGCTATCCAGCATGGCAACGGCTGAATCCGGGGACGGCCTGCCGGGCGCTTCCGGCAGCCATTCCAGCTGCAAAGTTCCCCCCGGGTAGTCGACGAGGGTGCGCCCCTGTTCGATCACCACCATTTCCGGTTCTGTATTGCCGAGCGGTGACAGGATCAGCCACCGGCGGTCTTTCAGCAAGCGATGTGAAGCGGAACAAATATATTTCCCGGAGGAGCTATCCAGCAGCGCTGCGATACCGCTTGTCTGGCCGGCTGTGAATCCATACGGTGAAAAAAGTTCATGGAGCAGGGTGAAGAGCGGTGCCGCCTTTTTCAGCTTTAATACCGGGATATGGAGCTCGTTACCCCGTCGCTCCAGCAACATTTTTTTTTGTCGTCCGACCGCATCCTGGTAGACTGCTTCGATTTCCCGGAAACGGCGCAGGTTATCCGCCAGGTTCTCCAGCGTGGCGGGATATGCGCGTTCCACCATCGGCAAAACCTGGTGGCGAAAGAAATTACGGGTATATTTGTCCGATTCGTTGGAGCTGTCCTCCACCCAGGAAAGCCTTGATTCTTCCGCAAACCGAAGCAGTTGCGACCGGCCGGCAAACAGCAAAGGCCGTACTAAGTTTTCCTGGCGGGGCAACATGCCGCGAAGACCGCTCAGCCCGGTGCCCCGAAAGAAATTCATGACCATGGTTTCGATGTTGTCGTCGAGGTGGTGCGCGGTAAGGATAAGCCCTCCCCTTCCCCATCCGCTGATGATCTGGCGGAACCACTCGTATCGCAGCTCGCGGGCCGCCGACTGGACGGACAGCCTCCGTTCCGCCGCATACTTACCGGTATCGAAGCGTTGCACCAGGACTTCCCGCCCGTACCGCCGCCCCAATTCCCGTACAAAGGCTTCATCCCGGTCGCTCTCGTCGCCGCGTAGTCGAAAATTACAGTGAGCGATCGTGTAATCAAACCCGGCCCGGTGGAGCAGTTCGCAGAGTACGGCCGAGTCGAGGCCGCCGCTGACCGCCAGCAATAGCCGGTTCTCCGGCGAGAAGAGATGCTCGTTTGCGATATTTTCCTGGAACGACTGAAGGAGGTTCACCGCTTGGTTGTGGCCGCTTTTGGGTAAAGTTCGTAAATTTCGGGAGGATGAAACCGATTATTCTGCTTTCCGGACCGATTGGAGCGGGTAAAACAACCGTTGCGCGGGAGCTTGTCGCGTGTTCGGCGGGGCCGGTGACGTATATAGAAGGGGATATGTTTTGGTCCCATATAATCCGGGGCGCCGGACACCGTCATAAAAATTTCAGGATGGTCATGACGGCGATGGTGGCCGCTGCGGTACCTTATTCGTTGTATGATTACGAAACCCTGCTGGACTTTTCGGTGCCGCCCTGGTTCCTGGAGACGGTGGATAAGATCGTCCGGCAAAAGGAAGTGCCGGTGGACTATGTGGTGCTGAGGCCGGCGGAGCCGGTTTGCGCGGCCCGCGCAGCGGGCCGCATGGAAGGCGCCATCCGTGACTATGCCGCATGTCTTGAGCTGTATGCGGATTTCAAGGACGTGGCACGCCGGCATGTGCTCGCCAACGACGACACCGATGCAGCCGTGGTCGCGAGGCAGATCAGGGAAGGGTTGGATGAAGGGAAATTCAGGCTATTGTAGGACCGGCGCGGATGGGCGATATCGTCAGTTGTCAGCCAGATCCTCGTAGGCCGCCTGAAGTTCGTTGAAGGCTCGTGTCTCACCCGCTGCCCGTGCCGCCGCTATTCCTTTCTCATACCAATGCAGCGCCAGTGCCGTCTCTCCTGCCCGCTCCAGGAGCTTGCCAAGCTGGTAATAGGAACCGACCGCACCCGCATCCTGTGCGAGCACTTCTTCCAGCAACCGCCGGGCGGTTGCTTCGTCTCCCCTTGACAGGTATTCCATCGCAAGGGCATGCCTGACAAATGAGTCCCGCGGATCGGCGGCCAGGTACTCGTTCAATTTCTGTATCCGGTCCAACATTGAATGTCTTTTTTTCGCTAATTTTTTGAAAAATTATTCCCGAATTATCCCGACAACTCCTATCTTTGGCATAGTTGCATAAACAACTTTACCATGAAAATCCTGGTTTGTATCAGCAAGACGCCGGATACGACGGCGAAGATAAGTTTCACGCAGAATAATACAAAGTTCGCCACAGACGGAGTGCAATGGATCATCAATCCATATGACGAATGGTATTCCCTTGTCCGTGCGATCGAGCTGAAAGAGAAAGACCCTTCTACCGTCATCCATCTTGCCACGGTAGGCCTCGCCGACACCGAGCCGATCATCCGAAAGGCCCTGGCCATCGGCGGGGACGAAGCAATCCGGGTCAACGCGGAAAGCGCCGATTCGTTCTATATCGCCGCGCAGCTGGCGGAAGTCGCCCGGAAAGGGAGCTATGACCTGATATTTACGGGTAAGGAGACGATCGATTACAACGGTTCGTCAATCGGCGGCATGCTGGCGGAACTGCTGGACCTTCCCTATATTTCGCTTGCGGTTAAATTTGAACTGAGCGGTGCTACGGCCACGGTTACACGGGAAATCGAAGGCGGCGAGGAGACCGATGAGGTCACGCTTCCCGCGGTGGTCAGCTGCCAGAAAGGAGTAGCCGAACAGCGCATCCCGAATATGAAAGGGATCATGAGTGCGCGGACCAGACCGCTGAAAGTGCTCGAACCGGTTGCCGCCGAATCGCTGACAAGCGTGGTGTCATTCGAGTTGCCGCCGGCAAAGGCCGGCGTCAAATTGGTTTCCGCGGATAATCCGGCCGAGCTGATCCGCCTCCTGCATGAAGAGGCTAAAGTTTTTTAAACCCGTAAAAGGAGAATTATGTCAGTACTGATATTTATCGATCATTCGGAAGGACATGTCAAGAAAGCATCCCTGGAAGCGTTAAGCTATGGCGCCGCCGTAGCCGGTCAGCTGGGCGTACCCGCGGAGGGCATTCTGCTCGGAACTGTCGACAGCGACCTCAGCGCACTGGGACGGTATGGGGTGAAAAAGGTGCATCAGGCCGCACAACAGGAGCTCAACCACCTCGACGCCCGGGTATTTGCCCGGATCATATCCGATGCTGCAACGGCAACGGGCGCTACCGTTCTGGTCTTTTCCAATAATGTAAATGGCAAGGCGGTCGCTCCACGCGTAGCGGTGCGGCTCAAAGCGGGCCTTGTTTCGGGAGCCGTCGCATTGCCTGAAACGGCAAACGGATTCGTAGTCCGCAAAAATGTGTTTTCGGGCAAAGCGTTCGCCCATGTAGCCATCAACACCGCCATTAAGGTTATTTCCTTGAATCCCAATTCTTATCCGGTAAAAGAGGCCGCGGGGTCGGCTGAGGTCGTTCCGTTAAATGTCAATGTTGCTTCGGGGGTCAGGGTGATCTCGACAACGCCGGCGTCCGGGCAGGTGCCCCTTACCGAGGCGGAAATTGTGGTCAGCGGCGGCCGGGGTCTCAAGGGACCGGAAAACTGGGGGATGATCGAAGAGCTGGCCAGACTGCTGGGGGCAGCGACCGCATGCAGCCGACCGGTGGCCGATGCTCACTGGCGGCCGCACAGCGAACACGTCGGACAAACCGGCATAGCTATTGCACCAAATCTATACATTGCCATCGGCATCTCCGGAGCCATTCAGCACCTGGCAGGTGTAAACAGAAGCAAGATCATCGTTGTTATTAACAAAGACCCCGAGGCGCCATTTTTCAAAGCTGCAGACTACGGCATCGTTGGCGATGCATTTGACGTGGTACCCAAAATGATAGAAGCCGTCAAGAAATTGAAAGGGCTGGCGTGACCACCTGTCCGGTGGTTCAAATGTTGCGGGGCAGGGCGTTTTTTTCATGAAAATCCCTTAGTTTCGTGCATTATTTATGAAGAAGATCGAACTGGAAATTGTGGCTTTATCACATAGCATTACGCAGACCCACTCGTATGCTGTTGTGCTTGGGGAAGTCAATGGATTGAGGCGCTTGCCGATCGTAATCGGAGGTTTTGAAGCGCAGGCTATTGCCGTGGCCCTGGAGAAGATGCATCCCAGCCGTCCGCTCACCCACGATCTTATGAAGAATTTTATGAGCGCATTCACGATCGACCTTCAGGAGATCATCATCTGCGATCTTCAGGAAGGCATCTTCTATTCGAAACTGGTTTGCGTCAGTGAGCATGATACGGTCGAGATCGATTCCCGGACATCCGATGCGCTGGCGCTGGCTGTCCGGTTCGGTTGCCCGATCTACACCTACGAGCATATCCTGGACAGCGCCGGCATCCTGATGGAAGACAGCTCGTCGAAGAAGAAAAAAGCCGGCGTGACGGCGACCGTTTCCACCACCGAGACCGGTTCCCGCGAAAACCTTAGCAGCCTGTCGCTGGACGAATTGAATACCCTGCTCAATGAAGTTCTGGAGCAGGAAGACTATATCCGGGCCATCGCCATCCGCGACGAGATCAACAGCCGGCGCAGGTCGCGGTAGTGCCGCCCCGGCCGCGCGGCCATAAGAACACCGCACCATGGTAGTTTTCCCCAATTGCAAGATCAATCTCGGTTTGAACATCCTTCGCCGCCGCGAAGACGGTTACCATGACCTCGAAACCGTCTTCTATCCCTTACCCCTATGCGATATTCTTGAAGCAGTTCGGTCCACTGAATTGCAATTCACCGCTACCGGACGGGATATTCCGGGGGATACCGGCGCCAATCTCGCGATCCGGGCCTGGCAGTTGCTCCGCCGCGACTATCCCGAGCTGCCTTTCGTACATATCCACCTGCACAAACAAATCCCGATAGGGGGTGGCCTTGGAGGCGGCTCCGCAGATGGCGCTTTTATGCTGCAATTGCTGAACCGGCAATTCCAGCTCGGTCTGAAAAATGACCAGCTCGCCGTTTATGCCGCTGCGCTCGGCAGCGACTGTCCCTTCTTCCTGATCAATCGACCCTGTCTGGGTCGGGGCCGTGGCGATCGCCTGGATCCGATTGAAGTCGACTTGTCGGATTATTCCTTTCTCCTGGTCGATCCCGGCATCCATATCAGCACGGCCCGGGCCTTTTCGCGATCCCGCCCAAATAATAGCCGCCCGGCCCTTTATTCGATCATCTCAAGGCCGGTCGGAGAGTGGCGCGGCGTGATCATCAACGACTTCGAGGAGCCGCTGTTTGCGGAATTTCCCGTCCTTCGCCGCATCCGGGACAAGCTGTATGACCGGGGTGCGCTGTATGCCGCCTTATCTGGAAGCGGTTCCTGCCTCTACGGTATCTTCGGGAACGGCAGGTCCGAATCCGCCGGATGGAGCGAGGCCCGGGAAGTCATTTCCATATCAGGAAAAAAATGAGTACTTTAGAGAAATTTATCTCCTATCTTTTCCGATTGTCATATATCTCCCCTTGGTCGGAACCTTGATTTACTCGATCACCATTCCTGACGATATGGCCCCATCCTGCTGAGAAGCGATTGGCTCCCGGCTATTTTTTTATCCGCTTATTTTCCCTTTTATGAATGTAATATCTACGCCTGTGCCGCTGACCGACCTGACCCGGACTTATCTCGAGTTGGAAGAGAAATACGGTGCCCACAACTATCATCCGATCCCCGTCGTCCTTAACCGGGGAGAGGGTGTATTTGTATGGGACGTAGACGGGAAGCGATATTTTGACTGCCTCAGCGGATATTCAGCGGTCAATCAAGGGCATTGCCATCCACGAATCGTCCGTGCCCTGACCGGGCAGGCAAGCCGGCTGACACTAACTTCCCGTGCCTTTCACAGCGACCAACTGGCAGAATATACCCGTTATATCACCAATTATTTCGGCTACGACAAGGTATTGCCGATGAATACGGGAGTGGAAGCGGTAGAAACGGCCATCAAGCTCTGCCGCCGCTGGGGGTACCAGGTAAAAGGTATTCCCGACAATGAAGCAAAGATCATCGTGTGTGCGGGGAACTTCCATGGCAGAACCAGCACCGTCATCTCTTTCAGCACCGATCCGGAGTCGAACCGGCAATTCGGGCCTTATGCACCGGGTTTTCTTATCATCCCCTACAACGATACCGTTGCGCTGCAACGGGCTCTCGAAGATCCTTCAGTAGCCGGATTTTTGGTGGAGCCCATCCAGGGCGAAGCCGGTGTAGTCGTGCCGGATGATGGTTATCTCCAGGCCGCCCGGAGGCTTTGTCGTGACGCGCGGGCTCTTTTTATCGCCGACGAGATCCAAACCGGTTTGGGTCGCACGGGCCGCATGCTGGCTTGCGATCATGAAGCGGTGAGGCCCGACATCCTGATCCTGGGTAAAGCGTTAAGCGGCGGCATGCTTCCGGTATCGGCAGTTCTTGCCGACGATGAGATCATGTTGACCATTCAGCCCGGGGAACACGGGTCGACCTACGGCGGAAACCCGCTGGCCTGCCGCGTGGCGATCGAGGCTCTCGAAGTATTGAAAGACGAACGGCTGGCTGACAATGCCCGCGAGTTGGGTGAGGTGTTCCGCGATGAACTTCGCTCCCTCGCGTCGCGGCATTTTCAGTTGGTGAGGGGAAAGGGACTGCTTAACGCGGTAGTGATCACCCATCCCCAGCCCGACGCGGCCTGGCGGCTTTGCCTTGCCTTGAAGGAAAACGGGCTCCTGGCCAAACCTACCCACGGCGATAAGATCCGCCTTGCACCTCCCCTGACGATAACACATGCCGGGCTCCTGGAATGCATTGCTATCTTTCGGGAAAGCCTACGTGTACTGGACCGTTAATTCGCCAAAAAGCGGTAGATTTAACCCCAAAGGGATTTCGCCGCATGAGTACTACATCTACTACCTCTTCACATAGTCACGTGGAACAGCATATGCGGGGCTCGGAAGTCCTGACGGATATCGTCATCGGAATGTCGGACGGCCTTACGGTTCCGTTTGCGCTGGCAGCCGGGCTCAGCGGCGCGGTAGGGAAGGACCACCTGAACCTCATCTGGATCGCCGGGCTGGCCGAGATTGCGGCCGGGTCTATCGCCATGGGCTTGGGCGGCTACCTTGCCGGACGGACGGAAATGGATCACTATCACTCTGAATTGAAGCGCGAATATGATGAGGTGGAACGGGTACCCGACCGGGAACGTGAAGAGGTGAAAGAGTTTTTTTCGAACCTCGGGTTAAGCAGGGAGGTGCAGGATAAAGCGGTAGATGAGATGACCCGGGACAAAGACAAGTGGGTCGATTTTATGATGAAATATGAGCTGGGGCTTGACAAGCCTGACCCTGAACGGGCCAGAAAGAGTGCCTTCAATATCGGGGTCTCTTATGTAGTAGGCGGGCTCGTGCCTTTAAGCCCTTATTTTTTCGCCAACGATGGGCTTACAGGGCTGAAGGTATCGGCCGCGATCACGTTATGTTGCCTGTTCATTTTCGGGTATTTCAAAAGCAAACTTACCGGCGTTCACCCCCTGGCCGGCGCGCTCCGCGTGATGGTAATCGGAGCGTTGGCGGCAGGTTGTGCGTTCGCGGTTGCAAGGCTCATCCAGGCATAAGGCGATTAATCCCCTCGTTGCTCCTGTCCGACTGAAAGGTCGGGGAGCAAGGTAGCCGCCAGGGTGATCACCGCCGCCAGCACTACCAGGAAAACGCCTATCCGCTTTTCAGGGCAGATTCCCCGGTAGCAGGCGGTGAACAGGATATACGACCGGATGACAAATGCGACCGTGATCGCCGCCACTATCATGTTGATCCGCTTCGCCCAAACTTTTGGGATCAAAAATAACATCATCATCGCCAGGCTTAAAAATGTCAATACCTTTCCCGGCCGTCCATATCGGTTCTGTTCGGAAAAGAAGCCGGTGAACTCCTTCCCCAGATCAGGAAAATAAGCCCAGGGCATATAACATGCCGCAACGAGTAGCAACGCCGCCGCGATGCCGATCCACTGAGAATACTTCATGCCGCGAATTTAGCGCAATTAGCCGGCTATATCCTGCCGGATCTCAATTTGTGGATCCATTCGAGGCCAAATCCGCGAATCAGCAGCCGCTCCTTCGGGTTGCCAACCGGGCAGCTCCCCTATTGGGCAAGCGGGGAGAGATAATGTCTGATTTCCGGGGTGGCATGGTTTTTTATTCGCTCCACTATTATAATCACCTAAAACGACCAAATATGTTACGTTGGACATTGATCTTCCTGATCATCGCGCTCATCGCGGGTGCATTCGGCTTCTTCGGTATCGCCGCGGGGGCTGCATCCATTGCCAAAATCCTGTTCTTCATTTTCATCGTTCTTTTCCTGATATCGCTCATCGGCGGCGGCCGTTGGAGAAGGTCGGATCTGCCATGAAATGGGATGGCGTCCGCGGCGATCGCGGGTGGCTTCGCCATGATCAAGCGCGGCTTAGAAACACTCATATCGTATGACGCTTTCTAACACCCGGCGCTTCTCCCACCCGAGCAGCTCGAGTTCGGGACGGGCAAGGAATCCGTCGGTATAGCCGATGCATAAATAGGCGACCAGCTGATGACCTGCCGGTGCACGCAGGATGTTGCCGACTTTTTGTGCATCCAGGATGCTGACCCAGCCAAGGCCGAGGTTGAGCGCCCGGGCCATCAGCCACATATTCTGAATGGCGCATACCACAGTGAACAATCCGGCTTCCGGCATTGCCGTCTGTCCCAGCACGGGGCCGTCCGGCGGCCGGTAGAACACCGCGATATTGACGGGTGATTCCAGAATACCTTCCAATTTCAGGCGTGCATACTGCTCCTGCCGGCCGCTGAAAGAAGGTTGGGTTGCGGCATTTGTCAAATCAAAACTTTCCTTCACCTGCTGCCGGACGGTGGCGTCCCGGATAATCACGAATACCCATGGCTGGGAGAATCCAACCGATGGCGCGAACAAAGCGGCGCCAAGCAGTCGGTCAATCAATGATTGCTCTACCGGTTTCGGCATAAAGCGATTCCCGCGCACATCCCGGCGATGGCGGATGATATCTTCCAATACCGCGACATCCCGGTCCGTGAACATTTTGGTGGTTGGTTCCATGTGTTAACTCCCAAATATCACCGAATTCAGAAAATCGTTCCGGAACTTCCCCTTCGGGTCATTCTCGCGAAGCAGCCGTTGAAAATCGGGCATACGCGCGTATGACTCCGCAAGCCGGCGATGCGACATGGTAAACAATTTTCCCCAGTGCGGTTTTGCATGAAAGGGGGCCAGTTGCGCCTCGATGAGCGGCAGCAGTTTGCTGACCGCCGGCCAGTCCGGCTGCCAGGTAAAGTGAATGGTAGTGCAGGGCCGGTGATAGCATGGGCTCATCCACAGGTCATCGGCGTCTATACATCGTACCTCGGTTATTTGCAGATGGGGTGAGATCTGATCGTGCAGTTGTTCGATTGCCCTGATGGCGGCAAAAGAATGCTCCCGTGGAACAAAATATTCCGATTGCAACTCTTTGCCCGCGCTCGGGGTAAAACCCAGGCGGAAATGCGGCAGGCGTTCATGCCACGGTCCCGGCACTCCCAGTTGCGGGGTACAGTTTTCGGCTGAAAGACTGCTGATGGGATGCAGGTCTTTTTTTGCGGCGGTCGCGCCAAAAAATTCGGGCTGGCCGGCAAAAGAGTGTCCTTCGCCCACCTTGCTCTTAATCCAGACTTCGCCGATGTTGCCATTGCGCCAGTCGGTGAAGAGGCTAACGCTGTATCCCGCCGACATGATCTCGTCGAAATGCTGTTGCAGTGCCCGGATAGGAAGGTTTTCGAAGACATACTGACTGACCTGGTAGGTTGGCAGGACCGCCAGGGTCACTTTTGTGATGACCCCCAGGCCGCCCAGGTTAACGACCGAACCGCTAAACTGCTCTCCTCTTTTTTCGCGTGAGAATTCTACGATATCTCCCGAAGCCGTAATCAGCTCGAATGACCTTACAGCACTTGAAAGGTTGGCGTTGTGGACGCCGGAGCCGTGAGTGGCCGTTATGCAGCCGCCTGCCACCGAAATATGCGGCAGGGAAGCCAGGTTGTGAAGGGCATAACCCTTGTTGTTTAACCAGATGGCGAGTTCGCCATAGCGGATACCCGACTGAACGGTCACGGTATTGTGCTGCGTATCGAGGGCAATCACCTGGTTGAGTGCCGCCAACGAAAGAAAACGGTCACGCGAATCGGCGATCTTGTTGAAGCAGTGGCGGGTGCCAAGAACCTTTAGCCGTTCATAACGCCGGACTACCTCATCCGTTTCGGGGATCGAAGAAACGCGCGTCAGGTTGGTAGTGCTGTAGGTTAGGTTGCCTGCCCAGTTTGTCAATTTGTTCTCCTGGGCAAAGTCCGCGAGAGGTGTCAAAGCAGCGCCGGCCATCATAACGGAAGAAAGTTTGATAAATTCCCTTTTTTTCATACAGCGTGATTAGGAACAACAAGTTACGGGAAAGTTGCGGAACGCACGGGTGGAATAATCAGCAGGGATTTTCAAAAAATTATCCGCGGGGTTGTCCTAAATTGGATCGGCCAATTGACAGGGTTGCATTACTCACCAAAAACAAATCGATTATGAATCAGTTTTTGATCATCGTTAAGGGCAGCGATCATTCGGTGGCTTCGCAGGAAAAGATGCAAAAGAGGCTGGAACGTTTCGGAGAATGGGTACAAAAGGTGTTGGATGGCCGTTATGTTGCGGGCGCGCCGCTGGAAGATACGGATGCGCGGTTGCTGAAAAACAAAACCGAAGTATTGACGGACGGCCCTTTCCTCGAATCAAAGGAAATGATCTCCGGCTATATCGTTATCAGCGCAAACGATATCGAAGAGGCAACCGAGCTAACCAAAAAATGTCCGTTGCTGGATGAGTTCCAGCTGGAGCTCCGCAGGATGAAACCGATGCCGCAATAATCGTCCGTATGGCATCTTCCCCCACTACGGTTCAGGCGCTGGTCGACCATCTTTTTCGTCACGAGGCGGGGAGGATGGTCGCCATTTTGACCCGGCTGTTTGGAATCCACAATCTCGAACTGGCGGAAGATATTCTCCAGGATACGTTTCATCAGGCTCTAAAGGACTGGAGCGTCGGGCCGATTCCCGACAATCCCTCCGGCTGGCTGATGGTGGTTGCCAAACGCAAGGCGATCAATGCAGTCCGGCGGGAGCGTATGCACCGCTCGTTTGCGGGGGATATGGATGTGTTGCTGAAATCGGAATGGACCACGGCGTATACGATGGACCAGGTATTTCTCGAAGATGAGATCAAAGACAGTCAGTTGCGGATGATCTTTACCTGTTGTCATCCAGCCTTGCCGATGGAGGGGCAGCTGGCGCTTACTTTAAAAACCTTGTGCGGGTTCGGCATTCCGGAAATTGCCGCAGCCATGCTTGCTACGGAATCCAATATCAACAAGCGGCTTTATCGCGCAAAAGAAAAGATCCGGCGGGAAAATATTCCTTTCATCGTTCCGGCAGGCTATCACTTGCTTCCCCGTCTCGATGCGGTTTTGCTGGTCATCTACCTCTTGTTCAATGAAGGGTACAATTCTTCGGGCGAGAATGCCGTAATCCGTCAGGATCTTTGTCTGGAGGCGATGCGGCTGGCTATGCTGCTCACGGAGAAACCCGTGACGAATGGTTACCGGCCGGTTTATGCGCTCCTGGCACTGCTTTGTTTGCATTCCGCGCGCTTCGATGCCCGGATGGATACCAACAACAGCCTGATCGTTCTGGAAGAGCAGGATCGAAGCCGCTGGAACCGGGAGCTGATACATCAAGGTCTCCGGTTCCTTTCGCAAAGTACCGGCGGCAACCAGGTCACCGCCTATCATCTCGAGGCGGCGATTGCAGCGGAACATTGCCTGTCGCCGGATTTTGCTTCGACCAATTGGACACGTATTCACGGATACTATACCGAGCTCGAGAAGCTAAAGCCTTCTTCCGTCATCCGGCTGAACCTGGCCATCGTTACAGGAAAGAAGGACGGGCCGCAGGCCGCACTTCGCCTGCTGCATCACCTCGAGCAAAACCGGGCGCTGGACAATTACTACCTGCTGGACGCCTCCCTGGGAGAGTTTTACCAGGAACTGGGACAATACGAGGAAGCGCGCATCTATTTTCGCCGGGCTCAGGAGCAGACCCGGTCGGCGGCGATCCGCGAGGTGCTCGGGAAAAAGATCGCCCGGCTTTGATCTGCAGAATCCCGTAACTTTAGGATATGAGCAAGAACCGGCATTTATGCGAACACCTGAATGCGGTCACCGAGGTCAGGACCGCCAGGGCCTATGTTTGCGAAGAATGCGTCAAAATACACAGCCGGTGGCTGCATTTGCGCACCTGCCAGACCTGCGGTGTTACACTTTGCTGCGATGATTCACCTAACCGCCACATGACAGCGCATTATCATCAGACGCATCATCCCGTGATATCGTCTGCCGAGCCGGGCGAGCGTTGGCTATGGTGCTATCCCGATCAGCAGATCGCGGAATATTGATTTCAATGATAGGTAAGCTCCGGTCGCGTCATTGCTCCATGAATAAATCATGAATTCCCCAATTGTCGGATTGCCATATAGGCCATCAGGCCGGAACTGATCTCCAGCGCATTTTCGTCGATATTGAATCTTGGATTGTGCAGCGGCGCGGTGATACCTTCCTGTAAATTACCCGTTCCAAGGAAATAGAAGCAGCCTGGTGCGGATCGACCATAATAGGCAAAGTCTTCGGCAATCATCATGGGATCCGTAGGCAAAACGTTCTCTTTGCCGAGATAGGCGATGGCGGCCATTTCGAGTTCACCCGTCAGCTCCGGATCATTGTAAAGCGAGGGGTAACCACAGATTATTTCAACATCGCAGGCGCCGCCCATGGCCGCGGCGATGCTGCCGGCGACGGCTTTTATTTTTTCGTGCGCGGCATACCTCCAGATCTCGTCCACCGTTCGGAAGGTGCCCTTCAGCAGCACGCTATCGGGGATCACGTTGATCGCCCCGTCGGCGATAACCCGGCCGAATGACAATACGGCCGGTATGACCGGGTTGGCAGTACGACTAATGATTTGCTGAAGCGCCACGATCAGATGGGCGCTGATCAGTACGGGATCCACGAGCAGATGCGGCATTGCCCCATGGCCGCCATGGCCGTGTACCGTCACCGTGATCTCATCCATCGACGCCATCAGCCGTCCGCTCCGCATCGCCACCTTTCCGGCCGGTACCGAGGGCATAACATGCTGGCCGATCACCGCCAGGGGAGCGGGGTTTTGCAGCACACCGTCGCGGATCATGAGTGTAGCGCCTCCGGGTAGCTTTTCTTCGGCCGGTTGAAAGATCAATCGTACCGTACCCGCCCATTGGTTCTTTAGCGATTGCAGGATGGACGCTGTCGACAGCAATGATGCGGTGTGTGCGTCGTGACCGCACGCGTGCATGACGCCGGGTCTCCGCGAGACATAGTCTACGGCGTTCAGCTCGCTGATCGGCAAGGCGTCCATATCGGCCCGCAGGGCGACGGTGCGGTCGGAAGGATGGCCGCCTTCGAGCGTTGCAACCACGCCCGTATCAGCCATGGCGTTCCAGGGAATACCGAGCGCATCCAGCCGCGCTTTTATATATGCAGATGTTTCTTTTTCAGCAAAGGATAGTTCGGGATGAGCGTGCAGGTGGCGCCTGTCAGCGATAGTGCCGGCGAGCCGTTCCGCCGCCAGTTGGCGGATATCCGATAGTAACATACGGCTCAAGATACGAAAAGTGCCTCAGCCGCCAGCCGGATGATCGAACTATATGCCTTCCCCGTTGCTTCGGACATCGCCAGTTCACAGCTCACGGCGGAAGAATAATAGCCGTCGGCAGTGGCGGTCTTCACTTCCGCTGCTTCTTCAGCGGCGGCGGCAGCCGTCAGTTCCGGGAAAAGAAAGCCGCGGTCGCCTGCCATGCCGCAACAGCCGGCTCGCTGAGGTATGGTCACTCCAGCCGCAAAATGCCTGGCCACAGCGAGGAACTTCGCATAGTTATGCATCTTATGCAGTGAACAAACCGGGTGGAGCATGACTTTGGCTGTCGGCCGGATATGCGTCGCCAGCGGCATGATCATGTCATGCAGGAAGTCCACGACATCGAGGATTTGGATCGCACCGAACCGTTTCCGGTTTTCCGGTTCCAGGTGCTCGCGGCAGTTCAACAAGGTGTACGTACACGAGCTCACATCCATCACTACCGGCAAGGTTCCGTTTTGGGTGAGGTCCCAAAGCGATGCCACGATCCGGTTGGCAGTATACCGATAGGCGGCAGCAAAGCCCTTGGAAGAAAAGACTTGACCGCAGCAGGTCCCATGGATATTTTGCGGGAGTATAACGCCGATGCCGCATCTGCCGGCAACACCGAGCAGCGTGTCCATGGTGTTGGCGCCGGGCCTTAGCTGCAGCATGCGGGTGACGCAGGAAGGCACATAAACGATTCGACGGTCGCTGGAGGCGGTCACGGGTCCTGGAAGCGTTGGGGCGCCGCGCAGATGTGCCGGCCACAGCGGAGCGGCAGCCACCATTTTACGCAGCATATGCGTCAAATGCGTCATGGCCCGGTTCCCGAACAGTCGGTTGACCGCTGCCCCGCAGGACAATCCAAATCGTGCCAGCCTCTCCGCCGGGGCGAAATTCCGTGCGATGAACATGGCTGCGCTATTGGCGGCGGCGGAGTGGTTTTCGCGTCGAAGTCGTTTGACCAGGTCTCCGGTATTAATCTCTACCGGGCAAGCGCCGGCGCAAAGGCCGTCTACGGCACAAGTCTCCAACCCGTCGTACCTGAATTCGCGGACCAACTCACTTCGGCGGGCGGTGTCGCCGGCGGCCTGGAGCAATTTCAACGCCCGGCGGGCGACGATCCGCCGCCGGGGGGTCATCGTCAGATCCCGGCTGGGGCATACCGGTTCGCAATAGCCGCATTCTATACACTTGTCCACTTCCGGTTCAATTTGCGGCATTTGTTTGAGGTTCTTCAAATGCAGGCGTTCATCCGGCGAGATGATCACGCCCGGGTTAAGCAGATTTAGCGGATCGACCGCGGCCTTGAGCCGCTGCATGATCTGGTATGCCGCTGGTCCCCATTCGGTCTCGACGAAGGGTGCCATATTCCTTCCCGTCCCGTGTTCCGCTTTTAGAGCACCGTCGTACTTGTCCACCACCAGGGGAACCAACCGATCGATGAATTTCGCGTATCGGTCGATCTCCGTTTGCGGTCCGAAGGATTGCGTTATAACAAAATGGATATTGCCGTCTTTTGCGTGGCCGAAGATGATCGCGTTGTCGTAGCCGAATTCGGCAAAGAGGGTCTGCAGGTCTGTCACGGCGTCCGCCAGCCGGTGCACCGGGAAAGCGATATCTTCCAGGATGACCGTAGTGCCGCTTTTCCGGACCGCGCCGACCGAGGGGAAAAGGCCTTTACGAACGTTCCATAGCAGTTCCTGTTCGGCCGGATCCCCCGTGAATTGAGCGTCGTGAAGGGTGGACATGGCCGGGGCTGTTTCCATGAACCGCCGCAGTCTTTCTTGTAACCGGTCCCTTGTTTCGCCGTGGAATTCTACGAGCAGCGCCGCCGCCGAAGGAGGCAGCATCTTCAGCACCGCCGGCATTCCCGGAATGTTCTCCACAGCGCGAAGCGAAGCCCTGTCCATCAGCTCCACCGCTTCGGCTCCCGCCCCTACAAGTGCCGGTATGCTGTCGCAGGCTGCGTGGAGGTCGGCGAAATACAAGAGGCCTGTCGATTTATACGGCAGCTGCGGGATGGTCTGCAGGGATGCCGATGCGATAAATGCGAGAGTGCCCTCCGCCCCGATCAGCAGATGTGCGAATATATCCAGCGGATGCTCGTAGTCGATGAATGCATTCAGCGAATAGCCAACCGTATTTTTCGCGCGGTATTTACGCCGGATCTTTCCCCGCAAGTCCTCATCTGCGAGGATTGCGGCGCGCAGTTTGGACAGCTCGGACGCAATACCGGTGGGGTCGGCAGCAAACCGCCCATAGTCCGCCGGGTCCGCGGTATCGAATGTCGCGCCGCCCGGAAGGATAAAGCGGATATGCTTTAGCGTATGGTAGGAATTGTAACCTACGCCGCAGCACATCCCACTGGAATTATTGGAAAGGATTCCGCCCATTTTCGCGGAGGCGATACTGGAAGGATCGGGTCCGATCTTCCGGTGAAATGTTCTCAGCCTCGCATTAACCATGGCCCCGGTCACCCCCGGGCCGACCCGAACCATACGGCCCTCTTCCTGCGGATCGACCATATTCCACTGCCGGCTCAGATCGACCAGTATTCCGTCGGTCACGGACTGCCCGGAGAGGCTGGTGCCTCCGGCGCGGAATACCAGCGGGATGCCGTGCCGGTGTGAAAACGCGAACAGTGCGACAATCTCTGCCTCGGAGACGGGATGGACAACCGCTTTCGGCAACAGGTAATAGAATCCCGCGTCCGATCCAAAGGTCACCCGATCGATATAACGGGTCCTGATCCGGTCAGCGGGAAGAAGGGTCATAAGTTGCTTGCCGATGTCCATGCGCACAAGTTATGGAAATCCGGCCCGACCTATTCGATGAAATCTTTGCCACCCTTCATACCTGACTGTCGACGGGAAATGGGTGGATAGCAGGAAAAAGGCGTCCAAAAACAAAGGCCGCCCGTTGGGCGGCCCTTTCAATTGTTGCCTTGAGGTTTCGAGCGGATTCGAACCGCTGTAAAAGGTTTTGCAGACCTCTGCCTAGCCACTCGGCCACGAAACCCTACAATTTTGCCCGGCGAGGAGATATACCCCTGTCAAAACAGGCCCCGATCGCAGGGCCGTAATTTTTTGGGCAGGTGCAAAATTAAGATAATTTTGAACAAGTTAGAAAAAATAGGGCAAATTATCCCGTAATCGTTTAATCCATGCAAGCCATCGAAGAATCCGAACTGATCCTCAACAGCCGGGGAGCGGTCTATCACCTGGATCTGCGGCCGGAAGAACTGGCGCCAACCGTTTTGACGGTTGGGGATCCCGATCGCGTTGAAAAGATCAGCCGGTATTTTGATGGCGTTGAGCACCGGCGCCAGCACCGGGAATTTGTCACGCACACCGGAAGGATAGGCCGGAAGCAGCTGTCGGTTGTCTCCACGGGGATCGGAACCGACAATATCGATATCGTTCTCAACGAGCTCGACGCGCTGGTCAACATCGACCTGACAACACGAATGGTGAAACAGCAGCTGACCACACTTACGATCGTCCGAATCGGTACCACGGGAGCCTTACAGAAAGACATACCCGTAGATGCCCGGATCGCTTCCACGCATGGTCTCGGCATCGACAATCTGCTGAATTTTTACCGCCATGAGGAGAACAGCGAAGAAAAAGAGCTGCTCCAGTCCTTTGCGACCCAGACGCAGCTCCATCACCGGCTTGCGCAACCATATATCACCGGGGCCAGCGCCTCGCTTCTCCGGCATTTTACCGAAGGTTTCCATCAGGGTATTACCGTCACGTGCCCGGGCTTCTATGGTCCGCAAGGGAGGGTCCTGCGGATCGGCCTCAGTCAGCCGGAGCTGATCGATCGACTGACCGACTTTTCCTATGGTCGTCACCGGATTACCAATTTCGAGATGGAAACCGCCGGGATCTATGGGCTCGGGAAGATCCTCGGACATTCCTGTCTCAGTCTCAGTGTTGTCGTCGCCAACCGGTTATCCCGGCAATTTTCGCGGGACGGGGATGCAGCCATGGATGGATTGATACGGCAAACGCTTTCAGTCGTGGAAGGATTGGGGTGACAGGTGGCATGGAAGGGTTGGGATAAAAAAGCTATTTTTGGGTCGTATGACTACGTTGCACTTTTTTAAATACCAGGGCACCGGTAACGACTTTGTGATACTGGATAACCGCAGCTGGAGCTACACGTCGCTGACAAAGGAGCGGATCAGGCTGCTCTGCGACCGGCGATTCGGGATCGGAGCTGACGGTTTGATGCTGCTCAACCCTCACCCCGGATATGACTTCGAAATGAAATATTATAACGCGGACGGTGGAGAAGGCACCATGTGCGGAAATGGCGGGCGCTGTATGGTAAAATTCGCCTATGACCAGGGGATACGCAAGAATGAGTATAGTTTTATTGCCGTCGACGGGCCTCATTTGGCGGAAATCGACGATCAGGGCATCATCAGTCTGAAGATGAAGAATGTTACGGGAATCGAAGACAATCGGGGTGATTTTATCCTGGATACAGGTTCTCCCCACTATATCAAAATGGTCTCGGATGTGATGGATCTCGACGTCTACGAGAAGGGGATGGATATCCGGTATAGCGGCGAGTATGCCAAAGATGGCATCAACGTCAATTTCGTGGAACAAAAACGGCCGGACGAGATCATGGTCCGGACGTACGAGCGCGGGGTCGAGGATGAGACACTCTCGTGCGGGACCGGTGTAACTGCCGCGGCGCTGGCCTGCTATCATAACGAAGTCGGTTATAACTACGTCAAGGTGAACACCCGCGGTGGGAAACTGACCGTACGGTTTGACAGAAATGACGACGGTTCGTATGAGAATATCTGGCTTTGCGGCCCTGCCTTGAGGGTATTTGAGGGTACGATCGAGAATTGATGATCCAGTTTTTCAAGAATATCAACCATCAGACCGTTGAAGTCGACCGCCCTGAAGACGGAACCTGGGTCAACCTTTTACCGCCGCTCAAGCAGCAGGAATTCAGCCGGCTTTCCGCGGAGCTCGATATCCCGCTGGACTATCTGACCGACTCGCTCGATATCGACGAAAGGGCGCGATTCGATGAGTGGGAAAAAGTAAAGCTTATCGTCATCAAGACCCCTACGGAAAATAATTCCTTTAATGACAGCGATGCTTACTATATCACCATCCCCATCTGTATTATCCTTACGCCCCACCAGATCGTAACGGTGAACTCCTTCGAAAACGGGGCCATCAAAAAATTCCTGAATACCTTCCAGAACCGACAGGCCGACAAAAAGAATATGATGGTGCTGAAGATCTTCGAAAAGATCACCCAGACCTTTATGGAATTTCTGAAGGAGATCAATCAGCGTCGCAACATCATGGAGCAGAAGCTCTATGACTCCAACCGGAACGAGGAGCTGCTGGAACTGATGAAGATCCAGAAAAGCATGGTCTATTTTGTAACAGCATTGCGGTCCAACGAGCTCCTGCTGCTAAAGCTTGCCCGGACCAATTTCCTCGGACTTAATGACGAGGAACAGGCTTTCCTCGACGACCTCGCCGTTGACATGTCGCAGGCGCTGGAGATGGCCAACATTTACACCAATATCCTCAGCAGCACGCTCGACGCCTTTGCCAGCATCATCAGCAACAATATGAACAATGTGCTGAAGCGGCTGACGTCGATCACGATCATCCTCTCCCTGCCTGCGCTGGTCACCGGTATCTACGGCATGAATGTGCCTATTCCGGGCTCCGGTTCGCGATACGCATTCTATATCCCGATCTTGTTATCGGTCGGGATCAGCATCATAATCAGCTGGTATTTTATGAAGAAGAAATGGTTTTAGTATGTTCAATCTGCGCGTATATGGTGTATTGCTCGGCCCAAACAGAGAGGTTTTGGTCAGCGACGAGTTCATCCGCGGTGGCTATTATACAAAATTCCCCGGCGGAGGCCTGGAATTCGGGGAAGGAACGCGCGACTGTCTGAAAAGGGAATTCAAGGAAGAGATGGACCTCGAAGTTGCAGTCGGGGATCACCTGTATACCACCGATTTTTTCCAGATGTCCGCGTTCAACCCCGACCATCAGATCATTTCGATCTATTATTGGGTCAAGGCGCTGGAGCCGATCCGGGCACCGTTACGCCAAAAGCCATTTGACTTTGACGATCGGGAAATGAGGATCTATGCCGAGCGAAAGGAGACGGAGACTTTCCGCTTCATCAGCCGGAGTGAATTTGGACAAGACAGCGTTACCCTTCCCATTGATAAAGTAGTCGCCCGGCTGATCCTCGCCGGGATATAAGTGTAACCATTTAGTCGGCCGGCTTGTTAAGAGAATGTCGTAGGTTAGCGGTCAAACCATTTTAACCGTATGAGATCAACCATTTACCTTGCGATTGCCGCACTATGTTTGTGCGGCGCTTATTCATGCCGCCAGTTCATTTACCCTCCCCACGGCGGTCATCACGGCGGCGACAGCACTATTTCCATCAATTTGACCTACCCGAATCCCGACACCACGGATTACGGGAGCACTTTTGAACTGATCATCAGCGAGCCCGGGGGGAGAATACTGCTCGACACACTTGCCCCATACAACGCCCAGATCATCGCAAAGATGACCACCAGCAAGCCATTGCTCGACGTGGCCACGGTTATCTATTCGCCCACTTTTAACTTTTATGGTATGAACGTCAATAAATCCGTTCAGCCCGCGACATGGATGGTGATCCCTAACAACCCGCTTCCCCTTCCCTTTCCTAACGCCATTCCCGGAACGATCACGTATACCAATGCCCCGCAGGTTGACTTCAATACCGTTCATTTCTCGTCTCTGCCCACGACCTCCACGGATCAACCCTCTATTGCCGACTATGCAAATGGTCAGTTGGATATCAGCTACTCCGGTTTTTCCGGCAACAACCTCGCCTACCTGATCCTGCCAACACTGGGTCAATACAGCTATCAACCGATCCATGCCGTCAATGACACCATCTCCCTGTCCCGGATGGATAGTACGGTCAAAGTGTTTTTCAGCATGCCGTCGCCATATTCGCTGGCTGCCTCCGATATGTGGGGCTATCTGGACACGACCGATTTTACAAAATATCTTCTTCTATATTCCTATTATCAATCGCTGCCGCAGGGCGATCTGCAATATCCCCCTAAAGGCGGTGTGCCGGCTCAAAAATATGCGGTAGACGTTGAGGCCACTTCGCAAAACGGCGAATTTCTCGTCTACCGGACGTTTGGCGCCATACCTCCAACGGGCACCCTGAGTGTCCCCTTTCCGGCAACGCCGATATATACCCTGAATTCCACGGCAAACGACAGCTTCTCGGTAAGCTTTGCGCAACGGCCAACGAATTATACCACCAACTGGAGCGCCGGTAATATCAACGTGAGCATTACGGCTTCACCGGATTCGATGCTGATCCGGGCACTTCCCCTTGCCTCTTCTCTGCAAAGCAAGTTGCTGCAGGGAAAGTCGTTGACCGGTTTGGCTCTGCAGAATTTCGGTTATGAGACGGTAGCCGGCCAGACATATGCCAGTTACTACACCCATCAGACAAATCCGCAACAGCTGGTCCAAAACCCGTTCGCAAGCGATTTGCTATACGATATTTTCCTGCAGTGAATACCCTTCCACGGGAAGGTGCGGGGTATCTAAAAGAAGCTCCAGGAATTTCAGGTCCAGCCAACGACCGAATTTGTAGCCGACCTGGCGGAAATGGGCGACTTCCTCGAAGCCGAAGGAGCGATGAAGCCGTAGGCTGGCTTCGTTGGTCGCATCGACACCAGCGATGATCGCATGAAATTGCTGGCTGCGGGCCGCATCGATGAGTGGCTGGATGAGCAGGCGGGCGATGCCTTTGCCCCGCCGGTCCGCGGCGACATAGACAGAATTTTCCACGGTATACTTGTATGCGGGCCAGGCCCGAAAGGGGCCGTACGTGCTCAGGCCAACCACGCGACCGTCGTCTTCCGCCACAAAAAGCGGATGGCCGTCTTTCACTTTTGCATCGTACCATGCCCTTCGCATTTCCAGGGTGTGGGGCTGGTAGGCATAGACCGCCGTCGTATTCAGGATGACGTGATTGTATATTTCGAGTATATCGGGGAGGTCAGTTTCGCGGCCGGGTCGAATCGTGATCATCGCGGTTGTTTGGGGCCGTGAAAATAAGCCAATTTTTCTATCATTTCCGGCCCTATCCCTTCTGCAGAAATCCCGAATCCGGTAACCAATAAGCCTTTCTGACCCTCGTGCGACTGGATGGCATACACGGCCGCTTCGTCCGCCGGATCGCTGTTCCCTTCGAAGCGGTAGACCTCTGCAATTTCGAAATCCGACGGGCCTAATGACAAGGGGGTCTTATGACAGATGAGACGATCGGGTTCCAGGTTGAAATCGATCGTGTAGCCGCGTTGTTTAAGCCCCTGGACGGCTTCCACGACGGTATCGTAAGCATACATAAATTGCAATTTGATCTTTCAAAGTTACGGAATATGCGCCTATGAGATAAGCTGATGACTTTGTTTGACAACCCCCATGACGAAAGTGCTTTGTACGTGCCCGATGTTTTCGATCTGTCCAAGTTGGTTGACGTGAAAGTCATAATAGGCGTCCATATTCTCGACAGCCACCTTTAGCAGGAAGTCAAATTCGCCGGATATGATGAAACATTCCATCACCTCCGGCATCTGTTGAATGGTTTTGATGAATTTTGCGCCGGATTTCTTATTGTGCTCTTTGAGCGAAACGTAGCAGATGGCCAGCAGGCCTTTCCTGACTTTGGAATGATCCAGCAGGGTCGCATACTGGCGGATAACTCCCGTCTCTTCCAGCCGCCGGATACGTTCGTGCACCGGGGTCGTGCTCAGATGAACCTGGGCAGCGATTTCGCGTACCGTAATCTTTGCGTTGTCCTGGAGGAGACGCAAGATCGCTTTGTCTTTTTCGTCCAGTTCCGGCGGGGTAGCCGGTTTTTCTGTTTGGCCGTTTTTTTCCATGGATTGACAGTGTTTTGTTCTATAATATTCTAAAATAGTTACATTTTGTTCCAAATTTACTAATAGTTTCTATATTTTTGTTCTGCAAACTACCTTTGGCAAAACTAAAACTTATTTTTCTATGTCAACCAAGACGCAGAGCATCGATTTGAAGCTCCCTTATAAAGTGAAGGATATGAGCCTGGCCGAATGGGGCCGCAAGGAGATCCGCCTGGCCGAAGCTGAAATGCCCGGACTGATGGCGATCCGGGCCGAATATGGCAAGCAGAAGCCGCTGAAGGGTGCGCGGATCGCAGGCTGCCTTCATATGACCATCCAGACCGCCGTCCTGATCGAAACCCTGGTAGAACTCGGCGCTGAGGTTCGTTGGAGCTCCTGCAATATTTTCTCCACGCAGGACCAGGCGGCCGCCGCGATTGCCGCCGCCGGCATCGGCGTATTTGCGTGGAAAGGCCAGACCCTCGAAGATGCCGACTGGTGTATCGAACAAACCTTGTTCTTTGGCGGAACCGATCGTCCGCTGAACATGATCCTCGACGACGGGGGCGACCTTACGAATATGGTTTTTGACAAGTACCCCGAGCTGGTGCAGCATATCAAGGGCCTCAGCGAAGAGACCACCACGGGTGTTCACCGCCTGTATGAGCGGATGGAAAAAGGCACATTGCCGATCCCCGCGATCAACGTCAACGACTCGGTGACCAAGTCCAAATTCGATAACAAATACGGCTGTAAGGAATCGCTGGTTGACGCTATCCGCCGGGCGACCGACGTAATGATGGCCGGAAAGGTGGCGGTTGTCGGCAGTTATGGCGACGTGGGCAAAGGATCCGCCGCTTCGCTGAAAGGCGCCGGCTGCCGGGTGATCGTCACGGAGATCGATCCTATCTGCGCCCTGCAGGCCGCGATGGATGGTTTTGAAGTGAAAAAGATGATCGACGCCGTTAAGGAAGCCGATATCGTCGTTACGGCCAGCGGCTGCCGCGATCTGATCACCGAAAAGCATTTCCGCCTGATGAAGGATAAGGCGATCGTGTGCAATATCGGCCACTTCGATATCGAGATCGACATGGCGTGGCTCAACAAGAATTACGGTCATACCAAGGATACGATCAAACCCCAGGTCGATGTATACAATATCGACGGTAAGGATGTGATCGTATTGGCGGAAGGGCGTCTGGTCAACCTGGGCTGTGCAACCGGTCACCCCTCCTTCGTTATGAGCAACTCCTTCTCCAACCAAACGCTCGCGCAGATCGAATTGTGGACGAATTCCAGCAAGTATGAGAACAAAGTATATGTGCTGCCCAAGCATCTTGACGAGAAGGTAGCCCGCCTCCATCTGGCAAAGATCGGTGTGGAACTCGACGAACTGACGGAAGCCCAGGCCGAGTACCTCGGTATCCCGAAGAACGGACCGTTCAAGCCCGAGCATTACCGCTACTAATCGCGTTGCAAATCATCCGGGGCCCGCTTTGAACGAAGCGGGCTTTTATTTTACATATCCTTGAAACTGAACTCTTTCGCCCCGCTGAATACCCGGCTCCCGTCGCCCAGCCTCAGCACCTCTCCGGTCACAGATCCGACCTCCAGCTGCAATTGTTCACTATTCCCGATCACGTCAAAATCCTCCGGAGCGACCTCGATATAAACGTCCTCTTTTCCCGGATAGAACAACAGCCGTTTATCGTAGATCGGGTCCAGGTATTTCCTGGCCGGGAAGGAATAACATCTTTTTTCATTGCGTTTGAATTCCTTTATGAATGGCAGGATCATTCGCCGAAAATCCCGGATCATAAAGCCAAGAAAAAGCAGCCCGAAAAAAGCGGCAAAAAAGGGAAACACCGCCGCAAATTCGCTTTTTGAATACTTCAGGGTATTCCCGCGAAATGTACCACCCGGTTGCATTTTAAAATATATATATACCAGAAAAAGGAGAAGGGGGACATATAGTCTTGCCCAAACAAAAAGGACTCTGTCCAGCAGCTTCGTCAAGGTAGATCTGTCTTCAGGCGACAAGGGGCAGGTTAGAATGGTCGAATCGCTCATGGGAATGGAAAGGTATGATCTGTCTTTCGTGGTTTTGAGGAAGGTCTGATAATTTTTTATGGTTTTTTGGTCAGCACCTCCGGGTTGAAGACGGCTGCCCGGCGAACGGCGCGGGGCCCTTGCGTAAGTGCCATGATCAGGTTATCCGCCGCCATGGCGGCCAGCCCTTCCTGGGTCTCGGCGGTCCCTCCGGCGATATGCGGTGTCAGGACGGCATTTGGAAGTTCCAGCAGGCCCGGATAAATCGTGGGTTCCTTTTCGAAGACATCCAACCCGGCGCCTGCAAGCGCTTTCCGCCGCAAAGCATCGGCCAATGCCGCCTCGTCTATCAGGCCTCCGCGCGATATATTAAACAACATGGCAGTCGCCTTCATCAGGCCAAGCTCCGCCGCACCGATCAGATGATAGTTCTCCACCGTAAATGGCATGGCCAGCACGACAAAATCTGCCTCACGCAATACCTCTTCTTTCGTGCGATATGTCGCCTTGCAGCCGGCTTCGATATCCGGCGCCAGCCGTCGCCGATTATGATAGATGACGGGCATACGAAAACCGGCAGCCCGTCTTGCCACCGCCTGACCAATGCCGCCCATCCCCAGAATACCCAGCGTTTTGTCGCAGAGATTGACACCGAAATAACGGATCGGAAAGGACTCCTTCCACTCGCCCTTTTCAATAGACCGGGAAGCTTCCACTATCCGCCTCGCCGTTGCGATCATCAGTCCCCAGGTAAAATCTGCTACCGTTTCGTCTGCGGGACCGGGAGAGTTGGTACCCAGCACTCCAGCACGGGTCAGCGCCGCGACGTCGACATTGTTGTAACCTGCCGCGGTGACACAAACAGCCTTCAGCTGTGAAAGGCCCTTCAGGACGGTATCATCGATCCGGTCGCCGCCGGAGACAAGCGCCCCATCCATGTCACGCAGCGCGGTATTCAATTGCTCCGTTGTATATCGGGGGCCCTCATTGAGCGTGACATCGAAATGTTCGCGCAGCCGGCCCACTACCGCCGGGAAGGTAGGCCGGGTGATCAAAATCCGTTGTTTCATGCGCAAATGTAAAAATTCATTAACATTTCATTAAGAAGGAGCCCGGCCTATTCACAAATTGTTAGTAAACCGGACCCCTCCGCCCCCGTCTATTATATAAAGAAAGCAAACACCTAAAAATTTACTACTATGAAACTTTTAATTACGATCCTGGTGCTGATCACCGTTGCGTCCGCTGGCCTGGCCAGTCTGTATTTCTTCCGGGATTTCAGCTACAATCTTTCCAGCCTGTTGGACGTCGTTGCTTACGCCTCTATCGTAGCCGGCATTTATGCGATAACGAGGAAAGGAAGGAAAGTGCTGGCTCACTAAACGTATTTTGGGTTCGGGGTGACGGTTCAGAGTCCGGTTAGCCGAAAGGCATCCGGACTCTTTGTTTTATTGGGCCAAATGTGTATTTTGGGCGGCCCGTCCTGCCGCGCAAAACCCAGCATATGAAAAGATCCGTCTTCCGATGGTTCAGGGACATTTCGATTGCCAAGAAATTGTACTTTACCGTCGGCATAATGGCTTTGCTCATCGCGATCGAATTGGGCGTGCTCATTTTCTCCATCAATACGCTGTCCAGTGTTCGCGCCTATGTCGGGGGCGAGGGGCTTTGGTCAAAGGCCCAGAAGGATGCCCTTTACCAATTGTTAAAATATGCACGCACACATGATGAGGCCGACTACGAGAAGTTCAAGGGCTTTATGAAGGTAAACCAGGGCGACCATAAGGCTCGGATCGAGCTCAGCAAGGGCGGCAAGGCCAACCTCGACATTGTACGGCAAGGGTTCATCGAAGGGCGGAATGATTCCGATGACGTAGACGGAATGATCAGGCTTTTCCTCCGGTTCAACAGCGATAAATATATTTCCCGGGCCATTAACGCCTGGACCCGGGCGGATGAGGTCATCTCCGGATTCATGGCTCTCGGTGACCGGCTGCATGGGGAGATCCATACCCAGCCCTACTCGCAGCAGCGCGTCGACGCCATTCTCGACCAGATAGACCCCTTAAACGACCGCCTGACACCGCTGGAGGATGATTTCTCCTTCGCGCTGGGCGAAGGATCGCGCTGGCTGGAGCACGTTATCCTTCGACTGCTTTTTGTCGTGGCGTTAACGGTAGAGTGCACCGGCCTGCTGCTGGCCATCACCGTGAGCCGGAGTATCCAACGGGGTCTGAAAGAGTTGTTGCTGTCGTCGCAGGCTGTAGCCCGGGGTGATTTCCGGCGGAAGGCACTCGCCTTCTCGCGGGACGAAATCGGAACCCTCGCCAATCACTTCAATTCGATGGCCGAGGAACTCGAGCGCCTGGAAAAGGAAAATCGGGAGGCCAATAGCTCGTTGGAAAGAAAGGTCAGACAACGGACCGTGGAACTCGAAAGCAAGAACAAGGAGCTTGAGCAATTCGCCTATGTAGCCAGTCACGACTTGCAGGAGCCGCTCCGGACCATCTCCGGGTTTGTCGAGTTGCTGCAAAAGGAATATCGCGAACGGCTCGACGGAAATGGAAGCAAATATCTCGGATACCTTTCGCAGGGCTCGGACCGGATGAAAACGCTGATCAAGGACCTGCTCGATTATTCCCGGATCGGCCGTGAGAAGGAAGCCATGATGGTCGATAGCCGCGATACGCTTTCGGAAGTGCTGGCTGACCTGGATAAAACCATCCGCGAGAGCGGTGCAACCATTCGCGCAGCTGATCTTCCCGTATTGCGGGCCTATCCGACGGAACTAAAGCTGCTGCTGCAAAACCTGATCACAAACGCCATCAAATTCAGGAGTCCTGACCGGCAACCGGAGATCCGGATAACCGCGGTGTCGGAACCAGGTTGGTGGAAATTTGTCGTCAGCGACAACGGGATCGGGATCGAGCCGCAATTCCTCGAACGCATCTTTATCATATTCCAGCGGCTGCATAGCCGGACCAGATATGAAGGTTCCGGCATCGGGCTCGCGCATGGCAAGAAGATCGCCGAGCTGCATGGGGGCAGGATCTGGGCAGAATCAACTCCGGGTGAGGGCAGCCGGTTCATCTTTACCGTCAGTAAGGACCTGTAGCGTCGGGGCTGCGGTCGGATTTGCCCCTGGGCCGGGTCCGCACCTGGATGCATGCTACTTTTTTTTCACCGTATCGGTGACCGGCCGGGTGCGGTTTTTCTCATAGGCGGTATCCGCGAGAGACGGGTTGGTCGCACTGTTGTTATCCGGCGCCGGCCCCATCACGGTAGTATCTGTCGACGGCGTCTTTGGATCCGACGGGCCGCCGCAGCTTCCCAAAGTCATGGCGCAGCCCAGGGCTATTGATATCACAACGATTCGTCGCATGATCGATGCTTTATATTCCGGGGTAAAAAAATTATGCCAGGAGTTTTCATCTCCGAAAAGAGGTAACTTTATCGCATGGATTTTATCGATTATTATAACATATTGGGTGTTAGCAAGACCGCTTCTCAGGATGAGATCCGGTCCGCCTACCGGAAGCTGGCCCGGAAACTTCACCCCGATCTGAATCCCAACGACAAGGAAGCCAACAAAAAATTCCAGCAGATCAATGAAGCGAATGAAGTGCTTAGTGATCCGGAAAAACGAAAAAAATACGATCAATACGGGAAAGACTGGCAGCATGCCGAAGCATTCGAAAAGGCCCGGCAATCGGCCGGCGCGGGTCGTCGCAGCCGTGGTGGATTCGGTGAAGGCAGCGGGTTTGGCGGTACGGGAGATGGTTTTGGCGCAGGTACGGGTGGCTTCAGCGGCTTTGGAGCAGGCGGCGGGGAGGAAGGCGAGGAATATGGCGGAGGAGAATTCTCGGATTTCTTTGAATCATTATTCGGTCGTTCTGCCCGGGGTAGCAAGGCGGCATTCCGCGGTCAGGATTACCACGCCGAATTGCATCTGGGTCTTACCGAAGCAGCTGCTACGCATCAGCAAGTCATGACAGTAAACGGAAAAAATATCCGGATTACGATCCCTGCCGGTGTCGAGAACGGCCAGGTCATCAAATTGAAAGGGCATGGCGGACCAGGCACGAACGGCGGACCGGACGGCGATCTTTATATCACGTTTGTGATCGCTGACGATCCCCGCTGGAGACGGGATGGCAACGATCTCTATGCGGTGGCGAACCCCGACCTGTACACGGCGATGCTTGGAGGCGAGATCATGGTGGATACGCTCGGCGGAAAAGTAAAGCTGAAGATCAAACCCGAGACACCCAACGGTACCTCTCTCCGGCTAAAGGGAAAAGGATTCCCCATCTACAAGAAGGAGGGCCAACATGGCGACCTGTTTGTGACGCTGGAGATCCGGCTGCCGTCCAACCTGAGCGAAAAGGAAAAAGAACTGTTCCGCGAACTGCAAAAACTGAAGGAAAAATAAAATGCGAACCGGGCTCCGCCCGGTTCAAAACCTCTAACTGATAAAAGCAACCGATATGCACTCAGCGGATTTTATTGCGGCGGGCGAGTTTTGCGCCTATCATCACGTAGAGCTCTCCTTTATCAAGGGACTGCACGAGTCCGGCTTGATCGGCCTGAGCATCCGGGAAGGATCGATATGGTTGCCCGCAGAGGAGCTGCCGAATGTCGAGAAATTTGCCCGGTGGCACTATGACTTGGCGATCAATTTCGAAGGGATCGAAGCGCTTGCCCATTTGCTCCGGCGCGTGGATGACCTCCAGGTCGAAAACCGGACGTTGCGAAACCGGCTGCACGGCTATGAGGCCCGATCAGGCGACACAGCGCAGACCGCGGAGGAGATGTAAATCAGGCATACCCCGGCACAAAAGTTGAATCATCGGATGAAAAGCATCCTATGGATCACGGTACGTCTGCGGACAACGCATACCTGCTTACGGTAGACAACCAGGATCAGGCGTTGTGCCATCTCTTCTTTCACTGTTGCATGGAGGATGAAAAATTCACGGCTTCCGAGCTCGATGATCTCTCGGCGAAACTCATCCTCCTTGGTCTCCCGCCCCGGATCGATATCAAAAGAGAGCTGATCGCCTACCTGGCTTACAAACCCACCATCCGCGACGAGCAGGTTTATGTTCGCTACCTCATACGTATTATCAAACCGGTAAATGAGCTCGCCCTTTATTCATATTGCACCGAATTGTTGTTGGATGACCCGGAGCTAGACCCGCGGGAAGGAGCGTTGCTCCTGAAGATTGCGGCTGAGCTGGGGCTCTCCGGAGATGATGCCGCACTGATCAAACGCCTGATCGCACAACGGAAAGCAGTAGAGATCAGCCAGATCTTCTGACCGAACGACACGGTATTGAGGAATTAATACCCCGGCAGACGTTGACCTCGAACAAAAGGGGGCTGGCATGATTTTGACTCTCGATAATGCAAACAGCGATTATGCAAAATACAAGAGAAACCATTGAAGTCCTGAACGATCTTATGCAGATCAATAACGACCGGATCAACGGATATGAACGGGCAATCCGTGAGACAAAAGCAGAGGACGACGATCTGAAGATCCTGTATGCCACCATGATCGCCGAAAGCCATCGCAACAAGATCGCTTTGGCTACGGAGGTGCAGGCGCTGGGTGCAGAGGTCGAGCAGGGAACAACGACCAGCGGAAAGATTTACCGTGCATGGATGGACCTCAAGGCCGTATTCACGGGCAACAGCCGTCATGCCATCCTTTCGAACTGTGAGGCGATAGAAGACGCCACCCAGCGGGCATATCATACTGCGTTGGAGCATGGGGCGTTGCCGGCCTATATCCGTGAGCTGCTGGTGCGCCAGGAAGAAGCGTTGCGCTCGAATCACGAAGAGATCAGGGCATTAAGGGACCAGTTCGTCTGAACTTCCGGCAGATGTGGAAGGCTGACCTTGTCAATACTATCTACCCATATATATCCCCGATAGCGCGGTTAGCTCCGCGCTATTATTTTTGCCGCTACTTCCAGACCGCTATGGAACGCCGCCTCCACCGTACCCGGGGCGTTGCCGCCGTAGATTGCCTCGCCGGCAAAATAAAGGGTCTCCGCAACCGGCCTTTGCAGGAGCCGCCGGCATTCCGGGGTCTTTACCATATCGAAGCTATATCCGCCATGTACGTATGGTACGTCCTGCCAGTCAAAGATGCGGAAGGTCTTCAATTCATCCCGGATCAATACGCGATCGCGGAAAAATATGGACGCCACTGAAGACAGACAACACTCGAGCTGCTCCTTCGGATCCAGGACACGAAAACGGCGCATATTCTCCCCGGTTAGCCAGCCCGTAAGAAGGGCGGACCGATCATCTCCCTGGGTCCACCATGTCGGAACCGCTTGACGGCTGAGGACGAACAACGTGGTACCGGGAGGTCGCCGGTCGAGCCAGAACGGGGCCCGGAATTCAAGGAGGATCTTGATCACCGAACCATAGCCGATCCCGGCCGCCGCCCGCATTATTTCCGGAAGCGACGGCTGAAAAACAATTCCGGGCAGCGCACCCAGCGAAGCCGTCATGACCAGTTTATCCGCGGTAAAAATTTGATCCGCTGTGGTGTGCAATTCCACCCTACCCTCCTGCCAGCGGACTTCGCTGACCGGAGAACCAAAATGGACCCGCACGCCCAGGCGCGCACATTCGCGGACCAGGTAGTCGACCAACCGGCCATACCCACCTTCGACGCGATATGAGCTGCTGTCTTCTTCACCCGACCACTCCAGGTACAAAGCCCTCGTGCTCACCGTCGCCAGGTCCGCTAGATCGTATCCTTCGGCGAAACCCTGTACCGACCGGCGAAGCCGCGCATTCTCCGCCCCCGGAAAGAAGGTGTCGAGAAATTGTGCGACGGGCATATCTTCGTTCAATTTGGCCATTGCCTCCAACAGATCATCCCAGCGGAATGGCTGGTCACCGGCCTCGCTGTCAGTCGATAATTGGGAATAATGTGTCGGGGTCAGTGCGACACCCGCTTCGCGGGCCAACTGCAACGTAATGGGTAAATCTCCGTGGACGAATTCGGCCCCCGCCTCAACAAAGCCGCCAAATCCCGGGATAGACAATGAATGTATCCTTCCGCCGGGAACGGTCGATGCCTCCAGCAGGGTGACGGCAAAGCCCGAAGCGGCCAACCGGCGCGCCGCCATCAGGCCCGAAGCGCCCGCTCCAACGATCAGGACAGTCGACGACATTTCCGAAGCATTTAGTATGAAGAGGTTATAGAATACCGCAAATAAAACGTGAAAAATGCAAATCCTTTGGAAATTGCGCGAATATTTTGCGAATGCCCGAATCGTGGATAAATCTGCCAAAGAATTTTAAATTTTCTACCCGCCTTCGGTGCATTTTTATTACCTTTATAGAAATTCATCCGCCCGATCCCTGCGTAAAAAAATTCACTATTCTTTAAGAAGCCCCCCTGATAAGTAGCACGGGTATTGTTCACATAGATAGCCGGAAGCTATCCGGACCGATAGGTCAGACATTAGCGGTTTGCGGGAATGCGCTAATCTTGTGAACGCCACAGTCCCCGCACATTAAATTTTCAACGGGAGCGTTATGCAGATACAGTTCATCCGGAACATTCAGTTCACCAAGTTGGTCAAGGCCGATGGCCGTTTGAGAGAGTTTAATTTCCGCAAATCCAATGGTCTGGCGGAAGGTTTGTTCACGGTAGACGTAAGCGACGACCGGGGCAACCGGATCGTGTTGCGGATGCAGCGCGAGGACGGCGTGTGGAAAATCGTCAAACAACAGTTGCCTGCCTGGATCTGGGAGAACGAAATGACCTTTCACAACCTGATCGAGGAAGAACTTGGATCATCCGGATTTTCCCGCTGACTGTGGGCGTTTCGGTCCCTGGATCGAACCTGTAATTCGCGGTTTCACCTTGACATATTATTCTTTCGCCGGTTTTCTTCCGGCGTTTTTTTTGCCGATCCCCATCCCGGCCAGTTTTGCTATGCCGGGACCGGTCAGCCACTGCGGTGCAGTATTTCCGCGCCGATCGTTGATTTCAGCGCATGCCGGGCAATTCTCATGCTGGTTATTTCGTTATTCAGGAGACAGTATTACGAACAAAATCGTAACGCAACTTGTTATGTTGAAAGTGGATCCCTCAGGTAAAGCCATGGGCCTATTCACATGCTGTTAATAACAAATATTCGAAATTGATTGCAGCCAGGGCTATATTTGAATCAAGCCGTATGGCCCCCGCAGTACCCCGTTACCGGACGTGGTCCGGTATTTGAAATCTATTCTGAACGTAAAAAGCATTGAATTTGACTGAGACAATCATCAACCTGGAAACCGTAAACCCCATTGAATTCTTTGGTGTGAATAACGGAAAGTTAGATATCCTTAAAAAGAAATTCCCCTTATTGAAGATTCTCTCCCGCGGCACGCAGATCAAATTGAGCGGCTCACCCGAACAGGTGGAGACGGCAAAGGAAAAGATCGATCTGCTGGTGCAATACCTCGAAAGGAACGGTCACGTCAGTGAGAATTATTTCGAACAGATCCTGGGCGGCGACGATGCCGAGACGGTCGATCATTTTGTGGACCGGCATCCCAATGATATCCTCGTTTTTGGTCCCAACGGGAAAACCGTCAGGGCCAGGACGATCAACCAAAAAAGGATGGTTGGCGCCGCTGAAAAGAACGATATCGTCTTTGCCATCGGGCCTGCCGGTACAGGTAAGACCTATACGGCCGTTGCTTTGGCTGTAAGGGCGTTGAAAAATAAAATGGTCAAGAAGATCATCCTCACCCGACCGGCGGTGGAGGCAGGGGAAAGCCTGGGTTTTCTGCCCGGCGACCTGAAGGAAAAGATCGACCCCTATCTTCGCCCGCTTTACGATGCATTGGACGATATGATCCCGGCCGATAAGCTGGGCTATTATATGAGTACCCGTACAATCGAGATCGCTCCACTCGCCTATATGCGT
>Ga0335085_10000435_pt1 | contig 119835 bp, 108 predicted proteins | sample Lox_Sample_45_FD_206712 | JGI IMG/M metagenome (GOLD analysis project Ga0335085, IMG submission 206712) | Soil microbial communities from Loxahatchee National Wildlife Refuge, Florida, United States - Lox_Sample_4.5 | ecosystem: Environmental > Terrestrial > Soil > Wetlands | place: USA...
GCACCCTCGCAACGCATTTTCTCGCAGAACCCGCACTGGACAAGGCTTTTCGCATGATCAAGTCCGCACTCCCCAATCTCCCCTGCGTCCCCTGCCTTTGCCTCCTCTGTGAAAAACCTGCAAACCCTTTATGGGAAGCGTGTTTCAAACCCGCTTATGGCACTTCGACCTTCTCGTCCCGCAGTTGCTTGTCAGACTCGTCGCTTCCAGTCAGTTCAAATGAGTTCGTAACCGCCGCTTTTCCCTTTTCCACGCTGGTGATCACGTACGAGCACCCGATCCAGTGCGCCTCCTCATGATCGGTCTTCGACCACTGGGCCGGGTGATCGGGATGAGAATGATAGAACCCAACGATGTCTTCTCCGCGCTCGCGCCCTTCGCGCTGGATACGCACCAGTTCCTTCGGATCGATGTTGTAGCGATTGTGCGCAGAGTCCGTGCGCGTATTCCCGCAGCGTGCCGTGCTGGTGACGACGCGCGCGCCGTCCTCCTCAAAACGCCCCAGGAGAACGCCGCAACATTCATGGGGGTATGTCTCTTCGCCGTGGCGGCGAATCGCCTCGTACTCTGACCGGGTGAATTTCAACATGACGCGGAATGCAGAACCTAAGAAGTCAGAATGCAGAAGTAAATGTGACGCCATTTTCCACTTCCGCATTCTGAGCTCTAACTTCTCACTTTTATTCTTCCGTCCAGAATCGCTCGCTCAAATACTTGTCTCCAGAATCGCAAAGAACGGTCACCATCACGACTTCCTGATCTCGCCGCAAGGGAATTTCATGAGCAATCTTCATGCACCCCACGATGGCAGCAGCGGCCGAGATACCGACCAGGAGTCCGGCCGTACGCGACAACCGACGCGCCATCGCATACGCATCCTCAGTGGAGATCTCGACATTCTGATCGGCAAGTGTCGGGTCGTAGATCTTTGGCACGATAGCGCTCGCCATATGTTTCGCGCCTTCAATTCCGTGGAAAGAAGAATCGGGCTGTAACGAGATGCATTGCACCGCCGGATTCAATTCCTTCAGCCGCCTCGTGGTTCCGACGAATGTGCCACTGGTCCCCAGCATGGAAATGAAATGCGTAATTCGCCCTTGCGTCTGCTGCCAGATTTCGTTTGCTGTGTTGTAGTAGTGCGCTTTCCAGTTGGCCTCGTTCGAATACTGATCGGCGTAGAAATATGTTTCAGGATGTTCGGCTGCCAGCTGGCGCGCCATGCGGATTGCGCCATCCGACCCGTCAGCCGGATTGGTATAAATGATGTTCGCACCGTAGCCCTGCAGGATCTGCTTGCGCTCGCGCGACACGTTTTCCGGCATGCAAAGAGTGACAGGGAATCCTTCGGCCGAGCCCAACATCGCATACGCGATTCCTGTATTACCGCTGGTCGCATCGAGAAGAATCTTTCCCGCTCGAAGCAATCCCCGTCGCTGGGCGTCCGCCACGATGTTGGCCGCCGCGCGATCCTTCACCGAGCCGCCGGGGTTGTACCATTCGGCCTTGCCCAAAAGTGTCACACCGGGCAGATCCCGAGTGACCGCATCCAGGCGCAGCAGCGGCGTATTCCCGATCCTCTCCATGAGGGTATGGCCCAGCGTTTCGCCAAGACTGGAGCCGCTTTCGCGCGTTTCTGAATGCTGCTCTTTCGCTGCAAACGGCGCAGTTTTGCTGGATGCGTATGTCATCTCTGAACTGGAGCGCCGTGACCAACGTAATGTGCTAGGTGGCTGGAAACACGGTATGTAGTATTTTGTTTAGATGAATCAGAATTATCCGGCGATGCAGCCCTTGTAAAGTTACCCTGGGTTCTTATCATTCCGCATCCAATAGACGGGCGACTGCCGGAAAAGAAAGGTTGAAGCAAAGAGCAATGGCGAAAGCAACACAAGCACGAACCTACGAAGAGGCGCTGGCTTGGCTGCGCGACAATGCGTTCGATGTCACCGACGCCCCCGGCACCAACGGCCGCGTCTTCCTGCGGAAGTATAACGTATCGGCGGCCATCGAAAGGACTTCCGATGATGGCATCAAGATCTTCGCCTATCCCGGATACCTCATCGGCAGCGAGATTTCGAAGCTGGTAAACCGCGGCTATCAGCAGTTCCTTAAGACCTCAAAGACCGAGGTCCCCGCGTCCGCCGAGCAATTAAAATCGCTGCAGAAATTCTCAGAAGAACTCAAGATGGCGCTGAGTCTCCCCAGCCTCTACAACGAATCGCTGGGAACGGTGAGCGAGTCTTATCACTACGATCGGGTTCAGGATCGCGACAAACCCGCTGTGGACCGTCCGAAACGTCCTTGGGAGGTCGCCGGCAAGCAGGCCGCGGCAGCCGCGAAAAAGGGCAGAGCGTAAGAAAACAAGTTCAGAGTTTCAAGGACTGCAGGGTTTAATCTTGCCCTTCAAACTTCTGCAGCTCTGTTTCTTCTCACTTGTTCTCAATCGACTTCAAATCCGGGGCAGGAGCTGGCATTTTGCCGGCAACGCTCTGATCTGCTTTCTCCCGTAACTCCCGCGTCTTTTTCAGTTCCTGTTCCGCTTCCCCTTTGCGTCCTAATGCCTGGTACAGGCGGCCAAGCTGATAGTGGGCATCGGGCTCGGTAGGATCTAGTCTCACCGCTTCCAGGAGGGCGGGCTCCGCGTCCTTGTAGTTTTTCTGCGCGAGGTAGATGGCTCCCATTTCCACGTAAGCGAAGCGATATTTCTGGTTGGCTTTTATAGCCTTTTGTAACAAAGGCAATGCCACACCAGGATGATCATTCTTCCATTCAATGTCGGCAAGATAGGCCAAGGCCTGTTCGTGGTTCGGGTCCAAGGACAGCTCTTGCTCGAACTCCTTCCGGGCCGCATCGAATTCCTGCGCCCGCCAATGCATATATCCCAACGCGAAATGGACGTTCGGTTCGCTGGGAGAAATCCTGGCAGCTGCTTGAAACTCGGCGATTGCCTCGTCCGTCTTCCCCGATTCGTCGAGCGCCTGGCCCATCAGGACATGCGTGGACGCCGAGTCGGGACTCTGCTGCAGGAGCAACCGGAACTCCTCGAGCGCACAGTCGGCTTTCCGCGCCCACAGGCAGCTCTGCGCAAGCATCTGATGAAGCTCGGCATTACCGGGGTCAGCCTTGCTGGCAGGCGTCAGATATTGGCTCGCCAAGTCGAATTTGCGTGAGGCGTAGTAGCTCATTCCGAGCAGCGTTTGCGCTTGAACGTTACTTGGATCAGTGGCAAGCGCGGCGCGGAAAGCTGTGATGGCAGCAGGCCAATGCTCCAGTTTGAACTCCGCAAGGCCAAGGTTGAGCTGGACTCCCGGCAGCTTCGGGTTGAGCTTCAAAGCCTTGCGATAAGCCGTCGCAGCCTCTTCGTATCTCTGCAGCCTTGCTAGGTCGACTCCCAGAGCAGCGTATGCCGCGGCATCACTCGGATTTCGAGCGGTCACTGCCTTCCATGCCTGGGCGGCTTCCGACCATTTCTGCTGCTGCTCGAAGGCGATGGCGTCGTCAGGCGTAGGCGCTTGCGCCAGCGCGATCGTAGGCAGAAGCAGGAACGCGAAGACGACGATTCGAGGCCACGTTAGCGGACGGGAAGCGAAGCGACGGCGGAGGACAGCGATTGGAAAAGAAAATTCGGGAAAGTGCTTGTTGAAGGGTTGAAATGAGGGTTTCGTTTTGGGAAACCGAGAGGCTTTTGGGATACCCCCCCCTCCCCCCTGGCCTATTAGAATCATTGAGTTAGCGGAGAAGCGAAAACAAAATATTGGGGCACAATAACTTAGAGGCAAAATCTTGAGCCGCAAGGAGTTACGCCCTCCAGGCAGATCACTTCAGGCACGCTTTCGCATTGGCTATGTTCTGCTTTTTTTCATCTGTGCGCAAGGGCAGATGTCACAAATCGGAGCTGTGGATGCCTGTGGAAAGCAAGCATCGGGGCCTGACTGGTTGTTCCCTTCTCAAACCGCAGGACTCTAACTTAGAGCTGTCTGGGAAATTGCGCAGGCCACCCCTGCCTGTCACCCTGAGACCCGCGTTCATTGGGGGTCGAGGGGACTGCATCTCCCCGGCGAGTTGCACGGGTCCTCCGCCGCAAAAAACGCGGCTCAGGATGACAAACGTGGCTAAACCGCTCTCGAGATTTCAGTTGGAATGGATCTTCCCATCTTTGGCAAGTCGATCCAGGTAACGGCGAGCTGTCTCAGCCTCAGGGTGGTCGCTGTAGCGCTTCACGAGGTCGCGGAGGCTTTGCGCCGCATCCTCATACTGCCCGACAGCCGTCTGGGACTTGGCAACGAGCAGCTCGATGCGCGGATCCTTGCCGTTGGAGGCCGTCCAGGCCTGCTGCGAGGCTTTCAGAGCCTGATCGTACTGCTGGAGGTGGTAATACGCCTCTCCCAGCACCCATTGGGGCTCCCAAGCTTTGGCATCCAGTTGAAGAGACTTTTCCGCGGGAGCGATCGCTTGCTCGTATTTCCCTTGGTCGGCCAGAGCCATGCATAAAGCCGAGAAGGCGCCCGCGTTGCTCGGATCCATCTGCGAAGCCTTTTCCAGCGCGGACTGTGCTTCTGTCGGGTTTTGCTTGTGCAGGAATAAGACCCCTTGGGCGTAGAGAACGTCAGGGTGGGACGGAGCGAGTTGAAGGGCTTCGTTGAGGTGCTTCTCAGCCTCCGACAATTTGTTCTTGCCAAGAGCTTTCCAGGTCTTCTCGAGCGCTTCCGCCGCCTTGGGAGTCAGGAGCGGCTTAGCGGGCCCTCCCGCATTTTCATCTGCCGAGTCGCGCTGTAGCGTGGCATCAACTTCATAGGGCATGGATATCGAGACATTCACGTCTCTCTGCGCCGACTTGTACCCTGTGGCCTCGATAACTACCGTGTAGCTTCCGAAGGGAATTGAACCGAAAAAAGCACGTCCGCGAGAGAGTGCCGCCGATCCGGCAGGTGTGCCGTCGCGATAGAGTTTCACTGTTCCCGCTGCCGTTATCATTGCACCGGCCCGATCACGAACGGTGACCGAGATCTCCGGCCGGTCCGTGCGAGGGATAATGCCCTGATTGCTGCTCTCTTGGGCTGGGGCGCCAAGCGAAGTCAGGAGAAAGATGATGAAGAAGATGGGCGTCGACCAGCCGGTGTGAGGCTTGGCGAAAGGCATGGAATGTCCGCCAGAATCACGCTTAAGCCTATTCTTGCTTGACGTAAGCGTCAACAACAAGCATGACAGATAGCACCAGCAGGGCAGCTTCGCCCCGAGGCGGCCGTGCCTACCTGATTCTTCTTGTGAAAAGAAACCGCCCCGCTCGCTGAAGTTTGCGAGCGGGGCGCATTGCGTTCCCTCAGCTTAAGAGGGGTTAGAACGATACCTTGCCGCCGAGCTGAATGATGCGCGACGGGAAGTAGTTGTTAACTGTGCCGAAGTTCGCGTCCCCAAAGCCGGTTTGAAAGCCGGTGGGTGTCCCGTGGTTGAACGTGTTGAAGGTTTCCAGCCGCAGCTCGAACCCACTCCCGCGAGCTTCGCTGAACACGAAGTTCTTGAAGAGTGACAAGTTCCAGATGTTGAGCCCTGGACCACGCACCGCGTCGAAAGGCAGATTGCCCCATGCGCCGACCGCCGGATTACTAAACGCCGAGCCGGTAATCCACGTCGACTTCGTATGTGGGGCCGCGACCTTACCGATCAGGTCCGGCCGGTTGTTTCCGCCGACGCCGTTTCCGCCCTGTCCGCCAGTCAACGTAATATTGAACGGCCGACCGGACTCGATCGTGACGATACCGGACACTTCCCAACCACCAGCGACCGTTCTCACGACAGCATTGGAGGCGTGCCGCAGGAAGGGCAGGTCATAGATGAAGTTGGCCGAGAAGTTATGCAGACGGTCATAACCATTCGGTCCCCAGTCGTACTTCCAGCCTTCGTACGGGTTCGAGACGCCTACCAGGTCACCTCCTCCGCTACCACCGTTGGTCTGATTGGATGCATCATATCCACGCGAGAGTGTGTAAAACACCCGCAGGCTCAGATCCCGCTTGATTTGCGAGTTGAGGTCCACTTGCAAACCGTTGTAGTGGGCGTTTGCTCCATCTTCGGACATTCTGATCGAGCCAAACCCTCTGTACGGTACTACCGCGTTGTACCCGCCGGCGATCGTTCCGTTAATCAGTCCTGGAAGATTCGACGGATCTGGAAGGTTTGTTTCAGTGTAGTAGTTCTGTTGACGGCTCTGGTTTCCAACGTACATCACCGCGAGCACACTCCTGGAAGCGAGCGAACGCTGAATGCCAGCGCTCCATTGATAAACCACGGGGGGCTTGTATTGATCCACCGCCAAGCCCGTAATACCCGCGACTGTGATCGGAGCGACTGCGGTGCCGCCCTTCAGGAAGTTGTGCGGATCCTGGAACGAAACGTTGTTGAAGGTCACGCTGGTGCTGAACGGAATGTTCGGCCCGGCATTATACATATCGTTGCCCTGTATGCGTTCATACATGGCTCCGAAGCCGCCGCGGAATACGGTCTTACCCGACCCGGTAAGGTCATAGGCCCAACCAATTCGCGGACCGAAGGCCGCCCACTGCGTATTGACTAAGCCCTTTGGCACGCCAGGTGTCGTGCCCGGAATGCCGATACCGTTCAGGTAGAACTGGGTGCCCGCCGCGGAAAGGATGGGATTCGGACTGCCACCTAGACCTGGACTGGCCTGAGTGCAACCGGGGTCGGTCGGACCGCTGCAAATGTTACCAACCGAATCCAGCAGAGCCTTCTTCGACTGATCGTACAGTTTCGGATAGAAGTTGCCCATCCGATTGTTGGCTTCGTAGGTGTGCGGTATACCGTCCCAGCGCAAGCCGAGATTCAGGGTCAGCCGCTTGTTGACACGCCAGTTGTCCTGGAAATAGGCAGCTGGCGAAACATTGTTCCAGAAGCCGTGATCCTGCACGCCCAGCTCGTTATAGGAATTGCCTAGACCGAGGAGGTAGTCGGCAAAGTCCAATCCGGTGTAGTTGCCGTTGAAATTGAATACGCCTTGTGTATCTCCAAACAGGTCCTGGACTTTCTTGTAGAGAGCCCAGCTGAAACCCATCTTCATCTGATGGCTACCCTTTGTCCACGACAGGTCGTCACGGATCTGGTAATCATCGGCTTTGTTGTGCCAAGGCCAACTGGCGACCTCGTAGATTGCACCCGTGGAGCCGGACAATTGGATGGCCGGAATCCGGCTGCTATTGTTCGGGCCGGTGAAGATGCGGTTGAATTGGAAACTGGACGGGGCCGTGTACAACCCATTCGGAACGATGTTGATACGGTTTCCGTTGTAGTTGAATGCCACCTCGTTCAGCAGTGTTGGGCTAATGGCATATGTGGTGTGAATGACGGCGCTATAGGATGGGTTCCCGAAGCTCGTACCGACTGATGCCTGGTTGGCCCACGCCCATAGAGTGGTACCGAACGTCTGGTCTACCTGTTCAGCCACAAAGTGCCCGAACACGGAGAACTTGCTGTTGAAATTGTGATCGACGCGGACAATTTCCTCCCTCAGGTTGGTGGGAGCATTGTTGCCGCCCAGGAACTGGTTACCGCTGTTCGGGGCCGGGAAGATGCCGCCGTACTTGCCACCCGCATGGAGTAGTGATTGAGCATTGCTGCTCCATAACGACCCCAGGTTGGCCGATGGGATCGAGCCGCCGATGGTGAGAGGTTGGAACACCGGGTTGTTCGCAACGGTAGCGTTCGAGTTCGGGGAGCATCCACCGGTCGCATCCGGGGTACTCATCGTCAACCCCGCCGCTTGGAATTGCGCCGCGACAGCATCGCTTACCTGATTGTGGGTGCCACCAGAGACCCAGCAGGGCGTGTGAAGTCCTGAGTTCGGTATCAGGGCCCCGGCAGAGTCCTTGCTGTCCGACGGCATGTGGGCGGCGAAATTTCCGTCATACCAGTCAGTATACGGTTCGTTTTGCTGTATATTGCCGCCGTTGATGTACTTGCGCCACTCCATATTGTAGAAGAAGAAGGTCTTGTTCTTGTCGGGATTGTAGAGCTTCCCGAAAGTAACCGGACCTCCAACATTGAAACCAAACTGATTCTGGCGAAGTTCTGAGACGGGGTTTGGGGCCCGATTCGTGTAGTAACGAGCGTCAAAAGCATCGTTACGATTGAATTCCCAAGCGGAAGCGTGGATCTGCTTTGTTCCAGACTTGAGAACCAACGTCATCGTGCCTGCCGAGGAGAGGCCATAGTCCGCGCTGTAATTGGAAGTGAGTTGACGGAACTCGGCAATCGCATCGACCGATGGAGCGATGCTCATACCGCCTGCACCGCCGCGATCAGAGTTTTCGCCGCCGTCCAGGAGATACAGATTGTGGTTTTGGCGCATGCCATTGAACTCGACACTGGCGTTGCCGCCGACCGGCACATTCGGAGCCGTAGTATCAATCTGGCTGGAAGCACCCGGAGCCAGAGCGGCCAACTGGTAAATGCCGCGGCCATTGATCGAGAGATTGTCAATCTGGTGACCGGTGATGACGTTGCTGACTTCACCGGTGTCCGCCTGCACGGCGACCGTATTGGCTTCGACAGTTACTGTTTCCTGCGAGCCGCCAACCGAGAGTTGGAAGTCAGCGCGACTGCGGGCGCCTACTTGCAGCACCATGCCTTTGCGCTCTTCCGTCTTGAATCCGCCTTTTTCGACCTTGATGTCATAGTGGCCGATGTGGATGTCGACCGCCACGTACTGTCCGGATTCGTTGGTGGGGAAAACTTTGGAAACACCCGTATCGGTGTTCGTAAGGGTGACCTTGGCGTCGGCGACGGCCGCGCCAGAGGGATCGGTCACAGTCCCTACGATGGTTGCTTCCTGCGCAAAGGCCGGCGTAGCCAGCGCCGCCAGGAAAAGGAAGGTAAACACTATTACCGCAAAACGCACGAGGTTGCGGCTCTCTATACTACGGCCACACCCCCCGGCATTCGTGGGCGAGAGGGATATCATTTGCAGCCTCCAGAAGTTGCGTTCGGTCGGGGCGGTCCTCTGGGACAGAACGACCCTTTTCGTGAACGTTTACGGTTTATAGCCACCTGTAAACCTTTGTCAAGAAGAAAATCGATATCGTAGAGGCTCTTTTTTCGTTTTGTCATAACCGGAAGGGTGCCCTAGTTTCAATTCTTTCTTGACCATTACACCCCTCCTGTGCATCATTCGCCGCTTACGAAAGCCCGTCCGTCTTTACTTCCTGAACCCACGCATGCCTCACCTTCGCCTTGGCCTCCCTGACAGTCTTGATCGAGCCGAGGAGTAGCCTTTGTGGTTCAATAGGTCTTTAGCCCGGTATGATCATTCGCAGTCCTCTAGCAGGGTTTTTCCTGGTGACAGTCTCTTTAGGGGTGCCGTTGGCTCCCCAGTCCAGTGACACGCCCAGCGCCGGCGCGCCGACTGCTGCCATCCGATTTTCCTTCCAATCGATTGATTTCAGACTCGACAGCAACGAGAGTCCCGAACACCACGCCCCGGAAACCATGGCCGGAGGTGTCGCCGTCTTCGACTACAACAATGATGGCAAGCCTGACATCTTCTTTACCAACGGCGCCGACCTCAAGACGCTGAAGAAAGATTCTCCCAAGTACAACAACCGCCTCTTCGAAAACGACGGCAAAGGGCACTTCACGGACGTCACCGACAAAGCAGGGCTGAAAGGGACGGGTTACGACACGGGCGTCGCAATCGGCGACTACGACAACGACGGATTCGAAGACATATTCGTCGCAGGCGTCTATCACAACACGCTGTATCACAACAACGGTGACGGAACCTTCACCGACGTATCGGCAAAGGCCGGGCTAAACAGGCCCGACGCCGAATTCGGTCCGCTCTGGGCCGTCGCCGGGGCCTGGATCGACGTCAACCACGATGGCCTGCTCGATCTGATTGTCGTGAATTATCTGAAGTGGGATTTCAATCACGAACCTGTGTGTAAAGGCTTCGGCCACGATGACTACTGCCATCCCAAGATGTACAAGCCCACGCCGAATCAGTTGCTCATCAACAACGGAGACGGCACTTTTCGGGATGCCTCGGTGGAAGCGGGATTCCGCGCGCATCCCGGCAAAGGCATGGGGGCGGCTGCCGCAGACTCAGAACTCAACGGCCGCATGGACCTGATCATCCCCAACGACAAGCTGATGAATTCCTTTTACCGCAGCAAGGGGGATGGCAAGTTTGAAGAAGTCGGATTCGAAGAGAATGTCGCCCTGCGCGAGGACGGCGTTTACATCTCCGGCATGGGTGTGGATTTCCGCGACCTCGACAACGACGGCTATCCCGACATCATCATCGTGGCTCTTGATGGCGAGACATTCCCTCTTTACAAGAACACTGGCAAAGGAAGCTTCACGGAGATCACGCGAGAAAGCGGAATGACCAAGCTGAGCCTGCCCATGTCGGGGTACTCTCCCAACATCGCCGACTTCGATAACGATGGCTGGAAAGACATCTTCGTCTCGCGCGGTCACGTGCAATCGCTGGCCTCGACGAACATGGTCATCGAGCAGCCGAACACGGTGTTCCGCAATCTCGGGGGAATGAAGTTCGCCGCTCTGACCGCGGAAGCTGGATTCACCGCGCAACCTCCGTCGCGCCACCGTGGCTCTGCAGTCTCCGACCTCAACGGTGACGGCAAGCTGGATGTAGTCGTGAACGCGTTGAATGCCCCGGCGGAAATCTGGATCAATCAAAGTCCCGGCGCGAATCACTGGGTCGAATTCAAGCTGCATGGGACGAAGAGCAATCGCGATGGTATCGGCGCACGCATCAAAGTGGTCACGAAATCGGGCGCTCAATACAACCACATGACAACGAGTTGCGGCTATGCGTCGTCCAGCTCCGGGCCGGTGCATTTTGGACTTGGCGCAAATGCTGCGGCGGATATGGTTGAGATCCATTGGCCGTCAGGCATCGTGCAAACGATGAAAGACGTTCAGGGCGATCAGGTAGTGAACGTGAAAGAACCTGCGAAATAGGACTGCCGGTTTGCACGTCTCTGGCCGGCGGTGTGTCATTCGTCCGCCGGGAGGTTGGCATCATGATCACATCTTTGCAGCGCTCCGCATCGATGGTAAGCCGCTGTTGGCCGAAGGCACCGGAGGTACTGTCGCGTGGCGATGGGTCACTCCCGACTACTTCCGCGCTCTCAGCATCCCGATCCTTCGCGGACGCGGTTTCAGCGAACCGGATCGCGACTCCGCCGACCATTTCATGATTCTCAGCCAGTCGCTCGCCCGGTATATCTTCCAAACTGAGGATCCGATCGGACGTCATGTGCAGCCCGGCTTGGAAGGTCCTTGGTATACCGTCGTGGGCGTCGTGGCGGACGTGAAAAATGGTAGTCTTATCGGTGGCGACGAACCCGAGTATTATCGCCTCTGTCGCAACCACCCGGAAGACTGGGGTCGCGATGCAAGTGTGACGGTAGCAACGCCGGTCGCGTTCGGCGCGATGGAAGACTGGATGAGGAGCGAGATCACGGCGATCGATTCCACGGTTCCTGTGCTGACCCAATCCATAAAAGATCGGGTCAGCAGGTTGGCGGACCGGCCGCGTTTCGAGGCGGCGCTCCTCGGGCTCTTCGCGCTAATCGGCATTCTGCTCGCAGCCATGGGCATTTATGGAGTGATCGCTTTTTTAGTGGCGCAGCGAACATCGGAAATCGGTGTGCGCATGGCCATGGGCGCCGCCAAGTTCGACATCCTGGAACTCATCGGCATGCAAGGACTGCGCATGATTGCCGCCGGAACGCTCGTGGGGCTCGTGATAGCACTTGTAGGCTCGCGCGTACTGAGCACTCTTCTGTTCGGAGTGCGGCCCGAGGATCCTCTTAGCTTCGGCAGCGTGTGCCTGTTACTCGCAGTCGTTGCAGGGATTGCAACGTGGATACCAGCCTCTCGCGCGATGAAGGTTGAGCCTTCCCGGGCCTTGCGTCATGACTGATCGCCTTCAAGGAGCATCACCGACAAATTCAGGAGCAACAATGAGGAAATTACAGAAAAGCCGGCCGGGACTTTCTTTGACCGGGCCGCGATCACGTCGCGGAGTTTTATGCCAGACCTTACGCAGTGACACCTTGCTGTGACCGAGGCAACGGCTCCTTTAGGCAATCTGCCGCAGCGCCGGGTAAATCTTCCGATAACTCCGATACGCTGTCTGCATCGTCGCTGAGTCCTTCGGATTCGGCGCGATCCGCTTCGCGACCCGCACAACGGCATCGCACCCTTGCTCCACCGACGACCAGGCCCCGCCTCCCGTCCCGGCCAGAATTGCTGCGCCATACGCCGCACCTTCTTCGGCGGCGACAATCTCCACTTCCAGGCCGTACACGTCGGCCTGAATCTGCCGCCACAACGACGAACGGGCCCCGCCTCCGCCAAGCCGGATCGAGGTCACGGGAATCTTCATCTCCTCGAAGATCGTAAACGTATCTTTCAGGCTGTACGCCACGCCTTCCATGATGGCGCGGATTACATGCGCCCGCGTGTGGGAAGCAGTCAAGCCGACCAGTGCCGCTCGCGCATACGGATCCAGATGCGGCGTGCGCTCGCCCATCAGATACGGTACCCAGAATGCGCCTTCGGATCCCGCCGGAGCCGCAGCCGCTTCCTCGGCGAACACGTCGTACGGATCGCGTCCATCCTTCTCCTGCACAGGCGGCGACGCTGCCCCAAAATTGTCACGATACCAGCGCAGCGACAGCCCTGCCGCTTGCGTCACGCCCATCACGTGCCAGCGTCCGGGAATCGCGTGGCAAAACGTATGTAGCCGGCCAGCCGGATCCATCGCCGGCCGATCCGTGGAAGCAAACACGACGCCCGACGTTCCGATCGTTGCGCTCACGGCACCTACACGCGCAATACCCATTCCGACTGCACCGGCGGCTTGATCACCCGCGCCTGCCACAACAGGCGTGCCCGGCTTCAACCCTGTTGCTTCTGCACCGGCGGCATTCACCTTCCCGCAAACTTGCGGCGACTCGAATAGCGCCGGCAGCATACACTCCTTGATGCCGGTCTTTGCCAGCACTTCCCTCGACCACTTGCGGTTCGCCACATCCAAGAGCAGCGTGCCGGAAGCATCCGCTACATCGATGGCGCGCTCGCCAGTTAACCGGAACCGCACGTAGTCCTTCGGCAGCATGACGTGCGCAACGCGTTCCCAGTTTTTGGGCTCGTTCTCCCTCACCCAGAGAAACTTCGTCAACGTGAAGTTGGTCAGCGGAGGATTGCAGGTCAGTCGAATCAGCACATCGCGCCCGAAAAGCTTCTCCAACTCGGCGCATTGGGGCTCGCTTCTTTGATCACACCAGATCAGTGCCGGCCGAACCACTTCATCCGAAGCGTCCAGCAGAACTGCCCCATGCATCTGACCCGAAAATCCGACGCACGCGATATCTCCCGCCTCTACTCCCGACGTCCGCAGCGCCTGACGCACGGCCACCCCGCAGGCTTTCCACCAGTCGCGCGGATCCTGCTCCGCCCAGCCCGGCTTCGGGCTGGCAAAATGCTGATGCTCCGCCGATGCGGACGCCACCACGTTTCCGTGCGCATCAATCACTAGAGCGCGTGTGCCGCCTGTTCCAACATCGATGCCTAAATAAGCCATCCTTCCGTCTCACCTTCGCTGAATGGACTAAGCAAAATCCTCAATCAACCGGTGGGCTTCCTCGCCATTTTGCCCACTCTTGCTGGCGGATTCCTGCGACTGCCGGCTCAGGAAGAAGTCCAGGTTCCCGCGCATCACCAGATGCGGCGCCAAGGAAACCTGGTATGAGCGTCTCCCACCCTCCGCCAGGAATTCGTGCAACATCCGCAACGCCATCTGCCCCTGCGCTCGCGGCCGCTGATAGATGGTTGCGACCACCGCTCCCGAGCGGAGAAAGGGTACAAGATCTGGAAACAAATCGGTTGTGATGATCTTCAGCCTATCGAGTGCCTTGGCATCGCAAGCGGCCTTCAGCACTGGGATCGACGCCTCCGTGGTGACATAGATCCCCGCGAGGTCCGAGCGTTCCTCAAACAGCTTCCGGCACTTGCGATATGCCTCCTGTTCGACGTCGTGGTCTTCCACGGGCTTGAGCAGTTGCAAGTTGGGATAAAACGACTCCAGTGTCGATTGGAATGCGGAGTATTTCTCCGCATGTTCGGTAATCGCCATATCGAATACAGTGATCGCCACCGAACCAGTTCGCTCGCCCAGGAATCGTCCCATCAGGTCGGCCGCGACGGCGCCGCTGGCCAGCGTATCGACCGCGACGATTCCCAGTCGCCCGCTGTTCGGAGCGTCGGTCGCCACGCACACCACCGGAATGTTGGCCCGCGAAGCTCGCCGAATCCACGGCCTCAAGGTTTCCGGCCGGCTCGGGAAGGTAATGATCCCGTCTACCTTGTCAGCGATTGCCGCCTCAAACGCCTCTTCCTCTCCTTCGCCCAGACTGGGAGTCGTTCGAAACTCCACTTCCACGTTCTCGAGGAGAATGCCGGCTGCTTCTTCGCGAATGCCGGCGCGAACTTCATCCCAGAACGAGGTCGTTCCCTTGAGAGTATTCACCGAAATACGCAGCGTTTTTTTGGAGGACAAGTATCGGGCGGCCAGGTTGGGCCGGTAACCCAGGGTCCTTGCCATCTGCAATACCTTGGCTTTGGTGGCGGGGCTCACTCCGGGATGATCATGGAGCGCGCGATGAACCGTGCCGATGGACGTACCCAGCGACTTGGCGATGTCGCCGAGAGTAGCAGGGGGCTTTCCCATTTTCAGGCCTGCATCGAGGCCGGCCGTTTACAGCCAGCAGAAATATCGGCGGCAAGTCTATCGACTTGCCTCCGGACCGTAAACGTTAACGGAACTTGAAAAAATCCGCAAGCCGTACGCCTCAAAGAGCGGGATTTTTTTAGATTAGAACCATAATGCGCTGATTTCTTTGGAACTAGCCGATCACTGCGGCCGAGCCTCTATCTTCTGATCGGAAATGCCCGAAAGCCGGTAGATCCAGCCGCAAATCGTGTCTCTCCACTTCACAGCCTCTCCTGCCTGGAACTCGAATCGGGCAAGAATGTCTTGGTAGCGTCCCGGATCGACGTGCCCCTGCAGACTCTTCCATTCCGTGATGAAGGCCTGAGCTTGTTCCGCGCCTTCGCGGTGGGAATCGTATACATGCTGAATCACAGTTTTTCCGGAATGCAACACATACGTGTACGGCACGTGGTGAAAAAACAGCAGCAGTTCGTCCGGACACGCCGCCAGCGATTCATACAACTTCTGCACCTCCGGCGGATATTGTCCGATGTACCCGGTTCCGGTAGCGACCGTACGATCCATGCCGATGCCCTGATGATCGGCCCGATGCCACTGTCCCCACCCATTCTCCTCGGAAGATTCGGGGCCCGGATCGTAATGGTTGCCGGTGATATTGGTGAGCGTCCCGGCGCCGAGCGGCCCGGTGTAGCTCTCGTAGACGTGCCACGATCGGAGTTGTAAGTCGGCAATTGTCTTCACCACCAGCGGGTCGCTGCCGAACGTCAGTCGAGTCCATTCGTCGATGACAGTCTCGCTGCTCAAATCCGGATTCCACGCCAGCCGACCAAATCCGTAGAGATTCGCCATCGCCAGGGGACTGCCAAGCCAGGTCGCGTCGAGTCCCACGTTTGCCACTCCCGCAAATCCGCCGATCGGCCGATGGAAAACTCGTCCGCTCACAAGGTCCTTTACGCGCGAAGGCTCGCCGTCTACACGCATGTCGAAATCCAGAACTTCCTTCCACATCGGGACCAGGAAGCAGAGATGTTTCTGTTGGCCTGTGTACTCCTGCGTGATTTGCAGTTCGATCGCTTCATTGGTTCGACGCAAACCTGCAAATAACGGTGACACCGGCTCGCGCACCTGGAAATCGATCGGACCATTCTTGATTTGAACGATGGCGTTATCGTCAAACTTGCCGTCAAGGGGATGGAAATTATCGTACGCGGCTTTGGCTCGATCATTCTTCAGATCGCGCCAGTCAAGATGATGGTTGTAGACAAAGGCGCGATAGAAAACCACACCGCCATGCGGTTTGAGTGCCCGCGCGATTACGTCTGCCGCATCCGCGTGAGTGCGCCCGTAAGCCGAAGGTCCGGAGCGCCCCTCTGAATCCGCCTTGACAACAAAACCACCGAAGTCTGGAATCTGTTGATAAATCTCATCGGCTTTCTTGCGCCACCATTCCGCCACGCGCGGCTCGAGCGGATCGAACGTATCGAGCCCGCCGATTACCTTCGGGCTGCTCAAATCCACCGACATCGAGAGTTGCACGCCCCAAGGCCGGAATACATCGGCGATGCTCTTCACCTCGGCAATGAAACTATCTTCCAAAGCGCCGGGGGCGGCATTCACATTATTGATCGTGCATCCGTTGATCCCGATCGAAGCCAGCAGCCGCGCATATTCGCCGGCGCGCGTCAGATCGCTGCGTACCTTGCCGCCTGAGAAAAAGATTGAGGGCCCGCCGTACCCTCGCTCGATCCGCCCATCGAGGTTGTCCCATTGATTGACCCACCGGATGGGCGCATACGGATTCTGGGCTTCATCGATTCCAACGATGCTTTCTCCTCGGGCGATCTTGCTTAGCAGTGCAAAGACGCCATACAAGACGCCACGGTCACTGGCTCCCACAATCAGGACACATTCAAAATTGCGAATTCGTGCGCTCGTGATCCAAAATCCATCGCCCTCAAGAGCGACCGGCGGGCGCAGCGAGGGCGCGCTACTCCGCAGATCGGAAAGTGTACTCAGAACAAAAGCTGGGCCGTTGATGCTGTCACGCGAATTCAACGCGCGCCCCACCATCTTCTCGAAGCCGCTGGCTAATTCCCGTCGTGCGTTTTCGAGAACCAGCGATCGCCTGAGCAGAACCGAGGCCGATGGCAGTTGTTCGTAATTCCTGGCTGTTGGAGTATCCAGCCGCGCGTAGCGCAGCCATGCTTCAGTGTCGAGTGGCTCACTTGCCTGTACACACGGTGGTCTGGCAAGTACTAAAGAGACAAACGCGGTCAGGAAGACGTACCGCATCGCGCGAACGCGAGGTCCCATCACGCCGCCAGAGGAAAAGCGACAATCGTGTCGCCGCGCTTTCCCGTGTTCCTTTCAACTTCTCGCACCAACTGCGGCTCAAGGTTCTCTGGATCAGGAACCATCTCGCACTCAGCAATTTCTCGCTCAGAGCAGCTCTGGTAGCAAAGCTCGCAAATTCCCAGGCCGCCGCCCTCGATGCGCACCGGAGGCCCGAATGTGCGGCAGGTCATCGGTCGCCACTCATAGAGGTCACAGGTGCCCTCCACTGGATCCAGCGCGGGGCACAGTTCTTCGTTGGCGAAGTCTTCAAACCGGCGGCGTTCTTTTTTGGTCCTGCCAAGCAACCCGGTCGTCGGATTCCCGGGAAAAACGGGCGCCACGCGGGCAACGGATTCGCGAGCGCGCTGTCTCACAGCTTCTGCCCTCGCCGGGTCGCGCAGGGCTAGTTCTTTCAAACCGTGCTGCAATCTCCCGGCATCGAGCTGATTGATCGCGAACGCTCCGACGCAGCACGGCGTGCATCCTTTCCGGCAGACAAGCCACCCCTTGCTCCGGCGGGTTGCATCGGCCAGGGCGGCATCCACGATCTGAATCAGTTTTTGATCCCCTGAAACCGGGAAACCAGATTTCACAGCCAAGAGGATACCTACCCACAAAATACTGCGCAACTGCTGCTTTGATCGTTACGATGGAATTTTTGCGTTGGACTAAAAGCCTCGCGTACTTCACAGTGTTGTGCGTTGGTTCTGCAGCGTTGCAGAACGCTCCTCAGCCCACCGTCGGCTGTTCCTCGCGCAGAGGATTCTAGATATCCAAAACCGAGACGTTGACACGATCTGCACCTACAGATCGCTATCTGAAGCAGGTGCAGAGCACATTCCTTTTGGGGGAACGATGTTGCCGGAAAAGAAAACTGTGAATCTAAGAACTGTGGCCGCGAAGGTTGGGCTCGCGCCATCCTCCGTTTCAGCGATCTTGAATGAGACTGCGGCCGCACGCGCGATCCCGCAAGCCACCAGGGACCGCGTCTTTCGCGCTGCCGCCGAACTGAATTATCGTCCAAACTTTCTGGCGCGTTCGTTGCGCACAAAGCGTTCGCGCGTGGTCGCCGTCCTCGCGCCCGGCCTCTGCCGTTCTTCGGTTGCGCGCGTGGTCGCGGCCGCACAGCGTCGGCTGCATGAAAACGGTTACATGCTGGTCCTCGCCGTCCACGATGGCGACCGCATGAATACGCAATTTCAGCAGCGAGGAATTGAGGGTGTTATCGCGATTGACACCACCATTCCGGTGCAGCTGAATTTGCCTGTTACCTCGGTTGATCTGGGATACCGAACGTCCGCCAGCGATACTCCGGATGTGCCGTCTTCGTTTCTCTACCTCGGAGCTGCCGCCGCAGAAAGCATCATGAAGCAGATCGAGAACGAGGGCAGCAATCGAAGAATACAGCTTCGAACTGCGATGCCGGCCTACTTTCCTATGGAAAGAGTGGATCTGGCATTCTCTGCCGCCGAAGGCGCGTAAGCTCAGGCCCGAGTGCGTTGCGCCTTGGCCTGCTCGAGGAGGCGGAACAGCAGCAGCCAGCGCTTGACGTTCGTTGTTATCAGGAAGTTTTCTTTGACGTGCTCGTGCCCGGCCGTTCCAATACTCCGCGCGAACTCAGGGTGCGTGAGCAGGTAACGGATCTGAAACGCACAACCTTCCACCGAATGCACCAGCACACCCGTGAGCTTGTGCATGATCTGGTTCGGAATTCCACCGACCGCACTCGCGATGGTCGGCTTGCCCTTCCATAGCGCCTCAGTCACGGTCAGGCCGAATCCCTCTTTCAGTGATTTCTGCACGATGATCGTCGAGGCTCTTTGGATGGCATTGATCTGAAGGGCACACCAAGGCGGAAGATCCAGAATGATGATGTCTGGATCGTTCCCCGCCGCTTGCTTCACTTCCTGCAACACGACTGCACCTTCGGGATCGTCCGTCGCCCCGCCTCCCGCGAGTACCAACTGGCAATCAACATACTTCTTGGCCAGCTTATAGGCCTGCACTACGCCGACCGGGTCCTTGAGCCGGTCGAAGCGCGAGACCTGCGTCACGATTGGCCGCGAGCGGTCGATCCCGAAATCATCGCAGACCTGCTGAATCTGGGAATCCGGCAGCTCTTTATTCTTCTCCGAGAGGGGATCAATGCACGGATAAAACAGATACTGCGGAATTGGTAACTGCCGCGCAAATGACTGCGAGGAGAAAATCGCCGCGTCGTATCGCTCGACAAATGGCCGCAAGAACTCCCATACCGCAGGATTGGGGTTCGACAAATCAATGTGGCACCGCCAGACCCAACTCGCTGTGGTTTGGGACCGCGAAAGAATCAGGGCCACAGGCTGGGGATCGTGAATCACCACCAGGTCTTCTTCGAACTTCATCCGCTGACGATTGTGCTCGTTGTAAATCATGAAGATGTCTTTGGCGGCTTGGGTCAGTTCGTAGGGCGTGCCGTGGAGTGCATTGTGAAATGCCTTCGTGATCTCGAAGAAGTCATTTCCACCCGTGATCACATCCCAGCGCGTGGGAACATCCAGTTCCGACAACAACGGGACCAACCGGTTCAGCATTTCGGCCACACCGCCGCCGACGGCGGTGGAGTTAACCATTTTGATGGTCTTACCCTTGAGTTCTCTGGCCAGAAAGCGCAGCGTGTCCAACTGGCTCTGGCCCACGATCGAGCGGTAGTCGTCCAATGGCGGTGGCGGTGGCGGCGGTGGCGGGTTAAGCACACTGGCCGGCAGCGGCCGATCATTTCTCTTGTCTCTCTTGTCGGTCGCTCGGCGCCCGGGATGCGGCAACCGGCGCTCGACTTCGTCCCCGCCCGCTTCGCCTGGAGCTTGCGTTTCGATACTCGGACTCGTGATGGTGCGCGGATCGTCAGAACTCATGTACCCTCGGTCCTAATTCATTGCCTGCGAGACGATGCGCGCAATCTGTCGCCGCACCCCCTCCATCGTGTTGGCGTAAATATCGATCCTTTCGATCTCGTCTGCGGTTTGCGGAAGCCCGACTTCTTTCTCCAGCCAGTGTGAAAAGTCGTTCGACATGCGATGCAGGCGCAATCGGGCCTCAATGAAATGATGATGGATCGAATGAATCGTCACTTGGTTCAGGCCATCTAGGAATGCCGGAAGCGTGTCCGCGCGGAATGCAGTCGGCAACACCACGATGTCGGACGCACAGAAATAAAAGGCTTCATGCGCGGGACGGGTCCCGCTCATGTTGTGCAAGTGCAAGAACTCATCCAGAATCTCGACCATTCGTCGGCGCAGCCCTTCGATTGCAGTGAATTCCCGAATATCCACGCTCGCAAGCTGCTCCGCCAGCGCCGGCTCGTTACAGGCAAACAAACTCCAGTGCGCAAAGTCATTGGAAAAACCCTGGCGGATGAAGTGATGTTCCTGCAGGGTTCGAAATGTGTGCTGAAAAATGGAATCGTCCGGGCATGTCTGCAAGGCCCTTAACAGCTCACAAAGATTGTTGGCCTTCTGCCGGCCAATGCGGAGCAGATGCTCAGATGTGTTGAAGTAAAACGGCTTTTGCGGTTTGCGCAGTGTCGCTTTCTCGGCAAGATTCCCGGCTGTAGCCATGCTCTTTAGTAGTATCGCTCCAGCTCGGCAAGGTTGTCTGCCCGGTTCGTGGGGAATTTTTGTCTAAGCGACGGTCGCGCCCGCGCGGAACTGATCCCTGCCAACGTCCAGGCGAACGTCGCAGACTTCCCCGATCAGACTCGCTGCCCAGCGATACACATTGTGGTCGCGAATCGTCTTCCGCATCCTCTGCATGCGCTCTTGCTTCTCCTCGGCATTCATCTCCAGAGCCGCCCGGATCGCTTCCGCAGTCTGGTCAATGTCGTAGGGATTCACTTGCAGCGCGTCGCGCAATTCCCGCGCTGCTCCTGTGAAGCAACTGAGAATCAATACTCCCCGTTCATCATGCCGCGTCGCGACAAATTCCTTCGCCACCAGGTTCATCCCATCATGCAGGGAAGTCACCAGGCAGAGGTCTGCCGCCCGATAATACGGTTCGATCTCCTGGTGGCTGTGCTGCCGTTCAAGCAGCACTATCGGCTTCCACTGGTCGGAGCGGAATCGCCAATTGATACGCTCCGCTTCGGCTTCTATCTCCGCCTGGAGATCGTGATAGCGCTTGATATGGGTTCGGCTCGGCGCGCCGATCTGGACGAACGTAAACACTCCCTGATAGCGCGGATATTTCTCCAGAAAGCGCTCGATTGCCAGGAATCTCTCCAGAATGCCCTTGGTGTAATCCAGGCGATCCACGCCAACTCCCATCAGCGCAGCCCGTACCCCCAGGTTCTTCAGCAACGAAGCTCTTTCCTCGTATGCCGACTGCCGCTGCACTTTGGGTTGCATGTCTCCGGCGTTCACACTGATGGGAAATGGATGCACCGTCGTAAGGTGGTCCAGCCGCTGCACCGTGGAATGATCCCAGTCGATTCGTGACTCCACGATGCGATCCACAGTCTGCAGAAAATTCGTACAGTGCGCCTGAATGTGGAACCCGATCAGGTCTGCGCCGAGCAGTCCATCCACCAGTTCTTTCTGCCATGGGCAGATCCCAAATGCCTCCGGATTCGGCCATGGTATGTGCCAGAAAATTGCTACCCGCGCGTCGGGCCTGCGGTCCTTGATCATTCTGGGCAGCAACGCGAAGTGATAATCCTGCACCAGCACCACGGGATTGCTGACCCCCTTCATCTCGTCCAGAACCGCGTCGGCAAACTTTCGGTTTACCGCCTCGTAATACTTCCAGTCGCTAGCGCGAAACAGCGGACGCGTATGCGCAATATGGCACAGGGGCCAGAGACCCTCGTTCGCGAACCCGTAGTAGTATCCTTCCTCTTCTTCCTTGGAAAGCCATACACGACGCAGCGTATAGCGCGGATCGTCCGGCGGAACCAGCAGCCGGTCATGCGCATCCACCGTTTCCGCGTCGGCATCGCCAGATCCATGCGCGACCCACGTGCCATCACAAGCGCAGAGTACCGGCTCAAGGGCGGTAACCAGGCCGCTGGCCGGAACATTTACTTCAATCGATTTGCCTCGCTGCACATGCGTATATGGCTCGCGATTGGAGACTACAAAAAGTCTGCCGTCCTCCAGCCGCGACCGGAGATGCACGGCCAATCGCTCGGCTGTCCAGATCGATTCCCCGGTTTCGCGCAACCGGGCCTCACGCTCCGCCGCGGTGCGTGCGTTGTTCAGGCTCTCGGCCATGGTCGCAACCTCTCGCGCCAACGGCCGAAACAATTCCATATCAACTGGCTTGATGCGCCCCGCCACCGCGCGCCCGGTGCGCAAGGCCTTGATCCAGTTGGCCGTCCGTGCGATGGGCCCTGCAATGCTCCAGCGCACGATCAGCAACGTAATCAGCACGATCAGTACAACGTGAATCAACGCGCTAAGAAAGGTTTCCCGCCAGATCCTGAGACTCTCCGCGTGAATGTACCCGGAGTCGTGCACGATGGCCAGGCTGCCGACCAGATCGTCGCCATTGTGCAGAGGCAACGCGTAAATATGGATGGACGCAATGCCCATCCGCAGAAAAGCCTTCGTGTCCTGATTTTCGCGCAGCGATTGGAGCACGATCGGGGGAGCACTCTCCATCAGCGGCTGCAGATTCGTCGTCACCGCCAGCGGATGTCCCTGCGGGTCATATACAGCCAGTCCAGCCAGGTGCTCGCGATTCGCGAATTGCTGAACTGTTTTTTGCAGGGTACGTGGCGCGTCCCGTTGCAGGTCGCGTTCCACGTTTCGCGCCAGGCTCTCTCCCAACACCTCGGAACGCCGGTCCAGGTCCTTGCGCATACTCCGGCTCTGCATCAGCACCTGATAATAGGAGGTGCAGAGCGAGACCAGAGTGATCCCGATGATGAGGGAGACGATGAGTCTGGCGCTGAGTAGTCTCATCTAGCTTCCTGGTACCAAGGCTGCAAGAGCGAAACCGGGCGAAACCCCTTTCACCACGGACGAACTTCATCGGTTGAAACGGTCGGCTTCGAAACACTCTCCTGCGCGATTCCCAAGGCCGCGCCAGTTGACGAGGCGGCACAGACGAGTGGCAGTGTTCAAGGTCGCAAATTCGTAAGATGGCAAACCGCTGCGTTGCCGCAACGGACTGCAACACTAAATGTGAGGACGAGACTCCTCAAAAGGTTGCAAAGAGGTTGCCAAACCCGAACCCTTTCCAATTCAGCAGGATTCAGCTTAACAGGATTGGTGAATCCGATGTAATTCTTCCACGATCGTGCACGCAACGAGCGAGTAGAAGGTTTGAAGACCTGCGTGTCAGAAAAATGTCAGCTCCAGGAAAGAGTGCTGACAGAATCCTTTGCTAAAGCAACCTCAGCCACCTTGCCGGCCAACTTCAGGTACACATTCTTCGGCTCGCCACAGTTGGTGATCACGACCAGTCGCTGCCCATCCGGATTTTCAAAGCCAACATGATCCACTCCGTCGACCCTCCCGACGGATTCAAACCGCCTGGCCCCGCGTCGCACATGCCGCGAGAAATGCGCGAAAGCCCAGTACTGCCCGGAGCGCGTGATCTCCCTTGTCTGCGAATGAATCGTCACCAGCCCGCCGCATGGGAACGGTCCGATGTTTGGCTTGCCCTTTTCGTCCAAGGCGAGATTCCATCCCGTGATCGACTGCGCCCAGTTGCGCGTGATCTCTATATAGGTCCGGGACCACTTCGTCCAGTCAGTCAGGTAATCGGGCGCAGTATAGTCCGGCCCACCCTCCGTCCAGTAAATCTGTGCATCCGGGTGCGCCGCATAAAATTTGCTCATCTGCTCTGCCCCACCGACGTATCCGTGAAATGCAACCGCTTTCGCATACTTGTTCACATCCGGATCATCGAGTTCCGCTACCGCTCGTCCCCAAAGGTTGTAATTGTGGTCAAGAATCCAAATCTTCGTGGAGAGCCCGTTCTTCTCGAGTGCCGGTCCCAGATGATTCTTTACGAACCCCATCTCGTATTCTTGCGCCCAGATGCAGGCCGGCATCCGCCCATCCTGATCCGTATCGACTTCGTTTTGCACGGTCACTGCCTGAACGGACACGCCATCCGCCGCATACGCCTGCAGGAACTTCACAAAGTACTTCGCGTACGGAGCGAAATATTTCTGCCGCATGGAGCCACCCAGCATGGTCCCGCCGGCCTTCATCCATCCCGGAGGGCTCCACGGCGACGAAAACAGAAACAAGTCCGGATTCTGCTTGCGTGCCTCCCGCAGCACCGGCAAAACATAGCGTTGATCATGCGCAATCGAGAACCGCTGCATCTCCGGATCAGGATCGCCTTCGTCGTAGCTGAACACCTCCGTCGAGTAGTCGCTTGCACCAATGCAAGTCCGGCAGATATTCAAGCCCATCTCCGACGGATGAAAAAGGTCGTGGAACAGTGTTTCGCGAGCGGATGGCTCCAGCCGGTTGAAGGTATAGCAAGCGGCGTCCGTAAACGCCGCGCCGAAGCCGAGCATCTCCTGATAGGTCTTGCCCGGGTTCAGTTCGATGACGTTACCTGCTGCACTGCCGGCTTTCCAGGCGAGCGAGGGCTGGGCCTTGTAACTTAGCTCGCCGCTAGTCACGCGAACCGCGATCTCCCCCGACGGTGGCGCCGCGTTCACCGGAAGTACGCTGGCCAATTCGATCGTGGATGCTGCTGCTATTCCGCATGCGGATAATTGCAGAAATTCTCGTCGGGTCTTCTCGCTGGACACGGATGAATCCTCCTGGCACCAAATCGAACCAGTGAGTATAGTGCCAACGTTATGGATTTCCCATATTGCTGATCACAACCAATCATAAGCAGTCGGCACTCTTCAAAGTACTCGCGCATTCTTGTTTAGAACAAGGTGGCCCACTCAAGCACAGGTTTGGCTTGAGTGAGGCTCTTCGAGAGCGCCGCACTGAATGATGCGAAGGAGAACCTCAATGCCACGCACCTCATATTGGATCGTTTTTGCAATCGTATTCCTGAAATGCACAATCGCATTCGGGCAGGCTTCAACTCCCCCGCCATCCCGCCCCGGATGGACCCTGACCTGGAGCGATGAATTCAATGCGCCTGACGGCTCTCCCGTAGACTCTTCTAAATGGGTCACCGAGACGGGCGGCAACGGATGGGGCAATCAGGAGCTGGAGTACTACACCACTCGCCCCGAGAACTCCTTTCACCAAGGTGGCAATCTCGTCATCAAGGCAATGCGTGAGAAATATACGGGCGCGGACGGAGTCACGCGCGACTACACATCGGCCCGCCTGAAAACGCTGGAAAAGTTTTCTCAAAAGTATGGACGGTTTGAAGCACGCATGAAGATCCCCAAGGGGCAGGGCATTTGGCCCGCCTTCTGGATGCTCGGCGACGACATTGCGCAAGTCGGCTGGCCAAAATGCGGCGAGATCGACATCATGGAAAACATCGGTAAGGAACCTGCGCTTGTCCACGGTACAATTCACGGCCCCGGATACAGTGGCGACAAGGGTATCGGTTCGCCTTTCGCTCTTCCCAGCAATGCTCCATTTGCCGACGACTTCCATATCTACGCAGTGGAGTGGGAACCGAAGGCCATCCGCTTCTACGTTGACGATCATCTCTATGCGACCCGAACGCCGGCCGAGCTTCCTGAAGGCACGAAGTGGGCCTACGACCATCCATTCTTCATGCTGCTCAATGTCGCAGTCGGGGGAGATTGGCCCGGCAGTCCGGATGCCACCAGCATCTTTCCGCAAACCATGCAGGTTGACTACGTCCGCGTCTATACGCAATCAAAAAAATGAGTGCAGCACAGGATCAGTGCTCTAGCCTTTCGCAGCGCGTTCGCGCACGCCCCCCTGTGCGGCTCATCACAGACAGATCGCATCTCCGGAACTAGGTTTACCTTGCCACCGGGTCCTGGTCGGCGGAAGTCCAAACGGCCAACCGGCCCTGGCGTGTAGTGTCGCGATTCCTTCGCGGCCCCGCAGTAGAGAGGAGGTCTCTCCATGCCCCTCGACAGCCTGGAATTCCGTACATCCCTGAAGAATCTACTGGTTACGCTGATCGTCATTCTTGTGCCCCTGACTGTCTTCGGTTTCTATGTGGCGCTGCAGGGAGACGATCACATCCGCCAGACCAGCGGCGAAAACTTCCGCGCACTGACTCTGACCGCCGCTGAATCAACCTCCCAGTTCATTGCCGATCGTGTCAAGGATTTGAGCGTTATTGCCAATGCCCCCGACGCCATAGAGACCGTCGCATCGGCCAACCGTCAGTATCAAAGTCTCTCGGAAGATGCCACCAGCGCAAAAGTTGCCGCCATTGAGCAGGACTGGGAGACAGCCAAGGCCGACGCGATGGCACAGAAAATCCTGACCTCCGACCAGGCTCGCCACTTGCGCCGCCTGCGCGATCTCAATCCCGCGCTTCTGAAGATCACCATCGCCGATGTGATGGGATCGACGGTAGCAGCGACGGATCGCCCCGCACGTTACTCTCTGAATGATCCCGACCTCTGGCGTCAGCTCGCCGCCGGTGGGCGTGGCGCCATTCGCATGTCCGATTTGCGCTATGACGATCAGAACCGTCTCTACTACCTCAGCATCGCTTACCCGATTCTGCAGGAAGGAACCGGACGATTCATCGGCGCGGTGACCGCAACCGTCGATCTGTCACCGCTTTTTGTCCAATTGAATCGCCACCAGATCGGTCGCACCGGTCGCCTCTTCCTGGTACGGGATGACGGCTCGGTCATCGAAGGCGCCGGCATCACTCCCCTGATGAATATCAAGTCCGAGGAATATGCCGCCGTTCACGATGCGCTGGGCAGCCTGCGCGGCCGCCAGACCGGATATTTGTACGCAACACTCTCGAACGGGCAGTCGTACCTGATCGGCTTCGCCGACACCGGATTAAGAGAAGCCTATCCCGCGCTGTCCTGGACCGTGTTGGCCAGCCAGGAAGCACGCGAGGTCACAGGCCCGGTGCACAACATGATTGTCTTCGCACTTCTCCTGATGATCATCGCATTCCTGATGTTGTCGCTGCTCGCCGCGTACGTAGTGCTGCATACGAAACAGCGGCTCGAAGACATAGAAGCTCCGCAGGAAGAACAGAAGGGACACACGGTAGCAGCGTAACTAGTTCACGGGCTTCTTAGGGACTCCGTATTCGGAGTTCGAGCTGAGAACTGTCGGAGATCCCATGATCGATGCATCAGAGCTGGCCAGGGGAATGGTTGTTCGCGTTGAAGGACAGGTCTATCGTGTTCTCGAGGTTGAGGCGAAAGCCGCGGCCGCCAAGCTGGGCGGTGTGGTCAAAGCCGAACTCAGCAACGTGATCACCGGACGGCTGTGGGAAGCGCGGTTCCGCCCCCAGGAGCGCCTCGAAGACTTGCCGGTCGATCGCCGCAATCTCGAGTTCCTTTTCAGCGGTGGCGATGCCTGCACCTTTATGGATCCCAACACTTTCGAACAGTTCGAGGTTCCCGGCGAAATCATTGGCCCCGCGGCCGCGTTCCTGCAATCCGGAAGCTCCATCCCCGTGGAGTTTTTCGAGGGCCGGCCGATTCACGCCATCGTGCCTGACATCGTGGAAGCGCGCGTTGCCGATACCGCGCCGCCCGCTCACTCCCAGCAGGACAGCGCATGGAAAGAGGCAAAGCTCGAGAACGGTGTATCGATAAAAGTCCCGCTCTTCATTGCTCCGCGGGACCGCGTGAGAGTGGACCTGAGAACTGGCCGATATCTGGAACGCGTCCATAACGACCGCAAACGCATCGCCTAGACAACATTGCCGCTCAAATTGTAGCCATGACACCTGGCAAAAGTTCTGATCATGTAAGTCCTCATTCAAGCGCGCGGGCGAACATTCGTCGCACCGAACTCCGCTCTCAAACAAGAGACCAGCGACCTGTCATTCCTTGCAGTTCATGCCCATCGACCGACGATGTTGAAATGCGCGATGTTTGCTCGAACTCTGTCCGGACGGTCGCCAAGATGTTGGTGCGCTTGGACGATGCCCAGAGGATCAGATTGCGGCCCTTAGTCTCTTAGTGATCCATTCACTTGAACAAACGAATGCAGAACGATTTCGTGGCTACGGGAAAAATTCTGATTTTCGCTCAATGGCCTTCGAGGCGTGAACGCCTGTCAACCCACCTGCTTGTTTACAGAGGCTATTGGAGTTTGTCCGGCAAAGAAAAAATCTTATGATCAATCTCATCAACCTGCCGCGTCTCTTTTTCGTAGTCTCACTTGTGGTGCTGTGGTCGTTTGCCCTTCTCGGGGCGTTCGTGGGCCAGAGAGTGCGACCTCTGCACGAAGAGGAGAGGGACGACTTCGGAGTTGTCCAGACCGCCGTTCTGACACTTCTAGGCCTGCTCATCGGATTCACTTTCTCCATGGCCGTCAGCAGATACGATCAGCGAAAGAACTACGAGGAAGCTGAAGCCAATGCGATCGGGACGGAATATGTCCGGGCCGACCTGTTACCTTCCGCCGATGCAGAACAGGTGCGCAATTTGTTGCGGAAGTACCTTGATCAGCGGATTTTGTTCTACATGACCCGGGACGAGAGTCAGTTGGAGCAGATCAACAGCGCTACGGCTCAATTGCAAACCGAACTCTGGTCCGCCGTCCTGACCCGCGCTGCCACCACACCGACCCCAGTCATTTCCCTCGCCGTCTCGGGTATGAATGATGTGTTGAACTCGCAGGGATATACTCAGGCCGCTTGGTGGAACCACATTCCGGCTGCGGCATGGGCTCTTTTGGTCGTGATTGCCATCTGCTGTAGCGTACTCGTCGGCTATGGAATGCATAGAAACCGCAGGCTCCTGACGGTGATTTTGCCCTTCGCTGTCTCCGTCTCGTTCTTATTGATAGCCGATATTGACAGCCCACGCCGCGGCCTGATTCGCGTTCAGCCACAAAACCTGATAAGCCTCTCTCAATCCCTGCATTGAAACCGTGTCAGATTGGATCGCCGCCGCAAAATCCCGTTGCGCTCACCATGTCGTGCCGCGAGTATTCCTCGATTGCGCAACGAATTCTTTGGTGACGCGGTTTGCTGACTCCACACCCTGGTTCCTCAACTGTGTGTGATGGATATCACCTCTGAAGCAACTGGCAGAATTTCCAGATGCAGCGAACGAGCGCGGCTGGTTTCATAGATTCGTTCGAAAGTTGGGCTGTGGAGAATCCAAATTGTGGGCGCTCACGTCGCCGTAGGATCAGCTGAAAAATGAAAAACTCAGTCCGGCACATAATTGCAATCGGTCTCCTGCTGAGTTTGTCCTGGATAACCGCTTGCGTTCTGCAGGCGCAACAATCTGGGAGCGCAACCGCGGCAGAGAACCTTAAATTTCAGCCGCAACTTGTGACCAGGACCGTGCGCGTCATCAATCCGCCGCCTCGGGGGTCTGTAACAACGGTACTCAAAGCAACGGAACTGGCGCCGGGTGCAAGCGGACAGGCAAAACTGAAGATGGGAGACGTGGAGGTCACTGTCGAAACGCAAGCCAACGGATTGCCCGCACCCGCCAGCTTCGGAGCCCAGTTTGAAACCTATATGGTATGGGCCATTACGCCTGGCGCAAAGGCGGTCAAATTGGGAGCAATGGAATCCAAAGGAAACCGGTACGAGTTGGATACCAAGTCTGCCCTGCGCTCCTTCGCGATCATCGTAACTGCTGAACCATACGAAGAGGTGACGCGTCCCGCGGATACGATCGTGTTGGAGGTTCCTGCCGGAGCCCAGACCACCTCTGCAAGCTGCGAGTTCCTTAAAGACGGCTATGCACCGGTCGGATATCAATTCCCGCCGGTCGATACCGGTGCCGGCTATCCTCCGCAAATTGTACAAATGTACAACGCCCGCCGGATCGCGACACTCGCAGGCGCCGAGACGAGCGACAATTTCCGGATGGGTGACGAGTGGTTCAACTCGGTTGTCTTTTCCGCAAAACAACAAAAGAAGTTTACGGATCTGATACTGCAGCAAGCGACCAGCGCCACCCAGTATTTCGAAGCCGCCCGTATGAAAGCACTGCAGCAGGCGATGCGGTAGGGCTCTTGGAGATTTCCGGGGAACAAGCATTCGGCATTCTTGATCGCCTTGTCCAAAACCTCCGGCTGCAAAGGACGTGGAAATAGGCTTGTCGCTCGCGGCTCACTCCTCGGCTAAGTCTTTATTCTGCAATATTTTACAAATAAGTCGTTCTGTATCAATATTTTGCGAATGAATAGAGCAGCTCTGATCTTCCAAGTTATTTAGATCCAACATTTTGTGCGTTCCCCTTCCGCAAAAGTGACACATTGTCGAGTCAAGCAAGCCATTTGTTTTCATCACGATGACCGTAAAATCCTGGCTCTGCGTGGCTTAGCGCGATGTCCCCTCCATTGACTCCGTAACCGCCTCGTTTAGAATTCGGTTCTATCCTCAGACGTGGGGCAATCCAGAAACGAAAATGGACAAGGAGTTTGCATGAGCCAAGTTCGAGTTCTTGTAGGGACGCGCAAGGGAGCGTTCATTCTTACCGCGGATGGCAAACGCGCTGACTGGAAGGTGAGCGGTCCGCACTTCGCCGGATGGGAGCTCTATCACTTGAAAGGCTCGCCTGCCGATCCCAATCGCATTTACGCATCCCAGACCAGCGGATGGTTTGGTCAAATCATCCAGCGGTCCGACGATGGCGGCAAAACCTGGCATCAGCCTGGAACTCCTCCCGGGGAATCCACCACTGGCCCGGGCGGCATGCCCAAAGGCGAGAGCAACAAGTTCGCCTACGACACCGCCGGCGCGCCACTCACCACCCATCAGTTCTACGATGGCACGCAGCACCCGTGGGAGTTCAAGCGGGTCTGGCATCTCGAACCGTCGCTCACCGACCCCGACACTGTCTACGCGGGAGTCGAAGACGCCGCGTTATTTAAATCGACCGATGGCGGTAAGAACTGGAAGGAACTCTCCGGCCTTCGCGGCCACGGTACCGGACCGAAATGGCAGCCGGGCGCGGGAGGCATGTGCCTGCACACGGTCATCCTCGATCCCAAAGATCCCAAGCGCATCTACATCGCGATCTCGGCGGCAGGTGCCTTTCGGACAGACGACGGCGGGAACAGCTGGAAACCCATTAACAAAGGCCTCTATTCGAAGTACATTCCGAATCCCACGGCTGAGATTGGCCACTGCGTGCACCACATCGCGATGAACCCGAAGCGCCCGGGTGTGCTCTTCATGCAGAAGCACTGGGACGTGATGCGCTCCGATGATGCCGGCGAGAACTGGAAAGAAATCAGCGGAAATTTGCCCACCGATTTTGGATTCGCCATCGACGTGCATTCGCACGAGCCCGAGACCATCTACGTGATTCCGATTAAGAGCGATGGCGAACACTACGTTCACGAAGGCAAACTTCGCGTCTACCGCAGCAAAAGCGGAGGCGATGAGTGGGAACCGCTGACAAAAGGTCTTCCGCAGGAGAACTGCTACGTGAACGTCCTGCGCGATGCGATGGCTGTGGACACGCTGGATAAGTGCGGCCTCTACTTCGGAACAACGGGAGGGCAGGTTTACATGTCGCCTGACGCAGGCGAGTCGTGGTCGCCGATTGTGCGGGATCTGCCGGCCGTGCTTTCGGTGGAGGTACAAACGCTGTAGTGATGTGTAGCCCCGCGCAGATTTTGGCGCGGTGCGTGGAGGCGCAATGGCAGTAACCATTCGAGTTGAACTTCCCCAGCACCTTCGCACACTGGCGCACGTCGGCCATGAAGTCGAAATTCAAGTGGAAGGTTCGGTGACGCAGCGATCGGTACTCGACGCGCTCGAAGAGCGGTATCCCATGCTGAAGGGTGCGATCCGCGAACACGTGACCAAGCAGCGCCGGGCCTTCCTGCGCTTCTTCGCCTGCGAGGAAGACTTGACGCACGAATCGCCTGATGCACCTTTGCCCGAGGCCGTGGCTTCTGGAAAAGAGCCGTTTCTCATCATCGGCGCAATCGCGGGAGGTTCCACTAGCGCCGGTTGAAATTTGCTTTACCGCGTTACCAATGGGAGTGCGTGATACGATTTTCTTGTGATGGATGACACGACAACCGAAGCGCTGGAGATCCAAACCCGCATTCAGCGCTCAATGTCGGGAGAAGAGAAGATTCTCCTCGCGCTTGATATGAGCCTCTTCGCTCGCGAGTTGGCGAAACAGCGAATTCGCGACGACCACCCGGAATGGAATGAAGTCCAGGTCGCTCGTGAGTTGCTGAGAATAGCCTTTTTACCTGACCCGTTGCCAGCTGGCTACCGATGAGGACAACGGATGTCTTCCGGAGAATTATCGAAATCCTCAATGGCAGTGGTGTTGCATACATGCTGACAGGGTCTTTTGCCAGTACCCATTACGGAACTTCTCGTTCCACTCAAGACATCGACATTGTCATCGACCCTACTAATGAACAGGTTCGAACTCTAATTGCGACCCTCAATCTAAACAACTACTAGGCTGAGTTGGATGCGGCGTTGGAAGCAAGACGCCGAGAATCGCTCTTCAATATCATCGATCGCGAAACTGGCTGGAAGATCGATCTAATTTTTCGCAAATCCCGCTCTTTCAGCAAAGAAGAGTTCGACCCGCGCAGAGTTGTCAACTTAGAAGGGTTCCCTCTTTACATAGCCAGCGCTGAGGATGTAATCATCGCGAAACTGGAGTGGTCCCAACTGGGCCACTCGCAGCGTCAGATAGAAGACGTCGCCACGATTGTGCGGATTCGCCGAGACGCCCGCGATGAATCGTACTTGGAAAAATGGGCCTCTGCGTTAGGGCTCGCAGACGAGTGGAGCCGTGCCAAGAGAAGCGCGAGGCTGAACGAGGATCATCCTCGCGCAACCTGAATCAGCTTGGGCAGCACATCACCGAACTGCGAGGATGCCGGGTTGCCGAATTCGAAATAGATGCGGCGGTACAGATCGTACAATGCGGCGTAGGTAGCCTGCGCCTGGGACTGCGGTTCATAGATTGTGAACTTCGGGCAGATCTTGTCTTGCGCCTCCGCGATCGTTTTGAATGCGCCAGCGGCCATGAATGCGAAGATCGCTGAGCCCAAGCCCGTGACTTTGCCACTAGGCACGAGTACGGGGCGGCCGAGGACGTTCGCATAGACCTGATTCAGGACAGGATTGTTTTGCGGGACTCCGCCGCCGTTGATAACGCGCTGTGTGGGCGCGCCGTATTCGCTCATGCGATCGAGGATGACACGCGTGTGGAAGGCGGTGCCCTCGATCGCGGCGAAGAGTTCGTCCTGTGCAGTGTGCACGAGATTCCACCCGATCGTCATGCCACCTAAGTTGGGATTCACGAGCACAGTGCGATCGCCGTTATCCCACGTCATTCGTAACAAGCCGGTCTGACCAGCACGGTACTGATCGAGTCCCTTGCTGAGTTCTTCAACCGTGGTGCCCGCTCTGCGCGCGATCGCGCTGAAGATGTCGCCGGTTGCAGAAAGGCCCGCCTCAATCCCCGTGAACTTCGGATGCACACTGCCCGGGACAACGCCGCAGACACCGGGGATCAGTTGCGCTTTGGGTGCGTAGGCGATGATGCAGGTGGAAGTGCCGACGACATTGACGACATCGCCCTCTTTCGCCCCTGCACCGATCGCGTCCCAGTGTGCGTCGAAGGCACCGACCGGGATTGGAATTCCGGCGCGCAGTCCGAGTTTCTCTGCCCACTGCGGCGCGAGTGTTCCCGCGATCTTGTCCGAGGTCGCGTACTCGCCCTCGAGCTTGTCGCGCGCCCCGGCCAGAAGCGGATCGACCTTGGCCAGGAAGCTCTCGGGCGGTAGCCCGCCGAGAGAGGCATTCCACATCCACTTGTGGCCCATGGCGCAGACGCTGCGCTTCACGCGCCGCGGATCCGTGATGCCGCACAACGTAGCTGCAACCATGTCGCAGTGTTCGAAGGCGCTTACGAACTTATCCCGTTTGTCGGGATTATGCCGCAGCCAGTGGAGGAGTTTGGCAAATCCCCATTCGGACGAGTAGACGCCTCCGCACCATTCGATGGCTTGAAGTTTCTCGATGCGAGCGATCTCGGTGATCAACGCTGCTTCCAGCTTGGCGCGGTGATCACACCAGAGGTAATACTCATCCATCGGAACCATGCCCGCCCCGACCGGGATGACACTTGATCCTGTGGTGTCGAGGGCAATGGATGCGATCTGGTCTCCGCTGATGCCCGCCGCCTGGGCGGCCCGCCGAGTGGCCTCGGCAAGTGCGCGCATGTGGTCGTCGTGAGACTGCGTCGCGAAATCCGGATCCTCGCGCTTACGGTGGAGAGGGTACTCAGCGACAGCAGAGGCGAGAAGTCCACGCTCGCTGTCTACGATCGAGACTCGGACGCTGAGGGTGCCGAAATCTACTCCTGCCACGATGGCCATGTAGTTCCCCGTAACTCACCACAGAGGACACAGAGGAATAATGGGGAGGGCTCTGTATTTCTCCATGTCCTCCATGGTGCAACAAACTCATGCAGGCAATCGGGAACTACGCCAGATTCCCGTGCCAGTACATTTGCCAGCCCAGATACCGGACTCCTGCCTCGTGCACGGCACCTGCTGTGCTCGAGAAGTTCGCGGCGACGTGGTGCTCGAATCCGTTCTCACAGATGTAGTGCAGCAGTTTCTGCAACTCCGGAATCTTCACCACGCCTACGCCGCCGAACGTGTTCAGTGAATCGCTGGTGAATTCTCCCTGGCCGACGTAACCCCGCATCACACCGGAGGTATCGTCGGTTGAGAAGCGGGCAAAGCTCATGGCGCCGGGCTTTACGCGGCCGACCACCGTGCCGAACGTGTTCTCTTTGCCCACTGTGCCGGCGATGATTTCCTGGAAGTCCATGCGGACATCCTGGAAGAAGTGCTTCGGCAGATTGCTGCAGTGGAAGCACACGGCCTTGTTGGGATCATCACCGTAGTTATTGTTCCAGTCGAGTAAGGCGCTGGGTGTTTCAGAAGCGAGGGCCAGGGCGTGCATGCTGAGCGTGCCGCAGACATCGACTTCACACGCGGCGGGGAGCAGTTTGTTGCTCATCATGCTCATAATCGTGCAGGGAACCACGCCGAAGTACTCTTCCATCGAGGTCCAGCACTGGACGGCGCTGACCTGCAAGTCGGTCTGCTTCATCCACTCGTCGACGACGTAGCCGAGCTTGGCCATCTTTATCAGCGCAGCATCGGGCACACTTTGAGTCGTGACGTACTTCTTGATTTCGGCCAGCTTGGCCTGTACACCGGAGTTGTCGTCTTTCAACTTGTCGATCCGACCGAAGACCTCCGACAGATCGAGTGTCTCGACCGAGATGCCGCTGTGCTCGAGCATCTTCTCGCTGTAGCGGACAGTGTTGAATGCTGTCGGACGCGCGCCCAGGCTGCCAATCCGCAGATTGCGGAAGCCTTTCACAATGCGGCACACCGCGGCGAACCAGGCCAAGTCATTCTGGAAATCCTGCGAATCAGGACTTACGGTATGCAGACGTGTCAGCGAGTACGGGATGCCATACTGGCGCAGATTGTTGCAGGCCGACATCTTGCCGCAAAAGCTGTCGCGGCGATGCAGAATGGTCATTTTTGACGCATCGTCAGGCGTGGCCTGAATCAGCACCGGAACGCCGAGCCGCGCCAGCCGCAAAGTATCGGCGATGGCGCGCTCGTCGCCGAAGTTCGGCAAGGTGACGATTACGCCGTCAATCTTGTCGCTGTTTTTTCTGAACAGAGCCGCGCAGCGTTTCGCTTCCTCGTGGGTTTCGACCGCGCCGTGTTTGCTGTCTTCCGGACCGAGCACGATGCCATCGATGCCGGCCTTGGCCAGCGCCTGGATCATCTCCTCTCGTCCGGACTTCGCCAACTGGTCGGGAAAGAACCCGCGATTCCCGACGATGACGCCCATCGTCATTTTCCTCTTGTCAGCCATAACAATCCTCTTCCCGATTCCCGATATAAGTTCCACCGATTAAGACTTGCCGGCCATGCGCTTGCGCTCATTAGCCGGGGAAAAATGAATGCCGAAGAACAGGCCTGAGACCAACAGGATTGCACCCCACCAAACATTCGCGTGCAGGTCGTAGAGCACAACTTTATTGACAGGTGGGTTCATAATTTCGTAAATGCCAGTGGCGAAAATGAGCGCACCAACTACGCCAAGGCACAATCCCGTGAAAAACCAGATCGAGAGGTGACTGCCGGATTTCATGCGAACCTCCTACCAGAAAATGATCTGCAATATCACAAACACGATGGCCACAACCACGCCCCAGAAAACAGGGCTGTGAAACATCGAAACATGCTCGACCTTTGGAATAGGCGTAAGACCGTACACCACATCCTTTAATTCCGAGTCCGGTTTCGGTTTAGTCAATAAGCTGACGATGACCGTCACGATCACGCAGATCAGACAACACCAGAGAGCGCGAAACATGTTCTGCGCCTGGTCTTGCGCGTCCATCGAGAGAGCCACATACCGCACTGCGTTGGGATCGAGCTTGACCCATGTGTACATGCCGATGGAAGAGAGCGTTCCAGCCGCCAAACCGGTCCAGCCACCTGCCGGCGTGGCGCGTTTCCACAGCATGCCCAGGAGAACGGTCCCGAACAGGGGTGCGATGAAGAAGCTGAACAAGGCCTGCACGTAGTCCATGATGCTCGGGGCGCGCGCCGCAAGATATGCGGTCCCAATACTGATCAAAACGCCCCAAATGGTCCACCTGCGACCGAGTTTTACCTTCTTCTCGTCGGAAGCGTCCTTATTGATCAGAGTTCCGTAGATGTCATACACCACGACAGTGGTGAAGGCGCTGACATTGCCCGCCATACCAGACATGAAGCCCGCAATGAGAGCAGTGATGCCTAATCCGAGAAGGCCCGGCCCACAGTAGCGAGCGAGCATGAGCGGTAAGACCTCGTCATAGCCGTGGAGGCCCTGGGCCTGTCCTGCATCGGACCATGCAAGGTTGGCGGGAACGAGGCGGATCAATCCTCCCGTCTGCGGATCGCGCAGCAGCGCCAAGCCGAGCAGTCCCGGAAGAATCACGATGAGGGGAACCATCATTTTGAATGCCGCGCCGATAATAGGTGCCAGTTCGGCAGAGCGCAGATCCTTCGCTGACAGGACGCGTTGGACAACCAGAAAATCTGTGGTCCAGTAGCCCATCGCGATGACTGCCCCAAGTCCGAAAACGATGCCGGCCCAATTGATGCCCATCGGGTTGGCGTTGAAGTTGCCCAGAGTCGACCAAAGATGCGTGTAGGATCCCGGATTCGCCACGTGCAGTTCTGTCAAGTTCTGCATGATCTTGACTTGCAGCCCACTCCACCCTCCGGCCTCGATCAGTCCAAGGACGGGAATCAGTAGAGCGCCCGCCCATATCAGAAAGAACTGAAGCACCTCGTTGAAAATAGCTGATCGGAGTCCACCGAGGGCAACATAGGCGGCGACGGTCAGAGACGAAACGATAATGCTGAAATGGATGTTCCATCCCAGCACGACTTTCATCACGACCGCCATGGCGTACATGTTGATGCCGCTCATCAAGACGGTCATGAACGCGAAGGAGATCGAGGAGATACCTTGCGCGCCCTCTCCAAAGCGCAATTTGAGATAACCGGGGACCGAGTGCGTCTTGCAGACGTAATAGAAGGGCATCATCACCAGCGCGAGGAACAGCATGGAAGGGATGGCACCGATCCAGTACCAGTGGGCAGCGAGGATGCCGTACTTATAGGAATTGCCCGCCCAGCCCATCAGTTCCAGCGAGCCCAGGTTCGCTGAGAGGAACGCGAGGCCGGCCACCCATGCGGTCATCTCGCGTCCCGCCATGAAGAAGTCTTCGCCGGTGTTGGCTTGCTCCTTGAGATAGAAACCAATGCCCAGCACCAGGGCAAAGTAGAAAATGATGATGGCGATGTCGACTCCGGAGAGGTGAACGAGTCTGTTTGAGCTGAGGAGTAGCAGAGCAAGATTCATTGTGTCTTGACCTGTCCGTAATAGGCGTTGCGGCCGTGCTTGCGAAGGAAGTGTTTGTCGTGCAATTCGCGGGCGATTGGCCGGGATTCAGCATTGATCAGAAGCGTATGGGAAGCCATTCTTGCGACATATTCGAGAATCACCGCATTGTGCGCGGCCGCCGCGGGAGTTGGCCCCCAGCAGAACGGGGCATGACCGGCGACGAGAACTGCCGGAATGGAATCAGGGTCGATTTTCGAGAAGGTGCGGCAGATGGCTTTTCCGGTTTCAAGTTCGTAGTCAGCATCGATCTCGCCCGAGGTGAGGCGATCTGTGACCGGAACCGGGCCGTGAAAATAATCCGCGTGGGTCGTGCCAAAACATGGAATCGCGGCTTCCGCCTGAGCCCAGGCAGTGGCGTACTCCGAATGCGTGTGCGCGACACCAGCAATGTTCGGGAATCGTCGGTAAAGTTCGAGGTGCGTTGGGAGATCGGAGGAGGGCCGCAATTTCGTGTCGACGATCGTTCCCTCAAGATCACAGACGACCATGTGCTCGGGTCTTAGTTCTTCGTAGGGAACGCCACTGGGCTTGATAGCGACCAGGCCTTCGTTGCGATCGAGGCCGCTGGCGTTGCCGAAGGTATAGACAACAAGGCCGCGACGAACGAGCTCCAGATTTGCCTCGAGCACCTCTTCGCGGAGTGTCTTCAAGAGCATGGGGAAAGTGACATTCTAATCAGAGTCGGCGATTCCGTAAACGTTTACGACCCAAGCATCCGAGTAAACGTTTACGCATCGGAACATTAAACGTCCTGACCATCTTTGTCAAAGTGTTTACAAGCATTATTTTAGGCCCAGGTTCTCAGCCCGATGATTCCCCAGTACGTCAGGTAGATGGTGGCGACCAGAAGAGCCAGCGAAACAATGATGGAAAATCTTCGCACGCCGCGACGGACATCCTCCCCGGGCCGCTGCCAGGAGTAGAACGCGCTGGCGACCGAACTCACCGCGAAAACCAGGGTCACGACCCATACCGCAGCGGACCACACGGTGAGATTTCCCATACGTTGAATGAGATCGTTAATTGAAATCGCAAAGATACCCACGATTGCGAGGAGGCTCACGACCGCAATCAGCGGCCATAGGCGCAAAGGTCGTTCGGCAGGGCGCCGCCGACGCTTGCTGATCCCACCCAAAATCCAGAACGGCGCGTACAGAAGAACCGCGATGACCGCGAGCAAGACCCATGCGGTGAGCAAGACTTCCGCGAGCGCCACCCACGTTGAAATCCTCTTCATGGTCGTTTGTTCCGCCTGGATGAAACGGCCATCCGGATTGACGCTGAGCAACGCAAGAGTCGGAGCCGGAGACGGCGGATCCTTCTGCGGCACGTGCCGGAATTGGTTGATCGTAACCGGAAGGAACGTCTCACTGCGTGCGCCTAACGAAGAGATGTAGAGCTTGCCTTCTCCGAAGCGCACGTGTGAGAGTCCCAGCAGTCGTTCCAGGAAGTGGAGCATTTCGATACGCGGTGAATCGGGCTCATACCATCCGGCATAGTCGCCCGCCGCGGCTGCCAAAGGCGCGGCAGGGGGCAGAGCCGGCTTTTGCAGGTTGCGAGTAATGTAGGCGCGGATTGCCTTCCCAACTTTGTCGAAAGCGTCGCCATTTCCGCTGTTGATACTGAAGAAATAGCCGGTACCGGGTTCCGGCAGATAAGCCATCTCGGTCAAGCCACCTTCGACGCCGCCATTGTGTCCGTGATAGACGAATCCTTCGTGGACGCTGGCGTAGTTACTCAAACCGTATCCAAACTTCAGGCCATCTTTTGCGGCCCAGGTGCTTTCGGGAACCTCCATGCGGTCGATATCGGACGCGGGAACGATCTGCTTGCCTCCGACAGCGCCGCGGTTGAGATAGAACTGAACGTAGGCAGCCATATCCTTGGCCGAAGCGTTGATCGAGCCTGCCGGACGCAAAAGAATGTGCCAATAGCTGTAGGGAGTCTTACCGTCTCCGTGATAGAGCGTCGTTGTGGCACCGGCTGCGGGCTCGAAGTACGTCGCCGTTTTCATGCCGATGGGCGCGAACAGATTTTGCTGCACAAAATCTTCGAAACGCTGACCGGTAAGCTTTTCAACAATGTACGCTGCCACGGGAGGGCCCGAATTGCAGTACGACATGCGGGTGCCCGGGCGCCAGCGGGAGATGCGGGAGTGATGGTCGTAGTCGAGGCCGTCCCGGACGCCCATCGGGTCGGGAGCTTGCTTGGCGTATTCCCGAAAGTGCATGTCATCCCAGCCGGTGGTGTGCTCGAGCAGGTGGACGATGCGGATGGGGTCTGTCGATCCCCAGCGATTTTCAAACCAGACTTCTGGCGCAAGCTTGTGAACGGGATCCTCAAGGGAGAGTTTTCCTTGATCAGTGAGCATCAAGATCGACAGAGCAGCAAATGCCTTTGAGGTTGACCCGATACGGAAGAGAGTATCCGCCGTGTTGGCCCGATTGCTGGCGACATCTGCAATGCCCAGGCCCGCGACCCATTCCGGCCCGTCTTTGTGCACGATCGCCACTGAGACTCCGGGGGTACGAGTGTCTTTAAGAAGTTTCTCGAGTTGCTGGCGCAGTTCGTCAATCGATTGCGCGGGTTTGCTTTGTTCGTCTTGTTTATCGGCAGCAATGCAAGGCGGAAGTATGAATAGAAATAGGAGAGAAACGATCCATTTCACGGCATAGCCCTCGACACGGGATTCGTTGCGGACGGATCATCTTACGACCGAGCGGTCAAATCTGGTAGTCGAGATCATCCATCAGGCGCTGCAGAGAGGCGGGTACAGGCTCTGGCACGTGGCCTTTGCCTTCCAGTTGCTGCACTCGCTCACGGAGTTTGTTCACTTCCGTCGCTACCGATGCGAGAGCTTCGGAAAGGGGATCGTTGATCTGTTTGGGATCGGTGATCACGACGCGCTTGCCCTCGCGGAAGATGATATGGCCGGGCACACCGACTACGGTGGAATCGTCGGGAACGTTGCGGAGGACTACGGATCCCGCGCCAATGCGGCAGTTCTTGCCGACGACGATGTTGCCAAGAATCTTCGCGCCTCCGCCGACAACCACGTTGTCTTCGAGAGTGGGGTGGCGCTTGCCGTGTTCTTTGCCGGTGCCGCCTAGAGTGACTCCCTGATAGAGGGTTACGTCGTTGCCGACGATTGCGGTTTCCCCTATGACCACACCCATTCCGTGGTCGATGAACAGGCGCCGTCCGATTTTCGCTGCGGGGTGGATCTCAATCCCGGTGAGCAAGCGGGCGACTTGAGAAAGCCAGCGCGCGAACAGGAAGAAACCGCGATTCCACAACCCGTGGTTCATCCGGTGAAACCACACCGCGTGCAGGCCGGAGTAGCAGAGAAGGACTTCCATGCGCGACTTGGCCGCGGGGTCGTGATCCATCACGTTGGTTACGTCTTCCCGCATTAGAGAGAACAGGTGCGGCATGGAAGTCGATCAAGCCGGTGGTAGTTCCGCCGTCGGAATCTGCAGGGCCTTATCCCGCAGTTCCTGGAACAGAATACTGCTGAGATAGCGCTCGCCGAACGACGGAAGCACCACCACGATGAGTTTGCCCGCATTCTCCGGTCGCTTTGCGACCTTCAGGGCAGCAACGACGGCGGCGCCGGAAGAGATGCCGACGAAGAGGCCTTCGTCTTTCGGAAGCCTGCGCGCCATGTTGATCGCCTCGTCGTTCGTCACGGTGATCACTTCATCGATGTAGTCGCGGCGAAGGATGCTCGGGACGAACCCTGCGCCGATACCTTGGATTTTATGAGGCGACGGCTTGCCCCCCGACAGGACGGCGCTGTCTACAGGTTCGACGGCCACCGCTTTGAATGACGGTTTCTTGGGTTTGATGTACTGGCAGACACCGGTGATTGTTCCGCCCGTCCCGACGCCGGAGATAAGAATATCGACCTTTCCGTCGGTGTCGTTCCAGATTTCAGGGCCGGTGGTTTCGAAGTGGATCTTGGGATTCGCCGCATTGTCGAACTGCTGCAGCATGTATGCGTTCGGCGTGGCGGCAAGAATCTCCTTGGCTTTGAGGATCGCGCCTGTCATGCCACGCGGACCCGGCGTAAGAACAAGTTCGGCGCCGAAGGCGAGGAGAAGAACGCGGCGCTCGAGGCTCATCGTGTCGGGCATGACAAGAATCAGCCTGTATCCCTTCACGGCGGCGACAAAGGCAAGACCTATGCCAGTATTGCCGCTCGTCGGCTCAATGAGTACGGTTTTCCCGGGCTGGATTTTGCCGGCGCGCTCGGCATCTTCAATCATGCTGACGCCGATGCGATCTTTCACGCTGGCCAACGGATTCTGACTCTCGAGCTTCGCCACGACCTCGGCCACGCAGCCTTCGGTGACCTTATTGAGCCGGACCATCGGCGTGTTCCCAATCAACTCCGTAACATCCTTCGCGATCTTCATTTCTGCCTCATGCCGGTCAGAATAACTGATTCGCTAATACTAGCAAGATAGTAGGGATTCTGAGAACCGCGGTCCGGGGAAAAAGAGTGCGCTATCGGTGGGCGAGCCCGTAGGAAGCGGCACCAGCCGAAGCTCCAATGTCGACCGCCGACACAAGACGTTCGAGTTTGTGGTGACCGGTCTTGTGGAAGAAGTAGCTCAGGGTCATCACGCCTGCGGTTTCCCCAGCGAAGTTGAGGGCCAGGCCCGGAGTAGAGCGTCCAAACATACGAACCACAGGATTCAGTTCCTTGCCGCCGCTCTGAAGGTTCGAGCGGGTGATGGCAAAGTCAGCTCCATTCAGCGCGGTGGCGCCGATAAAAAGAAGCTCGTTCTGTTTGTCCCAGAATTTGTGTTCCCCGGTGGCCGGTTGCGGAATGGAGACGGAAGCAGAGGGATGCTCGACAGCGGTAAGATCCATTCTAGCTTCGGGAATCGGACCCTGTGCGAGCAAGGAGGGGCAAGTCACGAGGGTGAAGAAAAGAGTTACGACAGCCGCATTGAGTACATTAGAGAACTTGCCCCAAGCCAACATAAATGCCGACCGGGTTCGGCCGGCAATTCGACAATGGCAATTCAGCATCCAACTGGACCGATTTGGGAATTGCGGCAAGATGCTCAGGATTCGACGCTTAGATATTTCACTCTCATCAGAAATCAGATGAGAGAGTGCATTCTTTTGCAGGTATTTGCTGCGCGCGTTCTGTTCTGGGAAGAGTAACTACCTCTTGATAACTATGCCGCCCTTCATCACGAACGTAACATTGCCGACCGACGAGATGTCTTCGAGCGGATCCCCGGTGATTGCGATCACGTCGGCCAGATAGCCGGCTTCGAGCGAGCCGATCTGTCCATCCCAACCGAGAAGCTTCGCGCCATTCAGCAGATCTGCTTGCAGGACGGCCAAAGGCGACATTCCGTATTTCACCATCAGCAGGAGTTCGCGCGCTTGCGTGCCGTGAGGGAATGGTCCAACGTCGGAACCGACGGCCATCGGAACTCCAGCGGCTATCTGCTTCTTGAACTCCTGCACCTTCAAGTCGAGAATCTGATGTTCATGCGCGCTCCGCTGCGGCGTGGAGGCATGCTCGGCGAAGTATTCGAAAATCGTGAATGTCGGCACCGCGAAGATCTGCTTCTCTTTCATGAGCCTTATCGTTTCGTCGCTGAGTCGGTCGGCGTGGTCGATGGAAACGACGCCAGCCTGCGCGGCGTAGAGAGTTCCGGGCTCACCAGTGGCGTGAACTGCAACGTGCTTGCCGACCCGAGATGCCTCTTTCACGGCCGCTTCCAGTTGCGGTTCCGTGTATTGATATGGTGTCGACAACTTGCCGTCGCGAACGGAGTCGGCTCCGGTTTCGTAGATCTTGATGAAGTCGGCGCCTTCTTTGAATTGTTGACGTATAACCGCGACCACCTCATCCGCATTGTTGGCATAGTCTGCATTAGGCAGGACATGCTGGGCTGGGTTGTAGCCGATGGCGTCCTCGTGCCCTCCGAGGATGTTGATAGCATTCCCACTGATGCGCAAACGCGGGCCAGCAATACGCCCTTGATCGATCGCATTCCGAACCGCGGTGTCAGCCGAGCCGGCGCCTTCCGTGCCCATGTCACGCTCGGCAGTAAAGCCAGCCATCAAATCTTCCCGCGCGGCCAGCGTCGCCATGATTGTTCGCTCCGGGATGGATTCCTGTACCGTCTGTAAATCTTCCGCCCCCGGGTGAAGAAAGAGGTGAATGTGAGCATCGATTAAGCCGGGCATTAAAGTCCGGTCGCCCAAGTCAATCACCTCGGCGCTTGCGGGATGCTTCACAGCCGGTCCGACCTCAGCGATTCGATCTCCCTGGACAAGAACTTCTCCGGGCTTGATGAGTTTCCCAGCCTTCACATCGAGTAGTCGGGCGGCATGCAGCACGGTCGGGCGGGGCAGGGCCGCCGTTTGACTCTGACCGCTTGCTGTCACCAAAAATATAAGTAGGAAAAAACTCGCCAAGAGTGCGATCCGATTGTTCATGGCTCGCGATGGTAACACCGCCGAACATACGCGTTCCAGAGCACTCGAGCGATTGATGTGATTGCAATCACGACAGCTTGTGTGATTTGTCACGCCGGAAACCCGCACACATCAGTCACACTGATTTCGACTTATGGTTCAGTTTGGGGTTCTCAACAACCAGAAGCGCGCGATCATTGCCCTAATTCACTCCATTGTGTTTCTTGGCGTTGCGGCCCACGGCTTTGCTTCGCACAAGTTGGGGGTAGTACACGGCAACGTCGTCCCAGGGGAATTCGTCCTGATCGGGATATACGTAATCGTGTCCTCGATTCTCCTTTGGCTTGTCGGCATCTCACGGGGGCTGCTGGAGCGCGCCTACTTCGGGCTCTGCGCCACCAGCGCCACTTCTGGCCTGGTCCGCACAATTCTTGGGGACCGGGTGGTTCCTCCCGCACAGTATTTGCGCGTCCTCATGTTGAGTTCTGCGGTCGCGATCGGTTTCATGATCGTTCGGTGCCACTCGCGAACGGCGGTTGCCGCTGATCCTGCAGAGCTGTCCACCGAAACGTCCCCAGACTAAAAAGCCGCCCGGGAGGTTCCCGGGCGGCGATTCACAGGAGGTTCGGGCGAGGCCTTTCCTCGTCCTGACTCAAGAAAGGAAGAATTCCTTTGTCAATGATGCCCAATCTTCATTGGGCAGATGGGCAGTGATATCGTCCACTGCTATGCCGCCATCCTGCGCCAGCGCCGCAGCCATGGCGACCGGCATCCGCTTTCGAAGCCGGAGAGCAGAGTCCTCAGTCCACATGCGGGCCAGCGCTCCGCCCAGCAGGTTGCGGAAATTGATCTTCGAGTCGGGAGCCTGCACGGTAACGATCCAGCCTTCACCATATGGATCGTTCAGCGCGAGGCTCGGATCTTTCGCGACCGCCTCATTGATATCGCTAACCGTCCCTTCGATGGGCGAAACCATATCCACGGACTTGCCGTCCCGAATAATCGTCCAGATCTTTTGGCCCTGGCGAACCCAACGGCCGCGCTGCGGTAGAGAAATGCTCTCGATCTTTCCGATAAGTTTCGACGCGAAATCATCGAGACCGACCCGCACCAGTTCGCGACTCTCACTCAGCGCCCAGGTGTGCCCGGCGTGATAGCGAACATTTTCCGGAACCTTGAATCCCGCGACCATTGCCGGAACCACATGAGATGGGACCTCGCGCAACACCGGCTGTACGGCAACCTGCCTCTCCAGTTGCTTGTGACTACGAACGTAATCGATGACTAAGAAGAGTGCGAACGTCAATAAGACCAGGATGACTGTCATAACTCACCTCGCCCGAGTGGTTGGATCTTACTTCTACTCACATTTCAGTAAAGGCAATCGCCATGCCAGAGTGTGTGCCAATACCAGTGAATCAAGGACAAGACCGCATGTCCAATGTTTGCAGGCAAATACAGGGAACTGCCGAGCGTGAGCCAGTGCGGCTGGGGCGAGTCACAGCAGTCTCGATGTTAAACATTGCAACAATCCGCCGCCCGAGTTCGATTGCAACTTGGGAGCTGAAAAGCCCTTAGGCCCATTAATTTCAAGGGTATGAGGCGATTGCCAGATGCTGCTGAGATTCACATCACGCCTCTGATGCGAAAGTCAACGAGGCTCGCATTGTTCGCCGCTAACACCTATTGACCACCATCACCGCGATAGGTGACAGGCGTCACGGATGAGAGTTTGTTAATCGTCGAGACTATTCCCTGTCTGAAGCTGCTGAATTTCGCGACAGCCTCTGATCTGACGAGGTAAACAGCTTGCGGTACCTCGTCGGCGGTTACGCCGGTAATCGCCGTTTCTTCCCTCATCAGCTCAGGCGTCGTCGAAAGGATTTCGCACGGGGATCGGTCTACCCATGCGAAGCGATCATTCATGAGTAAAGCACTCTTATATGATTCAACGCTCTGCATCGGATGTAAGCAGTGTGAACAAGCCTGTGCCACGCAAAACAATCTTCCGTACAACGACTCCATCGCCGCGGAGGAATTCCAGTCCGCGCATAAGTTGACTGCAGTTCTCACTCGAAACGACAAATTCATGCGTCGGCTGTGCATGCACTGCGGAGACCCAGCCTGCGCCTCGGTGTGCCCAGTAGGCGCTTTCCATAAAACCAAGGACGGGCCCGTCGTATACGACGTGTGGAAATGCATCGGGTGCCGTTACTGCATGGCAGCTTGTCCGTTCAGCCAGCCTAAATACGAGTGGGGATCGCTGAACCCCCGCGTCCGCAAGTGCGTTATGTGCCCGGACCGCGTCGCGACCGGACAGCAGACCGCCTGCGCCGAGATCTGTCCCACGGGCGCAACCAAGTTCGGCGAACGCGACGATCTGGTCCGGGAAGCTCAAGACCGGCTACGGCAGAACCCCTCCAACTATTTACCGCGAATTTACGGCCTTCATGAGGTCGGCGGCACTAGCATTCTTATTCTCGCGAGCGTCAAGGTCGAGGAGTTCGGGTATCCAGCTTCAGAGAAGATCGGTGAAACCTCGTTGCCCCAATACACGGGCCGCGTGATGGAGCGAGTTCCGGACTTCATTCCGGTGTGGTCGTTGGTGTTAGGAGGCATCTATTGGATCTCTCACCGGCGCGCCGAGGTCGCGGCGGCCGAGGCCGAGGAAAAGAAGAACGGGGGCGGGCGATGAAGATCAAGCTGACCTTCTGGCGAGCGGTGTTCCTGGTGATCATGGCACTCGGTCTGTATTCGACCTATGTCCGATATCTGCACGGGCTGGGTGCCGTTTCGAACATGACCGATCAATTTCCCTGGGGCTTCTGGATTGGATTCGACTGCCTCTGCGGCGTCATGCTTGCCGCCGGCGGATTCTGCATGGTCGGAGCAGTTTATCTCTTTAATGTTGAGAGTCTGCACAGCGTGGTTAAGCCCGCCGTGTTGACCGCATTCCTCGGATATCTGCTTTTCATCGTTGGCCTGCTTTTTGACCTTGGGCGTCCGTGGTTCATCTGGCACCAGCTCATTTACATGAACCCGCATTCGGTCATGTTCGAGGTGGGCTTCTGTGTGATGACGTACACGACGGTACTCTTCTTTGAGTTCCTGCCCAACGTGTTCGAGCGTCTGAACTGGAAGACGGCGATCAAGTGGATACACACGATCTACCCAATACTGATTGTGCTCGGCATCCTGCTTTCGACGTTGCACCAGAGTTCGCTGGGATCGCTCTACCTGATCATGCCGAGCAAGCTGCATCCGTTCTGGTATTCGCCGGCGTTGCCCTTCTTCTTCTTTGGATCAGCCGTTGCTGTCGGCCTGGCGATGACCATCTTCGAATCGACACAGAGCGCGAAGGCGCTGGGACGGCATCTGGAACTTTCGGTGCTGGTTCGACTGGGAGGAGCCTTGCTGGTGGCGTTGTGGGTAAATGCGCTGCTTCGATTCGAAGACTACTTTCATCGCGGGCTGCTGCGGCAAATCCTGCGTCCCAGCTACGAGGCCTATTTTCTCTGGCTGGAGCTGGCGCTCTCCTTTGTGATTCCGATCGTGCTGCTCAGCTTCAAGAAGGTGCGCCTCTCGCCCAGTGGCCTGTATCTCGCTTCTGTTATCTCTCTGCTGGGCTTCATTACCAACCGTCTGAATGTCAGCCTGATTGGTTTTGAGACCTATGTCGGTCACCATTACATGCCCAAGTGGACGGAGTTCTCCGTCACTCTCATGATCATCGCGTTGGGCTTCGCCCTCTTCCGAGTGGCGGTGCAGTATCTCCCGATTTTCCCGAAGGACGACTTGGTGCGCGTCCCGTCCCCAGCACGAACCGCTGTTCCGATGGGGCAGCCAGTACTGGAGCATGCCGGAGACTGAACCAACCCGGGCTCGCCTGTTGCGGGCAACGCAAACCCTGAGCGCCAAGCTCAACATACTTCTGCTCGGGGCGATGATTCTGATCTTCGCCATGCTGGGCTACCTCAACGTCCGGCTGCATCGCCAGCATCTTGAGCAGAACACATTGCTGGCAGCCGAGCGGATCAGCGACGTGATCAAACAGGGCACCACCGATTACATGCTGCGCAATGACCGCGAGGGACTCTATCGCTCGATCCAGACCATGGCAGCCGAGCCTGGGATTGAGAAGATCCGCATCTTCGATCAGGAAGGAAGGATTACTTATACAACGAACTCGGCGGAACAGAACCACGTAGTCGACAAAACCGCCGAGGCTTGTTACGCGTGCCATGCCCAATCGCTACCGCTGGCGCGATTGAACCGGCCTGACCGCTTCCGGATTTATCGGAATCCCGCGGGAACCCGCATCCTGGGAATTATCACCCCCATCGAGAATCAGCCGGCCTGCTCCAACGCAAGCTGTCACGCCCATCCCGCGGAGCAGCAAATCCTGGGTATTCTCGACACCAACCTATCTCTAGCCAAGCCGGACGTGCAACTCGCCGAAAGCAGCCGCCGCATGATCGTCTATACCGGCTGTGGTCTCCTGCTGATTGCGGTGTTGAGCTGGTTCTTCGTGTGGCAGGTGGTTGGGCGGCCCGTCAAGGCTCTGGAACGTGGTACTGAGCGTTTGGCCGCGGGCGATCTGGGATACCAGATCGATGTCCGCTCCAAAGACGAGATCGGGGAACTAGCACACTCTTTCAATGCCATGAGCAACCAGCTCAAGGCAGAGCACAACGAGAATATCGCCTGGACGCGGACGCTGGAACAACGCGTCGACCAGAAGACGCGCGAACTGAAGCGGGCGCATGAGCACGCGCTGCACACCGAAAAGATGGCCTCGATCGGCAAGATGGCCGCAGTGCTCGCGCACGAGATCAACAACCCGCTGTCGGGCATTCTTACCTATGCCAAGCTGCTGCGGAAATGGACCGATACCGAGGATGGAGGGACGAGCCGGCGTAAGGATATTCGCGAGTCGCTGGACTTGATCGCAACCGAGAGCCGTCGCTGCGGCGACCTGGTCAAGAATCTGCTGACTTTCTCCCGCACGACTCCAATCAATCTTCAACCCACAGATCTGAATCAGGTGATCGATCGGGCGCTGCGACTGATCCAGCACCAACTCGATCTGGCGGGGATACATGTTCAGCCCGAGCTTGCTGCCGACCTTCCGCTCGTCACCTGCGACGGCGCACAGATCGAGCAGGTACTGCTGGCATTGATGATGAATGCTCTCGATGCCATGCCGCAGGGCGGCAATTTGTGGGTCACCACCATTCTCAGCCGGGACTCGGGTGCCGTCCGAATCGTAGTTCGCGACGATGGCTGTGGTATTCCTCCGGAAATACTGGCACGCCTGTTCGAGCCGTTCCTGACAACGAAAGAGACCGGCCGGGGCGTCGGCCTCGGACTGGCAATCAGCCGCAGCATTCTTGAGCGCCATAACGGCAGTATCGAAGTGCAATCCGAGGTTGGCCGAGGCACAACCTTCACCGTAACTCTGCCGTGGGACGCGGAATCGGAGAGTTCCGCGCCGGCAGAAATTGCCGTTGCATCCAGCGGGAGGGGATGATCCGTGGAATCACAAGGAAAGTTGTTGATAGTGGACGACGAACTCAGCGTCCGGGATTCCCTAGGGAAATGGTTCCGGGAGGAAGGATACGAAATAGGCACCGCCGAGAGCGCCAGCGATGCGCTGACGCGCATGGCGGAGAACAAGTGGGATGTGGCCCTGCTCGACATCAAGATGCGCGGGACCGATGGCATCGAGTTGCAGCGCCGGCTGCATGAACTCGATCCTGACCTGATCGTAATCATGATGACGGGCTATGCCTCTGTGGAGACTGCCGTAACGGCTCTAAAGAACGGTGCTTACGATTACGTGAGCAAGCCTCTGGATCCGGACGAGATCGCGCATCTGGTAAAGAAAGCTCTCGCGCACAAGCGCGCAGAACAAGAAAACGTTCGGCTGCGCGAAACCGTCGCCGAGGCTACGCGCCCGGGCGACATCGTCGGGCAGAGTCCGGCCATGCGCAAGGTCTTTGACGCGATCGACACCGTAGCGCCGACCGACGCGAACGTGCTGATTACAGGCGAAAGTGGCACAGGAAAGGAAATGGTAGTGCGCGCAATCCATGCCGCCAGCATGCGGCGCTTTCATCCCCTGGTCGCCATTCATTGTGGTGCCTTGACTGAGACACTGCTCGAAAGCGAACTGTTTGGCCACGAAAAGGGCGCATTCACGGGCGCGCAATATCGCAAGAAAGGCAAATTCGAAATCGCCGAAGGGGGAACTGTATTTCTCGACGAAATCGGCGACATCAGCCTGAAGACCCAGACGGATCTCTTGCGCGTCCTGCAGGAGCGCGAGATCACGCGGGTAGGAGGAAATCAGGTCATCAAGGTGGATTTCCGCTGTGTCGCCGCTACCAATAGAAATCTCGAGGTGATGATTGAAGACGGCACATTCCGGCCTGATCTGTATTACCGGCTGAACGTCTTTCACATCGAACTGCCGCCCTTACGCGAGCGACGGGAAGACATCCCTCCGCTGGTGGAGCATTTCGTCCACAAGTTCGCCCTGGCGATGAACAAACACATCACGCGAGTTTCCCCGGCGGCAATGAATCAATTGCAGCAGCAGCCGTGGATGGGGAATGTCCGCGAACTGGAGAATGCGGTTGAGCGCGCCATGGTTGTCGCGCAAGAGCCGGAACTCCGTGAGCAGGACTTCATCCTGAAGCAACAGGCTGCCGCTGCTTCCACAACGGGCAAGAGCCTCGACGAGGTCGAGCGCGCGCACATCATGCGGGTTCTCGAGGAGTGCGGCTACAACCAGAGCCGGGCCGCCGAGGTGCTCGACATCGATCGTGTGACCCTGCATCACAAGCTGAAACGCTACGGCTGGAGCCGTGCCGCGGTCGAAAGCAAGAATTGAAATCGACGGAAGCTGGCGTCCATGAACCTTGTTCATCTGCTCCCGGTCGGCTCCACTGCCGTATCGCTCCTGGAAGACTTGCGCGACGCGATTCCTGCGAGACTTCCTGTGCGTTGCGAGGTTTCGCCATTTAGGCTCGACCCAGCTCCGTCGTACCACGCCGAACGGCAGCAGTTTCACTCCTCGGAGATCCTGCAGCGCCTGCAGAGCCTGGTGCGTCCGAAGGATTGGCGGATTCTCGCCATCGCCGATGTCGACCTGTACATTCCGATTCTCAAATACGTTTTTGGCGAGGCGCAGATGGGAGGACCGTGCGCCCTAATTTCGACTTACCGGCTGCGCCAGGAGTTTTACGGCCTGAGTGGCGATGAGTCCCTGCTGCGGGAACGCTTGCTGAAGGAGGCGATCCACGAACTTGGCCACACCCTTCACTTGCGTCATTGTCAGGATTACCGATGCGCCATGGCATCTTCGCACTCGGTCGAGTGGATCGACCTGCGCGAGCATTCGATGTGCGATGCTTGCTTGTACGAACTCGCATCCACCGGCGCTCTCGGGTAGGCGTGGAGACGCGCACATCACAAATTTGCTTTCCCGTAGTACACTCTTCGCCATGATTCCGAGACAACTGTGGTGTGTGCGCTTAATCGTTTTTCTCGCAGCGATCAGCGGATTGCTCTTCGCACAGAATTCCTCGAAAAAGAAATCCGGAGTCGAGCAGAAAGACTTCGGCACGCGGGACGGGAGGCCCGTCAACTTGTACACGCTGACCAATTCTCACGGTGTTGAAGTCCGCGCCATGAATTATGGCGGCATCATCTTGTCCCTTCGCGTGCCCGACCGCAAAGGTCAACTCGCGGATATCGTCCTCGGGCACGAGAAGCTCGAAGGCTATATTCCCAATCCGCCATATTTCGGCGCGATTGTCGGCCGTTATGCCAACCGCATTGCCAATGGCACATTCACTCTCGATGGAAAGACTTATACGCTACCGAAGAATGATGGGCCGAACACGTTGCATGGAGGCATGACGCGCACCTTCGACAAAGTCGTATGGGATGGGGAACCGTTGAAGGGCAAGAACGGCGTCGCCTTCACCTATCTCAGCAAAGATGGCGAGGAAGGTTTCCCCGGCAACCTGAAAACAACCGTCACCTACACCTTGACGGACAAAAACGAACTCATCATTGATTATGAAGCTACCACCGACAAGGCCACGCCAATCAATGTCAGCCAGCACAGCTATTTCAATCTGAAGGGCGAAGGCAACGGCGACATCCTGGATCATGAAATCATGATCAACGCCGACAAGTTCACCCCGGTCGACAAGAACCTGATTCCGACTGGCGAACTTCGACCCGTGAAGGGCACTCCCTTCGATTTCACCACATCCACGAAGATCGGCAGCCGCATCGACGACAACTATGAACAATTGGTGCTCGGCCACGGCTACGACCACAACTTTGTCTTGAACCGCAAAGGATCGGGATTGAGTTTGGCGGCCCGAGTCTACGAGCCAACGACCGGGCGTGTGCTCGAGGTGACCACAACCCAACCCGCAGTTCAGTTCTATACAGGAAACTTCCTGGACGGAAGTGTTACCGGCAAGGAGGGGCACGTCTACAAGCGTCGCTTCGGGTTCTGCCTGGAGACGCAGCATTTTCCGGATTCGCCGAACCATCCGGATTTCCCGAGCGCAATTCTGAAGCCGGGGGAGAAGTTCCACCAGACTACTGTTTTCAAGTTCTCGACGAAGTAAGTGTCAACGCGCGCGGGAGCTGTTGTGTGGGGACGGCCGCCTCGACCGTCCGCCGCACGCGAGCGTCGCTACTATTCACCCGAACAAGTGTGAGACAACTGAACGACCCTCCGCGACCCGCCTGCTTGAAGCAGGCAATGCCTGGCACAGCGTCGGGCCTTCTTCGTGAGGCAGTCTTCGCGGGCGATAGCACGAGCCCATCATTTCTCGTAGTCGTTCTTGACCACCTCACCGCCCTTCATGACGAACTTCACTTTCTCGAGCGTCGTCACATCCTTCAGTGGGTCGCCGTCCACGGCCACAATATCGCCCCATGCCCCCGGCTCCAGCGTTCCAACCTTGCCGTTCCATCCCAGCAGATCCGCGGCGTTGATGGTGGAAGCCTGAATCGCCTGGAGCGGGGTTAGACCCAATTTCACCATCACGGCAAACTCGTGCGCGTTCAGTCCATGGGGATAGACAGCGGCATCCGTCCCGAATACCACTTTCACTCCGCTGGCGAAGGCATGCGCGATGTTTTTGCGTGCCGCCGGAAGGACCTCGCGCGCTTTCGCCATCAGCGGAGGCGGCATACGAAGGTGGTCGGCATTTTCCATCATCCAGTCGCCAAGATAGAGCGTCGGAACCAGATACGTCCCGTGCTCCTTCATCACCGCGATTGCCGCGTCGTCGATGTACGACCCATGTTCGATCGAATCGACGCCGGCCTCGGCCGCCCAGCGGATTCCTTCGGCGCCATGCGCATGCGCGGCGACTTTGCGTCCGAGCCGGTGCGCATCGGCCACAATCGCCTTCATTTCCTCCAGGGTATATTGCGAATGCTGAGGATTATCACCCAGCGACAACACTCCCCCGGTCGCGCATACCTTGATCAGGTCCGATCCGTACTTGATGTTTTCGCGCACTTTGTGCTGCACCGCTGCGATTCCGTCGGCAACGCCGTCCCCGGTTGCGTGATATTCAGCCGGCAGCAGGTTGTTGTCGCAGTGACCGCCGGTGATGCCCAGCGCCGGACCGCTCACCAGCAAGCGCGGCCCCGCAACGTCTCCGGCGTTGATTGCATCGCGCAGGGCTACATCGCTGAATCCCGAGGCCCCTACGTTGCGGGCCGTAGTGAATCCCGCCAGCAGGGTCGCCCGGGCGTTCTTTGCCCCAATGAGCGCTTCTCGCGGAATCGAAATCGCCAGCGATTCATAGCCGAATTTCGGATCCATGGTGAGGTGCGTGTGCGCATCGATCAGGCCGGGAAGTACGGTCGCATTCGGTAACTCGATGCGTGTGGCATCGGGGGGTACGCTTATCTGTGCAGCCGCGCCTACGCTGGTGATCCTTCCGTCTTCGATCAAGATCGACTGATCATTCAGCGTCTTGCCGGACCTCACATCCAACACATGGCCAGCGTGTACCACAACGCGACGTGTCTGGCCCATAGCCACCGCAGAGAAGCACGCCAGCACAGTCGCTACGACTCGAATCTTGCTCATTCTGAATTGTTCTCCCGAGAATTGTTCTGAAAACAGGATAATTAGTGTTGCGCACGCCCATCCAGTCCCCATACCCGTCCGGCATCGGCAGCGTAGAAAACGATCAACAGCAGCAGTAGCGGAAGATGGTCCAACTCGGCACCGAAATAACGCCAGACCGGCACGCTGTGCCCAGGTGCCCACCATGTTACGAGCACCATGTTCACGAGAAACAGAATACCCACGATGCATGCCGGACGCACCCAAAGCCCGATGAGCAGCGAAATACCAACGAACAGTTCGACAATGCCAACAACATATCCCCAAAAAACCGCATGAGGCAGAACAATGGACGCCAGCACCGGCCGGTAAAAACTCACGACGCTGGTCGCAATGAAATCCTGAAGGTAGCTTTGGAAACCACCGTGTGCAAACTCCGGCCCTGCCACCTTATATTCGCCGAATAGCAGAAAAAATACCGATGCCGCGATACGCACAGCAGCCACTGTCCGTAACAGGCCGGAGGAGTTTGCCATCAGTTGAATTGAGAACGGGAACGCGAGATTGGTTAGCCCCCAGGTCCATCATTCGTCATGTACTGTTCGAGCGAATCCAGTTCATGGCTAAGTTGGTCCACCCGCCACTCGAGAAGATTCCGGATGGAGAGAACTCCGAGCAGCTTTCCATTTTGATCCGCCACCGGGAGATGCCGGAAGTGTCGCTCCAGCATGATACTCAGTGCCTCACCCGCTCCCGTATCGAACGTCGCCATCTCCACGGGAGTCGTCATCAATTCACGGACAGACGTGGCCTGCGGGTCCAATCGGCTTAGGGATAGCTTGCGAAGCACGTCGCGTTCGGTAAAGATTCCGGCAACCCGGAACTCGTTGTCGACGACCGCTACCGCCCCCACGTGGTAATCAAGCATTTTGTGGATAGCTTCCGCGACAGTCGCGCCCAGACCTACTGCCGCAATCTCGCGATCGCAAAGCTCCAGCACGCTCATGCACTCCTCCTCCGAATGATCGGCCCCGAGAATGATCGGCCCCGAAACGGTCGTTTGGGAAACTGAATTGAGGCATTATGATCTCGGCTCAATGGATGTCAAGCAAAATCCGAAGGTTTTGTATTCCTGGCTGTTCATCGGTGATGAGCCGACTTGTCCAGAAATGCCTGCCCGTCTTTCATAACAAAACCAACATTTTGCAGTAACTTGATGTCCTTGAGTGGATCGCCTGCAACTGAGATAACATCCGCCAACGCCCCCGGCGCAATCACCCCCAGTTCTCCGTCCTTATCCAGCATTACGGCCGCGCGCGACGTCGCACTCTGAATCGCGTCCATCGGTTGCATGCCGAACTCGACCATGCGCGTGAATTCCAGCGCAATCGGCTCGGTCCATGGGATTCCGCCCATGTCGGTGCCAAAGACAATCTTCACCCCAGATCTCAGCGCTTTCTTGAAGGAAACTTCGTGCACCGTGGCTCGCAGCCGATCACGTTTTCCATCCGGAGTGTCAGCCGGACCCCAATCGGTGTAGTAGACGCTCAGCGTCGGGACATACCAGGTCGCCTGCTTGAGCATCTGCGCAATCGCCGCATCATCCAGATCCAGCCCATGCTCGATTGAATCGCATCCGCCGTCGAGCGCGCGATGGAGTCCAATCCCGCTATAAGCATGGCACGCCACCTTCTTGCCCCATCCGTGAGTCTCATCGACGATGGCCCGCAATTCCTCGACGGTGAGCGTGGGTTGCGAGACCAGTTCCCCATTCTTTCCCACCCACGAACGATGCGTCATATAGACTTTGATCCAGTCCGCACCGTGATCCAGTTGTTCCCGTGCCGCCTTGCGCGCTTCCACTGGACCGTCAATGATCTGTGCTCCCTTCGGAATGTCCAGTTCGGGTGCATAGCCTTCGAGCATGTAGCCACCGGTTGTCGAGATGGCTCGTGTGGATACGAACAATCGTGGGCCGGGAATATAACCGCCGCTGATTGCCTGCTTGATGCCGATATCGCCATAACCCGCGCCCTCCGTCTCCACATCGCGCAGTGTGGTGAAGCCCTGCTCCAGCGCTCGGCGGGCTGCGACCGTTGCGCGCGCCGCGCGCAAAGCCAAAGGCGCAGTCAGGATATTCGCGTCGTACCCACCTTTGGCAGGATCTTCCCCCTGCAGGAAGATGTGCGTGTGCGAATCGATCAGTCCCGGCAGAACAGTCTGCTGCGAGAGATCGACAACGGTGGCCCCGTCCGGAGTCTTCGCACTGGCCGCGTCCGAAACGCTTTCAATCCGGCTGCCGCGAATCACGATCACTTGGTCGTGCCGCGGCTTGTCTGATTTCCCGTCGATGAGCGTACCTGCGCGAATAACCGTCACTGGCTGAGTCACTGGTTTGCTCTGCTCTTGTGCCATTGCGTTAAGGGCAATGACGAGAAACAGCACACATGAAACGCTCTTCACGGAGGTTCCTTTCTGGGCTGTGGTTTTGCACAGCCTCGCCTTACATTGGATTTCAACGGATAATGTGGCGAGCATTCTAACCCATGAATGCGCATCGAGCGGTTTCCGTACGTGGTCTAAACTCTTGCAGGTACGACTCGCATTGGCGAACGAGGCTGAGCGTCTGGTAGAGGTGATCAACGCGGCCTTCCGCAAGGCTGAGAGCTACATCATTGATCGCAATCGCGTCGATCTCGAGTTCGTTGAGTCCCTGTTCGCGAAAGGAGAATTCCTTGTTGCCGAAGAGGAAGGGACGCACGTGGGGTGCGTTTATCTGGAATTCCGTGGCGACCGGGCATACTTAGGGCTGTTGTCGGTTGATCCGGAACATCAGAAGGCAGGCATCGGCTCAATGCTTATGCGCGAGGCGGAACAGCGTTGCGCTACAGCCGGATGCCATTTCATGGATCTCAGAATCATTGATCTACGCACGGATAATTGCGCCTTCTACAAACGGCGCGGCTATGTGGAAACGGGAACCGAACCTTTTCCATCCGAACTGCAAACCAAACTGCCGTGCCACTTCGTAAACATGTCAGAAGCCACTGCGGTGAAGAACCTATGAAACCACTGCATCAGCCTCGATCTCGACCAGAATTTCCGGCGAGATCAGCGCAGCCACCTGTACCATCGACGTCGCAGGGCGAATGTCCCCAAAGAATTCTCCATGGGCTTTGCCCACCTTCTCCCAGTCACCGATGTTGACGACGTAGATTCGCGTGCGCACGACTTGCTTCATGCTCGTCCCCGCTTTTTGCAGTGCGCTCTCAATGTTCTTCAGCGTTTGCACCGTCTGGCCATAGACGTCTCCGATTCCGACAATCTTCCCGTCGGGCCCGGTCGCCGTCGTGCCCGACACGTGCACATACGAGCCCACTCTCACCGCACGGGAGTAACCAACAATAGGTTCCCATTTGGTACCGCTCGTGATGTTCTGCCGTTCCATGCATCTGCCTCCTGGATCGCCCAATCGTTAGATGTGTCCGCGCATTTTGAGTTTCAATTAGCAGCCGTCCCTGTCAAGTGCCAGCAATCTGCGGAGAATTTCGCCCAGAAGTCATGCGCGGAGCACGCTCCTCCTAGGGGCGCGACTGCACAACTATATCTCCGGGCGCCCACTTCTAACTCATTAGAGAAATGAATGGCACGAATAAACAAAAGTCACTTGCGCTTAAACAGCAAAGTGAGTTATGTACATGCGCAAGTGGCTGGAAATCCGCGTTCATCGCGGACTTCAGGGGGGCCTGGATGATTCCGGAATCGCATCCGTTGCGGCAGTTGTTTGAAGATCTGGTGGGGCGTCACTACGCGCACGAAATCGGCATTCGCGATCCGCAGGTTGTGGCTTACGTCTCTCACCTGCTGGCGGAATTCTGCGATGCCGAGCAATTGTTCAAGATCCGCAACGCCTTCGATCGTCCCTTGGGCGACGTCGGCGAGATGCTGCTCGAAGCCGACCCCGTTTACGGACCAGCGCCTTCGTTCGATCGCGAGCGCCAAGTACGTAAACATATCGGGGACTACACTTTGTTTTTCGCCGGCATGTTTCCGGAGAGCATCAATCACCTCCGCCTGCGCCGTCAGCGGCTCGAAAATTTCGTTGACTGGATGAAGGCCGGAAAGGAAAGCTACTACATCGTCTCCAAGTTCGAACACTTCGAGTACGCCAAGGTCGCGCCTCTGTTCGCCAATCTCTCCCGCAATTTCGAAGGCTGCGTCTACGGCCTCAATATGGTCAAGAATGATCTGGAGGAAATGCAGCATCCCATCGTGCGCCGCACCGACGAACTGATCATGTAAGGCGAACTCGCGTAGCAACAGTCGCCTCGGCTGTCCCGGCGAAGCGAGGCGGAACGGATCACCCTCGCACTTCGTCCGCGCTCCCCAATCGATAGAGACTCAGCGCCGTGCTCCCCTGGACAAGCGTCCTGAATCGATGCAGACGCCCGAATTCCTCGCCGGGGTCGAACTTCTTCTCATGCTCCGCAATGACCACCGACCTCGCCCCTATGAGCGGAGACTCCGCCAGTGAGTTCAGTGTCTGTGTATAAGCATCCTTCATCCGATAGGGTGGATCAATAAACACCACATCCGCCACGAGGCCATCCCGCTGCAAGCGCCCAAAGGCCTTTGGCAGTTCCTGCCGCACAATGCTGAAGCCCGCTACAATACCCAGGCTCTGCAGATTCTTTCGAATCGCCTGGGCCGCCGGGCCGGAACTCTCCACGAAATGAACCTGTTTCGCGCCGCGGCTCAGCGCTTCGATGCCCACAGCCCCTGTTCCGGCGAAAAGATCGAGCCACACTGTTCGCGCCAGTGCCTCCGGATTCCCCGCCGTAAGCACATTGAAAAGCGTTTCCCGCAATCGGTCCGACGTCGGACGTACATCCATCCCACGCAGCGAACGCAGCGGACGGCTTCGGTATTTTCCTGCAATCACACGCATGGCTCTGTACCGTCGGATGCCGCAGGCACCGTTTCCCAGCATGTAGAATAAAAGCAGCGAAGGCCTATGCGAAGCTGGTCCATGTCCGTGGGGCGTCTTTTTGGGGTGGACGTGCGCATCCACCTCACGTTTCTGATCCTGCCCATCTTTGTTTACTGGACTGACTACGCCACCCGCCAGCAAAACGCGAATGGCGCCCGCGATGTCGGGTTAGTCGGAATAATCCTGGCTTGCGTCGCCGCCCACGAGTGTGGCCACCTGTTGCTGGCACGTCGGTTCGGTCTCTTTCCTAAGGCGATTATTCTGCTTCCCCTAACCGGGGTTGCACTATACGACGAATCGCGCGTCCAAAGACAGTCCACCACCCTGATGTGGAAGCGCGAGGTACGCATTACGTTGATGGGCCCGCTGGTGAGCCTGGCCCTGGCGAGTCTTGCTGCCTCCGTGATCACGGCTTCCAACAGTGGAATTGATCTGTGGGCGTGGCCTTTCTTGGCAGGCTCAAACTTGCCTCGCAGTATAGTGTGGGCAAACCTCTACATCGCAGTCTTGAATCTGCTACCGGCTTACCCTCTGGATGGCGGGCGCCTGGTTCGCGTGATTTTCGCTCGCACCATGGACCCTGCATCAGCCACGCGCCGCGCAATGGCGATCAGTAGCGCGATCTCGATGGTCCTGATCTTTGCCGGGCTTTTCAGTGATAGCTGGCTCACCATGGTGGGGGTGATCATCTTCTCTGCGGCACAACTCGAAGAACGTGCCCTGGTTTTCCAATCTGTGCTGGAGAACGTTCGGCTGCAGGAGGTGATGCTCACCGACTTCGCCACGCTCTCCCCCGCCGACACTCTAGAAGATGCGCTGGAAAAAGCCGTCCATTCATTGCAGGACGATTTCCCCGTGGTCCGCGGCAGCGATATGGTGGGAGTAATTTCGCGCCAGCGTATTCTCGAAGCGCTGCGTGCCGAGGGGAATGGCTATGTGCAGGCGGTGATGAGCAAGATCTTTGAGGTTTCGCTGCGCGAAGACTCGCTGGGCTCCGCCTTCCGCAAGCTCACCGGCCGCAGTTCCAGCATCATCCCGGTCGTCGAAGATGAGCGCCTGGTGGGCATTGTGACCTTGCAGAACCTGATGCACTCCATGTCACTGCTGGCAGAGAGCCGCAAGCTGAAACGCGACGAAGCGGAATCATAGCGACCGCGCCTCCCACCGTGGGTGCCCCACTTCCGGCCGACTTTGCCCGAAGTACGCATTTTCTTTGCGGACTTTCCTCGCTCCAACTGATAAATGCGGTCGGTATCAGAACAGCCTGACGCCCTTAGCCCTCTGCACTGCAGGAATTCCCCGCAGTCGTGTCAGCACGACATCCGGCACGGCCCCATCCACGTGCACCACGGCGATTGCTTCCCTGGGCTGCTCCGAATCGCGCTCGCCACTTCGCCGGCCCAGGGAGAAATCCGCGATGTTGATTGATTCCTCTCCCAGGATCGTGCCCACCTTCCCGATCACGCCCGGCACATCGCGATTGCGCATGTAAATCAGGTTCCGCTCCAGGGGTGCCTCTACATCAATTCCATCGACGTGCAGCAATCGTTGCGCCTCTCCATGCAGCACCGCGCCTTTCACGATGTGCTCTTCCGTGGACGTCTTCAGAAAAATCGACAACACGCTCCCCGCGCCACCCGTGGAGGCCTTGGCCTTGTGCGACTCCAGAACACGCAGCCCCCGCTCATCGGCAATGGTAGCGGCGTTCACCAGGTTGGCCTTCTCCTCGAGCGCCTGATTCAGGATTCCCTTGATCGCCCCGTTGCGGATCAACTCCGTCTTCCATTCCGCGATGTGTCCGCCGTAGCGAATCGAAATCTCTTCCAGCGATCCCTCGGAAACCTGCGCCAGGAAAGCGCCCATCCTCTCGGCCAGAATAATGTAAGGCTGCATGACAGCATATTCTTCAGCCGACACCGAGGGTACGTTCACGGCATTCTGGATCACACCGTGTTTCAGATATTCCTTCACTTGTCTGGCAATCTGCACACCCACGGCTTCCTGCGCTTCGTGGGTCGAGCCACCGATATGCGGCGTCAGGATCACGTTCTGAAGAGCCAGTAGAGGCGAGTTCTTTGGCGGCTCCTCCGCAAACACATCGATCGCCGCCGCCCCAACTTGGCCGTTCTTGAGCGCCTCAGCCAGATCACCCTCATTTACCAGTTCGCCGCGCGCACAATTCACCAGCCGGACGCCCTTTTTCATCTTCGCAATGGAAGCTTGATTGATCATCCCCACGGTCTGAGGCGTCAATCCGACATGTAGAGTGATGTAATCCGCCGCCGCGTAGACCTCATCCAGTTCCGCCAGCCGGATCGCTTGCTCTTTCGCCACCGATACAGACACAAACGGATCATGCCCGATTAACTCCATCCCGAAAGCCCGCGCGCGCCGCGCGACTTCCATCCCGATCCGCCCTAACCCGACAATCCCGAGCGTCTTGCCGCGCAGTTCGGTTCCTTGCAAAGACTTCTTCTCCCACTTGCCCGCATGCATCAGCGCGTCCGCGCGGCACAGGTGACGAGCCATGGCCAGCATCATCCCGATCGTCTGTTCGGCAACGGCGACGGCATTCGCTCCCGGAGTATTCATCACCGCGATCCCTTTATGGGTCGCGGCTTCCAGGTCGATGTTGTCCACACCCACGCCCGCGCGTCCGATCACGCGCAGTTTGTTCGCATGCGTAAGCAAGTCGGCATCCGCCTGCACGGCGGAACGCACGATCAGCGCATCGGCGGTCTCCAGATGTTCCGCCAGTTTCCCGTCAAGTTGATCAGCCGTCAGCACCGTCCATCCCGGTTCTTGCAACTGCGCTACCGCCGACGAAGAAACTTTTTCCGCCACAATGATTTTCATGAGTGCTTTCCTTTATATGCGTCTACCACGTGTAACCATCTTTCATACACCTTCGTGTCCCGCTGGTTTTAATCTTCGGCTCTTTTCTCTGGCCTGACAGGGAATTGACACGCAAATGACGCTACCCTGACAAACCCTTTAAGCATGATCTCTAGACTCTGTTCAACGGGCCTCCGCCCCTCGGAGAACTCCATGAAAACCAGCAACACAATTCTGCTCGGGATATTGATCGTCATCACGCTGGCGTGCGGCTACAGCTCCAAGAACACCACCGCCGGAACCAGCATGCCCGCAATCGCAAACCTTAGTCCAGGCAGCACGAACGCCGGCGATCCAGCCTTCATGCTCGCCGTAAACGGCAGCAATTTCGCCTCGAAAGCCGTCGTGAACTGGAACAACACGGCTCAGGCCACCACCTTTGTCAACGGCGGACAACTCACCATCGCAGTGCCGGCGGCTGCTGTGTCCAATGCAGGAACGGTCAAAATCTCAGTTACTAACCCGGCCGTCAGCGGAAGCGGTATGTACGGCGGATCACCCGCGCAAACGTCCGGCACGGTGAACTTCGTAATCAACTAACGGATCACGCCTGGGGTACCCCACTTCTCCCCGCCTTTTCGAGAAGTGGGAATCCGTTAAAGTCGAGAGGTGAAGTGTGGGGACAGCCGCCTCGGCCTTCCCTTAGCGAGGTCGAAGGGCTGTCCGCCGGGCGCAGGCCCGGCTGCGCTCTCGATTGACTATCGAGATGCGAGCGCTTCCTCGCAACTCCGAGCGTACACTTCCTGCGCAGCCCGGACCGCCGCCCCGTATTCCACGGTCTGGTCGGTGACCCGGGCCAGCACGTGTTCGAGTGCCCCAAGGATCCCGACCGTGTCGAGATAGTCGTAGTATCCGATGTGCGCGATGCGAAACAGCTTGCCTTTCATCTCACCCTGTCCGTTTGCCACCACGGCGTCAAAGGATTCGCGGAACTCCTTCACGATCTTTCCCGAATCCAGTCCATCGGGGGCGCTGATTGCCGTGAGCGCAGCCGCGGGAGCGGAAGCATAGAGTTTCAAGCCCAGCGCCTTGGCTCCGGCACGGGTCATCTCGGCGCATAATTCGGCGTTGTTGACCAATTCCTCTCGTCCCTTGGCGAGATCACCCTTGCCCATGGTGCGAACGAAGTCCAGTGCCGCGCCCAGCGCGGCGAACAGAGACGTCGCTGGCGTGTAGGCAGTCTCGCCCTTGGCCGCCGATTTCCGCTCTTTGCGCAAGTCAAAGTAGTACCGCGGTGAAGTCGTCGAGTCCATCCGCTTCCAGGCACGCTCGCTCACTGCGCAATACGCCAACCCCGGAGGCATCATCAGCGCCTTCTGCGAGCCGCCAATGATCACGTCTACGCCCCAGCCATCGACATCCAGATGAGTTGTTCCGAGCCCTGTGATGGCGTCGACCACCAACAAAGTGTTGTCACCTTGCGCGCGCACAATCTTGGAAATCCCGCGTACGTCGTGCCGCGCTCCGGTGGAACTCTCCGTCGCCTGCACGAACACAACTCGGACCTCCGGTGTCACGCGGGCACGAACGTCCTCCAGAGAAAAGGTCTCTCCATAGGGTGCGCTCAGTACTTCCACATTGCAGCCGAACGCCTTTCCCAACCCTGTCCAGCGTTCGCCGAACTTGCCGGCTGTCAACACCAGCACCTTGTCGCCCGGCGAGGTCAGATTCGAGACCGAAGCCTCCATCACGCCTGTGCCCGAACATGCCAACACGAGCACATCATTTTTCGTGCCGATGAATTCCTTCATGTCGGCGAGCACGCGCTGAAACAGCGCCTTGAAGTCAGCGGTGCGATGGTGCGCCGTGAACGAAGCCATAGCCGTCTGAGCCGCCGGCAGCAGCGGCGTCGGCCCGGGAGTAAACAGACGATTCTTATGCAACATAGCGGAGTCCTTGTATGTAGGAATAATTCTTTAGTGTATAGGAAAAGGCTCGGCGCAGAACACGCCACATTTGATTGCGATCTGCGCTTTCGCGCAGTGATCTCCGTCACGCCACTGCACCGGCGCCGAGCGTTTTGCGCTTCGGAACTTCGAATCAGGGATCGCGTCAGCGGCCCGTTTTCGATGCAAGAATCTCTGGCTTATCAATCCTGGGTGGCTGCGCCAGAAGTTCTCCAGCCTTGGCAAATAACGCCTTCGCGATCTCCCCGTTTAAATGTGCGTTGCGCCCGTTCTCGTCCGCAAAGGTATCGAAGATGCCGTACTTGCCCGGACCCATCTTGATGGCGTACCAGCTAACGGTTCCGGCTTCACGCTCGGCCAGTGGTTGTGCCGACTTCAAGAATTGCTCCAGTTCTTTTTCTTTTCCGGCTTTCGCTTCGAGTTGCGCCCAAATTGCAAGTTTCCCCATGATGATTCCTCCTGCCCATCAGATGCGCGAGACTCCTGCTTGGTCCGTGAAAAAAGCCGAAATTACAAAACAAACACTTCCAGCTAGTTGCACACACGGACCCGCGTCTCTCCCATTGCCAAGACTCCTGTGTTTTGCTGTCAGCATCTATAATCCCCCCATGCCCCTGGTCGATCAGATTCAAAAAGACATCGTCGCTGCCATGAAGTCGAAGGATGAAGCTCGCCTCTCCACCCTCCGCATGGTAAAGAGCGCACTCCAATTGAAAACCGTCGAAAAAATGTCTCCCCTCGACGACAAGGAATCGCACGCCGTCCTGAACACACTCATCAAGCAACGAAAAGATTCCATCGAGCAATTCACCAAAGGCGGACGCCAGGAGATGGCCGACAAAGAAGCCGCCGAAATCACCGTCATCGAAAGCTACCTCCCCAAAGCCGCCAGCGAAGCCGACATCGCCGCAGGCGTGAAAGCAGTGATTGCCGAAATGGGCTCGCCCACCATGAAAGACATGGGCACGGTCATGAAGAACGCCATGGCGAAGTTCTCCGCCGCAGGCATGCGTGTGGACGGCAAAATCGTCAGCGATCTGGTGAAGAAGGAGTTGGCCGGTAAGTAGCTCGCCTCGACTTACAGGAGACTCTCTGAAAACACATCGCCAGTTTGAGGCCGCTGTTCTGATTCACTTTCCAGCCGCATACGCGGCGGCTCTGCTGGGCCTGCTGGCCTCCGCAGCAATCATTCTGATCTACCCGTCGTCTGGTGAGCAGTCGTCCATCGCTGGAGAACTCACAGGAGAGCCTCTCTAGCTCCCGGAGATTATTTCGGGATTGTTCTGGGGAATATTTTTCTACCGTAGAGCCCCCAGTACTCTCGCATTCCTTGCCTGGGTTCCACAGGGCATATTTCTGTTGTGGAGCGCGTATTCCTGGCACCGGATCGCGGCCACCTACGATTCCACCTGGGATACTTATTGCGGGAGAAATTGCGGTGGGAGCGAATGCCTTTACGAGTTATTTCTGACGATGCCTTTTTACACCGGAATTTCTTATTCCGTCGGTGCTCTGCTAACCAGGATCTGGAAATACCACGGGCTCTCGCTTAGGACGTAGACCTACTCCTCTGCCACTCTCGATATGCCTCGCTCTTCGACACTCCCAGTTCCTTAGCGACACGCTTCAGGGCGGCCATTTCGCCGATATTTTCTGCGGCGACGATTTGCTGAACACGCGCCCGCACTGTCTGACGGCTCCCCTCCACGGACTTCGCCACACGCTCTTCAACCTTACTAATCAGCAACGTGATCTCACCCTTCACCGCTTCGCGATTCTTGATTGTTTCAAATACCTCTTCCGCCGGCCCACGGAGGAACTCCTCATGAATCTTCGTGACCTCTCGCGCTAGCACGACATGGCGCGCTCCGCCTAAAACAGCAATGACGTCTTGCAGCGTCTCCATAATCCGGTGCGGCACCTCATAGAACACCTGCGTCCGCGGCGAGCCCTTGATCGACTCCAGTACCGTCCGACGTTCGCCGCGCTTCGCCGGCAAAAACCCACTGAAGCGAAACGAATCCGTCGGCAGGCCGCTGGCCACCAGCGCCGCCAGAAAGGCCGACGGCCCCGGCACCGGCACCACCGGGATCCGGTGCCGGATCGCCAGCGTCACCAATCGATATCCCGGATCGGAAATCCCAGGCATTCCGGCGTCGGTAACCAGCGCCACGCTCGCACCCTCCTGCATCTCCTTCACCAGTTCCGCAGCCTTTGTGATCTCGTTGTGCGCGTGATAGCTGGTTGTCCGGGTTGCAATGGCATAATGATTCAACAGCTTCTGCGTCTGCCGCGTATCCTCACACGCGATCACATCCACCTCTTTCAACACGCGTAGCGCTCGCAGCGTGATGTCCTCCAGATTCCCGATGGGTGTCGCCACCAGGTACAGTGCAGGTTTCGCCGACGACGTCGCATCCGTCATGGCCGGAGTCTAACACCGACGGAGATTGCAGATTAAGAAGTCCTTCCCACGCGAATAGTGACTTCAATTTGCGATCTACAAACTGAGATCTGCCGACGTGACGTTTCAATTACCCGACAGGTTATGCTCTCAGAGGGTCTTCAGGAGGACTTCATGACGGCCAACGATTTCCGCAAACTCGCCCTCTCACATTCCGAAACCGAAGAGCGCCAGCACATGGACCATCCCGATTTTCGGGTCGCCGGAAAGATCTTCGCCACGCTCGGCTACCCGGACAAAACACGCGGAATGGTGAAGCTCTCGCCCGAGGATCAGCACTATTTCTTGAAGGACTATCCCGACACATTCATACCCGTGAAAGGCGCTTGGGGACGCCGGGGCGCCACCAGTGTTTATCTCAAAACCGCACAACCGGAGGTCGTCGCACGAGCGATTCGCGCCGCCTGGCGGAACACAGCGCCAAGACCGTTGCTCGACACACAGAAAGAACCGGGGCGTACGAAAAAATTGAGGTCGTAGATTGCTCTTCCCTGACCCGGGGGGCGGGACTAAGATTCGGTTGCACGGAGAACCCCCAGAGTGTTCTGCTCTCACTGCGCCGCCTCGCTTGTCCCCGATGCGGAGTTCTGCGTGAAGTGCGGCGCGCCGGTCGATATACTCCTCTATAACACGCTCACTCCCCCGACCGAAAACCACCCCGCACCAGCGATTGGTCTTGAAGCTACAAGAGAAGCTCCACCCTATGCCGCTTTTGTTTCGATGGCATTAGGTATGGGACTGTGTCTCTCAGTCCTGGCCTTCAACGCCGCACACAATCTGGCACAGGGCGTTTGGCGCGTTTCTCTTTTCTCCATCATCTCCGCTGTGTTGGCTGTAGTCCTGATGATACGAATGCCGGTCACTTGGCGCAAAGTAGAAACACAGCCAGATCAGGACGGAAGCAACAACAAACTTTTGCGGCGAAGCGCTTTTTTCGTCTTGATCTTCGTAGTCACGGCTGCACTGGTTGGAGCCAAGATCGGTAAGGATGGCAAGGAAACCGGGCAACTGATCGACGACTTTCACCAGATGTCCCTGATCGGCGATCGCATTTCGAAGGCCCGGAACTCCGTCGAGCCGAATGTCCCGGCTCACATCGCCATGTACAAACAGATCGAACCTGATGTGCAGGCCTTCGGCGTCGTGCTGAAAAGGATCCGGCGGGAACTGCCCAGTTACGATGAAAAGTTCCCTGAGCACCACGAAACCACATTGAAGAACATCGACACGGTCAACATCAGCCTGAAGCGTGCGAGCTTGCTCGAGCAGCAGATTTCGGTGGCTCGCGAGATCGAAAGCCTCGATCCAGCGCCACGCTGGCAGGCGTGGGAGCAACGCATGCTGCCGCTGCTCGACGCCGAATCTGCCCTAGAGAAGGACTAAGCGCTAGATTCCAAGGCTTGTGGGTCCGCGTGTTGGATAGATCGCTTCGACCGCCTTGTCCCAATCATGAGCCTGGAACACATGTCTCACCCTCTTCGAAGCGTAGAAATAGGCCAGCCAGCAACAGTAAGGAATCACGGTGAGCATGAGATTGAGCGCAACATTGTCTGGGAAAAGTTTTGTATCGATGGTCAAGGACACAAAACCTGCTATCACCTGCCCTAGGACCAGCCATCGCAGCAGCCGCAGCAAATCCCAGGTTCTGACCGATATCAATATGGTCGCGACTGCAACCTGCAGCGCGAAGATGATAAGCGTCGGAACTGTCGAGGCGAGAAACCAGTAATAGCGCTGGATATCGCCACCAAAGTTTTCGGGAATGTAACTCTGAACATTGATCGTGAAGAAAATAGCTGTCAGCAGAATGCCGGAGTACAGTTGCCAATAGAAGAACAGTAACCACCCGCCGTACTCCTGCTTCTTTCGCGCATTACACACAATCCACGCGACAATTCCACCGGGAAATGTGGGCGTGTATTGATTATTACTCGTCGCGGCCAATAGCAACAGTGCGACAGATCGCGTCATTCGGCGTTCCTCACCCCGGATTCTGCGCCATGGCTGACGCTTTGACAATGACCACCAATTTCACCTGTCAAATTGACGTTCTAACATCTTGAACCCTACAATCGATACGAAACCAGTTTCTTCCTCACAATTTCTCACATCCATGCCACTTTACGAATATCAGTGCAAGAAGTGCGGTCATCGCTTCGAAAAAATCCAAAAGTTCTCCGATAAACCGGTAAAGAAATGTCCGGAATGCGGAGGGGCGGTTGAACAGACTATTTCCGCGCCGGCCGTGCAGTTCAAAGGCTCTGGCTGGTACGTAACCGACTACGCCAAGAAGTCGCACGTCGCGTCTGACTCGGGCAGCAAGGACTCAAAGGAAACAAAAAAGGAAGAAAAAAAGACCGAAAGCACACCGAAGGAAAGCTCGTCGAAAAAGGCAGACAAGCACAAATAAAACCGCGGGCGGTACGGTTTACCTTGTCACCCTGAGGCCCGCGCTGGTTGTGGGCCGGAGGACCTGTGCAAGCTGCCCGCAGCACCTCGCCGAGATTACAGTCGAATCACTTCAACTCGCGCTCAAAGTGCTCCGCGATCTTCGTAAACAGATGCACGCGAGCATCTTTCCCAGCAATGCTGTGCGTCTTGTTGGGATAAACCATTAGTTGAAACTGCTTCCCAGCGTTGATCAGCGCACTAATCATCTGAATGCTGTTCTGGAAGTGCACATTGTCGTCGCTCGTGCCGTGCACCAACAATAGCGCGCCATGCAGCTTATCGGCCGATTTGGCCATGTCAGATCGTTCATAGGCCTCCTTATTGTCCTTGAGAAGCCCCAGGTACCGCTCGGTGTATATCGAATCGTAGTTCAAGGGGATCATAGGAGCCACCGCGACGCCGGCCTTGAACCGGTCAGAATGCGTCATGGCATAGAGCGTCATGGAACCGCCGTTTGACCATCCCCAGATTCCGATGCGGTCCTTGTCGAGCTGCGGATACTGCGCCAGCAACTGATCGAGTGCCGTCAGTTGATCCTTCAGTTCAATCGCTCCAAACTCGTGCCGGATCGCCGTCTGGAACTTCTCGTCGCGGCCCGGCGTACCGCGGTTGTCGACCGAGAATATGGCAAAGCCCTTGCGCGCCAAGATCTCGTCGAACGGGTCAGGAACTCCCTTACGCACGGTCTGCCCCGCCGGCCCGCCGTAGATGTTCACGATTACCGGGATCTTGTCGGTTACAACGCCCTCCGGAGGAAGCAACAGCCGCCCGTACAGCGCAGTGCCATCGTCCGCCTTAAATTCCAGGAACTTCGGCGCGCGTAATCCGTACTCGGCAATCTCGTCATGCGCCGTCCAGACCGGATTGCAAGCCCCTCCGACCGAGCATAGCGATAGCGTCGGAGAGTTATTCGGGCCGAAGTGCATTTTCGTGTAGTGCTTCCCATCATCACTCAGGTTTCCCAGATGAATGCCTTCTTCCGGCGTCAGATCCTTGAAATCCGATCCGTCCAGCTTCACGGAATAGATGTGCTCTTCCCTGGGATCATCCTTATTCGCCTCGAAGAAAACCGTGCCCGCAGCCTCATCCAATCCCAAAATCCCTAGCACTTGGTAGTCGCCCTTCTCCAACTGCCGCTCCAGCCTCGCGTCCGCCGAGATGGGGTTCTGCTTGTCATAGCTGTAGAGATAAAGATGCATGTTCCCGTCGCGCCAGCTCGGCCAAAGGAACTGCCCTCCCGATTTCAGAAAGCGAATCTCGGTATGTTCGAAGTCGAACCACGATTCTGGTCTGCTCTCGCTTAGCACCAGCCGCGGTTTGCCCGTCTTTGCATCCACAAAGTACAAGTCCATCTTGGTTTGAGCCCGGTTCAGCACCTCGGCCCAAATCACGCCCTCGCGAACCCACCCAAACCGAGGGATGTAGAAATCTTCATCGTCACTCAGCTTGATCCATCGCATTTTGTCCTTGTCGATATCCACCACGCCGAGCTTCACCGCCGGATTCGGATCGCCCACCTTCGGATATTTCTGTTGATCCACCGTGGGGTGCGTCGGCATCCAGTCGGTGATCGGATATGTCGGCACGTTCGTCTCGTCCATGTGCAGAAAGACGATCTCTTTGTTGTCAGGCGACCAGAAATAATTGCTGCGCACGCCTAACTCCTCGGCGTAGACCCAATCGATGTCGCCGTTCAGCAAGTTCTCCCCGGTATCCTTCGTAAGCTGCTTTTCCTCTTTTCCATTCACCGAACGCGCATACAAATTGTGCTTGCGCACGTACGCAAGATGACTGCCGTCGGGCGAGAACTTTGGATCTCCGCTCGGATCGCCGGCCGACGTAAACTGCACCGCCGTTTCATTGCTCAGGTCGTAGAGCCAGAGTTGCCCCTGCGAGTCGAAGATGAGATGCTTCGAATCCGGAGCCCAGAGATATGCCGCCACGTGATAGCGTGTCAGCCGCTCCTTCTCGCGCTCGTTTTTCACCTTATTCACGTCCGGATCGAGCGTCGCCAGCTTCGCCGCGCTGACCAACACCTTCTTGTCCCCAGTTGCGGTGTCTACGTACCACAACTCGCCCTTCTCCCCTTTTCCGTCCCGCTGCACGAATGAGAACTTCGCTCCATCCGGGCTCCATTCGGTAGTCTCCGGACCTCGACCGGAAAGGCCTCCGGGCTGAAAGAGTTTGTCAATGGTCAACGGCTGGGACGGCGCGTTTTGCGCCTCAAGTGGAATAGAACCCAGACATGCCGAAAGGAAAAGACAAACGGGCAGACATGCTCTTCGTCTCACTGGACAACCTCGACTGGAAAATAGGATGGAGAACCAAGGCGAACGAAAGAGTTTACACCGCTGAGGGGCGCTCTGCACACGCCCGTGCACCTAGTCCCACTCAGCGTAACCGGTCAAGCCCGGCCCCTTGGTCCATCGCATGTTAAAATTGGGACAGTCGGATGCTTCCAGACATAGAAAATCTGCTCAAGCTGCAGGAGGTGGACAAGGAAATCCGCCGCCTGCGGGACGAAATTGCGGAACTTCCCAAACGCGTGGCCACGATTGAGCAGAAGCTAGCCGGTACCAAAGCTCAGCTCGAACAGGCGCAAAATGCCGTCAAGGCCGATGAGGCCTCTCGCCGCAAGTACGACACCAATATCAAAGACTTGCGCGAAAAGATCTCCAAGTATCGCGATCAGTCGCTTGCCGTAAAAACCAACGACCAGTACAAAGCGCTGCTGCACGAGATCCAGTTCGCGGAAAAGGAAATCACGGCAAACGAAGACAAGATTCTCGAGCTGATGATCAATGCCGATATCCGGGACAAAGAAGTCAAAGCCGCGCAGGCCGAACTGAGGGCGGAAACCGCCGAGATCGAAAAAGAGAAAGAGGAGGCACGCCAGCGGACGGTGGAGGACGAGAAGTTACTGGCCGAGGCCAAAGCAAAACGCGACCAGTTCCGAAGTGGCATACGCGAAGACCTTCTCCGGCAATACGAACGCGTCTCGAAGTTTCGTGGCAGCGGCATCGCCGAAGTACGCGATCACAAGTGCAAGGGCTGCCAGGTAATCCTGCGTCCCCAAACCTACAACGACGTTCGCTCCGGAAAGGACATCGTATTCTGCGACTCCTGCCAGCGCATCCTCTACACCAACCAAAAGGAAGAGGTGGTCGATAAGAAGGACTCAGTCCATCGGCCGAAGAGGCACCATCCCAAGATCGATGCGCCGCAGGCCTGGTATTACCGCCCGGAATTCGCTGCCGACGGCGAGGTCTTCCTCTGCCTCACAAACGCCGGAGGCCAGGCCAGCCGCCGCGTCTACGATATCCACACCGGACGCCTGCTCGGTGACATCCTCATTCGCGAGGGCAACTACCGCGAAGCCTTCCCGGAAGATATCACCGGCTCGACGCGCTTGAACGGGAACTGGAGCGAAGAAGAACTCGACGGCTTTGGCGCCGAACTCCCGATGGTCGTTCTGGACTCCCTCAACTCGGATCTCGATGCAGCCCGCCTCGAAGCAGCGTCAGGATCGCACGCCAAGCACGAGGCTCAGGCCGCCCCGACCTCGCCGGCCGCGAGCTAGTTGTAACATGTAGGGACAGCCGCCTGGGTATTCTTCGGGCGAAGCTCGAATCTGTCTGTTACGGCTCCTCAAGGAAGATAATCTCGGCATTTCGCGGTGCGCTACCGAGGAACTTTTGCTTCTGACAACGCGCTTACATTCAACGGGTATTAGGTTTTCTTGTTGAGATCGTCGTCCTTGTAGTACTTCGTCCCCTGCAGAGTCAATTGGAGCGCGAGGCCGTTCTTCGTTATCTGGTACACCCAAACACCGGGAGAAACCTCAACGGCTCCCGAATACGACGCGCCTGACTTGCCCGCCTTCGCCGCAGCATCGGTCTGTGCGGATCCAGACCACCCGGAATCGAGAAAGCGGTTGAAGGCCTCTTCGTTCTCGAACACGAAGATCACGCGATAATCTTTGACACCCACCCCCAGGCCGGCTCCGGCCGAAATCATTTTCATGAAGGTCTCTTGTTTGTCCTTGGAGTGGACTGCGATGCCGGCCCCACGGGCGGTGCTTAGTAGCAACAGGTTCGTCCCCATGTTGTTAAACACGGCGTATCCGGCTGCCTTCTGGATCGCCGCTTGTGCCGTTGGCTGCAGCTTGTACAGATCTTTCAGTGTCTGGTCCGCCATCTTGCGAGTCTTTTCCCGTTTCTGGTCGGGTGAATCCTTGGCAATTGCGAGCCCCATACCTAATAGAACTGCACAAACAATCGAAATGATTCGTCTGATTGTCATCGCTGCCTCCGATGCATGACGTGGGAAATCCGGGCGCGGTGGCCCTTGGGCCGCCCCCAACAAGTGGAGCAGCACTGAAGGAAGTTGGAATCTGTAAGAGTTCACAGTTCTTTTTGGTGGACTTTGTCCCTGGAGAACTAGCGATCAATCGAAAACGGCAAGCGAGGCTGGACATCAGAACTCCCTATCCGCGATTCCAGGCATTACCATGTCCTCATGCCCCCTGCCTCGCCAACTGTCAGGATCTCGCCGCGCGGGACCTCGCGGCTGAACTCCGGACACGTCTGGGTGTACCGTTCTGACCTTAGCTCGGTGGACAACATTCCTCCCGGCTCGCTGGTTACCGTCACGGACCAGCGCGGGAAGACGCTTGGCACTGCTCTTTACTCCAGCTCATCCCAGATCGCGATCCGTATGCTGTCGCACGGCCCCGTCCCCGACCTGGAGGCGCTCCTTCGTCAGCGAATCGCCGATGCCATCGCCTACCGCAAATCAGTCGTACACGACACTGACGCGTGTCGCCTCGTGTTCAGTGAGGGCGACTTCCTGCCCGGCCTCGTTGTAGACCGCTACGGCGACATTCTTTCCCTCCAGATCCTGACCCAAGGATTTGACGGCAACCTTGTGAGGGAGACAGTCATCTCTGAATTGAAGCAGCGAGTAAACCCCGCTGCCATCGTCGAGCGAGTCGACGCTCGCGTCCGCGAACTCGAAACTCTTCCACCCCGCGCCTCCGGTCTTGTATACGGAGACAAAACCAAAACCACGGTCACCATGAACGGTGTGCACTTCCAGTACGACGCCTTCGAAGGTCAGAAGACCGGAGCTTTCCTTGACCAGCGCGAAAACTACGCAGCCGCAACCCAGTACGCGCATGGCGGCGCGCTCGACGTGTTCTGCTACCAGGGAGGGTTCGCCCTTCATCTCGCGAAGGTTTGCGATTCAGTCACAGCTGTCGATAGTTCCCGACCAGCCTTGGAAGTGGCTGACCAGAACGCCACCCTCAACCAGCGCCGAATCGAATGGATCGAGGCAAATGCCTTCGACCTGTTGAAGGACTATGCTGCGTCCAATTCACTCTACGATACGATCGTCCTCGACCCGCCCGCCTTCGCCAAGACCAAACGCGACCTCGATTCTGCCCTCCGCGGGTACAAAGAACTCAACCTCCGAGCTCTGAAGATGCTCCGGCCGGGCGGAACCCTTGTGACCTGCTCCTGCTCTTATCACGTCAGCCAATCCAGCTTTCTGGAAATGCTTGCCTCGGCCGCTGTGGACGCTCGCCGCACCATCCGAGTCCTTGAGGTTCGCGGCCAAGCCAAAGACCATCCCGTATTGCTGAACATTCCGGAAACCAAGTACTTGAAGTGCGTCATGGGCCGTGGAAGCTAAACAAAAGCAAGCAAATACATTGATTGACAATAATACGCTCATATTTTATGCTTCTTTCGTGATAACGATACATCAAATGTATTGACCGCAGCTAAAGCCAGCCAGGCCGAGCGCGGATCATCCGCAAAACCAACTTCTACTTAACACCCATATCTGAAGGAGGATTTAGTCATGACCGTATTAACCCGTTGGGAGCCGTTCCGTGAATTCGCCACGTTGCAGGACCGCATGAACCGCTTGTTCCGCGAGTCCTTCAACGACGCCGGCCGGGATGAGTCCCTGAGCACCTCGAGCTTTGCACCCGCCGTTGATGTCTACGAAGACGAGCACAAGGTCACGTTGAAGATCGAAGTGCCCGGAATCGATGAGAAGGACATTGACGTCCAGGTTGAGAACAACACTCTCACCGTGCACGGCGAGCGCAAGATCGAGAAGGAAGAGAAGCAAGAGAACTACCGCCGCGTGGAGCGTCAGTATGGCAGCTTCACCCGCACCTTCTCTCTGCCCCAGACCGTCGACACCGAGAACGTTTCGGCGACCTACGACAAGGGCGTGCTGAAGATCGCGCTGCCTAAGAAAGCCGAAGCCAAGCCGAAGCAGATCAAGGTACATGTCGGCTCGGAAAAGCAGATCGAAGGCAAGGGCCCCAGCAAAGCCGCGTAATGGCACCGCGATAAGTGGAGAACGAAATGAGGGCTTTGCCCTGAACATTCGGGAAGCGGCAGAGGCGACCGCTTCCCGATTTATTTTGTGGCGACTAGCCGTTCGCAGCTAGCATCTTTCGTAAAGGCTAGATGCTAATTGCCAACTGCTAATTGCCGCTGACGAACGGCAGAGAGGCAACCCGAAGGAGTATTCATGGCAATCCGTTGGGACAGATTTACAGTCAAGGCGCAGGAAGCTGTCCAGCGCGCCAGCCAGCTCGCATCCGAGCACGGCAATCCCGAGCTGCAGCCGCTGCATCTGCTCGGCGCGCTCCTGGAAGACAAAGAGGGCATCGTTCCGCCCGTGCTGGAAAAGATCGGGATCGGGCCGCAAGCCATATTGAATTCGGTGTACGCCGAAATCGATAAACTCCCGAAGGTTTCCGGAGAAGCCGCGCAAGCCGCACTGGCAAATGAAACCAACAAGCTGCTCGATCAGGCCTTCAAAGAAGCCAGCAACTTCAAGGACGAGTACGTTTCGACCGAGCATTTGCTGCTGGCCGTTACACAGCTCAAGCGCGACAAGGCCCAGCAGATCCTGGCACAAGCCGGCGCAACTTACGACGCAATCCTGAAGGCGCTCACGGTGGTGCGGGGATCGCAGAAGGTCACCGACCAGAATCCCGAAGCCAAATACCAGGCGTTGGAGCGTTACGCTCGCGACCTGACCGAACAGGCGCGTCGTGGCAAGCTCGATCCGGTGATCGGGCGCGATGAAGAAATCCGGCGCGTCGTGCAGGTTCTTTCTCGCCGCACGAAGAACAATCCCGTGCTCATCGGCGAACCTGGCGTCGGCAAGACCGCGATCGTCGAAGGCTTGGCGCAACGCATCATCTCTGGCGATGTTCCGGAGGTCCTCAAGAATAAACGCGTGGTTGCTTTGGATTTAGGGGCCATGCTCGCGGGAGCAAAGTACCGCGGGGAGTTTGAAGACCGTCTGAAAGCGGTATTGAAGGAGATCGAAGACTCGCAAGGTCAGATCGTCCTGTTCATCGACGAGCTGCATACGCTGGTCGGCGCAGGCGCGGCTGAAGGCGCGATCGACGCTTCCAACATGCTGAAGCCGGCGCTCGCTCGTGGCGAACTGCGCGCCATCGGCGCAACCACGCTGAACGAATACCGTAAGTATATCGAGAAGGATGCGGCTCTCGAACGCCGCTTCCAGATCGTGTTCGTCGGCGAACCGAACGTCGAGGATACGATCGCGATTCTGCGTGGGTTGAAAGAGAAATACGAAGTTCATCACGGAGTGCGCATCAAGGATTCGGCCATCGTGTCGGCCGCAACGCTTTCGCATCGGTATATCTCTGATCGCTTTCTGCCGGACAAGGCGATCGACCTGATTGACGAAGCGGCCGCTTCATTGCGCATCCAGATCGACTCCTTGCCAACTGACATCGACCAGCTCGAACGGCGCGCTACGCAACTAGAGATCGAGAAGCAGGCGCTGAAGAAAGAAGACGACCCGAACTCCCGGGAGCGTCTGGGCGTCATCGAGAAGGAACTCGCCGAGATCCGCGAGAAATCGAACACGCTGAAGGCGAACTGGAAGAAAGAGAAGGATCTGATCGCCCGCATTCGTGCTCTTAAGGAAAAGGTCGAACAGCTCAAGGTCGAGGAGCAGGCCGAGGAGCGCAAGGGTAATCTGCAGCGCGTCGCCGAAATCCGTTACAGCCTGATTCGCCAGGCGGAAGACGAACTCGCCAAACTCACCAAGCAGATGGAGAGCGCTGGCAAGCAGCGCATGCTCAAGGAAGAAGTCGACGAAGAAGACGTTGCGCGAATCGTGTCGAAGTGGACTGGAATTCCCGTCTCCAAGATGCTTGAAGGCGAGGTAAAGAAGCTGGTCACGATGGAAGAGCGCCTGCGGCAGCGCGTGGTTGGACAAGATCCGGCGCTGGAACGCGTGGCCAACGCGATTCGCCGCTCGCGCGCCGGACTAAGCGATCCCAAGCGGCCCATCGGGTCCTTCATCTTCCTGGGTCCAACAGGCGTGGGCAAAACTGAGTTGGCGCGGGCACTCGCGGAATTCCTGTTTGATGACGAGCACGCGTTGATCCGCATCGACATGTCGGAGTACATGGAGAAGCATTCTGTGGCTCGCCTGATTGGCGCGCCTCCGGGATATGTCGGATACGAAGAAGGCGGACAGCTTACGGAGCAGGTGCGGCGGCGCCCGTATTCGGTGATCCTGTTCGACGAGATCGAGAAGGCGCATCCTGATGTGTTCAACGTATTGCTGCAGATCATGGATGATGGTCGGCTGACTGATGGCAAAGGCCGCGTAGTGGACTTCAAGAACACGATCATCATCATGACGTCGAATATCGGATCCGCGTTCCTGCAGGCGGAAGGCTTGCGTTCGGACGACGATTTCGAAAAGGCCACACGGCAGGTGATGAACCAGTTGCACGCGCACTTCAGGCCGGAGTTCCTGAACCGGGTGGACGATATCATCGTCTTCCGTCCGCTGGGGAAAGAGCAGCTAGTCAAGATCATCGAGCTGCGGCTGGAAGATGTGCGGCGGTTGCTGGCGGATCGCAAGATCTCGCTGGAGCTCACCGACGCAGCGAAGGACCTACTCTTCGCGCAGGGATACGATCCGAACTACGGAGCGCGTCCTCTGAAGCGGGCGATCCAGAAGCTGATCCAGGATCCGCTGGCGCTGAAGATCCTCGACGGCGAAGTACTGCATGGGGATCACGTCGTTGTGGATGCGGACAAGAAGACTGGCAAGATGGTCTTCGAGGTCAGCAAGCGCGTGGGAGAGAAAGAACCGGCGAAGGCTCGGCGGTAGGAAACAAACGCCACGGATCTCTACGGATGATCACTTGACAAGGTTTCATCCGTGTTGATCCGTGACGTTTTTGTGGACCTATGCATTGCTGCGGGTCCAGCAGAGTACATAGGTCCTCCGCGAGATGAAAAGCGTCTCGCTCAGGATGACAATGCGTTCGATTGGAGTTATGCTAAATCGAAGAGCAGGACTTCGGCATCGTCGACGCCTTTGATGGTCAGCTTCTTCACATCGCTGATTGCTGCGCCATCGCCTTGATTCAACTTCTTGCCATTCAACTCGACGGTTCCACGTGCGACTTGTAACCACCCGAAACGTCCGGGAGAGAATTCGTGGGTCACTTCTTCTCCGGGCTTCAGCAGCGTCACATAGAGTTGCGCGTCCTGATTGATCTTGACGGAGCCATTATTTGCGTCGGGCGAGGCAATGAGGCGCAGCTTGCCTTGCTTCTCTGTTTCCAGGAAACTCTTCTGCTCGTAGCTCGGCGGCAAAGCGGCTTTCTCAGGCTGAATCCAGATCTGCAGGAAATGCACTGGTGCTGTGGTCGACGGATTGAACTCGCTGTGGCGGATTCCTGATCCTGCGGTCATGCGCTGTCCATCGCCTGGAAGAATTACTGATCCAGTTCCCAGGCTGTCTTTGTGTTCGAGCTTACCTTCGAGGACGTAAGTGGTGATTTCCATGTCGCGGTGCGGATGCGTGGGAAACCCAGTGTTCGGTGCGACGCGGTCTTCATTGATGACGCGGAGGGAGCGGAATCCCATCCACTTCGGATCCCAATAATCGGCGAAGCTGAAGGTGTGTTTAGTGTTGAGCCAACCGTGGTTTCCTCCACCACGTTCGGCGCTGGGGCGAATCGTAATCATGTAGTGCTCCGTTCTTCTTGCCAGTAATCAACTGATACCTATTAGATGAATCAGGGATTCAGGTAGGACTGAGCGTCGTGGCGGGAGATTTTTCTTCTGAAACAGGAAGATTTGTAGTTCCAAAATGGGAAAGGTTTATTGGAGAGTACCCCCTCCCCCGGATCCCTGGAATCAGCGACTTAGAGGAAAATTCACATTTAATCTATGGGGCTCAATAGCTTGCGGGCAAAATCTTGAACGCCAGAGACTTAGCCGGGCTGCCCTGCTCTGAGGTGAGACCAGCCACGGCGTCGCCGTGGCACAGGATTACAGAGTTGGCCTGTGGAACGCAAGGGCAGATGTCACACGATTCGAGCTTTCTGCTGTGGAAATCTGATTACTTGCAAGTAACCGCATTGCATGGGTCCTCCGCCTGCAAAGTGCGCAGGCTTCAGGATGACAAAGTGGCGTTGTGGCAGACTGGGGAAATATGCATCGAATGGCGCTTGGCGATTTTGAACTCAGCGTTTTCTCGGACGGGACTTATCCGTTGGATGGGGGAGCGTTTTTCGGAGTGATTCCGAAGGTGATGTGGTCGCGGAAGATTCAAGCGGATGCGAACAACTACATCACGTGCGGATTGAATTCACTGCTGGTGCGGACCGGCAAGCAAACCATTCTTATTGAGACTGGGATCGGCAACAAGCTGTCGGACCGCATGCAGAAGTTTTACGGGCAGCCGGCGAAGTTGCTGGACAGTCTTTCGGTGGCGGGGGTGGCGCCGGAGGATATCGATATCGTGATCAACTCGCATTTGCACTTCGATCACTGCGGATGGAATACCGTCCGTAACAAAAACGGGAAGATTGTGCCGACCTTTCCTCGGGCGAAATATTACGCACCGGAGGGGGAGTGGCAGTACGCACGCAAGCCTAGCGAGCGGGATGCTATCAGCTACCTCTCAGAGAACTATGATCCTTTGGTGGAGAGCGGGCAGATGACCTTGCTCAAGGGTGGGGAGGAGATCGTGCGGGGGATTTCGGTGAAGACATTTCGGGGGCATACGGCCAGCATGCAGGGGATCATCGTGCGTGGAGGTCAAAACCCCCACCCTGTCGCACAAGACGCGACAAGGGTGGGGCACCCTCTGGATTCTGTTTCTGCTCCGACCGCTTGTTACATTTCCGATCTCATGCCAACTTCGGCGCATATCGATCTGGCGTGGGGCATGGCGTTCGATCTGTATCCGCTGGACACGATCGCGAGCAAAAAGGAGTATTATGCTCGCGCGTTGCCGGAGAGATGGCTGACGGTGTTTACGCACGATCCGAACATGCCGTGGGCTTACATCGAGCGGGATGAATCGGGAAAAATGGTGGCGAAGGAGGCTGCGTGAGGACTTCTCAGAAGAGAACGGGACTGCTTGAAGGAAATTTGAGTCAGCTGCTGATCTTGGGCCTAATTCTCGTGCCCCTGTGCGTCGCAAGCGCACAACAGGAAAAGAAAGCCCCGTCAAAAGGCCCGGTCACGGGTAAATACGAAGGGACGGCGACGAATAACGCGAAGGAAATCATCCAGGTAACCTTCGAGTTGACGGAGAAGGAAGGAGCGATGTCGGGGATGATCCGCTCGGACCATGGGGATTTCACGATCACGGGCGGCTCGCACAAGGGAGACGATGTCACACTCGAGTTCGATGCCGGCGGACCCACGGGCACGATCACGTTGAAACTCGCTCAGGACAAGCTGTCGGGGACGTGGAGTGCGGGAGAGGATGGCGGGCCGGTGGAAGTGAAGAAGGTGGGCGCACAGGAACAACCCAAAGAGAAGTCCTAAAAGACCATCGTCATTTTGATTGTTTGATGCCTTGCACAATTCGGTAAAAGGACAGTGCATCCTGTCGAGAACCAAGAAAAGTGCACGACAGATCCCCACGGGGAGTGGCGCACCGGATATCGAATTGTTGGTCCTCCCCAACATCGAATTCCTCGCATTTCAGAGGTACGTTCCCTAGCTGAAAGGTGCGGCTCCCAATCGGCACCTTTCCTCCGGGCCGCCACGGATCTTGAATATTGTCCTGTGGCCGGGAGGTGTTGAACTCTATCGAGGAGACCGCGATGGAATGCCTTCTGCCCAGCAGGAAAGGAACACTGCCGCGGAACAGGTCACGCGATCGAAAGGCCCAAACGCGCCACCAAAATGAGTACTCACGGGAGTTCCGTTCGCTCAGAATGATTGCCCAGTCAAGCGGCACGGTTATCCTGTATCCGATCAGGCTTCCGGCTGTTGGATAGATCAAGTGTGACGCGGGCGGCCACGTTTTATCGAGAAAGAGACAAAAGAGAGTGACTGATACCAGCGGAGTCCATACCACCCAACGCCGTACACGATTGCGTAAATAGATGTGTCGAGCATCTCTTTCGCGCCGCTCCGCGAGCCATCTCTCGGACTCGTTGAGAACGTACTCCACATGCGTGAAGCGCTGAAATACGAAATAGCTGAAAGTACCAATCACGAGTGGGCTGACGAGGAGTAAAACCGCCGTGGCACCTATTGCAATGCTGTTGTCGTCAGAGAAAATCTGGGAGAGCCCCCATAAGAGCAGCGCGGATGCGATGGTTTGAAGAACGATGAATCCGCCGAAGGATATGCGGAAGAGCACTCTCCACATGAGGGCAAGCAACGGATTCCACTCTCGGTCGGCCACATTGTAGAGACACCTTGCGGAGCCAGTAGGTTCCATGAGGTAAGGCTGTAAGTTTCAGGCGAATCGATGTACAACCAAGTGGGGTTTACGCAATCAGTCCTTTCCGGCAACACCAACCTCTCCATTCGCATCTGGATTACGGCCCTCACGCAGATCAGTTTTCGCGTGAGTGTCACGCTTTCGAAACTACAGTTCGCGAGTGAGGATCCATATGAAGAGACTTTCGGTCGTGGGCGGGATTTGTGCTTCGCTGTTGCTGGGTATGAGCACGATGGTCGTGGCGCAGGACGAACATAAGAACGATCAGCCGGAAAATGGAAAGCCGGAGAATCGGCAGGAACAGGCTCGGCCTCAGGAACAAGCGCATCCGCAGGAACAGGCAAAGCCAGACGAGCGCAAGAATGAACCACCGCAGAGCGGGGATCGGCGCGAAATGACTCCGCAGAACGAGGGGCGACCGGCGCAGCAGCCGCAAAGTGGAGACCGGCATCCGGAACACCAACAGGACGAACGGCAGATGCAAAAGCCGGAACAGCGGCAGAACATGGGAGAGCAGCAGGAACGGGAGAAAGACCGTCATGAACAGGCACAACCCAAAGGTCAGATGCAGGGCAACGAGCATGCCCGGGCGGAGGGTCACGAACGGAATCAGCGGAGAATCCCGGAGCCGGACTTCCGCGCGCACTTCGGGCGTGAGCATCGGTTTCATCCCGGGCGCCTGCAGGTTTATGAGGGCAGGCCGCAATTCAACTACAGCGGATACGTGTTCGAACTAGTTGAACCGTGGCCAGCGGGCTGGATGTACGATGCGGACGATTACTACATCGATTACATGGACGATGAGTATTGGCTCTACAGCTTTGATCACCCGGGAGTTCGGCTGGAGTTGATTATTATCGGGTGAAGCGATGAGCGGCGAGCCGCAAGCCTAGAGGCTACATCTCGCGGCCGAGCGCGGGCGCGCTACACAAGCGTCCTTCGAAGAAATCTTCAACGCGCCCCAGGACTTCTGGGGCGCTTTTTGATTCGTAGATGGCCTTGCGGAGAGCGGCGCCTCCGGGGACTCCGTGGGTGAACCAGGAGGCGAATTGCTTCATTTTCCCGACTGCGTCGGGGAGATCTTCTTCGATCAGCATCTGAAAGTAAGTGCGGATCATCTGGTAGCGGTCTTGCTCGGTGGGGTGATCATAGAGCTCTGTGCGATTGTCGGCTTCGCGGGTCGCGCCGACAACGTGCATAGGTCCTCCGGAGCCGAAAAACGGCTCCTCAGGATGACAAGAGGCCGGGAGGCTTTCTGCGGCGGCTGCGGCTTGCCATAAGTCTGCGTTTACGGTGCATGCGAAGTCGTCAGGTGCACCAACACGGCTTGATCCCAGTCGCTCATCGATTTCGGCCGCAGCTGTCGAGCTCTGCTCGACCGGGCGGGCGAAGGAGCCCGCCCCTACATGGGCTGTGGCGATTGCGGTGCTGTATTGCTCGATTTGGCGAAAGATCCACGGGTTGCTTGGAGCCATGCGGCCGATCATTACTGCGCCGCAGCCGGTTTGCGTGACCATGGCACAGGCGTCCTCGGGGGTGCGGATGTCGCCATTGCCGATCACGGGGATCTTCACGGCATCTTTCACGGCGGCGATCCATTCCCAGCGGGCCTGGCCGCTGTATCCCTGTTCGCGGGTGCGGGCGTGGAGAGCGACGGCGGCTAGACCACAGTTCTCGGCCATGCGGGCTAGTTCTACGCAGACGATTTCTTCGTCGTTCCATCCGGCGCGGAATTTAACGGTGAAGGGGATCTTCACGGCGGCGCGGACGGACTCGAAAATCTTGCCGATCGCTGGGAGGTCGCGGAGGAGGCCAGAGCCTCCGTTGCACTTCACGACTTTTTTGGCGGGGCATCCCAGGTTGAGGTCGACCAGATCAAAGCCCAGACCTTCCACCATGCGAGCGGCTTCGGCCATGACCTTGGGATCGCTGCCGAAGAGTTGGGCAGAGATGGGGTGCTCGTCTTCGTAGAAGTGAAGGTAACGCTTGGCTTTTTGATCTTTCTTGCGAAGGACACCGTCGGCCGAGGTAAATTCCGTCATGATGAGCCCGCATCCGCCGAGGTTGCGGATGAAGCGGCGGAAGACGGTGTCGGTGACTCCGGCCATGGGAGCAAGGACTGTAGCGGGGGAGATGGTGACGGAGCCGATCTGGAGGAATTTCGGGACTGGCTTCAGGGACAGCGGTTCGCCGACTGTGGCGGCGCCGTTTGTGATCGAATTGTCCCAGAACTTGCGCATGTGGTTTCGCCCAGTGGCCCTCAGCGGGTAAAGCTGCATCATCATCGGGTGCGTATTCGGCACGACTGAAAGTCATGCCCTTCCCGGCTCATTTTAATAGACTGCAAAACCTATGGTGATCATAGCGCCACCTAAACGAAAGCCCCCGCTTGGGCGAGGGCTTGATCCGCGTAGATCCGTGAGAATCCGTGGCTTACTTCTTCGCCGTTTCGGCTTTGGCGTATTTGCGGCGGAAGCGCTCGACGCGGCCGGCGGTGTCGACCAACTTCTGCTTGCCGGTGAAGAATGGATGGCAGCTCGAGCAGATTTCAACGCCGATGTCGCCCTTATGGGTGGAGCGGGTCATAAACGTATTGCCGCACGCGCAGTGCACACGGACTTCGTGATAGGACGGATGAATTGCTGCTTTCATAACAGTTTTACCCCGGGACTTAACCTCGATTCGGATCATTTGATTCTACCGGATTTGCAGAGGATTCAGCAATCCCGCTCAACCTCGGGGCCGGGCTTGGACCTTCAACAAGGCAAAGACTTTGGCCACCGAGAGCGCCGAGAAACTGCGCAGAGGCCGCGGAGATTAGTAGTGATCCTGGAGCTTGGGCGGGGGGTTTCGGCTGCCTGGGGAACGATATGAGCCGCGGTCTCATGGGAGCTCCCCGGCTGCAGTTTACGCCTGAGACGAAGCTGACGGCGGCGGAGCTTTTGCTCTGCGCGGACAGCCAAGGCGGCTATCCCTACACTAGAAACGAAACAGGTAGCTGACTTTGACGAAGAATTGACGGCTGTCGTTGATGTAGCCGCGGGCGGTATTGGTGACGTATCCGGGAGAGATTGGCGTCATGGGAACGACGGCCAGATTCTGCAGATCACTGTTGTAGCCGACATAAATCGCGGTGCCGGGATGGACCAGGTAGGTGACCAGGAAGTCGGCATTGAATTGGCGCTGGGTGGGCAGGTAGGTGTAGGGGGACCCGATACCGGGAGTACCGGCCAGCAGCGCGTTGTATTGCAGGATGACACGGGCGGAGAGCTTTGGGGTGAACTGCCAGTTCCATTTGCTGCGCAGGATGTGGTTGTTGAAGATGCCCGTGCCGGCGCCCGGAAATTGAGCACGTGCGGCGAGGACAGCGTCTTGCGGGGCGCGAAGGCGATCGAAGAGGTAAGTATTTTCGATCTTCAGTGGCTGAAAGGGACGAAGGGAGAGCATGGCTTCCGCGGTATCTTCTCGAGCTACAAAGGGATGGTTATAGGGCGTTGGATTCTGCTCGTCGGGCTGCGCCACAAAGTTCACCGTATTGCCCCAGTAGTAGCTTGCAAGAATCGTAGCCTTCTTGAAGTAACCCGTCTGAAACGAGGCGCCGCTCTGGTGCTCGTGGTAGTCCTGGTTGGATAGAGACGGCGAATAACAATACCCGTAGAAACAGAAATCCTGCGGACGGAGGCGTTCGTGGGTGTCCCCGTAGGGATGCAGGTAGATGACGGTTTGCCCGCGTCCCTGGATGGCCAGATATCCCGAATAATCGGCATCGAGGCGCAGTCCGGTGTGATCGAAATCGTTGCGGGTGTTGATTGTCGGACCCCAGTTCACAATCCAACCATGCGTCGGCCGGAATCGATAATCTGCTTCCTGCTTTATCTCGCGGATGTCTACCCGGTTGATGAAGCCGGGGATCGAGACGAAGCCGGGGCTGATGTCGTTGTATTGGGCGTCGTAAGTGAGGTGCAGACTATCGTGATGCAGTTGCAGGCGCTCCGCGGGGCCAGCGTAGTGATTACCATTCCCTTGATTGCCTGAGCTGAACGGGTACGCGTTGGCTTCACAGTTCTGCGATGAATAGGTTGGGCTGAAGACGTTGCCGAGAATGTTGCTGGAACTGGTGACGGCCTGGCCGTCGAGGGTCCAGTTGGGGCTGAACTTGAGGCGGGTGTCGACGCCGCCGACGCGGTTGAATTCGCCGGTCGTGGGACATTCCCAATCGGTATAGAGAGCGCCGACGCTGGATTGCTTCCAGAGATCGCGGGTCACGCGCGCGACGGTGAAGTAGGAGCGGATGCCAGACAGCGGGTCGTAATCCGGAACCGCGAGGCCGGGGCTGCGGTCGTCTGCGCTCATGACTCCGACGGAATATGGGCCATCTTTGCCCGTGAGGCGGATGCCGGCCGAGGGATCGCCGATGTTGCGGGTGAAGAACAAGTTCATCGGGGAGCGGAAGAAATCTTCGTTCTCCAGGAAGAATGGCCGCTTCTCGGGAAAATAGACGGCATACCGCTGGTTGACGGTGATCTGCGGGTCTTCGGATTCGACCTGGCTGAAATCCGGGTTCGCGGTGGCATCGATGGTGAAGCGGTCGCCCAGCACGAACTTGGCATCCATACCCGCCTGACCTTGCACGGCAGCTTGCTGGAAGTAGGGATTCTGGAAGTCACGGGTATCGAGCGCGCGGAAACTGCGGAGGAGGCCGTAAGGGATCAGTTCGATGCTGTGGCCGGGCGAAATGCCTTCCAGGCCGAAAAGGGTGGCGGCCTGGCCCAGGCGGCCTTCCACTTTGAAAGTGATGTGGGGCCAGAAAGAGTCTTCGGTTTTGCGTGTAATTCCACGGTAAAGAATGATGCCCCACTCCTGCACCTTGTTCGCGGGAAAACGCAGGCTTTTGAAGGGAATTTCCATCCAGACGACGAAGCCGCGACTCGTGACTTTGCCGCGGGAGTTCCAGACGGTATCGAAGGAAGTATCGAAATGGCTCTGGGTTTCTTCCTCACGCGAAGCTTCGGTCCAGATGGCGTCCCATTGCACACCGAGTGGCGTGGCTTGGAAGGCATAGGCGCGGCGGCGGTCGTGGAAGGTGTCAAGGATCACTTCGACCTGATCGTCGTCGTAGATGTCTTCGCGGCGCGACATGCGGGCGCGCACTTTCTTTGGATCGTCGAAGCAGACGAATACCACGTACAGATTCCTCTGGTCGTAACCGAGATAGGCGTCGGTGGGCTCGGAGACGGCCTCGCCATCGTGCGGATTGCGCTGCGTGAAGCCTGTGATCTTCGCCATTTGCAGGGCAGCCTCGCCTTGCGGTTGCATGCTTAAGAAATCGTCGAGCGAAGGTGCACGGGAAAGGCGGGGAATCTTGATCGTGGCTGGAGCGACCTCGGACTTGGGAGCCGGCTGGACTTCGGAATCGCGAGTGGGGGGTTCCGGCACCTGAGCGGAAGGGGAAGGTACCTGCTGTGACTGGGGCGTTGGCGGATTGCTCGTTTGCGGAGCAAGCGCATGGGCGAAAGTCGCGCCGGTGAGCCAACTGGCAAGCAATGCGCCGTGGAAGATCAGGAACTTAGACTGGGGGAGACTGGGACCCTGCTTCGAACGCACGTACCCTCACAACGTCTTCAAAAAAGCAATTTCAAGTGTGAATCCAGCAAGATACACCAAGACGACGTATCACAAAACATCAAAAGAATGTTGCTCGAGTTGACGAATGGACTACGACCATCGAGCGGCTTAGAACAAGGATGCCTGTCGCCGGCTCGGGGTGATACCGAAGTGTTCGTAGGCCAACTGGGTTGCCACCCGGCCCCGAGGGGTGCGGTTGAGGAAGCCGATTTGCATCAGGAAGGGTTCGTAAATTTCCTCGATGGCGTCGGGCTCTTCTGCCAGGACGGCAGCCAGCGTGTTCACGCCGACGGGGCCTCCCTGATATTTCTCGATGATCGTCAGGAGCAGTCGGCGGTCGACTTCGTCGAATCCATACTGGTCGACTTCCAGGAGTTCGAGGGCAGCCTTGGCGGTGGGTTCATCGATTTTGCCGCTCCCGCGAACCTGGGCGTAATCGCGAACCCGGCGCAGGAGACGGTTGGCAATTCTCGGCGTTCCGCGTGAGCGGTTGGCGATCTCTTTGGCGCCGGCATCATCGATGGCGACACCGAGAATATCTGCCGAGCGCTCCACGATCACCTGCAAGTCTTCGGCTGTGTAAAACTCCAATCGCAGGACAATGCCGAAGCGGGCCCGCAAGGGAGCTGAGATCAATCCGGCGCGGGTTGTGGCCCCGATGAATGTGAAGGGCTTTACTTCCAGCGTGTGCGTGCGCGCCGATGGCCCTTGTCCGATGATGATGTCGAGTTTGTAGTCCTCAAGCGCCGAATAGAGCAATTCCTCAAGAACAGGCTGGAGACGGTGAATCTCGTCGATGAACAAGACCTGTTTTTCTTGCAGGTTCGTGATGATGGCAGTCAGATCGCCCTTAATCTGCAACAGTGGCGCCGCGGTGGGCTGGAAGTGCACGCCCAGTTCGTTGGCGATGATGTTCGCCAGCGTCGTTTTGCCCAGGCCCGGCGGTCCGTAGAGCAGGACGTGATCCATGGCCTCGCCGCGGGAACGAGCGGCCTCGATCGCGACGGCCAGTTGTTCTTTGACTTTCTTTTGCCCGATGAACTCGCCGAGGCGTTGCGGGCGGAGCTTCAGCTCAAACGATGAATCGTCGTCGACTGGAGCAGCCGACACCAGGCGCTCACGGCTCATTTCGTCTTTAGGAGTGGGCACGTTATGGCGATAGTAAAGCTGAGGAGACTCGGTTGCAACCTTTGGGCTATACGTGAGAATGAGCTTCTCTCCTGGGAGATCGGCTCTTTCGGCCCTTCGGGGCCCTCTCATGCTTCACTTGCAACCCACGCCTTACGTGGGTTTTATTCTTTCGCCACCTCGCGGCTCAGCTTGCCTCGTGTTTCCGCCACCGCCCTGTTGAAAAATCACCTCTCACGCACACGACATGGCGTTTGATTCCGGACATCACAGCAGGCGATCTCCGCGGTAGATCAGATGCTCATCGATCATTCGAGCTTCAGAAGTTAGCTTGTGTGGTTTGACGGGGTCCGTGCGGTCGATGTGCAGCACCTCATGTCCATGCGCGGTCAGCCAGTCGGAAACCAGCATGCGATGGCAGTGGAAGTAGACACGTTCCGCGCACATGTAGGTGGTGGGAGCCTCTTCTGCAAGAGCAATCAATTCCTTCACTGCCGAATTGAACTCTGGCGTAAGCATGTAGTCGGCATAGTTGCGGAAGCTATCGCTCCGCAGGGCGATATGGGTGAATCCTCCCGGATCTTCTTACGATATCCACCCAGAGTTTTCATCCATACATACTTGATACCGAAGGCCGGCAGGGTTTCGACGAGAGAGTCCCGGTTGAATTGTGGAAGCCGGCGCGACATCGGGAATGCACGAATGTCCACCAGAGTCTTGATTTGGTGTGCACGGAGTGACGCAATCAAGTCATCGAGAGAGCGCGTGGAGTGTCCGATCGTATAGAGAGTCGCCAAGGGTTGTTCGATGCCGAGGTCATGCGATTCGCTGCAGGGCATCTGCGATGGCGGAATCCTGCTCGGGAGGTACTGTGCGCAGGTCTAGCAGGACGCGCCCTTCGTCGACTCGCGCAATGATCGGCGGATCAGAATCTCGCAGCCTGGCCGAAAGGTCATCCGCACTCAGGGTGTCGCAGGTGATTGCGAGGAGCCGAGTGGGCAGCACAGACGACGGGGCTGCTCCGCCGCCAATCACCGAGTCGCCATCGATAAGGTCGAACTTCATCTCTGAGGACTGAACACGCTTTTGCAAGATTTCTGCGCGTGTGCCGATTTCTTCCTTGGTCAGGCTCATCATTCGCAGAGCGGGGATGGCCGCGTACTCGCGTTTCACATAGGCGAGGAGAGTCGCTTCCAGAGCTGCATATGTCATTTTGTCTACCCGCAACGCACGGAACAATGAGTTGGACCGCATGCGTGCAATCAGATTGGCGCGTCCGCTGAGGAGTCCGGCCTGCGGACCACCCAGCAGCTTGTCACCACTGTACGTCACGACATCAATGCCGGCGTGCAAACTGTCGAGCACGCTGGATTCGCCGCGAATTCCGAATTGCTCAAGATCGACCAGAGCGCCGCTGCCCAAGTCTTCCATGAGTGGCAATCCGCGCTTTTGCGCAAGTGCCACCAGGTCTGGAATCGCGGGCTGTTCGGTGAAGCCGGTGATCTCGAAGTTGGAGCGGTGAACCCGCAACAGGAGCCGAGTTTTGTCGGTGATGGCTTTCTCGTAGTCAGCGATTCTGGTTCGGTTGGTGGTGCCTACCTCGCGGAGAGTCGCTCCGGATTTTGCCATCACATCGGGAATACGGAAGGAGCCACCAATCTCCACGAGTTCTCCGCGGGAGACGATGACCTCGCCGCCTTCGGCTAGGGTGTTCAGGGCGAGCAGGACTGCCGCGGCATTGTTGTTGACGACGATGGTCGAAACGTCGTGGTCGAACTCCACTTGTCTTCGCCTGTGCGGGACAGGCCCTTCGACTTCGCTCAGGGCAGGCGAGGCGGGTGTCTCTACATGGGTCGTTCCGCCCATCAACCTCCGGAAGAGGCGATCTACGTGAACATCACGCTTGCCGCGTTCGCCCGCGTCGATGTCAAATTCAAGGTTCGAATATGACCTGCCGGCTTGGCGGACGTGCGTGAGCGCGTCCTCTGACAGCGGGGCTCGTCCCAGATTTGTGTGGAGAATAACACCCGTTGCATTAACGACGGGGCGCAAGGAATAACTCAGGACCTTGTGCAGTTGAGCGTCGGTTGCAGATTTTAATCCGCCAAGCGCGAGATGCAGGCTGTCGCGATTCAGCAGGCCGGAAGAAATCTGCTCGCGCAATCGGGCGAGCACAGAACGGATCGCATCGGTGACGGCGGCCGAACCGTGCTCCGCCACAAGAGCCGTGAAGTCTGAGGCGTGGAGCAGTTCATCCACCGACGGCAGTTCACGAAACAGATCCGATTTCGTCACAGTCTTCATCAGAGAGTATGCAAGTATGCGAGAAGGTCCTGCATGTCCTGCGCACTGAGTTTTTGATTGAAGCCCGGCATCTCATTTCGTCCAAGGCGAATGATATCGGAGACGCGCTCATCGTTCGCGGGCAGGCCACTCAGAGAAAGATACTTGTGCTGGTAAATGCCTTTCAGTCCCGGGCCTTTCCGGCCGCGGGTGGAATAAGGCTCGTGGCAACGATCGCACTCGGCATCGTAGATGTGGCGGCCGGACGCTTGTTGGGCGTTCAATCCGAGTTCGGCGTCAGACTTGCGCCGCTCCACGTCGCAGGCCAGCAGGAGTATGGCGGCCAGCAATACAGCAGGTGTCGCAGCGATGAGGGGAGATAAGCGCTTCACGACAGAATCGTCTTGTTCTGAAGGCATGAATTTCATCCGATTGGACCATTCGCGGCGTCCCTCGCCGCATTTACAATAGTAGAGCACGATATGACGGTCGCGATGAAGAGGGTTTACGAACCGGCATCTCGGAGTGATGGGATACGAGTGCTGGTCGACAGGCTTTGGCCGCGGGGACTCCGGAAGGAACAAGCCGCGATCGATGAGTGGCTGCGCGATCTGGCGCCATCGAACGAACTACGCCGGTGGTATCACGCGCGTCCCGGGGAATGGGAAGCGTTCCGCAATAAGTATCTCAAAGAATTGGAGCAGCCAGAGTCGCAGGCCGCCCTGCGGCGTTTGTATGAGTTGGCCCAAGCCAAAAAACGATTGACTCTGCTGTTTGCTTCGAAGATGGAAACCCACAACAACGCGAGCGTGCTGAAAGAACTCCTTGAAGGACGCCGCAAACCTCCCACGGGAACTGGCCCCGGCGCGGCGTATAGGATGCGCCGACGCGAGGCGGCCGCGCGGCGCAGGTAAGTGCCCGGTATCCTTCTTACCCAGACATTAATTTAGAATCTTGCCGCATGAGAGCGGTTTTTCAGTGGAGCCTGCCCACGCGTACGTTGGAACTGGGGAAGCGCACGTTGATCATGGGGGTGGTCAACGTAACGCCGGATTCGTTCTCCGATGGCGGGAAATTCCTGGAGCACGATCAGGCGATCGAGCACGCCGAACGTCTACTCGAAGAGGGCGCTGACATCCTCGACATTGGAGGCGAATCTACGCGTCCCGGAGCACGCGTGGATGCCGGCCCGAGGGGCACCGCGGAGCAGACCGCTGCGGCTGGCGGCACAGCCGCTCCACCCGTAACTGTGGAAGAAGAACTCAGACGCGTGATTCCGGTCGTCAGCGAATTGAAGAAGCGGCATCCGAAGGCAGTAATTTCGATTGACACTTACAAGTCAGCGGTGGCCCGGGCTGCGGTCGAGGCAGGTGCGGAGATTGTCAATGACGTAAGCGGGTTGCGCTGGGATCCTCAGATGGCGAAGACCGCCGCGGAGCGGAAGTCCGGGGTTGTGCTGATGCACATGCGTGGGCGTCCGGAGGAATGGAGGAGTATGCCGCCTCCGGGTGATGTTGTCCTGCTGGTCAAGCGTGAACTGAAGGACTGGGCGGAGAGGGCGGTGCTTGCGGGGGTCCGACGTGAACGGATCGTGCTCGATCCGGGATTCGGCTTTGGGAAGCGGTTCGACGAAAATTATCCGCTGATCGGTCGATTCAATGAATTGCAGGCCGCCGGATTCCCGCTGCTGGTGGGTACTTCGAGGAAATCATTCATCGGGCGAACTCTTGGCGGGCCCGGGACAGATGTGCCTCCGGAAGGGCGCCTCTATGGCACGTTAGCGACGCAAGCTGCCTTGATCCTCAAGGGCGCGCACATTGTGCGGACGCACGATGTGAAGGCGTCGCTGGAGACGGCGAAGATTGTGGATGCGATTCTGCAGGCGCGCTAGAGCCAAGTTTCTCCTGAGGAAAAGCATCTCTGGTTTTTTTCTCTCCACTCCCCGTCGGCCACGCTGGTTTCAAAAGGCATGCGACGGGTCAGGGGTTGTGTGGATCAAACGATTAGTTGGCGTTTCGAGGGTTTGCGGACCTTATATCGCGATCCATGGATCCGCTTTCAACCATCTCAGGTGATGCGCGCGTTACCGTGAGGCGAGGCGGCATGCCTCGCTCTGACGGCACCTGCGTTGTGTATTGGATGCAGCGGGCGCAGCGTGGCGTCGACAATCCAGCGCTCGACGTGGCAGTGGAAGTCGGCAACGTGCTGCGCAGGCCGGTGGTGGTTTTCTTTGCGCCCGTGCCGTTTTATCCCCACGCGAATCTGCGGCATTACCGTTTTCTGAACGAAGGTATTGGTGATATTGCCGCTTGTTTGCGCGATAGAAATGTCGGGTTCGTGTTGCGGCGCTATCCAGATCACAGTCTGCTGAAGTTCTGCGACGAAGTGAAGGCAGCACTGGTGGTGGGTGACGAGAATCCGATGCGTGAGCCGGAGAGATGGCGGCAGAAGGCCGCGCAGAAGCTCAAGGTGCCGCTTTGGACTGTGGACGCCGATGTCATCGTGCCCTCCAGGCTGCTTGAGAAGGCTCAGTATGCTGCGCACACGATCCGTCCACGGCTGCAGGCACATCTCAAGAAGTTTCTGATTGCATCAACAAATCCGAATGCAAATGTCAGCTGGGAGAAGCCACACGAACTCCAATCACTGGATCCAAAGTGCCGCATTACAGAAGGGTGGGAGATCGATCGGTCGGTCCTGCCGGTTTCGAAGTGGAAAGGCGGCAGCAGCGAGGCGTTGCGTCTGTTGGAGGATTTTGTTGCGCACAAGCTGCTGGGCTATGGGACGCTGCGAAACAAGCCAGAAATCGAACACACCAGCCGGCTCTCGCCGTATTTGCATTTCGGGCACATCAGTCCCATTACGGTTGCGCTGGCTGTGCAGAACGCCGATGCGCCGAAGGCAGACAAGGAGGCTTTTCTAAACCAGATCATCACGTGGCGCGAGCTGGCGGAAAATCTGGTGCGTTTTAATGCGGAGTATGACTCGTTTGAGTGCGCGGAACCATGGGCGCATCGAACGCTGGCCCGGCATGCGAAAGATCGTCGGCCAATTGTCTATACCGAGCGGCAACTGGAGGATGCCGAAACCCACGACCAACTGTGGAATGCCGCTCAAATGCAGATGGTGAACACCGGGTGGATGCACAACTACCTGCGGATGTACTGGGCAAAGAAGATTCTGGAGTGGAGTCCAAGTCCCGCCCAGGCGCATCAGATTGCTGTCAGGCTGAACGACAAGTACGAACTTGACGGACGCGATCCCAACGGGTACGCCGGGATTGCCTGGGCGATTGTGGGAAAGTTCGACCGCCCCTGGTTCGAACGGCCGATCTTCGGGCAGATTCGGTACATGTCGGGCGAGAGTACAGGCCGCAAGTTCGACAGTAGACGATACATCCAGCAGAATTTGTCGAAGCAGATGTTCTAACGGCGCGCGTTCGTGCATAGGGCGCCAAAGGGGGCGAGCAAGTGATCACCATCCTCGGCGCCGGCGGCGCTATCGGCAATGAACTAGTCAAATTGCTGGCTGAACGAAGCCAGCCCTTCCGACTGGTCGGGCGCAGTCCCCGGATGGCCCCAGGCGCTACCGAAATTTATCCGGCGGACCTCTCGGACAAAGAGCAGACGATTGCTGCAGTGAAAGGATCGTCTGTGGTATTTCTTCTCGTCGGTCTGAAATACGATCACCGGGTTTGGGCGGAAAGCTGGCCGCGCATCATGTCGAATGCGATCGAGGGCTGCAAACGGGCGGGCGCAAAACTGGTGTTCTTCGACAACGTCTACATGTACGGCAAGGTCAACGGGCCGATGATTGAGGACATGCCTTTCAACCCGTCGAGCAAGAAGGGCGAGATTCGGGCTCGCATTGCAATGTCACTCATGAATGAATGGAAGGCTGGTTCTCTGACCGCGATGATTGCCCGATCCGCCGACTTCTATGGCCCGGAAACACAAAACTCTGTGCCCAACGTTCTAGTGTTTGAGCCGCTGTCAAAGAATCAGAAAGCATCGTGGTTGGCAAACGATTCGGTTCCGCACTCTTTTACTTATACTCCAGACGCCGCTCAAAGCCTGCTCATGCTTGCGGGACATGAATCAGCGTGGAACCAGACGTGGCACGTGCCAACGGCTCCGAATCCGCTTACAGGCAAGCAGTTCATCACCGTGGCGGGAAAGGAACTTGGCGTTGCGCCACGATATCGCGTCCTGAATCGGCTCATGCTGCGCGTTGCAGGATGGTTCAACGGGCCCATTGCCGAATCCTTCGAGATGCTCTACCAGAGCGACTCTCCCTACATTTTTGATTCGTCCAAGTTTGCGGATGCTTTCGGGTTCTCGGGAACTCCTTATGTTGAAGGGATTCGCCAGACCGCGGCATCTTTCAGGAAGGACCACGGTCCAACCTCTCAGCCCTAGGCACGGGTCTGAAACGCCGATCTCGGCCGATTCACAGGATCGACCATTTCAGATAGATTCTTCAGCGACTGCATTTTTCAGAGTCAGTCGCAACTGGCAGCATCCGAACGCCGAATGATGGAAATCAGCGTCCAACAAGCAGCGCTACTTCTGCTCATTTCTGCCGTAGTCGCGATCGTGACGCGGCGACTGCGTCTGCCTTACAGCGTAGGCTTAGTGGCAGCCGGTATCGTCCTGGCTCTTCTTCCATTCAGCCCGGTCGTCAACCTGACCAAGAATCTTCTTTTTGCGGTTTTGCTGCCTCCTCTCATCTTTGAGGCCGCCTTCAGTCTGGACTGGCCGCAGTTGCGGGCAGATCTGCCGTTGGTGCTCGTGCTGGCAAGCTTGGGAGTAGTTCTCTCAGCCGGTGTCACTACAGCTGGAATGCACTTCCTTACGCACTGGCCCTGGGCCAGCGCGCTAGTGTTCGGCGCACTGATCTCGGCGACCGATCCGGTGTCTGTCATCGCCGCTTTCAAAGGAACGAACGTGCGAGGGCGCTTGCGGGGACTTGTAGAAGGCGAAAGCCTGTTCAACGACGGCACGGCGGCGGTTTTGTTTGCAATCTGCGTCGCAGCGGCCACCGGCACTCCAGTGAGTGCATGGGAAGTCTCGCTGAGGCTTGTGGTGGTGATTGGGGGAAGCCTCGTGTGCGGAGCGGTGGTGGCGTACGCGGCACTGTTGCTGGCGGGCCGAACCGAAGAGCTATTCGTCGAACTTACGTTCACGACTGCGGCCGCGTATGGTTCGTTTCTGCTGGCGGAGGATCTCCATCTTTCGGGTGTGCTGGCTACGCTGGTTGCCGGACTGATACTGGGAAATACGCGCGCGATGAAATACATTCCGGATGCGGACCGCCAGGGCATCCAGTCGTTTTGGGAATACGCAGCGTTCGTCGCCAACTCGCTGGTGTTCTTGTTGATCGGGATCCGCGTGGGCCGGGAGCACTTTTTGCGAGGTTGGTTGGCCGTATTTGTGGCGATCGTGCTGATCTTACTTTCACGCGCAATCGCGGTTTATCCGTGTTGTGGGCTGTTTGCGCGGACGAGACTTCGTGTCAGCATGCGGCACCAACATGTTCTGTTCTGGGGCGGACTCCGCGGTGCCTTGGCGCTAGCGCTGGCGCTCAGCTTGCCCCCGGAAGTTCCGGAGAGGGAATCAATCGTCAGTACCAGCTTTGCTGTCGTGGCATTTTCGATTTTCGTGCAAGGAATGACGATGAAGCCCATGCTGCGCCGGTTTGATGAGGTTCCTGAGTGAGCCGCACAGATCGACTACGGTTGCCGTCGAGCCATCTGAATAAGGTCTTCACGAGGGTAGCAACGGCGCAAGACCATCAAGTGTTCCACAGCCTGTTCGAGTGGCCATCCTAGATTCCAGTGCAAGTAAGCAGCGACTACGGTGGGCGACCGCGTCACTCCTGCCGTGCAGTGAACGTAGACGTTGTGATCAGCCTTAAGTAGTTTGTCGAGAGACTCTACACAGGCAGGAAGTTTTTCCTTAAGATCCAGATCATCGAAGTCGGTTACCGGAACGTTGCAGTAGACCAAAGCTGCGTTGTCTGCTTGATTTTCCTCCCATCCGAGCCCCAGTCCTGCCATATCTTCGGGAGTGAGCAAGCTGAGAATTGCCGTCACCGAGTGCGACCGCAGGTAGTGAAAATCCTCCGGATCAGAGGGGCATGGCCCGACCATCACCTTTGAGGTTATGGCAGCGCAGTTCATCTCGATGCCGCCATCAGAAATTCTTTCTTGAGTCGAGCAAGATGGTCACCGGCCCTTCGTTCACCAGTTCGACCCGCATCATTTCCTGGAAGCGCCCGGTCTCACAACGCAGACCTGCCAAGCGGATGCGTTCTACGAATGACTCGTAAAGCAGGCGGGCGGTCTCGGGTCGAGCCGCGGCATCGAACGATGGGCGCTTACCTCGGCGAACATCGCCGTAGAGGGTGAACTGTGAGACGGCTAAGACGCTGCCTCCGAGATCGGCGACGCTCAGATTCATCTTGCCATCAGAGTCTTCGAAGATGCGCAGGCCTGTAATCTTTTCGGCGAGATAAGCGACATCGGAATCCGTGTCTTCCTGTCCCACTCCCAGCAGGACTAGAAGTCCCAAACCGATTTCGCCCACGATGTAACCGTCGACCGTGACCTTGGCTCGGCTTACTCGCTGTACGACGGCGCGCATAGGACTCGGCTCTCCGGTTGTCAGTGAGAAATCGCAGAGACGAGGGATTCGTGTCCGGCTACGCACTGCCAGCGTCCCTCGCGGTACACGTAGATGTCTGTGAACCGGACTTTCGTGATGGCTTTGGTTTGCGTGTCTGTCGCGTCGGCCATGCCACGGATGTACGCGACGTCACCATAGATGTGGGCGTGCAAATCCGATAGCTCGTGATGCACGGCGCGTGAAGTTGCCGCCTTCGCAATAACTGCGCTCCGGTCAGCCAGTTTCCCCTGGGCGTCCGCGTCCTCGAACTCGTCTGCCAGAATGCAATTGAGCGCGTTGATGTCATGTTCTTCCAAGGCTCGAGCCCATGTCTTTTCGATCTCCACCAAGGCGGCTTGGTTCTTGGGCTGGCCCGTTGGACATGCAACTGCACCAGCTGCGGGACACAGCAGCAGGATCCATAGGATTTGCTTCACGACTGACCTCCTTACGCCCTTGGCGTCGATTGACCCAGCCACAGCCAACCGTTAGGATTTTCGAGTGCAATGGCAACATAACAGAGGCCTTGCCGGAAAAGAGATTGCCCTTCCTTTACACTAATTCACTGGGACCATTACACTACACGTTCGCCTGATTCGTACCGCAATCAGCAAGCCGGGCGGAAATAATGGTCGAGATGCCCGGACGGGCGGGAAGACAAACTGCGATTGCGCGACCAGACATCCGAAATTCAAATCTAATTAAAGCAAGCGAGGATACATATGGCAGCCGTGGACGAGAAAGTAAAGCAGATTATCGTGGAGCAGTTGGGAGTGGATGAGGGGGAAGTCACCGCGAGCGCGTCGTTCGTCGACGACCTAGGCGCTGACTCGCTGGACACAGTAGAGCTGGTCATGGCTTTCGAGGAAGCTTTCGATATCGAAATTCCCGACGAGGATGCCGAAAAAATTCGCACCGTGCAAGATGCCATCGACTACATCGGCAAGCACGCGAAGGCGGGAAAATAGTTGAAGAACGGACGCAGGGTCGTTGTCACGGGCATGGGGCTCATCTGTGGCGTGGGCAATTCCGCCGAAGAAGTGTGGAAGGCTCTGGTCGCCGGGAAGAGCGGCGTGGGCCGCGTCACGGCTTTTGATGTGAGCAACTACGCGTGCCAGATCGCCGCCGAGGTCAAGAACTTCGACCCGCTGAAGTACATCGAGAAAAAAGAAGTCAAGAAGATGGCGCGCTTCATTCACTTTGCCATTGCGGCAGCGGATGAAGCGATACAGATGTCGGGCCTGAAGATTACCCCGGAGAATGACGAGCGCGTTGGCGTTCACATTGGATCGGGGATTGGCGGATTCGACATCATTGAGCGCGAGCATAGCGCGCTGATCGAGGGCGGACCGCGTCGTATCTCTCCTTTCTTTATTCCCTCGGCCATTATCAACCTGGCCGCCGGGCAGGTCTCGATGCGCTTCGGCGCCAAAGGACCGAACGAAGCTACGGCAACCGCATGCACCACAAGTGCGCATTCCATTGGAGACTCCTTCCGCATCATTCAGCATGATGACGCCGACGTGATGATTGCCGGAGGAGCCGAAGCGGCCATTACGCCAATGGGTATCGGCGGATTTGCCGCCATGCGCGCGCTCTCGACGCGCAACGACGAACCGGAGAAGGCCAGCCGTCCCTGGGACCAGGGGCGGGACGGATTCGTGATCGGCGAGGGATCCGGGATCCTCATTCTTGAGGAACTGGAGCATGCGAAGAAACGCGGTGCGCCGATCATCGCCGAAGTGGCCGGATACGGCATGTCGGGCGACGCTTACCACATCACGCAACCGGCTCCCGAGCATGAGGGTGGATTCCGGGTGATGCGGAACGCCGTACGGGATGGCGGGATTTCTCCGAAAGACGTGGATTATGTGAACGCGCATGGGACTTCGACGCCGATCGGCGACACCCTCGAAGCGCATGCCATCCGAAATTTCTTTGGCGATCACAAGCTCGCGGTGAGTTCTACCAAGTCGATGACAGGTCACTTGCTGGGCGGGGCCGGGGGACTTGAGGCCGGGATCACGATTCTTGCCTTGCGTGACCAGATGCTACCGCCGACTATCAATCTGGAAAACCCCGATCCCGATACGGTCGGCATGGACCTGGTCCCCAATCAGGCGCGTAAGGCCGAGATCGAATACGCCATGTCGAATTCGTTCGGTTTCGGCGGGACGAACGGTGCGTTACTGTTCCGGCGCTGGCACGAGTAGAGGGGATCTTTTCGAGTTGTCCATTGACGGGGCTACGGCGCCTAGAGGCTCGGCTCAAAGCGCGGCCCCTTGTACATTAGTTGCAGCCGTTGAAACGAAAATCTACTTCTGATCACAACCCTAACAGCGAGGGTCCTGCCCGGAATTAGGGTGGATGGCTCGCTTGCTGGTCTCAGCGGAAAATCTCGCCAAAAATCCCAATCTTCGCTCGTGGAGGGGGCTCCTTTGGTTGGAGGGGATGAAATGAATCCATGGTGGTGCGCTTCTCTAATTTCTATCTTCGGAGGCTTCGGCGGGGTGGTAAATGCTCTTCTCAGCGACAACGGTTTCGCCTTGCCGCGCAGAGAATCGGGTGTATGGTGCCCAGGCGCTATCTCCAACGTTCTCATCGGGGCATTCGCTGCTTTTGCTTCCTGGGCCTTTTACGGATCGGGAGCGGGCATTGAATTGGGAGACAAGAGCCTGCGTACGGTGATCAGTTTGAAATTCTCTGTCCTCGCCGGGGCGTTCCTGGTAGGAGTGGCGGGCGCGAAATGGATCACCAGTGAAGTCGATAAACGCCTGCTGAAGGAAAGCGTCAAAGTAGCCGCCAGCAGCGAGAAAATGCCGATGGATCGATCAGAGCACATCGCCAAGGGCACTCCGCGACAGGTTCTGCATGATGTCAAAGAGGCATGCACCCCGTGTGTGGCTACAGGCGCTATTTAGCTCAGTGGGACGGGACCAACGATCATTCGGGATTGTCGGGTCAAAGCTATTCCTGATACCGACGGCAGCTTGTGAGTTCGAACCAGCCTGAAGGCAGATCGTCGAAATGCCTTGTCCGGCGCGGGTTTCGATTCGTAATGTCCTTTCTCGCGCCTCCCCGTTTTCGGTGATGAACCTTCTCACGCCGCGTGTTGTCCCTTTGGAACTTTGCAGACGGGCCAGGTGGACGCACAATGACGATCGAAAGTGGAGTCTTCCCCGACAATGGATAAAGCTTTCACGACGCCCCACCCGCCCTCCCCCATCACTCGCAAAGCCGCTGCCCGCGCCGCATTGGTAGGTTTTAATGATTCGACCCACTCCATCCTGGCTGAGTGCTTCCGTCAGTATGGCATCGAACCTGTCTCGGTAATTTCCAATGCGGCGGAGCGCATGCGCCGGGAGAAGTTTGAAGCATGCGTGGTTCCGCTGGCCGACTGGACCGGCTCGGAGTCGATCCTAGAAGCCGCCCGCGGATCACGTTCCAACAGCCGTTGCGTGATTTACGGCGTGGGCGGCAGCGCGCAGGATGCCATGCGGTATTCGCGCTACGGAATTAACGCGATGTTTCAGGAACCGCTGGAACGATCAGCTATGTTGAAACTGGTGCGTGCGACACGGTTGCTGGTTTTGCACGAGTTCCGGCGGTATGTTCGCATCCCGGTCATGACCGAGGTCTCGATTGTTGGAGATGGGCGGCGGGTCAGTGCCACCAGCATCGAGATGAGCTCGGGAGGAATGTCGATCAAGACGGCCGAGGACTTCTCGACGGGAGTGAATGTGGAAGTCTCCTTTGCTTTAATGACGCTGCCTCGTGTCAATGTGCGCGGCGCTGTCAGCTGGAACAAGCCAAAATCGGTCGGCGTTCGCTTCGATCCTAATGACGAGCGGCGGCTGAAGATCAAGACCTGGATTGATTCTTATCTGGAGAATTAGGCTTGGGTCGCCGGGCTTCGCGCTTCGGCTTTTCGTCCCTGGCCGTCCGAAGCTTAACCGCAGAGATTGCTGAGAACAGCCGCAAAGATCGCAGAGAAAGACTGTTTCGCTCACGCATATCTTTTCCGTCCGATCTTCACAACCAGCATTGCGTAATCGCCGCGTGAGTGGGCGAAAGACCTTCCTCCCGTACAATGGCTTCGTGGCCGAAGCCAGCCCCCGCGAATTGACAGCGTCCGCACAGCCCGAATCCGGGCCTCGTCAGTGGTCTCTACGGCAACGCATCGTGCTGAGCCTGATCGTAGCGTTAGGCACAGTGATTATTCGAGTGATCGGGGCGACCTTGCGCCTGTCAGTTTCCTCCGAGGAAGGTGGGCAGACGACCCTGGAACAGCGTCCTCTGGTCGCGTCATTCTGGCACTCCTGCATTATCCCCTCGACGTACATATGGCGGGACATGGGCATCCGGGTGATGAGCAGCTTCAGCTACGACGGTGAATACATGGGGCGCATCATCAGGAAGTTTGGATTCGTGCCGGTAAAGGGGTCGAGCAGCCGCAACCCGGTGCGGGCGCTGCTCGGACTACGGCGCGCGCTCGAGGAGGGCTGGACTGTGGCTTTTACCCTGGACGGTCCGCGTGGTCCGCGGCACAAAGTCAAGCCCGGTCCTGTTGCGCTGGGGCGTTCCACGGGGCTGGCGCTCACGGCGTTTCACGTCGGCTTGGAGAAGGCATGGATCCTCAACAGCTGGGATCGCATGATGATCCCCAAACCGTTTTCGCGGGCTCTGGTGCGCTTTGGAAAGCTGATTCCTGTGCCAAGAGATGCGAGCGACGCAGACCTTGCGCGGTATAGCGACGAATTACAGGCTACGCTCGATCGAGTGGTTGAGTTTGCGGAAGCGCATGTCAGCAAGGTGGGGAGTAACGAGTATCCGTATTACGAGCGGAAGTCGGTCAATCAGCGATCAGGGAATTCGGGGGTAAGGCCTGATTAACATCAGCTTGTCGAGAGAAGTTGTGGCGGATTGTCGGCGAATGCTGCCAGGAGGTTGTCCGAGGCCACGGGGGGAGAAATCAATTGATAGCCTCAAAAACAGAGGCGGCAACCCCGCGATGCGGAAACAACCTGGAAACTCGAGACTGAGCGCCTGCAATGGGGCTCTGGTAGATGCACTAGTTTTTTCCTCCCACACCCAACCATAAACTCGTGCGCGTTCTGTACCAGTTGGTGCGCAACCCTTCCACTTTTATGAGACACGGGTATCCAATACTTTCGTGGTTTCTGAGCGCGGTGCTGGTGTGCACCACGCCAATACTTGATGGCTGCAACAAGTCTGCCGAGAAGCAAACCAATCAGGCAGGGATGGCAGCGACGGCCGCGACCTACTCCAAGCCGTCCGCTGACGAGCTCTATCAACTTGTGGCGCCCATTGCGCTTTTCCCGGACAATCTGGTTGCTCAGGTTCTCGCTGCTTCAACCTATCCGGACCAGATCGAACAGGCGGAGACGTGGCTGAAGCAAAACTCCAACCTGAAGGGCGCTGACTTGATGCAAGCGGTCAACCAGGAGCCTTGGGATGTGAGCGTCAAGGGCCTCACGCAGTTTCCCGATGTGCTGAGTCAGATGGCTTCGAACCTTTCGTGGACTTCGGCCCTTGGGGATGCCTACTTCAACATCCCGCAGGACGTAATGAACTCGGTCCAGGTCATGCGGCAGCGTGCGTCGCAGGCGGGAAACTTGAAGTCAACTCCGCAGCAGACGGTGTCGACAGAAGCCGCCGCTCCCGCACCGCAAGCTTCGCCATCATCGGGCCAGTCGCCGACGGTCGTGCAAGCGCCGCCGCAGACCATCGTCATTCAACCATCCCAGCCAAACGTGGTCTATGTACCGTCGTACAACCCGACCGTTGTGTACGGTGCACCGGTCGCGGTCTATCCGGGATACGTGGCGCCACCGCCACCCTCGACAGGGGAACTTGTGGCCACCGGTCTGATTTCTTTTGGGCTGGGTATGGCAGTTGGGGCGGCGATGAGCAACAGTTGCTGTGGCTGGGGATGGAATTCGTGGGGTTGCGGATGGCACAGCTCCACGGTCGTCTACAACCACAACACGTACATATCTACATCGAATACATTCGTCAACCGGAATAACTATTACAACCGAAACGTCAACAACGTGAACCGGACCAATTTCAATGCGAACAATGTAAACCGCAACAACTTCAACCGCAACAATGTCAACAACTACCGCGCCAACAACTTTAACAGCACGGCTCGCAATTCAAATTTCACGACACCGAACTTCGGTACCGAACGCAACCAGGGTCAATTCCGCAACGTCAATGGGTCGTCGCTAGGGCAAAGATCGCCGGAACAGAACCGGCAACAGCCCGTACAGGCGGCGAATCGGCAGCAGCTTGGGCAGACGCAGAATCGACAGCAACTCGGTCAAAATCAAAACCGACAGCAGCTTGGGGAAGCCCAAAATCGCAATCAAATGGCGAGCAACCAGAACCGTGGCAATTTAAGCCAGGCGCAGCGCGGGTATGGCCAGCAGGAACGAGGCACGAGTTCGGGGGCCTTCAGCGGCTATGGGCAGGGCGGAAATGAACGAGTCAACAGCGCTCGCGGCCAGCAGAGTCTCAGTGGGAACAACTTCCACAATTCTTCCGCGTCAAGTGGCAGGCCGGCTCGCACCGCGCCTCACGGCGGAGGCGGCCGGCGACGCTAGTCCTCGCTGTAATTGAGAACCGGGAGGAGCGTACTTGGAACCATCAAGAAATATTGGCAATTCATCAGCCTTTCTCGACCCTGTCAGTGGACGTACGAGCGGCTGGGCCTGCTTGCTGACGCTGCTTTGTTTGATTCTGAACGCACTTTGCCAGGCTCAGCAGGGGAATCAAAAAGTCTTCGCCAGTCCGGGTGACGCCGCATTAGCGCTTTACGGTGCGGTGAAAGCGGATAACAAAGCGTCGCTGTCATCGATTTTTGGCAATGCGTCCGACGAGCTTCTGCACAGCGGTGATGACGTCGCGGACAGAAACACGATACAAAACTTCCTGCGCCGTTATGATCGAATGCACCGTCTTGTGATCGAACCGGACGGCAATGCCACTCTGTACATCGGTGCAGAAAACTGGCCTTTCCCCATCCCCATCGCGAAAAACTCCTCTGGCACTTGGTATTTTGACGTTGCCGGGGGCCGGCAGGAAATCCTTTATCGTCGCGTGGGGCGCAACGAGAATGACGCCATTGAAATCTGCCAGGTCCTGGTGGAGGCGCAACGTGAATATGCCTCGGCGGTCCGGGCCCGCGAGTCGGGCAAGCATTACGCGACGAAATTCATCAGCGATGAAGGTCGTGAAAACGGCCTCTATTGGAAGTCCTCCGAGGGAGAACCGCAGAGTCCTATCGGCCCTCTCCTCGTGCAGGCTGCTTCAGAAGGGTACAACCCGCAACAGGGACAGCGGGCTCCATTTCACGGTTATTATTTTCGAATTCTCACGCAGCAAGGACCTTCTGCGAAGGGAGGCGCCCTGGACTACCTTGCGAACGGCCAGCTTGTCCGTGGATTTGGCATTCTCGCGTATCCGGCACAATACAAGAATTCGGGAGTTATGACTTTTGTGGTTAATCGGGATGGGATCGTCTATCAGAAAGATCTCGGACCCGAGACTGAATCGATTGCGTCGGCAATGACCGAATACAATCCGGACGATAGTTGGGATCTGGCTGACGAGTGATTCGAAGACCTCGTTGCCCCGGCTCTGGTTGAGAACGTGGTCATGTCGCGTAATTTCACAACTGATCGAAATTTCGCCTGCGTCGCAGGTTTTGTGGGTCTTGCCATCCGAGTTCCGGCTTCCAACCTCGCGCGGCTATTCGAGAGTTGAGCCTAATTGCGTGTAGTGGTATTTCTTGCCGTCCCAGAAGAGCACCGAAGAGGTGCTCTCGCCTTCGCCGGTTTCCTCCATGTAGATGCCGAGGAGGGGTCTTTTCTTTAGCGTGAGGCGCTTGACGGTGATGGTCTTGAAGGGAAGATTGATGAGCAGGAATTTGGCTTTTGGTTTTTCCGCGCGCCAGCCGTCTGTTTCCGTCCCGTGGATGATCAGCAATGAAATGCCGCGGCGCTCGGGAACATCGGTGGCGAAAGTGGAAGTAATTTTCACGTTGCCGAACCCGAGAAATGAGTCGTAGGGGTCGGCAATGTTGAACCCGTATTCATCCTTGTCCGCCATAGGATTTCGGCACTTGGCTACAACGATCAGATCTTCGGCGCCGTCGGCATCGAGATCGGCAACGAACTGCGGAGGCCCGGGCATCAACGTGCAGTTATCGCCAAACTGCTTCTGGATGAGGTCATCCGTCACGGCCGGTGAAGGTTGCACGGCTGGGCCAGGAATCACCACTGGCTTCTTCTGGGCGAACATTGTCGCGGCAAGAGCAGCAAGGACGGGGAGCAACAATAATTTTCGGGACCACATGGCTCCTACTCTAGTCCGGATTAGGGCGCGCGGATAGGTACTCAGTGGTAACGAAAGTAACGAGAAGTGGCCAAGTAGCTAGCTATCTGTCGCGCTGAAGCTGAAAGCGTTCGTGGCAAACGAGGCGGCGTCACGCCTCGCGACGCTCGGCGGGGCGGACGAAGGCGTCCGCTCCTACATTCGTGTTGCTAGCGCTGTCTTTGCGACAGCCCACTAGTCCGGAAGTGCTCCCAACCTTGTGGACGCAACTGGGAGGCTGTGCCTTCGGGATTCAGAAGAAAGATCCGCCGGGAGTCGGTAATCCATCCTATCTGCGTAATTGTCACTCCTGCCAAGCGATTCGGGATGTGTTTTCTGCTCGGGGCCGTGAAGAGAAGTTCGTAGTCCTCGCCTCCGTGCAAAGCTAGATCGAGGTCGACTTCACGGGTTGGCTTGCCGACATTAGCAAGGGGAATCGCTGAGGATTCAATCTCGGCCCCGACGCCGCTTTCTTCGCAAATGTGCGCCAGGTCGGTGGAGAGGCCGTCGCTGGTGTCGATCATGGCGGAAGCCAGATTCTTTTCACGAAGAATGCGGCCTAGTTTGAGCCGAGGTTCGGGATAGAAGTGCCGGGGATAGGCGCGCGGATCTACTCGTTTCCCGTGCTGCGCGCGCAAGTTTGCGAGAGCTGCCGCTGACCCGCCGAGTTGTCCGCTGACGTAAATCAAGTCTCCTGGTTTCGAGCCCGAACGAAGGATGGCTCTTCCTTTGGGCACGCTGCCGATCACGATGATGTCGGCGAGGATTCCGTCGGGCGATTCGGTAGTGTCGCCGCCCGCAAGCGTCGCTCCGTGCTTTTCGGCCAAGGTGATGATGCTTCTTGTGAAGAGCCTGACCCACGATTGCGGCAAATCGCGGGGTGTTGCGAGCGACAAGAAGACTGCGACCGGGGCGCCGCCCATGGCGGCGATGTCGCTCAATCCGCGGGCCAGGCAGCGGTGACCGACTGATTCTGGCGGATGCCAGTTGTGGCGGAAATGGACGGCTTCGAGCGTGAAGTCGGTAGTAACAAGAAAATCGCAGCCGACCATCGGACGCAACACGGCACAGTCATCTCCGATTCCGGTGAGGATGGGATTACGCCTTCTTTTTTCCCCGTGCATGGAAGATCCCGCCATCCGGCGGATTTCGGCAATCAAGGCTTTTTCAGGGAGCGGCACGACAACACTCTATAACCAATTCAAGCGGCCATCCATTCGGATATACACTGGCGCGGTGAGATCTCTAGTTGCACTGATATTGTTCCTGCCGCTACCAACCCTGGGACAGGCAACCCCCGGTTCTCCGCAGATCGTAGAGTTCGCGAGCGGAAATCTGCGCCTCAAAGGCTATCTTTGGAAACCATCGGGCGCCGGACCTTTCCCGGGGGTCCTGTTCAATCACGGGTCCGGCGGAGCCGATCCGTCGCAGACGGCGGGGATGCCGATCGGACAATCTGCAGAGATTCTCGCGGCCTTATTCCTGAAACATGGGTATGCGTTCTTCTATCCGTGCCGTCGTGGTCAGGGACTCTCGGCCGATCAGGGGGAGTTCATTCAAGACGCATTGAAGAAGGAGGAAGCCGCAATGGGAGTTGAGGGGCGGCAGAAGCTGAACTTTGCGCTTCTGACCGGTCCGCATCTTGACGATACGCTGGCGGCATTATCGTTCTTGAAGACCACCCCTGGCATCGATGCCCAAAGAATCGCCGTGGTCGGGCATTCCTTTGGAGGCTCATTGATCTTGCTCGATATTGAGCGCGACAGCAGCGTGCGCGCCGCGGTCACCTTTGCAGCAGCCGCAAATTCCTGGGCAAAGTCTCCCGAACTGCGAGAGTGCCTCTTGGCCGCCGCGAAGAAGGCAAAGGTGCCCATCCTGCTCATACAGGCGACCAATGATTATGACACCACGCCCGGCAGGGAGCTTGCCGCGGAATTGGAGCGACTCGACAAACGTCATCTGTTAAAGATCTACCCGCCGGTCGGGAAGACGTCAGATGAGGGTCATAACATCGTCTACAACTCGATTCCGCTCTGGGAAGGTGATGTGTTCGAGTTTCTGGACAAGAACGTCCGCCGGTGAACCGTCGCCCGGAGGCACGTCGGTTACCTGTCCGATATGACCTCCGGTTGGTCTGTCTTCGGTAACCGGAGAGGGCCTTGCGCGTCGTTGACAGGGAGAACCTAGTTTGCTACCGTTAACCAGTCATTCAAAAGACCTTTGGCCGGATTTAAGATCTGCAAGCTACTGAGCTTGCAGACTGTTAGTTTTTTCAGTTCTGGCAGTGTTCTGGTAGGAAGGGTACGCGAGAGAGTTTCCATTCCCAAGATGGGAAGCGCGGCCCGAAAAGTCAGGTGGTCCGAACAGGCATTTGCGCTCGTTGCGATAACTGAGCCTGGAGTTCCGGACCTGATGAATCAAAATTAGAGGAAAGATTTGCAAAAGCGCTTCTACATCCTTTTCGTAGCCCGGGGGGACGACGGGCAGTTGCGCAAAATCTCCATTCCCGTCCATTACCTCTATGTTTTCGTGATCGGCGCTGCCATCGGATTCCTTAGCCTGACCGGAATTGCCAGCTCTTATACGCGCATGTTGTTGAAGGTTGCCGAGTTCAACCAGTTGCGCACCGAAAAGGATCAGTTAAAAAGCAATTATTCTCGCCTGGAACAGGTTGCGAAAGAACGGGACTTGCAAGTTGCTTCGCTGGGCTCAATTGCCAGCGAGGTCTCTGCGTTGTATGGGTTGAAGCAGCAACCGACCTTGGTCACGGCGTCGGCCGAAAAGATCCAAGACGAGGAAGTGAGTTCTTCGCTGGATCAGTTACACGCGCTGCGCACTTCTGCTCTGACGGGTGCAACCATGGTCGGCCTGACCATGGGCCTCACTCGCAATGTGACGACTGCCGACTGGATTAAGGCCAATTCGGCACCGAATCTTTGGCCCGTGGAAGGTCAGGTCACCGGCAGCTTTGGTGAGCGCATCGATCCTTTCAACGGTGAGGGCGCGTTCCACAGCGGAGTGGATATCGGCAGCAGCTATGGACATCCTATTGTGGCTCCGGCCGACGGTATCGTTATCACGACGGACACGATGGGCGGCTACGGGAAGACGATCATCATCAGTCACGGCAATAGCATCAGCACCCGGTACGGTCACCTTTCCGGATTCGCAGTTACGGCCGGGCAGCACGTGACACGTGGCGAAGTGATCGGCTACGTGGGTGAAAGCGGTCGCTCTACCGGCCCTCACCTCCACTACGAAGTTCGCATCAATGACACTCCAGTGAATCCCTACAAGTACCTCCGCATGACGGTTGCCCACTCGGGTGGCTTCGCGGCCGGCGGGTAAGCGGCAGTTCTCAGTCGCCCGTTCTCACTTCTCAGTTAAGATCCAGCGACATTTTGCGGACCTCCTTGTCGACCGAGAACCGCCTGTTTCCAGTAGACACGGCATTCCCGGCTGGCGGCTCCGGCGATTCCTGACCGCGTCTGTCTGTCCATTGCGATCGCCCGTTACCGACGTAATGAAGCACTTTGAAGCGTCAGAAGAATGATGGGGCCAAGGCGCTAACATAGAACGACCCTCCTCAGTGCTCGGTGGCAGCGAAGGTCCGCGCGCGAGGACTGTTCATGGAAAAGCCCCTGACCAAGCAGTTCGGACGGTACGAGATCCTGTCGGAACTCGGCCGCGGCGCCATGGGCGTCGTCTATAAGGCGCGCGATCCCCAGATTGACCGCCTCGTTGCCTTAAAGACAGTGTCGTTATGGGGCCAGGAGCCGGACGAGGAGAAGGAATTCCGGCTGCGCTTTATGAATGAGGCGCAAGCAGCGGGACGGCTGCACCATCCGGGCATCGTTTCAGTTTTCGATGTCGGCGAGGAACCGGAAAATCATGATCCCTTTATCGTGCTCGAGTATGTTGCGGGAGAATCGCTGAGCCGAATCCTCTCCCGGGAAAAGAAGCTTCCTCTCGAGCGGGCTCTGAAATTAACTGAGGAGATCGCCGACGCCCTCGACTACGCGCAGGCGCAGGGTGTGATTCATCGGGACATTAAGCCAGCCAACATTCTGATCACCGAGGACGGCCATGCCAAGATCGCGGATTTTGGTATTGCCAAACTGAATCTCGCCCACTTCACTATCCCGGGACGAGTGCTGGGTACTCCAGCGTACATGGCCCCGGAGCAACTCAGTGGCGAAGCCGTGGATGGCCGCTCGGACCTGTTTTCTCTGGGCGTCATTCTGTATGCAATGGTGACGGGGCATTCACCGTTTCAGGGCGACAGTGCCACGACCGTCAGCTTCAAGGTCGCCAATCGTGAACCGATAGCACCCAGTGCTCTCGACATGACCCTGCCGCCGCAAGTGGACGCGGTGATTTCGAGAGCAATGGCGAAAGATCCGAATGAACGGTATCAGCGGGGATCGGACTTCGCCGATGATTTGCGCATACTGCTGCAGAGTTACAGGGAGAATCCGACCACGACTTCCAAGCTTCGCAATAAAGCTACCGGGACACGCTCGGCCCTTACCGGTAATACCAGTGCCGTCCGGCCAGCCGCCGGGACCCCTGACAGCGCGCTGCAGGCCATCTTCAGGAACGCGCACACGCGCGACACTCTTCTGGGTGTTCTTGTACTCGCTCTGGTCGCGGTGATCGTAGGACAAGCGAAGCTGTTTGTAAGCCCATCGAAGATCGATTCGAGTGGATCGGCCATGACACCGAATCCGGTCACGACCGCAAATGTCAACGTGGCGACGCTTCCAGGACAGGATCAGAGTGCACCGACGAAGATCGCACAGAGTGCCGCGCCCCCGCCGTCCGCCGTCAGAAAGACGGCGAAAATTGCGCATGTTCCTCCAAAGCCTATCGTTGTGCCACTTTCGACGCTCGAGCTAGGGATCCAGCATCAATTCAAGGACGCAACGCTCTACGTATGGGTTGACGACAAGCTAACCCTGACGCTTCCGCTGCATGGCGCTGCGCAGAAGAAACTCGTGGTCTTCAACGGGGTTCGAGGGGTGACTTCAGAAACGATGAGGATTCCCGCAGGGAGACGCGTGTTGCGCTTCAGAGCTTTGTCGAACGATCAGACGGTCGATCTATCGAAGGCGCTCTCGGGGGAATTTGTCGGAGGCGCTACGAAGTCGCTCGCGATCTCGTTCGAAAAGCATAACTCTGTGATGCGGCTGAACCTGGAATAGCATCTGACAGGCACCGGAGCGAGATGCCCTTCGACCCTCTGCGGTTTACAGGAATCATTCACCACAGAGTTACCCAGAGGTCACCGGGAAATTTCCTGTCCAATTCGGACTTCTAAACTTCCCCTTATTGACGCAGACCCATCCAGTTTTCTGACACAACCAGCGAGTTGCCGGGATTTTGCGGATCGTACTTCACCGAAGTGTGCAGTCCCAAGCGGCAGGAGTGCAGATTGATCCAGTGACGGAGATAGGTGACGTCTTGCGAGCATTCGTAGGAGACCCCGGCAACGTCATACTTGTAAATCAGCATGACGGCGGCGTGATGACCGTTCATTGGGGCAAGTTCCTGGACGTCGATCACAGTTCCGTCCGTGATGCGCCCTGTAACTTCGAGCCAGGCGCGCCGTTCGCGCTCAATTTCATCAGGAGTCTTGGGCTTGCGCCGCAATAAAGCGTAAGCGCCGGCCAGGGTAACGCCGCCGGCTGCAACCAAACCATACAAACGAAGCGAATCCATACGGGGTGGGTTGAAATCGGCGCTGGGTGCCAACTTCTGTATCAGGATATGCGGAAACAGTGCTCGGTGGAAGTGGTCTGGCAGTTACTAAGGGGCCGGTTGCTGTGAATAACTTTGAATGCAATCGAAAGGCGGGTTACTTTGGCTGGCTGCAGACGTTGTCCATGACCAGATCGGCGAAACCACCCTCAGGGGCCTTGCCGAAATGGTCGTCGCGGTTTGCTTTCTTGCTTACGACTGAGCGCCCGCTGTGGTCGCGGCTATAGAACCATTGCGTCGTGGGACTGGCAGTGCCGCTGGTGCAATTGAATTTCACGCGTGCGCGCATCTCCACGAACGGACCACCCTGCGGAAGTTGAGCGGGCTCCTTATACTCCACCCGCACCAACGCTGACCGCTGATTATTCTTGAGGACGCGCACCGAACTGATCGAGACCTTGTCGCCAGCTTCTGTTTGTCCGATGCTCTGCCATTCTCCTGCCGCACGGACCAGAGTCACGATGAGTATGGATGCCGTGACAACCGCAAATATGAGGAGGGCCTTTTTCAATGCAAATTTCCCAAGCACCAAATTTGCAGGACTACTTTCGGACATTCCGGCGTTTCTGTCAATCGGGTTGCAGTTCCCCCTTCAGGTCCGTGATATCGTGTATGGCTACGGCGAGCGTAAGGTAGAACCCGAGAACATGCAAGTTATTCATTACACGATGTTTCCTTCACCTGTGGGGCCGCTGTTCCTGGCCGCTTCGGGAAAAGGACTGGTCGCGCTGGAGTTCGACGCACGGCTGCCGGGACAGCAGACGATCCGGCCCAATCCGCGCGATCTGCGCTCGGAGTCAGGTGCAATACGCTTTGAAGTTGGCGACTCCAAAATGTCGTGCTTCGCCGATGAACTTCAGGAGTACTTCGCTGGAAGTCGGGGCGAGTTCACGTTTCCGCTCGACCTGCGCGGCACAGAGTTCCAACTGGCGTGCTGGCGTGCCTTGCTGGCCATTCCTTACGGCGAGACCCGCACTTACGCCGATATCGCCCGCGCAGTAGGTCGCCCCCAGGGCTTCCGCGCTGTCGGCATGGCCAACAACCGTAATCCCATCGCGATCGTGGTGCCATGCCATCGAGTCATCGCATCGGATGGCACGCTCTGCGGCTACGGCGGTGGGCTGGATGTGAAACGCAAGCTGCTAGAGTTGGAAGGAGCACTAACTGGTATGCTGGCTGCTTGAGAAGAGGCTTTCTCGAGCAATGATGTCGATTTTTGATCTTAGATTTCAGATTGCAGATTGAAAACCGCTGCATGGGATTGCAGATCATTTGTAGTCTGGAATCTGAAATCTACAATCAAAAATCCCGTTGACCACTCAACCCAAGTCCTCCACCCTCCGCAAGGCTGGCCTGTTCTACCTCGTCTTCGTCATGTTTTCTTACACGACGGGGGGTCCCTTCGGCCTGGAAGACATGGTTACGACCTCGGGGCCGGGTATTACGCTGGTGTACCTGCTGGCCCTGCCATTCCTGTGGTGCATTCCCGTTTCGCTGGTCTCGGCGGAGCTCACCACTGCCATGCCCGTGGAGGGCGGATTCTACCGCTGGACGCGAGCCGCGTTCGGAGACTTCTGGGGGTTTCTTGCCGGCTGGTGGAATTGGTCGGCCTCCTTCCTTCTCGGCGGAGCCTATGCGGTGCTTTTCACGGACTATCTGCTCTACTACTTCCCGAAGATGACCTGGTGGGAGCACTACCTGATCTCGGTCGCCATCATCGGGGCGCTGACGTGGATCAACGTCCGCGGTATCGAGATGGTGGGCCAAGTGGCAACCGCGCTTGAGGTATTCATTTTTGTTCCTGTGATGACGATGATCATCCTGGCCTTCACTCATTGGCGGTTCGATCCATTTCGGCCCTGGGCTGTGCCAAATCAGGGAAGATTCAAGATCTTCGGAGTGGGACTCGCCCTAGGGCTGTGGCTCTACTCCGGATACGAGCAACTCTCGACGGTGGCGGAAGAAGTCGAAGATCCACAGGGCGCTTATCCGCGTGCCCTGGCGCTGGTGGTCCCTCTTTCAATCGCTGCGTATTTCCTGCCCACGTTGGCCGGGCTCGGGTCTGCAGGCAACTGGGAGAAATGGCACACGGGGTTCTTCTCGGATGCGGCGCGTCTGATCGGCGGTCCATGGCTCGGCACAGGGATGACACTGGCCGCGATGATCGGCAACGTGGCCCTTCTGAATAGCACGATCCTGACGACTACGCGGATACCCTCTGCTATGGCCGAAGACGGCTATTTGCCTGATCTCCTGACTCGCAAGCATGCGCGGTATGGGACACCATGGCTCGCTATCGTGGCATCCGCCGTGATCTATGCACTGCTGGCTTGGCAGAGCCTGGGACGGCTGATATCGGTGTATATCTGGTTGCGTTCCGCGACGACCGTTCTTACCGTGTTATCCGGTTGGAAACTACGCTGCACCCGGCCCGATCTGCACCGCTCGTTCGTGGTTCCTGGGGGCCGAGCGGGGCTTGCCTATGTAGTGGCTGCTCCAGTGCTGATGGCGATTGTAGCTCTGCTTGGAGGAGATCGATTCGCCACGGTTGGCGGCGGCGTGGCGATCCTGTTGGGGCCAATTGTTTATCTGATTATCAGAAGGGTGGGACGGATAGCCGTTGCGCCAGTTTCGTGATAGATCCCGCCTGACAGGTACCCAAATGTCGACTGCAACTCCTTTCGCACTTGAGTGCGGAGGCGCTGGCTTCGGCTTGCATCCCTCGCCCAAGCGGAATTCCTAGTCAGGCGCGTAAGACGATCAGAGGGCGTAACGAAGACGCGGGGGAATTCTTTTCAGGGGCATACGGCGAACGTATTATTAACCGCGAGCTTGAGCGGGCTCGAAATGTTGGGGCAGGATTTGCTCAGAGGAGAGAGTTATGTCAAATGGCGATCCGCTACGTATCGGAGTCGATCAACCACCGGACAATCGGGCGACGTCTGCCACAGTGCTCGTGCACAACGGCAGCGTATTCGGTACGCAAAGTTCAGCCTTTTGGGTGCAGCGATTGGGCGCTCCAATCGCAACGTCCGCAATTCGGGGCGACAATTTTTCGACCGGACCCGCTATCGGCCAGCAGGTTACAGGTGTCATGGGCATGGTTCAACCACAGGCAGGAATGATCGGTGTTCTCGGCACCGCTGCTGCTGGGCAAAACATCATGTGGGGAGAAACGGGAGTCATGGGTGTCACAAACACCTTTGGCGTTGTTGGACAGGGTCTCGGGAGTGTGCTCGAAGAGGACGGCAAGATTGTTACGTCCAGTGTTGGCGTACTTGGCCAGTGTGACGACGGTATAGGTGTGCAAGGAGTGGCTACGACCGGCTTCGGCATTATCGGACAGAGCGTTGAACGCGCAGGGGTTACAGGTGTATCCGAATCGGCTGCCGGCGTGGAAGCTCGCTCCGACAACTTCCATGCGATGGTAGCGGTTGCTCAGGGCGGAGTGGGCGCTTACGGGGTTTCGACCGATGGTTCCGGGGTTTTGGGCGAGTCGTCTACAGGCGTAGGCGTCGAGGCGACGACTTATTCGGGAATCGCAGCCATCCATGGATCAGCCTTACGAGGCTACGGTGTCTGGGCAGAGTCCGCGCAGGGTGTCGGAATACTGAGCCACAGTCCAACCAACGCCATTCAAGGTGTTTCAGACGGCGCAAGGGGCGCATCAATCGGAGTGGCCGGCATATCAGACCAAGGCGCCGGCGTGCAGGGCGACTCGAACTATATTGGCGTGGCGGGCAGGTCGACGCAAGGTGTTGGAGGCTGGTTCACCGGCAGAATCGGCGTTTTCGGTGATTCTCCTGCGGGTTACGCGATCGTCGGCAGATCGGCGCAGGGTGTGGCCGGCTTGTTTTTAGGGTCAGTGGTGGTACAAGGATCGCTAAATGTAACGGGCGCCAAGTCAGCGGTCGTCAAACACAAGGATGGCTCGTACCGTACTCTCTTTTGCGTGGAAAGCGCCGAGAGTATGTTGCAGGATTTCGGCGAGGTGGTGATAAAAGGCGCATCCGTCCGCGTGAAGTTGCGCGCGGACTTTGCCCCGCTGATCAAGCGCAGCGGTTATCAGGTCTTCCTTACAAGCTACGGACCTGAGACTCCATATGTGCGGAAGCGCACATCCAACTGGTTCGAGATTGCGCGTGTGAGTGCGACAGGAAAAAGCGACCAGCCCAGCTTGCGCGTCGGATATTCCATCGTCGCACGCCGCGGGGACTTGCCGAACAATCGCCTACCCAAAGTTCAATTGCCTCGTGAATTGGCCAGGATTTCTGCACCCAAGATTCAGCGCATCGTCAGACAACCTGCGGTGAGACGCAAATTGAATGTGCACGTAAAGCCGCTACCGCCGCGACCTAAGATTGCAACGCCGGACCTTAAGAAACTATCGGAATCGGCGCCTCCGCTTCCGGCAACGACCCGAAACAGAGCCAAACAATGATGAGCTCTGTATAACCGGTCCCCATCCTGGTAACGTTGTGAGCGTGACCGAGCCGATATCGTCGGCAATGGGCGACGACTGATTATCAAAAGGCAGGGCCCTGAGGCAAGACTCAAGGATCGGGAATCCGTTTGCTCTCAGTAGATCTCAGCTCACCCAATCCAGCACCTTGTACCAGGCGCCGGCGAGCGGCAAGAACCAGGGCTTGCCTTTATACAAGCCGAGTGGCGCGCCCGGGAACGGAATGCCTACGAACGGATTCTCGGGCGTATCGCCCGCCATCAGTTCAGCGATTTTCTGTCCCTGATACGTTGCCATGGCGACGCCGTGCCCCGCATAGCCCACGGCGTAATACATCCCGTCCATTTGACCAGCGTGGGGCATGATGTCGAAGGCAAAATCCAGTGTGCCTCCCCAGACGTACTCCACACGCGCGTCGCGCAGTTGCGGGTACACCTCGATCATGCCTCGTCGCAACAGGTCGGCGCTGCGACGAATTGTCTGATCGCTCTCCGGGAAAAACGCGGCGCGTCCGCCGAAAAGCATCCGCCCGTCGGGAGTCAGGCGGTAATAGTGAATGTAATTTTTCGAATCGTAGATCATCCGGTCGCGCGGACTAAGCTCCTTTGCCAACGCTGCCGGCAACACCTCAGTGGTAATGATGAAGGAACCTATCGGTATAAGCTTTTTCTGTAGAGCCGGTGTTGCCGTGCCCGTGTAGCCACTAGTTCCAACGAAGACCTCATGGGCCCATAGCGCACCACGGGATGTCGAGACTTTCCATCCCTGTTCCCCGTTACGCGCGTCACGCTCGATTCTGGTCACGCGAGCCCGCTCGTAAATCTGAGCTCCAGCTTTCATCGCAGCACGTGCGAGGCCGGCGACATACCGTGCAGGATTGCATCCGGCGCTGGTTTCATCCACCATGCCGCCGAAGTAAATGCTGGAACCGATCTCGCCGTTGAGTTCGCTTTTCGGCACGACGCGTAACTTGTGGTTGAACTCGACCTCAATGATCTCGGCTTGCCGTTGGTAGTCATCGAAGTGCTTCTGTTTGCAGGCGACTTCGAGGTGTCCGCAGCGCGCGAAGTCGCACTCGATTTCTTCTTCCTTCACGATCTGCTCGACGCAATCGATCGAAGCGAGGGAAGCGGCATACATTCGCCGGGTAAGTTCCTGGCCATAGCTGGACTTAAGCTGACTCACGCCAAGCTTCAGGCCGGTCAGTACCATTCCGCCGTTACGCGAACTGGCACCCCATCCGATGGTCTCGGATTCCAGAACGACGACGCGTGCACTGCGCTTGGCCAGCGTCCGGGCGGCCGAAAGTCCCGTAAACCCCGCGCCAATCACCGCAATATCAACTACCTCCGGCACTAGCTGTGCCAGGTCGGTGGTGGGGAACTCAGCGGTCGTCGTCCAGTAATTTTGTTCGTGCAGAGCCATTTCAGGTCCCAGTATCACTTTCGTCGCCCGAAAGCCGACGGAGCGACCGAGCATTCTAGCGCATGGATACGCGTTGGTACATGTACGCCCAGGTCTTCCACCTTACCTTCCGAGCCACCTCGGTAATCTTGTTGGGGTTACGGGTCCGCCCTAGTCTGAGAGGGCATGGCCCTGCGCTGCTTCCTGTTTTCCTGCGACGAGGGGGCGTCGGATGTAATCCGCCAAGTGATGACCGGCCTCGGTGTCGAGGGAGAATCCTGCTCGCAGGCAACGGTAGCAGTTGAGAAGCTGGCGAACGAACTGTTTCAGCTAGTCATCATTGACTGGGACCAGCAGCCGGAAGCGGGGATGCTGATCTCGGCAGCGCGGGAGCGGAAGCCGGTGGAGCGACCCTTGGTCCTGGCAGTTGTCAGCGACGACGCCAGCGTTTCCAAGGCACTGCAGGCAGGCGCCAATTCCATTCTCCGCAAGCCCCTGCTTCCGAACCAGGTGACCGATACCCTGACCACTGCGCGAGACCTGTTACGCTCGCGCCATGAGTCGGCGGCGGCAAACGCCGCTGCTGCAGGTGCGTCCTCGAGCACAGCGGGAACGGCCGGACCGGTCGCATCGCCGTCGCTGCGAGCAGGTGAATTTCTGCAGTCGGCTCCCCTGGCTCCCAGTGCCCAGATCGAGACCGAATCCGAGGTCGCGCATTTTGGGGAACAATCGGCGGCAGAACAGACCGACCCGTTGAAAGACCTCGAACCGGTGGCTGCGGCGGTCGCTGAACCGCCCCCGGGGCCACCTCCTCCGGATGAGCCCAAGGGGCTCGAATGGTATCTGAAGAAACGTGGGGTTTCTCGCCAGCCGGGGGCGGTGCTGGCAACGTCGTCGGCTCCGGCGAATGAAGAAAAGCAGGAACTACTAGGCTACGATCAAACCTCTTCTTCAGGCGATGCAGGTACCGCGCCCATCAGTCAGCGCCCCGAATTGCAGAAATCTACCCCAGATGAGGAAAAGCAGGAAGCGCAGCTCTTTTCCTACATCACGGGCGAGAAACAGGACCGCCCCGAGCGTTCGGAATCGCGATTCAAGATCGGAAAGAAGCCCATCATTGTTGCGCTTGTTCTCGCGGCTTGTGCCGTGGTGGCAGCCCCGCAAGCACCCTGGCACGGGAAGCTCGTCGGGCTTGCTGCTCAGGGGCGGCGTGTACTGCATGGCTGGTTGAACCCGCAAGCCACAACTGCTGTCACCCAGGCGCCTACCTCTCATGAAGACTTCGGGCGTGCAGGGGATGAGTACAAGCTGCCGGTCGCCGAAAGCATCCCAGATGCGACAACTGATCCGTCGCAGATCAGCGTTGTGCCGGTCATCGATCCGACAGCCAAAAAACCCGCAAGTGACCCGAGCGCGGGACAGCCCACGGTGATCCCGGATGCCGCGCCCGCAAATCCGACCGAGGCAAGCCCAACGAATCCGGTGCAGACTCCCGCAGGACAGCCGACCGGAGTTGTCCCTGACACAGTGCAGCCGACGTCGGCACCGCCGCCACCAACGTCAGCGACGCCAGCCGATACGCCACATCTGGAAGCTTCTCCGGTGAGTCCGCCATCTGCTGCCTCGACGTCTTTGCCGAAACCGTCTCCAGTAGTTCCTTACCCGCAAGAACAATACACGCCGGTACCGACGAAGGTTCCTTCGAGCTTGAAATCGCAGATGGCGACGATGGTGCCGGACGCTAGTGGCAATAAGCCGATGGAGGCAGCGCTTCCCGCGATTGAACCAGTGGATGTGCCTGAACTCGCCGAGCGCGCTCTTCTCGTCGAGCAGCCGCAAACCGCGTATCCTGCGAATGCCGGCGGCAAGCAGGGG